>AATO01000055.1_pt1 | contig 33590 bp, 29 predicted proteins | sample 270628 | NCBI WGS metagenome assembly AATO01 (sample SAMN02954268, study PRJNA17657) | bioreactor sludge metagenome | biome: terrestrial; feature: bioreactor; material: sludge; isolation source: Enhanced Biological Phosphorus Removal (EBPR) bioreactor sludge | place: USA: Madison, Wisconsin | reverse complement strand
ACCGCCATCAAGCAGCATTGGGGGTGTATCAGTTTTCAATCGGTGACAAAGGAAAAACTGTGTCAGTTTTCAATCGGTGTTGACAACGGAGGCACCATCGTCTTTTGGGGCCAAAACCGTGGCATTGGTCAACCGACGGGCATCTACAGCAATCGATCTGGCCAACTCCTGCCGATCGTCAATGCCGTGACAACCATACCCGACAGCGGCGGAAGCTCCTTCTACGTCAATAACTTGACCACGTACTCCTTCAAGAACGATCGCCTGGCCTTCATCGGGAGCACGGGCTACCCCGATTCCCCCTACCCCCTTGTGAACGAGGGTCTGTTCGTCGAGCGGAGCGGCGGCGCGCTCGATAAGCTCGCGGATCGGACCACTCAAGCACCTGGCGGTGCGGCGGGTACCTTCACCTCCTTCGTCGGTGGCACCGGTCTCTTGGCCTTCAATGGACAGGAGGTAACCTTTAACGCCAGGACATCCGTGACCAACCGGATAGGTCTGTATCGGACTCAAGGCGGAACAATTGAAACGGTGGCCGACGTCCATACCCCCGTACCAGAGCGCCCAGGATCCACCTTCGGCGACGGCTTTCGGCTCGACGTGGACGGCCACACTCTTGCTTTCACCGACTCCGGGAACGGGGTCTATAAGGACGTCGGGGCCGGACTGCAGAAGGTCGCCGACGTCAATACTCGGGTGCCTGGGAGCGATCTTTTTTCGTTTGGGCAGCGCATCGAGAACGTATCGATCTCGAACGGCAATGTTGCATTCGACTGGGGTTCGCAGGGAGTGTATATCGAGTACGAGGGACAACTGGCCAAGGTGATTGCCCAGGGCGACACGCTCGACGGCAAAGTTGTCAACTCCACCGCAATGTCCTCCGATGCACTAAGCGGGAATCGCCTCGCTTTCTTCGCGAGTTTCAGTGACGGCAGCGAAGGGGTCTATGTGGCTACCGCCGTGCCGGAAGCGAGTGAGGCGGCGATGTTGCTGGCCGGTCTGGGGGTGATTGGGGTAATAGCGCACAGGCGCCGTCAGATCAACGACGTCGTGTAGGCTGCCTTGGCCTCGCGGCAATAGGCAGTCGAGCATGCGTTTTCGGCGATGAGCTGAGGGAATTACGGAGGCTTCGAGCGCAACCCATCAGCAAAGCGCTCGAAGCCACCCGGAATCAGCCTGGACCAGCAGGCAAATCCGCGCGAAGCCCGACCGGCAGAACGTGTTCCTTGATCACCGGCGTCACTTGGCGCAGTTGGAACTGCGGCCAGACGACCCGCGATGACGCTCGCAAACGCTCATATTCGCCGATAACCAGCGGCACATAGGCGCGCGTCTCGGCGTAGGGCGGGATGTCTCCATAGCGTTTCACGGCACCCTCCCCGGCGTTGTAGGCAGCCACGGCCAAGCGTTCGTCGCCATTGAACTGCCGCAGCAAGTCACGCAGGTAAGACGCCCCGGCCTCGAGATTTCGTTCGGGGACGCGCGCGTCGCGGACGCCATAGCGAACAGCCGTTCCCGGCATGAGCTGGGCGAGGCCAGTCGCACCCTTGGGTGAGATCGCGTCCGGCCGATATCCGGACTCCTGCAGGACGACCGCGTGCAGCAGTTCGGGAGCGATTCCGGCCTGGCGGGCCGCGCGCTCGATAGCGCTAGCGTACGGGCGGTTAGTGAGGCCGCGATTGATCGTCACGCCGCCCTGGAGGAGGACGCTCGAATCCACCCGCAAACGATAGGCCTCCTGCGAACCGGAGAGCCGGTAAGGACTCGGTGCGGGCTCGACCGCGAGCGCCGGCGGCACCGCGCAGACAGCAGCGAGAATGAGCGCAACATGCCTCATCGCAGCCGCCAAACCGGCACCATTGCGCTCAAGGTGCAACCGGCAGCAGCCCCACAAGCGTCCGAGGCAAAATCCAGCCAGTCCGCGCTGCGTCCCGGCAGTTGTAGCTGGTGGAGTTCATCTGCCCCCCCGACCAGCGCCGCCAGCAAGAAGGCCCACGCCAGTCGGTGCCGCCCCAGTCCCTGCGACAGCAACCCGGCCAGCAGCCCAAAACTCACCACATGCGCCACCTTGTCCCACGGGGTGACGAACAGCCCAACGGCGAGCGGCGTCCAGCCGACAGCGAACAGGAGCACAATCCCGAGAGCGGCCAGAGCAAGGGCCCAGCGCCGCCCATGCCGAAAATCGGCCTCCTCAGTAGGCATGCCGGTCGCCTCGCAGTACCACCCATATCGTCTTGATGATGATCCACGTGTCCAGACTCAGCGACCACGTCCGCAGGTATTCCAGATCCCATTCGATGCGCTTCTGCATCTTCTCGACGGTCTCCGTCTCGCCGCGGCAGCCGTTGACCTGCGCCCAACCGGTGATCCCGGGCCTGACCTTGTGCCGCACCATGTAACCCTTGATCAGCTTGCGGTAAGTTTCGTTATGAGCAACGGCGTGCGGACGCGGGCCGACAATGCTCATTCGCCCTTGCAGAACGTTGACGAACTGGGGCAATTCGTCAAGCGACGTGCGCCGCAGGAACGCGCCGAACGCAGTTACCCGGACATCATTCCTGCGTGCCTGGGGAATCACTCCGTGATCCTCGCATACGGTCATCGAACGGAATTTGTAGACGGCGATCTCCTTGCCATCGAGCCCATAGCGGCGCTGCCGGAAAATGATCGGTCCCGGAGAACTCCTCTTGACGCCGATCGCCAGGGCCAGCATGGCCGGCGACACCGCGAGGAGGATCAACGAGCTCAACACGATGTCGGAGAGTCTCTTGATGATGCCTTGCAAACCCTGAAACGGCGTCTCGCAGACGGCCACGACAGGGACCCCACCGACACTGTCCATCCGGCCCTGGATGAGGTCGGTGACGAAGATATCCGGCGCGAAGAAAATCGACGCCGTGGTGTCTTTGAGACTATCGAGCACCGCGAGTATGCGCGGCTGCGTGGCCATCGGCAGTGCCAGGTAGATTTGCTCCACACGGTGCTCCCGGACGTAGTCACCAAGAAGCGCGAGTGAACCGAGCAATGGCATCTCGGCAATGGAATCCAGGCGCGCGCGCCCGCGATCGTCAAAAAATCCTTTGAAAGTGACCCCGAGGTAACGGTCATCAAGGAAGGAGCGGGCAAGGCGCAAACCGACGTCATTGCAGCCGGCAATGACCACTGTCTTCCGATTGGCCTCGATGGCAAGCAAGCGCGGCACGATTCGGCGTGCTGCTTCATGACCCGCGATCAGCAGCGCGGGTGTGGCGACCAGCCAGGTGAGCATGACCTCGCGCGAGAAATGATGGATATAGCCTGTGGCATATCCCAACGCACCCAGCATGACCACGAAAATCAGCCAGTTCAGCACCTTTTTCCGCACCACCCGCCGGAGTCGATCGTGGAAGCGAGTGTCCCCCGGAAACATCAGCCCAAAGGCCATCAAAGCCAGAATAACGTAGCGCGCCTCCAACCTGGCCCCATGGTACAGCAGGGCGCCGAACAGACACAGCGCGACCAGCAGGGGATCGAGGAACGCCTCCGCGGCCGCGGTGAGTGTGAACCGCTTGCCATACAAGACGTGCCGCTTGTCCAATGTCGAATACATACCGGAGGAGGAGATGCGCGCGGGGGGAGTGACTGACAGGGGGAAATAACGTGAGAGAATCGCATGTCTCAAGCGGTGGATTATACAACGGCAGCGAAACCCTTCTGCAAGAAATGCCAGGAACCCTGATGATACGAGCTCAGCAGCAACGTAGCGGCTGGCAACGGGCGTTGCTGCTCATGGCGGCGTTCGGCACACTGGCGCCCGACCAGGGAGTGGCGGACGAACCGAACACACTCACGTTGTCTGTCGCCGAGACAGTCCAGCGCGACAACAACCTGTTCCGGCTACCCGATGGCCTCTCCCCGGTCATCAATGGTGTCCCCGGTTCCCGCGGCGACACGCTGAGCAGCACGCAGCTGGGATTGCGCTTCGCTCACACCTACGGTCGGCAAGACCTGCGAGCCAATGTCAACTATGCCATCAACAAGTACCGGGAGTACGCCTACCTCGACTACAACCCGCTGAATCTGGGGCTTAATATGGACTGGCAAGTGGGAAATCACTGGCGCGGTAGCCTGGTCGCCGAGCAGGCACAATCGCTGACCAATTTCGCCAATACGCGCGGTTTCCAGCAGACGACCAATACCTACCGCCGGTCCGGCGGCGACGCCAACTACTGGTGGCACCCCGACTGGGCGACAGGAGTCGGCGTCTACGCCCTGCAGAACCGCTATTCCGGAAATTCCCAGCCGCTTGATGACTATGACGCGGCAGTCGCCGAACTCAAGCTGACCTACCAGCCGCGGTCGGGCAATCGGGTGGGCCTACTGTACCGTCATACCGATGCCAGCTATCCCAACCGCAGCACCCCGGTGCTCGGCTTGTCCCTGCTCGATACGGGATTCGGCCAGGAAGACTTGCGCGCCACCGCCAACTGGCAACTTTCCGGTGCCAGCCGGCTGGACGGTCAGCTCGGCTTTACCCGGCTGCGCTATGACGTGCTCAGCAACCGCGATTTCCAGGGCGTCACCGGCAACCTGAACTACGCCTGGCAGCCCTCCGCCAAGACCTCGCTGAACGCTGCCGTGTCACGCGAAATCGGCCCCCGTCAGGACGTGACCGGCGACTACGTGGCCAATTACGTGCTGACCAGTTCGGTCACGCTCGCGCCGACCTGGCTGGCGACCGAGAAAACGAGTCTGCAGGCGACAGTGAAGTGGTTGAACGAGGTCTACCCCGGTGTGCCGCTGGGCTTGTCGAGCGTTTTTCCTCGCAGGGAGGACCGGACCTGGCTGCTGGGCCTGACGGCCGGCTACAACCCGACGCGCAAGCTGTCCTTCAGGATGGCCGTGCAGCAACAGAAGCGCGATTCAAACTACCCTGGCGACCAGTACAACGATACCACGGCGTCGATCACCGGGGCGCTCACCTGGTGAGTCGTCTATCCGATCCGGGGGACCTCTCGATGGTCACGCCGGTGTCGGAATTCTTTACACCATCACCGACATCATCGGCGCATGAGTTAATATCCATTAAGTCCATCTGTTAGGAATTTATTTGGGTTTGTTTATGACGTCGCAAGGACCCGACTGTGGCTCGCACCCCGCCGCGGGCGTCGGAATTCTTTACACTATTGTCGACATCATTGATTCAGAAGCAAAAGCGCAATTAAGTTGGGGTGTTACGGACGTTCCAGCGCTTTTTCATGGCGCATTCAGGGGCCTGATCGATGCTTCTATCCGGCTGCGGGTGTCGGAATTTCTTACGACATGGCCGCAATGACCCGAGCCGGAACCCGGGACACCACGGTATCGCAAGAGAGCAAGGAACTGGCACACTACTTGCGATAGCGGCAAGGCATTCGTGTAGAATACCCACACTGAAGAAGTCAGCAGTCGGCTGCAGGCTTGCTTACGTGCCCTGCCCGAACGGCAACGTGACTGAAACAATGGCAAGCGTTCGGCGGGCTGGCGCAATCCGGTCATTTGGTGGTTTTCTTGGAGGGGGCGATGATGAACGTTAAGCTAGCGAGCATGTTGTCGGGAGCAGGGGTGATACTGGCTCTAGCGCCAGCCGCCGCCTCGGCGGTCAATTTGATTACCAACGGCGACTTCGAGTCGTGGTCGGGCTCGTTCTTACCGTCGGCGGGTTACAGTACGGTCAACGCCGGTCAGTCGTTTATCAACGATTGGACCGTAGGATCAACATCGGTCGATGTGATCAGAGGCGCGTACGGCGCTATCAGCGGCATCAGCATCGACCTGCTCGGCACACCAGGGCCCGGTTCAGTGTCGCAAACCTTTGCTTCCAGTGCGAGCCAGCAGTACAAGGTGGCCTTCGACCTTTCGAAGAATACGTACAGCACGGGCGGCGCGTCGGCGATGACAGTCATCATCGGCGGTGCAGCGCCGTTATCGTTATCCTACACTGGTACGGCTTCACCCACGCACTACGAGTTCCTGTACACAGCTACTGGGACGTCGACAAACCTTAAGTTCGTCAGCGCCGACTCAGGGAATTCGGGCGCGGTGCTCGACAATGTGTCGGTTACCGCTGTCCCCGAAGCCGACACCTACACCATGTTGATAGCGGGCTTGGGGCTGGTCGGGTTCGTGGCGAGGCGGCGCATGCCAAAGAGCCTCTGATTGGGCGTACAAACGGTTGTCACGAACAGCAAGCTTTGGGAAGATTTGCGACCGGCCGATCGTTTGGCCGCCTTGCCGTGGTCCGAATGCCACGGGTCTTGCCCTGTCTGAGGAGGTGTGAGTGTGAATGATAAGTTAGTCAGAAGACTGTCTTGGGGAGCAGGACTGACGCTCGGTCTGCTTCCAATGTCTGCCCTAGCGGCGTCAATTGTAGCGAATGGCTCGTTTGAGGACGGTCTCAGCAATATTGGGAAGTTCACCACCATCACCAGTGGCCTCACGAATTGGACGATTTCTAGTGGCAACGTCGACTACATCGGAAGCTACTGGTTGGCGAGCAACGGTTCCCGAAGCCTCGACCTCAACGGCTCTTCAATACCAACACCAACGGTTTCCCAAGCGGTTTCCCTTACGGGCGGGCAGCAATACCTTCTCTCGTTTGACATGGCGGGCAATCCTGACGGTGGTCCGCTGACTAAGTCCCTGACCGTCGCGGTTGGCACGGCCCTACCCTCTCAGTCGGTGACTTTCGACTCCACGGGCAAGACGACAACTGCCATGGGGTGGATCACGAAGAGCTTTTTGTTTACGGCACCGAGCACGGGTTCCTATGCCCTGAGTTTCAAGAGCGACGTCACTGACCCATGTTGTTATGGACCTGCCCTGGACAACGTCAGCATCTCGGCGGTCCCCGAAGCCGAAACCTACGCCATGATGTTGGCTGGTCTTGGCCTGGTGGGCATAGCCACGCGTCGCAGAACGCGAGCCATTGCCTGATCCAAGCTGTGAAGTATCAGTGTGTCTCGGGGGGCTACGGCCCCCTTTTCCTTGATGCATTGGCGGGAGCCCTGTCGTCGCCTACCGGTTCCCGTGTCGCGTCAACCTTGGCTTCAGCCCCCCCGGACTGCACGGTCAATGGAGTTTTTGCGACGTCCATGGACAAAAAAACGACCCGCGTGCTCAAGTAGCAAGCATCGCGATGACACCTGGGTTGCGACGACGGCACCGTAGGGCAGTGCCGGAGCGTCGCGTGAGCTCCACGCCGATGCCTACTGCCCACGGGCAAATTGGGAAGATAGGGGCTTTTTCCGCCCCCTCCGGTCGTCAGTGCTGGACCCTCAATCAGGCAAGCACCCCTGAATGCAGTAGTCTGCGACGTGTGACAAACCCCACCAAGCCAAGACCAGCCAGCAGCATCCCGTAACTTTCCGGTTCGGGAACCGGCGTGACACTTGACGACAAGAACTGAACCTGAAGACCGGTCGGGTTGCCGCCGCTTTGCGCCAGGTTGGTGACGATGAAGTCAAGCGTATTCAGACCCGTGGCGAACGACCCACCCGTACTCGAGAAATTCGTCCACGTATTGAACCCTGACGAACTACCGACAGCAAGAAGAGTTCCGTTGAGCTTGATCTGACCGGAGTTGTCCGTCGCCCACCGCCCGCTAAAACTTGCCGATAGTGGATCGTAACCGGACAAGTTGAAGCTCAGTGTCCACGTATAGATGCCGTTTGAGGTCGCATCATACGTCGCCGCCGCATTCACAGCCGGAGCCAACCATTTGGAGGTTGCCGTGTTGGCGACCCAATAGCCGATTGGGAAACCCGAATCCGGTGCCACAAAGCCTGAAGTACCGACACTCGGGCCATCGCCGCCGCTCTTGGAAAGCGCGTAATGCGTATCCGCCGCACCCGCCAAAAGAACGGCGCCAACATTATCGGTGCCTGTGCTGAAGAGACCGGGAATCGGAACGGCCGCCGCCACGTCAAGCGCGGTCAGGGAGCCAGCCGCCATCATCAAGGCGACGCTGGTAGCGCGGTGTCTTGCCAGGGTCGTGAAAATTTTCATGTTGAAGAACCTCCCAAAAATTTAGGTAATGCAAGGAGCCAAAGAAGAACGATCCCCCCGTGCCTGAACACAGGTCCCAACGCCACAACGTCCGTGCCCCGAACGGCCGGCATGGAAGTTGCAGCCAGCAAGACTAAAGCAACAATCGGGCCTAAGTTCCCTTATGTTGACTCAATTTGTTCTTCAGCGCTCGCACTACCACATGGCCTCCTACCGATGAGCTAGCTACCGGTCGCTCGGTCGCTCACCGTGGAGAAGCCGGCAACAATAGCCTTGCTATCCCTCGGCCCAGCCGCGTCTTTACTTCGCTCATTGCTTCTCGCTCCTTATGGCAGCGCCTAGCTTAAACCCCTGTCTCAAGCCCTGGGACCACTATAGTCAGCGCACCGCCGATGCGCCCCATCATCTCGACCCCAGCCGCTAGCGCCGCTTTTCAAATGCCATGTCATACGCCGCCAACAGCTTGGGCGCTTCGTACTTCCACTCCAATTCGTTGATCACACGATTGCGCCCGAACTCCCCCATGCGCCGCCGGCGTTCAGGATCTTCCAGCAACTCGACAATCCTCTCGGCCATGTCCACCTCGTCATTGCGCTTTGCATACAACGAAGCCTCCTGCGCCGAGAACCGTCCTTCGGCCAAGTCAAACTGAACGATCGGCTTGCCGAGCGCCATGTATTCCATGATCTTGTTCATCGTCGACTTGTCGTTCATCTCGTTGGCGACATCCGGGTTTACGCACACGTCGGCAGTGTTGAGCATTTCCAGCAGTTGCTGATCCGGCACGCGGCCGGTAAAGGTGACGTAGGCGGCGATGCCCAGTTCCTGCGCATAGGCGTGCATCTCGTCGAGCGAGGTCCCGCCGCCGACCAGTCCGAAATGAACGTCTGTGCGCCCCATCTTCTGCACGATATGCGCTGCGGCCCGCAGCAGATAGTCGATCCCCTCCTGCTTGCCCATCACGCCAACGTAACCGACCATAAACCTGCGCCCGTGCTTGAGCGACTCGACCGGCGGCGCGATCTTCAGCCGATCCAGCTTGGGCCCGCTACGAACCACAAAAACCCGCCCTGGGTCCATGCCGCCACGCTCGACGGCGATGCGCTTGTAGGACTCGTTGGTTGCAATCGACACGCTCGCCGTTTTGAACGTAAGCCGTTCGCACAGCACCATCAGCTTGTAGAACAAATCCCGGCGAGCAAACTTGGCCTCGTACAACTCCGGGTTGATGTCGTGGTGATCGAAGATGAATTTCTTGCCGAGAAACAGCTTGAAGAAGCCGCCCACCAGAAAGATAAGGTCCGGCGGATTGCAGGCATGGATCACGTCGAACCCACGTTTGAACAGCACCTTCCAGGCAAGCTTAAACTCCCAGAACAGCGCCGCCGCATACTCCAGCGCGTAGGCGATTGCGCCATCGGCCTCAAGCGGCAGATTGTGGCGATAGATGTGAATGCCCTCGACTACCTCGAACTTCTTCTCATAGCCCTTGCCAGTCGGGCAGATGATGGACACCTCGTAGCCCGCGTCGCGCAGTGTCGTCGACTCCTGCCATACCCTTCGGTCAAACGGCGAAGGCAGGTTCTCGACAATAACCAGGACACGCCTTGGCCTACCAGCAAATGCCATCGTAGCGCCCCGCCTCGCTCTTGTTGGGCACTATTCGTACCAAATCGACAACTACCTGCCCCGGCTTGATTTGTTCAAGGATGTTGCGGAACTCCTGGGCGCTGTTGCCAATGATAATCACCTCAGCAAAACTCACGACATCTTCCATGCTCTCGACCATCAGCTTCGAGATATGTGGAATATGGTTGAGGATGTAATCGCGGTTCGCACCGGTCAGCGCTGCCAGATTCACGTTGCGGTCGTAAAGCTTCATCTCGTAGCCCTTGCCGATCAGCGACTCGACAACCTCCACCAGCGGCGACTCCCGCAAATCATCGGTACCTGCCTTGAATGCAAACCCCAGTATGCCAACACGCTTCTTGCCATAGGCGGTCACCATCTCCAAACCTTTTTGCACCTGTCGCTGATTACTCGGCATCAGCGAATTCAGCAGCGGCAAATCAAGATCCAGGGTGCGGGCCTTGTAGGTCAGCGCGCGAACGTCCTTGGGAAGGCATGAACCGCCGAAGGCAAAGCCAGGCTTCATGTAGTAGGGCGAGAGATTGAGCTTGGTGTCCTTGCAAAAAATCTCCATCACCTTGTGGCCGTCGATCCCCAGCGACTTCGAAAGGTTACCGATTTCATTGGCAAACGCCACCTTTACCGCATGCCAGTTGTTATCGGTGTACTTGACCATCTCGGCTGTCTCGACATCCGTGCGTACCAGCGGCGCACCCATCTTTTCATACAGCTTGACCAGAACGTCGCCCGCCTGCGCATCGGTTTCGCCGATCACTGTCTTCGGCGGGTTGTAGTAGTCATATACCGCAGTGCCCTCACGCAGGAATTCCGGGTTGTTGCAAACACCGAAATCTCTCCCCGCCGTCTTGCCGGAATATTGTTCCAGCATGGGAATGACAACGCTGCGCATGGAGCCCGGCAGCATGGTCGAACGCGCAACGACTACATGAAACCCGGCTTTCTCCCTGATCGCGGAACCGATTTCCTCGCAAACCCGGCGCACAAAGGAAAGGTCGAGATTGCCGTTCAATTGCGAGGGCGTGCCCACGCAGATCAGCGAAATATCCGAGTCCAACACCGCTTCATGCACGTTCGACGTAGCACGCAGCCGCTTCGCCGCGACGCCGCTTGCGACCATCTCACCGATATCCTTTTCTATGATGGGCGTCTGGCCACTGTTGATCAGATCCACCTTCGTCTGATTCGGGTCGACACCAATCACCTCGTGCCCGTCGTTGGCCAGACAACCCGCCGAAACGGCGCCCACATAGCCCATGCCAAAAATGCTTATCTTCAAAAAGCCTCCCAATACTGAATGAATGAATCTATCTGACGGATGTTCCGATTCGATCGGCATCGAGATCGAACGAGAGGGCCAATCGCGTCACCAAACGCACAGGCCCGCCAATCGTCCCGCGCCACACAAGCATTGTTGTCGGCGTCTTCACGTCGAAAGATCTTGAAATCCATCCTGCGTGCGGATCCTCCTCGCCTCTCAAGAAGCTTGGCGAAAGAGCGCACTCCTCCATGTCCATCGTCAGTCGCACGGGGCCAGAATCGGCTGTGACCACCCCTTCAGCGCAAGTCACCACGCAGTGCTCGGCAAAGTGCCAACACAGTTCCACCTCGTGTCGTCCCGCGCAGCGCAACACATCGATCACCTCGAAGCGATTGCCGACAGCATCGAAAGAAATCTCCCGCTGATGGGTCAGCGGGTCGCTCAAGCGCCGGTAGCCATCATGCCGGCCCCTGAAAATCTGCCGTTCGCCATCGAGTTCCGCCAGCTCACAATGCGCATTGGCCTTGCCTAACCAAAGAAAATTTCCACCGATCACCGACTGATCCGTTCCATCCACACGCAGCGTGTTGTGAGCGAATGTCCCGCGAAAATAGTCGCGACATTTCTTTTGCGTGTGATAGGCATAGGTCCCCGGATCGATCAGCAACTCACGCCCACCGGCAGACAGCACGAATGACAGTGCGTCCGCGTGACCGTGGGCCGCGATCGACAGATAACCCAAGGGGCCGCAGTCGATCAAGGCCCGCACCTCATCCGCCGCCCCGAGACGGGCGCCCATCAGGTAATAGCCACCTTCGGAAAACGCCGTGCGTGGCTTTTCCGTTTCCGGCAGGGGAAGCGCATCAAACACCTCCGCCGCCGAATCCCCCAGCAACCAACGGCTCTTGTCGTCGAAGCGCCGAGCCTTGGCAGCGAAATCACCTCGGCTGAACAGCACCGCCCCAGTCGCCAGCAACGACCGATAGCGCGACCGACCCGGCCCCTGGCTCAAGCGGACCATCAGCGCGTCGTCCGCATCACCGATCATCGGCACATGGCCGGCACAGTCCATCACTGCCGCCAGAAACTCCATCAATCGTTCCAGCCGTTCCCAGTACGACGCGCTGAACTCGATACCATTCGCCCGGCAGATCAAGCCACAGAGCAGCATCATGTCAATCACCTCGTGCTGGTAATAGACCGCCTGTTCCCGATTCACACCGTCCGGCGCGTTCTGCTTCAGCGCTTCCGTCTCGAAGCCCGGCGCCGCAATGCTTTTCCATTCGGCGCTTTCAGGCCACATCGGCCAGGTGACCGTGCCAACCAACAAACCCATGTACTCGCCTAGCAGATGGTTGTTGGCGGACGAATGGCGCGACAGATGCCCGGCGATAAAGTGGCAATGCTGAAACACCGAGCGTAGCCAACGAGTGCGGAAAGCCGCGCCCTCGACGCCGACAAACAAGCGAGACTCATCCCCACCCAGCAGATGCCAGGCAAAGGACCAGTTCATTAACCTAACGGCATGCTCAAGAGAACTGGTCCAGTTGGGCCCCAAGGGGTAAGGGCACTGCGCAAACCATGAATCAAGAAGCGCTCGGCAGCCCTCGCTGAACCTGGCATCGCCCGTCAAGCGCCAGGCCTGTGCCAAGGTGACCAGTTCCAGGTGCCGGTTCGGCTCCCACAGATACTTGATATCCCCGACGACGCGTTCGTCCCGATAATTCAGCGTCTTCCCAAAAACCAGCGGAACGACTGTCCGTGTCTTGGGATCCTGGTTCCAGGCAGGAGGAAAACCCAAGGTCGCGTCGCGCATTGCGAACACTCCAAACTGCCCGGACAGAATCCTGTCCGCCGCGGATCGATAAGCCTCAAGCTCGAAACCTCTCGGGACTTCTCCCAACCAGGCGCGGCCGCACAAACCCGTCGGTTCCCCGGGGCTTGCGCGACCAATCCCCCACTGCTCCAGTCTTGCCCTCACAGACTGGCGAACACGATAGACGAGTTCAGGCGCGTCCATCGCACGCAGGCGCAGGAATCGCCACGAGACATTTCTAAACATATTGCCGATGCCAGATCTCAAGATTGAGCAGCGACCACAACAGTTTTTCATGGTTCTGCCGTCCGCTTACGTGCTCGCACAAAAGTCTTTCCAAAACGGCACGATGAAAATACTCTCGAGTTCTTGAATCGCTCCCCAGCAGGTGATCGTAGAGGTAATCCTTCATCCCGCGCCTGAACCATTCGTTAACCGGAACGCGCAAACCAATTTTCGGTCGCTCAAGAATGCGATTCGGCAACACGCGCTTCATCGCCTGCCGGAGAATGAACTTGGTTTTTCGGCCGCAGATACGCCAGTCGTCGGGCAATCGGGAAATGAATGCGGCCAACTCGTAGTCCATGAACGGCATGCGTGCTTCCAGGGAGGCGGCCATTGACATGCTGTCGCCACGCTCAAGAAGGTTATCGGGCAGCCAGCTTGGCTGATCAAAGTAGAGGATTTTTCTCAGCGCGGAGTTGCCTGCCGCCGTATCGAAGCGCGGAGCCACTTGTCCCGGACCAGAGTCGGCGCCCCACATCGACACCAAGGCAGACCGCTCGGCATTCGATAGCGCGCCAAACCAGCGCGGCAGGCGCTCCCTGGCATCGGCTATCCCCAGATTGGTAACGGCAGTCTTCATACGTCGATACTCATAGGGCAGCGCATGGACCAGAGGTTCGAAAATCCCGTGCCTCAGGAAGCCCGGCATCCGCTGGTAATACCCCACGTAACGCTCATACACGTGCTTTGGATATCCACCCAGCAGCTCATCCGCCCCTCTCCCGTCAGTACCATCTTGACGGTGCGCGCCGCCTCTCGTGCCAGCAGAAAGATCGGGATATCCGAAGGTTCTGCCACCGGCGCGTCCCGAGAGCGGATCAGATCCGGCAGGTGCTGCATCATGTGGGTATCGGACACCGTCAGCTCGTGATGATCGGTGCGGAGCTGCTCGGTGATCTCCTTGGCATAGGCCAGTTCGCTGTAGGCCGTCTCGGCGAACCCGACCGAGAACGTCTTTACCGGCAAGCTGGAATGTCGGGACATGAGACCGACAACGGCCGACGAATCGATCCCGCCAGAGAGAACGGCGCCAAAGGGAACATCGGAAATCATGCGCATCTCAACTGCGCGATCCAGCGACTCCAAAAACTCGCCGACCGGATCAGCCGACACGGCGAGGGACTCACGAACCGCTCCGTCAGGCGGCCGATAGTACGCCTGCTCGATCCAGCGCCCGGCCTCCCAGAGCGCCCAGGAGCCCGGCATCAGCTTGCGGATGCCCTCGAACAACGTCGCCGGAGCCAGCACGTAGCGATAAGCGAAGTAATCCCAAAGCGCCGCCCGATCAACTCGCGCCACGACGCCCGGATAGCAGAGCAGCGACTTGATCTCCGACGCAAACAGCAGGGTATCGGCCGTTTGGCGGAAATACAGAGGCTTCTTGCCAAAACGGTCCCGCGCGAGAAACAGCCGCTGCCTGGGTGCATCCCAGATGGCAAAGGCAAACATGCCATTGAAGCGCTCGACACAGGCAGGTCCCCATTGCTCATAGGCATGAACGATGGTCTCGGTATCCGAGCTTGTGGCAAACACGTGCCCCAGCGCAAGCAACTCCTCGCGCAGGCCCTGGAAGTTGTATATCTCGCCGTTGAAGACGAGCTGAATCGATCCGTCTTCATTGCCCATCGGCTGATGACCGGTGGAGAGGTCGATGATGGACAAACGCCGATGCGCCAGACCAAGGCGATACTGCCCGTCCGAACTACCAGATTCGAAAAATCCCTCATCGTCCGGGCCCCGATGGGCGATGGCCGCAGCCATTGCCCGCAAGGTGCCGCCCAGGTCGAGCCCGACCACTCGGGTCACGTAGCCAGCGATGCCGCACATCTTGCCTAAGCCACCCGCTCGTAGATTTCGCCAAACCGGGCAGCCAGGCGATCAACCGTGTAGTTCTCGGCAATCCTCTGCCGTCCTGCTGCCGACATGCACAACAACTCTGCGCGATTGTCGGCCAAGCGCCGAATGGCCGCTGCCACTGCTGCGGGATCGTGAGCCGGAACAAACAGGCCGTGCACACCGTCCCGCATCACATCAGGGATGGCGGCCACCGGGCACGTGATCGGCACGCAGCCGGCAGCCATGGATTCAAGAATCGAATAGGGCAGCCCTTCATTGTGATAGGTGGGGAATACCTGGACATCGGAACCAAGCCACAATCGGTCCTTTTCTGCGCCAAACACCGGGCCAAGCAGAGTGACCTCGCTCGTCAAGCCAAGGCGCGCAATCGACTCAAGGACCTCTGCCTCGTCCGGCCCGGAGCCCGCCACCCGTAATTCGAACCCAAGCCCCTGGTCCTTAAGCAGTTTCAGTGCCGCCAGCGACTCAAATAATCCCTTTGAACGAATGATTCGCCCAACGAAGACCAGCCTCAGCGGAGCACCGCCTACGGGTCGCTCTCGCTCCACGTCAAGTAAACCCTTGGTATCGATCGCGTTCGGCACCAGTTCCACGGCGATCCGTGAATCGAACGCCCTATGGGAACGGACGGCCCCACTCGAAAGAACGGTGACCACATGAGACGCGAGCAAGAAGCGCTTCAGAATCGACGACAACAAAGGGCTGGAAAAAAGGCTCTGTGGAGCAGAGCCACTATGAAACTGATTCACCACACGACACCCGAGGAGGCGCGCCACAATCAAGTAGGTCAGATCGCGCCAGAACGCCTTGCGATCCATTGACGTATTGATGTGCACGATGCGCGGTTTTTTCCGAACAAGGAATACAGCCAGTTGCAGAGGACTGAATGCGAAGCGTGCCATGCGCTGCCACTTGTTTTCTGCTCGCCCTTCGCGGCCGACCTGAAAGTGCATCAACTTATAGCGATCAGCAAGACTAGATGCCATTAGCAACTTTACGTGTGAAGACACGCCACTGACCGCGTCTAGCGACGGACCGAACAGAACGATGCCAACTTTCCCCATTTGACCAATTTCCCAATCCAATTGACACTTCTCCCCAATGCAGTGCTCGCAATTGATGCAGCTACTGACCATTTCGATTTCGATCCATGAACATTACCGATCCAACGCGTCAACCATGTCCTGATACCCTGCGCTGGGCCCGCCATAAACGATTCCGCGAGTGAGAATTCTGATCGCATCGCTGGCCTCGATTCCGTATGGCGCATAAATGCCCGTCTTCGCGTAATTGCGGCCGCCGATACCCTCTGAAGTGTCATATGTATTCGGAACACCGCGCTGCCTCGCTAACAGATTGCCGTTCAGCCAAACATCCAGCTCTCCGGCTCCCGGCATCGCCGACCAGTACGTTCGGACAATTAACCGGTACCAGCGACCAAGAATCAATGGACCATGCCATGGATAGAAACGGATTGAGTTCGCCGTAGTTGGAGGGGTCCTTCCGGTAACCGCGTTGGTGTTGTGTTGAAGCATTAGGAACATTCGTCCGCCCTGTATCTGTATGCTGACTGGCGGCGAAAGTCGCAGACGATCATTTCCGTGGAGCTGGGCAACAACAATTGCCGTCGGATACTGCCTCCAGTCCGGCGGTACGTAAAACTCAAACCCGTACCAACGTGCCTCCTCTTGGTTCCCAAGCCCGTCCTTACGTCCGAGAATCTCTGTGCGATGACTGGTAGCCGCTTCCGGATCGCTGCCACGCAGCGTCAATTCAAGAACCATTCTTGACGGCTTTTCCGGATCTGGAATAAAGCGCAGATTCGCCCTGTTCCCAGTTTGAATCAGGTAATAGTCATTTAGCGTCGCCTCATTTACCACGCCACCGATCGGCAGAATCTTCTCCGAATCAGCCGCCGCAACTACGCTTCCCAACAACAAGAAGACGGCAAGAATGCGTGCCGCAGCATGTGTTCCAGTCATTATGATTTCTCCTGAGAGCAAGTGCATGGGTACCGTATTGCCGCGGCCTATACACGATCTGCTCCTCCCATTTCTGCATCCAGCCCCAATCATTCCGTCCCCATTTCGCTGCAAGAGCAATCCCATCTAACCCATAGCCTTATACACAACTCACCCCGGGGCCGCCTCACGCATGAACTGGAGGCCGACGACGCAGTCCATGACGCGCTGCAACCCGATCCAGATGGTTTTGACGCCCGGCTCGCCGTCGCCTTTACGCGCCAAGAAACCGCCGAGCATGGCCACCAAGCGGAGGACCTGATTGAGCGTGGGTGGGTCAGCCGGAGGCTTCTTCTTGTTGAGGAGATAAGCGGCATGCCGTTCATCTTGATCGAAGAACAAGTCGGCGGGCAAGTCTGGACAGGTCCGGCCGAATCGCATCAGCATCGCAATGCGCCAGGAAACGATGAGGTACAGCGCGATGGCGCGTTGCAGGCCGTCGATCGTGCGCAATTGCAGGGACTCGATCCGGCAGCCGTTCTTGAGGATGTGGAAGAGGATCTCGATCTCCCAGCGCGCGCGATACCAGTCAATCAGCTCCGCCACCTCGGCGAGCGTCTCGGCGGTCCGATTGGTCAGCAGGCGCCACTCAACCGGGGTGCTGCCGGCAGGGGGGTCGATCTCCTTGGCCACCACACAGGTAGCTCGGATCGTTTTGTTCTTGCCATGCGGAAGATCGACGACGCGCGCCCAAAGTTGCTGGCGCACTACGCGAGCCTTCTGGCCATGTCTCGCCGGCAGGGTGAAAGAGATTCCGCCGAGTTCCTCACCAGACGTCACCGTTTGCCACAGCTTCTGGCCGTCGGGCAGCGCTCGATCGTGCTGGGCACGCAGCAACCAGTCGGCCGGGGTCTCCAATTCGCCGGCACGGGCCATCAGTTCGATCATGTCGGACTCGCGGTCGGCGACGTAGACCAGCCGGGTGTCCGGCAACTCCGCCGCCAACTCGGCCACTCGTTCATAGCCCTCGACCCAGCGCGTGCTCTCTTTGATCCCTGGGCGCTGGCCGTTGGCGTCTTTCGGCTCACGCGCCCACATCCACGCATCCAGAACCCCCAACGGCTCGCGATCCGTGCTGACGGCGTACGTCGGATGCACGTACAGACCGCGCTGAGCTTCATAGCTCAAGGGGCCCAAGCCGTCGATGCTTTGCCCGTTGAAGTCCAGTTCGGTCGTGTCCTGCAGCATCAGCACGACCTTGTGGCAGGCGATCCGCGTCCGCGAGCACGACCAATGAGGTCTCAGGATGCCCTCCCACGTGACGGCATCATTGTCCAGGAAGCGGTAGGCCGCAATCGTCTCCGACCAGCCCGAACACGCCGACGGGATACTCAGTGTCGGTTTGGCCGCCAGCGTGTCCAACAACGTGATCGCTCGCTTGTTCAGTCTTCGGTCCCCCAAGTCAACTTCCTTCAGCTCCTCCCCAGCCCAGCCCATTCTGCCACCTTCTCAAACAAATCGGCAGCTTACAACGAGATGCTAAAGTTGTGTATAAGGATATGCATCTAACCGCATCCAAAGTAGAGTTAACAACCAGAAGAACTCATGTCAATGTGCGAAGAACTGCACGCAAGGCGTCAGTCGGCTGGCTAAGCATTTGTCTTGACGCCACTCTCACCTTCTTTGCGAAGTGTTCTGACGAAATACGCAAACGTACTCTTTGGGAAGATGTGCCTGTAGAGATGGCGCCCAATCAGCTTAATGGCGCCACTCACCTCCAGCCATCCGGAAGATCCGTTGTAGAGCTTGTACAGGCTGGGCCTCAGCCGCTTCAAGCCAGCCGTATGTGCTAGCGCAACCAATGACTTGTGTGTAAAGGAATTAATGTGCTCTAATGGGGCAATTGGCATAATCTCGTCCCGCGATAGAGAAGAGAAGTCAGGATTACTGGCTAACTTACGCAAGGACCTGCTTGAATCCGGCACTGAGATCTTAAGAATTCCGCCGACTCGAATACGGGTGGCCAAATGTGCGATCAGATGGTTCGGATCAACAAGGTGCTCGAATACCTGTTCGGTGTTTATGAAATGAAAGTGATTGGCAGGTAACTGGTCGACCGCCAAAACATTTAGCCCGATCGATTCAGCGTACTCGATTCGATCTCTAGATAACTCCGAACCCGAGACATCACAACCGTAGGCCATAGCCATTCTTGCCCACTCCGCCCAGCCGAATCCGAAATCCAGGACACTAATCTGCTTTGGATGCAACCTAAAATGCTGGATCAGGAACTGGACCTCGTTGGCGAGATAGCGATAGTCATCAAGATTGAGGTCGCCTCGGAGTTCTTCTCGGGACCCTCGCGGCATCCATGCATCGTAAATGTCAGCGAGAAGTATTTCCGTTGGCACGTAAACCTGGTAGGCAAGGCTGCAGTTCGAACACCTAGCAAGCTCATAGGGCACATCCTCGAAATGACACGACGCCCTTCCCTTGTAGTGCGTATCGATGTAGTTCCGTATGGAAGCCGCTGAGTAAGGCGCGCTGTATAGAGATGTAGCCAAAGTCGAGTGACAATTCGGGCATCGATCCCTTCTTCTCAGCAGTCCCTCACCATGCTGACTCATAGCGCAGCCGCCGATCCCAGCCTTGCACGCCCAAGATCCGATCTTGACAAAAATCGGGTGAAAATACAGATTGGGATTTCACTCCAAGGCTTCGCGACATGGCATTGCCTAATTGAATTAATGCGTATTGCATATAAAATCATTGAATTACCCGAGAGTCGATTGGCTCAAATGGATCGCCGATTGGATAAGAGAAGCCAATAAGGGCGGCAAGCGAGTAGACGTGCCATGCCCCAATTGCAAAAACGCCCTCAGCCAAGTCTCTTTTACGAACTACCATCACACCGAGAACTCCGGCCCAAAGAAAAAAGCCGGACACGATCACGCTTGTGCGGAAGGAGAGGCCAAATTCTAAAGAGACAATTGCGATGAGCAAAGTCAAGAGATAGAGCATTGGTGCTATGAAGACATGCCACGATGTCCTTGCTGCTCGCCACCACCAGGGCGTGCCAGCGGACATTCTCAAGAGCATCCCGTAGGCCTGCAATCGGCGACTGCGCCAGAGCCTGATCAGCATCTGCGCTTTAGACTCATCATGTCCCGTATGCTTTACGGACGGATGCGGCAATCGGACTATTCGCCAACCGGCGGCAATCAGTCTCGCACCCAGTTCCGCCTCCTCGCCCGCAGGCAACCAACGATGCGCCGCATAGCCGACGGATTCAATTGCGCTTCGACGATACAACCCGCCTCCCCCAAGGTCGAGCACATCCTGTTCCCGCTGAAGTGCACCGTAGTGCGCCACGCGCCTCTTATCAGCTGCCGTCTTGACCTGTAGATCAATTAAGCGTCCTCCCACTCCCGCCACTTCTGGATGACTCTCCAAGTATCTTAGCGCCACCTCAACAAATCCAGGCTCAAGCGCCATATCGCCATCCAGCAGATAAATGAAATCACCCCGGGCAAACTGATAGCCAAGCTGAATTGCCGCGCCGCAACCTCGATCGCCTAACACCCGGAATTGCACGATCCGGATCGGAAAACGAGCGGCAATTTCGACTGTTTTGTCAGTCGATATGGAATCTACAAGAATGACCTCGCCATCGAGTCGTTCAGCCTCTCCAACAACTGACTTTAAACAGGCGTCGATAAGACGTTCCTCATTCAGCGCCTTAATAATTATTGACAGGCGGGGAGATCGACGACTCATCTGGTCCCCCAAGAGCGCCGAGATGTATCGCGATCACCCATCACGTACCTTTACAATCAGAGTTGCGCAAGTCGTCAACGCACGCCGCGAAAATGGCTTTGGCGCGCACCCGACGTCCCTTGATCAGGGCAAAGGCGCATTCAAACAATGTGCGCAAATGGCAGCCAGGCCGCCAACTCGGGAAGAAAGTTCGATACAACCTGAAGCGGGCTCGATACAAGGTGAAGATTGCGAATTCAGATTCGCACTGTTCCTGCGTTGCACTCCCAGCCTTGTGGTACAGCACCGCAGCATGGGCAAAAGCATGGATAAAACGTCCCTGTGATCGCTGAGCCCAGTCGATTTCCTCGTAATAGAGAAAATAACGCTCCTCCATACTCCCAACTTGCTCAAGAAAATTACGCGAGACAAGCATTGAAGAGCCGCTTACCCAATCTAGACTGGACTCGGCTTTCCGAATGAGGGTCGGCGTAAGCTCGCTGCGCCGAATTTCATGGCCATACAAGCCACCTCGCACCGTTCTGTATTTGAACCAGCCACCGCCCAGCGCCTGCACTATCTCTGGGCGCGAGTAGTAGCAGTTGAGTGAACCTGTGACACCAATTGACGGGTCACTGATGGCGGTGCTGACCATCTGCGCAAGGCAATCGGCTTCGACCACCGTGTCATTATTCAGCAACCAGACAAAAGCGCAGTCGGGATCGGACAGTGCAATACGAATGCCGACGTTGTTCCCAGCCGCGAAGCCGAGATTTCCTCCGGTTCCTACGAGAACCAGCGAACTCTCGGTTCCAGAGGTATCAAGGATTTCGTCCGCCCTAAGGACGTGGCACGAAACGGGTTTACTTATCGGTGGCCAACTGAGGCGTGCAAGCGGGCACTGTGGTCGCTCAAAAGGCATTTCGCCGCCAGCCCAACGCCGAATATTTTCTATTGAAGCATCGGCAGAAGCATTGTCACAGACGAGAACGCGCAGATTGGCGTAATCGAGCCGAAAGACGCTTTCAAGACATTCAATGGTGTCGCGCCAGCCATTCCAGTTGACCAGGACAACCCAAACCCTCGGCGAATCGCTTCGCCCAATAATGCTGCTCATCCCGGTACCCCGGCGCGAAGCCGTGTCCGTAAGGTATGGCGGTCGCTCGCAAGCGCACCCGCAGGTGGCGCCTCACGCAGGACAACTAGTGACGCTATCAAGACATACGCCAGGGAAAAGCCGGACGGAATCGAAAGGACACTCTTGACACCAATCAGCATCATTATCGACACGGCGATCAACCCCGACGCTGTACCAGCCAAATCGTTGCGCCTCATGTAGCCCCTGAATCCAAGCAGTGCAGAACCAGCAAACACCATGACAAAGGCGGTTATGCCAGGAACTCCTGCGTCTAGGGCCGTACTCAGAAAATAGCTGTCTATGTTGTAGCGGACACCGTCGAAAAACCCGAGCTTGACCGCACCCATGGCGTTGCCGTAGCCCAAGACAGGGCTATCGAACAAGAGGGGGATCCCCTGTTGCAGCATAAGCATCCGGGTCATTGTGCTGTTCGCTTCGCTGGTGTTTCGCCCGACGACCAGCGTGAGAAGTTCTGACCCCGCGAAGTACGTCACCGCGACCAAAACTGGCAATACAAGAGCGGCTATCAATAGCCCTGACGAGGACGCATTCCGAGCCGTACCGCGGTTTCGAGGAATCATCGCCAGCAAGCCGAGCAGCAGCAGGGAAATCAGCACGACCGCGATGCCTGCGCGGCTTCGCGAGGAGACTATCATTACAAAAGCAACCGGCACAAGTCCCGCAGCGATGGACCGTAAGGCAAGACTCTTGCTTCCCAGAAAGACCGCTACCGCCAATGGCATCATCATCGCCATGAACTCCGCAAGTACCATCGGGTGAGTAAAAGTACCTTGCGCCCGATAGTGTCCACCGCGGAACTTGTCCATCAAAATACTTTGCAGGGTTCCTGGATCTTGCTGGCCTACAGATATGAACTTCTCGAACAAGGTGTGCTGCACGAAGGCCTCATACGATGCGAGCAGCACTTGCGCGGCGGCGACAACGACGAGAACGGCCAACAGGCGAAACACGTCGCGCTCGTCCCGGAGTATCGCCAGTGCCAAAAAAAACAGCAGGTAGAAGGTCAGAAGTTCGCTTCCCAGTTGCCAGAGCTGAAATAGCGGCTCCGGCCCGGCGAGGGAAGTCACGATACGCCACAGCATCAGGAAGGCGACGGAGCCGACAAACGTCCGATGCGCCGCGCATCGACTGAACAGCCGCGCCATCGGTTGGCGACACGACAACACGAAAAACAAGGAAATCGACAGGAAGGCAAGCCATGCAATCTTGGTCGGGCTGATCGCAGGAAGACCGCCCAAGCGGCTGAAGATATATTCGGGCCACAGGTGAATCGATGTCAATAAAACAAGCAGCAGACCATTGAGCAAGGCATCCGGCGACTCGTTGCGCTTGGGCATCGCCCAGAGCAGTAGCAGGCCGCCTAGTACTACTGGGAAAGCGCCCAGCCGAGCCACCGCCCCAGCCGTCATGGCAGCCGCCAAAAAGCCCAGGACGCCACACAATAGTGTCAGCCCGAGCCAAAAGAGGCCCGCTCCCCGTCTGCGTCGAAACAGCTTTTCCGCCGACCCACGACCAAGCGAATGAATTCTCTGCATCGACATACCCCGAACCCTGACAACTCAACCAGTAGCGGAAATCTTGGCCACGCGGTTGCACCACAGCCAGAACAGACCTTGCATCAGCGGCACCCAAAGCGCAAAGACCGCAAGCCGGACGTAGATGGCGCCCTCGACGCCGAAGCGCGCAATCGCCCAGAAACTAAAAGCGACGACCACTAGGCTCGTAGCCAAGGTCAGCACCATGTTCAGCCGAAGCAGCCCGCGTCCAATCCACTGTGGCGTCATGAGCAGCGCAAGGCTTAAGCCCAGCACGGACGGCAGCAACGCGCGAAACATCGCGGCGCTCGGGGTGAATTTCTCGCCCGCAACGAGAACGACGAGCGAAGGAGCGGCCAAGTACGCAAGCAGGCTAGCCGCCAGCATTCCCCCGAGTAGCTTTGTCGCCAGCCGCCGATGCTCAGGCCAGAACGCGTCAGGCGAAGTCTTGGCAAGGCCACCATAGATCACCATCAAGGCACTCTGCGGCACGATCAGCAGCAATCCGACCATTTGTTGCGCCAATTGGTAGAAACCGACTTCCTGCGCGCCGAGGTAGTTGTTAATGACCAAAATGCTGACCTGGTCAAGGGCAAAGGCGCTTACCGTTGTCAGATGAATAACGCCACCCGAACGAACCATGGGCCGGATTTCGCGCGAAGCCCAGGCGACCCTCCGGCCCGCGATGCGCCAAAGCGGGACCACGGTTAGAGCCGCCACCAGCAACTGCGCCAGGAGTTGGGAACCAAGCGCACCGGCGACGCCCCACCCCATCTCCATGAGAAACACGAGGAAAAGGCCAAGGCCGATGCTGCGCCCCCAATATTGTGACCGGTTGAGTATGTCGGTCCGGGCTGATGCGGCAAGGATGTTGGAGGCGTATTGCTCCCATACCAGCAGCGGCACCGCGGCGAAGGCCAGACCCAGTAGGGACGGACTGATCCCCTTGAACAGGTCGCCGGAAGTCAGAAAGAACAATCCGCCGGCCACAGCGATTGCTAAGGCGGAAAGGAGCAATCCCAGGCCGCCAAGTGTACCAAGCTGCTCCGCAAGACTCGGCTTGGTATCCGCAACCTGCAACCGATGCTGCAGTGCCTGGCCAAGGCTCAAATTGGCGAGTGTCGCAAACAGGGCAGCCCAAGCTAAGGCCGCACCAAAAGTCCCGCGCCCCTCCGGGCCAAGCAATCGGGCTGAAATGCAAAGAGTGGCAAGCGAAACCGCCACGCCATAACCGCGTGCGGCACTCATATGAGCTATGCGAGCGATGTCACTCATCGTGGCGCCAATGGCACAAGAATCTCCATACAAGAACCTTTGCCACGCGTTCTACCTAGTTCGAAGCTCATTAGCGGTTGCATCAACAAATGCCTTCTCGAGGAGAAGGAGGTTCCGCTTCCGCTCCTTCACCTTTCTCGCTGGAGCGCCTACGTAGATACCAAACGGCTCACAATCGCTCGTGACTAGGGCCTGCGCGCCGATGGCGACGCCTTCCCCAATGGTTAGGCCGGGCAAGACTACCGTTCCGCTGCCGATGATGGCGTGCCGCCCGACCGTGACGGGCGCTACGGTGACATTGGTGTATTCGGGTGGAACCGTGGGATTGGTCATGAACTCCCCGCTGTAATCATCATTGCTAGAATAGATCGCGACTCGTGATGAAAGGCCCGAAAAATCTCCGAGAAAAATCCTTCCCCGTCCGATCAGAAGCGAAAAGACAGCAATATGTACATGTCGGCCGATCTCCAGCCCGCCCTCCCCAGGCGAAAGCACACAAAAATCATCGATGCGGGAATAATCGCCCACGCTGATCTTCCCAGGGTTATAGATCGATGCCTTTCGCGAAACCTTGATCCATCGACCACAATGGGCTAAGCCTAGCCCGCGCAACTCATCTTCAGTGTAAAAGGACATTGATAGTTCCAGTATGGCGAGCAACTAGCGTCTGCCGCTGCCACGAATCAGTTCGCACACGCCATCAACGGCATCCAAGGCAAGGTCCGGAAAGATCGGCAGGCAAAGCACCCGATTGGCGGCATGATGTGCGACGGGAAGGTTTGCCTGTCCTGCGGAGGGAAGACTGCGATACATCGAGAATTCGCTGATCAAAGGGTAGAAATAGCGTCGAGCAAAGACGGCGTTCGCCTTCAAATAGTCATATAGCCCATCGCGGTGCAGCGAAAAATCATGCTCCACGAAAATCGGGAAATAGGAATAGTTCTTACGCTGGGCGCAGTTTGTCTGTGCCATTGATATGCCCTTTACGTCCTTCAGTCCTGCACGGTAGCGCGCGTCAATTTCTTTCCGCCAACTGATCACGTTGTCCATGTGCTTGAGCTGGAGCAAGCCGAACGCAGCCTGGATCTCGTTCATCTTGCCGTTGATTCCGGGGGCAACGACAGTCAATTCATCTGCAAAACCGAAATTCTTGAGGTAGTCGATGCGCTGTTTGGTCTTTGCGTCTGGACAGATAATCGCGCCGCCTTCAAAAGTGTTGAACACCTTCGTGGCGTGGAAGCTGAGCACCGACAAATCACCGTGCTGCAATACGCTGTTTCCGTTGCACTCCACTCCGAAGGCGTGTGCTGCGTCGTAGATCACCCTAAGCCCGTAGGTGTCGGCAATTCTTTGTATGGCTTCGACGTCGCACGGATTGCCATAGACATGCACCGGCATGATTGCCGTGGTCTGGGGTGTGATCGCGGCTTCGATCTTTTTCGGGTCGAGATTCAGGGAAACAGGGTCGATGTCTACGAACACCGGCTTGATGCCGTTCCAGAGAAGCGAGTGGGCGGTTGCGACAAAGGAGTACGGTGTGGTAATTACCTCGCCGGTTATGCGGAGCACTTGCAACGCGGTAACAAGGGCTATCGTTCCGTTCGAGAACAGCGAGAGATGCTCGACGCCGAGATACTCAGCCAACTCTTCCTCAAGTTGCTGATGATAGGGCCCGCCATTGGTCAACCATTTGCTCTCCCAGATCTTCTCCAAGTAGGGAACAAACTCTTCCAGCGGAGGAAGATACGGCTGAGTGACGAAGATGTTTCTCATGCGATTTCCCGAAGCTTGGCCGTGCTGCAGCTCATGGCGCCACCGACTCGTCTTTCTGGTTGCGCTCGCGGTAGTGGCTGAGCAGCACGTCCGGATGGCGTTCCGCGTGAACCCCGAGGTAGCGGAACTTGCGAAAGCGGTTCCAATCGCCCGGCTCAAGGTAACGCCAAGCTCCAATATCCCAAGGAATTGACTTGAACCAGCGATGATAGAAAGCCGATGACGTCGTAACCTGATTCACTGCAAACTTGGGAGCATGATTGATGTGCCACTCATCTGGGATCCTTTCGTACTTGAATGGGTGCCAGACAATATCCGCTCGCTTTTCGCGAATGAAGGCCACGAGTTTTCTGATGCGATCGCGGGGTTGCTCATCGTCGTCATCCAGATGTGTGATGAACTCACCCCGCGCCAACGAAAGCGCATGATTTACAGCCACCGTTCCCGCCACCATCCATCGCAAACGAGGCTCATCCGGATAGCGACCCCGCTCTGGTAAGTTGATGAATTCCACCCGTTGATCCGCCAAAGCGGCCATTCGCTCCGCGGTATCGTCTGTGCAGCAATCGCCAACCACGACTATCTGTAGGTTGCTGTAGTCCTGGTTAAGGATTGACTTGAGTGATCTTTCAAGCAGCAACTCGCCCCTGTTATAAGTGGCTATGCACACCGTAACGAGCGGTGCATCGCACTCAAATGCCCGCTGATAGTCGCGAGACCGCCGCTCGGAACGAAAACGTGATCTTGCTCCCCAGCCTAAATCTGAAAAGGAACGGAATGGCTCCTTAAGGCGAACCAGCGAATTAGAAATGGCCGATTTTAATGTCATGGTGTAGTGACGCTACTCACCGGCAGAAGGAAATATGCCCATACGCTTCATTTGGTGCGAGGGGCTGCGCCCAAGCGCTCCCGATCACCGTCCTTGACTGACTGGAGAACTTCATCGATGAACTTGGCTTGCTGTGTGAAGGCCGCTTTTTCGTCTGGATCCACAGACGAAACTCTGAACAAAAGTCCATCGGGAACTTTTCCTCTCAGGCGGAAGGCAATTTCCGTTAGCTTTTTGTTGATTCCGCCCTGAACCACGCTGTCACCAACCGTTATCCAGTATGTTACGGGCTCGACGCGCTGGCCGAGTTTGGTAACTAAACGCGTGGCGGGAATTGATCCGTTCGGGATGACTATCGATTCATCGTGCCGACTAATTAGAGTGAATCCTTGTGCCGGGTAGCAAACCTCTGGCTTGTGCACTTGAGTCGCACGACTTTGGTCCCCCCCGTACGCTATTGAAAGCATGATGCGATAGCCTCTCGAATTGACGTAGCTTCTAAACAAAGTCTCGCTGTAGATCGTGTCGAGAAATTCCTTCTGCTGAGGATTGACCATATACGCAGCGTTCTGCGCTTCTTGATGCCAGTCGCCAAACTGGGCTGGAATCATTGATTTCAGGTCGAGAGCCGGGCGCTCGTCAGCGAGCTTGGATGATGGGCGCAGTGCAATAGCCGAAGCAGATGCGGCAAGCATCATTAGCAACAACAGAAAGCTCTTGCGGAATAGGTTCATCTAAGCTCAGGGGCAAGGCGCAAGCAAAGGCATTATGGTGACTTGCTGCAGGCGATGATTTCTTGGGATTTGATTTTGCGGCGGACGCGCACCCCTGCCTGCAACAGCGAATCCACGCCGATGATCAGCAACAACGCGCTGAGGAACAACACCATGCCGGAAAAACCGTGCAGGAAGCCCTGCCCCGCCTCGTCGCCCAGATGGTGGGTGATCAGCGTGAGCACCATGACGCGGATGACGTTGGCGGTGAATGAGATGGGCACGATCAGGATCGCCAGCGCGATGTTGCGGAACCATGATTCGCTGCGGATGATGTTGAGGTAAAGAAGGCCCAGCGCTTCGAGGCTGAACAGCGTGTGCAGCCCGGCGCAGGCGTCGGCAACCAGGAGCTCGTACTGCCCGACCTGCAGCACCACGCCGGTGCGGGCGATCGGGTAGCCGACGGTGAAGAGGATGTTCTCGGCTGCGTAGGACGCCGTCATTTTCATCGGCATCGTGACGGTATCGACAATCGCGCCGGGCAGCGGGATCATGAACAGCATGAAGAACAGTGCGAACCACTGGGCCTTGTTGGCGCCGCCGCCGCGCATCAGCAGCAGGACGCCGGCGAGCAGCCAGATCAGCGAGCCGACCTGGCACATTAGGATTTCCTGCGAACGGCCGACGATGTAGAGCAGCAGGCCGACGACGACCACCGGCCAACCCGCCGCCGAGGTTTGCGCACCCTCGCTGCTAGCCCACATCGCCGGCCAGTTGCGCCAAGCCGGCGAGCACGACACCCCGAACACGATCGGCCCGTGGGACTGCTCGTCGGTGCTCCAGATGCCGCGGAAAAGGTCGACAAAACTGGGGCCGTATATGACGCCCAGCCCGGTGACGACCGGGCCCCACGTGAGCAGCGTGGCGCGCTGGTCGGCGGTGGCGGGATGGGGGGCGAGGTTCATGGGGAGAGGATTATGGGACGAGCAGACAGTGCGGCAACTCGGAAGGAAATCGCTGTCTGCAAATGGATTAGGTGCTGCGCTGGGCGCCTTGGTTCAAGGATGCGGCGAGCCTGTTGGCTGCTGTAGCCATTTCGTCGACGCTCATCTCGCCTAGGTAGAGAGGCATACGAGGGGCACGGTTCAACGAGGAAGCCTGGGTTAGGTGGCAGTTCTTGCATGGTAGCCGCTGGCCTTGAACACTGCCAAAAAGTCGTATTCGGGCATTTTCTGCGCGAAACAGGCATCGGTGGCGGACTGGTTGCTCAGGTCGAGTTCGGCATGGGTGCGGGTGAGGATCTCGGTGTAGCCTTTTCGTCCCGAGCTTGCGCACGAGTGGCGAGCCCCGGAGACCCTGGTAGCCGGCGACGAAGATCTTAGCGGTTTTCTTCATTAGTCTGTCTGCAATGGTGTCGAACGGTCAAAAAGCGTCTCGGGGGCAATGTCGAGATCGCCCGGCCAGCAGACTGTATCCAGGGCTACGTAAGCCTGCTTGAACAAGGCCACATTCTGGAGTCGCGTAAAAACACCCTTCTGTAGATAGGGACGCGCGTCGAACAACCGGTGATCGCCTGTGTTGAACCAGAGTTCGAGTAAGTATCCGTCCTTGGGAACAACACGTACGACAGATTCCATAGTCACTCCTAGCGCAATGGGTCGATGGCAAATGGCGTTTGCCCGCTCACGGCGAGCTCCCAGTCGGCAAGTAACGCTTCGCGATGAATCTCGATCCACGCTTGCACGAGCCTCGTCTTGGAAATCGGGATTTCACCGCTCAGAATCGCGCCGTCAAGAATGGAAAAGGAGGCTTCCTGTCCTTGGTACTTGGCGTGAATGTGTGGAAGCTTGTGCCGCTCATCATCGTAGAAGTACAGGCAGATGATGATGCCGTAGAACATGCTTATCGTTGGCATTGTCCTGCCTCCTCTCTCGTACTCGTTGTAATCGAAGGCGGCGTAGCCGTTCTTCTTGAAAAGTTCGTCGCGTTCGGCGCTCTTCAGGTCTTCGCGGACCATCTCGGCTACGAGTTCGTGGAACGCGATCCTTGGTATCCAGCCTGGTGTTTCTTTGGCTTTGGTGGCGTCGCCGAGCAGGGTTTCGACTTCGGTGGGGCGGAAGTAGCGGAGGGCAACGGCGATGATGGGCTGGTCAATGACTGCTGGATTCTGGCCTTCGCCGGACTGACGATGAAAGGGTGCCCCCTCCCCTAGTGCCCCCACCCCCCTCCCGACCTCCCCCTTGAAGGGGGAGGAGATAAGGTATCCATTCTCTTCTATGCCTTGGCCTCGCCAACGGATTTGCATGTCCAGTTCCTTGGCGGCAGCGTTGAAGAAGTCGCGGACGCCGTATTGGACACCGGTGGCTATGACGAAGTCCACGGGCTTTTCCTGCTGGCGCATCAGCCACTGCACTTCGACGCAGTCGCTGCCATGCCCCCAGTCGCGCAGGGATTCCAGTTTGCCGCGGTTCAAACAGTCTCGCAGGCCGAGCGTGATGCGTGCCATGGCGCGGGTGATCTTGCGGGTAACGAAGGTCTCGCGGCGCAGGGGGGATTCGTCGTTGAACAGGCTGCCGTAGCCCTCGCGGTGGTTTACGGTGATCCAGCAGCAGGCAAGAGCTTGACGACCGCGCAAGGGCTGCGCAGGCAGAAGGGCGAGGTTTCCTTCTGCGGGGTTTCCTGCACCAGTCCATAGAGTTCGCTGGTGGATGCCTGGTAGAAGCGAGCCTTCTTCTCCGGTCCGAGGATGCGGATAGCTTCGAGGATGCGCAAGGGGCCAAGGGCATCGAAGTTGGCGGGGTATTCGGGTTCCTCCAAGCTGACCGCGACGTGGCTCTGGGCGGCGAGGCTGTAGATTTCGTCGGGCTGCACCTGCTGGATGATGCGGACGAGGCTTGACGAGTCGGTCATGTCGCCGAAGTGACGGATGAAGTTGCGGTTGTCGACGTACGGGTCCCTGATACAGATGGTCGATGCGGTCGGTGTTGAACAGCGACGCGCACCGCTTGATGCCGTGCACGATGTAGCCCTTCCTCAGCAGGAACTCGGCGAGGTAGGCGCCGTCCTGGCCGGTGAGGCCGGTGATGAGTGCGGCCCTGGTCATTTGTCAGGTCCTGCCAGAGGAGCCTGCGAGGCGTTGGCGCTGTTCAGACGTTACTGAACCAAGCGCTTGGTTGATGAAGTTCGTCTGCAAGTCGTAGGCCCGGGGGGCTTCAGGATCGATGGACGATACGCGGAATGATAGTCCATCCGGGGTCTTGCCGGCAAAGCGGAATCGCATTTCGGCAAGTTTGGTCTGCGCGTTGCCCTGGACGATTCGATCGCCGACTGTGATCCAGTAGGTGATCGGCTCGCGGCGCTGACCAAGCCGTGTGTCGACGTGCGCTACCCGGAGCAGTCCGAAGGGCAATGCAATGCTTGCTACTGCCTTGTTCAGTAACTGAAAACACTGTGCTGGGCAGCAAACTTCGGCCCTGTGCACCTGTGTCAGGTCGCTTTGGTCGCCGCCGTAGGCTACCGAGAGCATGATGCGATACCCCTTCGCATTGATGTAGGTCCGAGACAAGGTCTGCTTGTAGATCTTGTCGAGTACTCCCTCTTGCTGGGGATTGACCACGGCAGCACATTGCGGAGGATCTTCATGGCAATCGGCAAAACGCTTGGGTATCAGCGCAATCAGGTCGATAGGCGAGCGCTCATCGGCAATCCTGGCTGTCGGCCACAGCGCGATCGCCGAGCCGCACGCCGCGGGCATCAGCACCAGCAACAGCAGACTCTTGCGGACCAGGGTCATGGCGTCACCTTGCCGCCGGCGCCGACTGTTGCTTGCGGTGCTGCCGGCGGATGCGAACGCCTGCCTGCAACAGCGAATCCACGCCGATGATCAGCAGCAGCGCGCTGAGGAACAGCACCATGCCGGCAAAGCCGTGCAGGAAGCCCTGCCCCGCCGCGTCGCCCAGGTGGTAGGTGATCAGCGTTAGGGCCATCACGCGAATGACGTTGGCGGTGAAGGAGATGGGCACGATCAGGATCGCCAGCGCGATGTTGCGGAACCATGATTCGCTGCGGATGATGTTGAGGTAAAGAAGACCCAGCGCTTCGAGGCTGAAGAGCGTGTGCAGCCCGGCGCAGGCGTCGGCGACCAGGAGTTGGTACTGCCCGATCTGCAGCACCACGCCGGTGCGGGCAATCGGGTAGCCGACCGTGAAGAGGATGTTCTCGGCCGCGTAGGACACGGCAATTTTCATCGGCATCGTGACGGTATCGACAATCGCGCCGGGCAGCGGGATCATGAACAGCATGAAGAACAGCGCGAACCACTGGGCCTTGACGGCGCCGCCACCGCGCATCAGCAGCAGGATACCAATCAGCAGCCAGATCAGCGAGCCGACCTCGAACATGAGGATTTCCTGCGAACGGCCGACGATATACAGCAGCAGGCCAACGACGACCACTGGCCAACCCGCCGCCGAGGTTTGCGCGCCCTCGCTGCGTGCCCACATCGTCGGCCAGTTGCGCCAGACCAGCCAGCACGACACCCCGAACACGATGGGGCCATGCTTCTGCTCGTCTGTACTCCAGATGCCGCGGACAAGGTCGACGAAACTGGGACCGTACATGAAGGCCAGCCCGGCCACGATCGGGCCCCACGTGAGCAGCGTGGCGCGCAGGTCGGCGGTGGCGGGGCGGGGATGAGAGTTCACGAGACGCGCTTCATTAGCAGGGGTTCGACGGGCGGGAAAAGTCGGCGGTCGCGGGACAGCGGGAGGCGAGGTTGAGTGAGTGCGAGTTCATGTAATCATTCACTCCCCTACGCGGTTGCCGGGATGGCGGGGATCGTGGGGAGCTGCAAGCCTTTGCGGGCGGCGGCGATGACGGTGCCGAGGTACTGCCAGGCGGATGCTCCGCGACGGCGACAGGTTTCGATGAGGCTGGCGAGGAAAGCGAAGGCGCGGGATCCCTCTTCAGAGCGTGTGCCGTGGCTGATGGTGCGCGAAATCACCCAGTGCCGAAGCGCCTGTTCCGCGGCGTTGTTGGAAAGCGGCAGGTGGGGCTCGGCAACGGGACGCAGGATCACGTCCCAGTCGTAGAGGAATTCGCGCACGACGCTACGCAGCACCGAGTGGTCATCCATCCGATGGGCTTCGCACAGGTGCCGCAGTCGCTCAATCTCGTTCGCGTAGCGGGCCGGGAGTCCTTCCGGCGGCGGATCGATCCGCGCCGCGTAGATGGCGGCCATCAGCGTCTTCATGATGCCTTCCATCTCTTGCCCCACCCCGGAGACTCGCGCGTCGCTCGATTCGGCCAGCCCTCTCAGTTTGCGCAGCAGGTGCGGCCAGCAACGCAAGCGGTTTGCCCAGGCGCGATAGACGCCGTAGCCATCGCTGATGAGCAGGCCGGCAAAGCCGTCCTGCAGGGCGTTCTCCAGCATTTCCCGGCTGCGTGGGCCGATCAGGAACAGCACCGTGTGGGTCGTCACCAATGCCCACAGCCACAGCAGCGTGCCGGACTCCGGCCACGAGGTCTCATCGACATGCAGTTGCGCTGCCTGCACGATGTCGGCCACCAGGGCGTCCTCCAGCGGCAGACTGGCGCGGCCCGCTTCCCGGATGGTTTCGTCGATGACGCCCGTACTCAGCGTCAAGTCGAACAGTTCCATCAGCAATTCGCGAATGCTCGCACGCGACAGGCGCATGCG
>AATO01000048.1_pt1 | contig 34886 bp, 26 predicted proteins | sample 270628 | NCBI WGS metagenome assembly AATO01 (sample SAMN02954268, study PRJNA17657) | bioreactor sludge metagenome | biome: terrestrial; feature: bioreactor; material: sludge; isolation source: Enhanced Biological Phosphorus Removal (EBPR) bioreactor sludge | place: USA: Madison, Wisconsin | reverse complement strand
CGATCGGTGGTCGGTATACCCTGCCCGGGAGCCGCCACCAATAGCGCCGCCCCGGGTGTCGAGAACCCCGTGACACTCCCGGTGCTATCTGTCGCCGCCGCGGCAATCACACCTCGACTGTTCTGAAAGCCGTGGTAGTTCACGTCCTGGCCTGTCGTCCGGCCATTGCCAGCGGAAAACACGACGACGGTGCCAAGCCCCGCCCGACCCGCAACAAGCGCGTTCTGCAGAGCGGCGCCGATCGCGGCAAACTCCGGATCCAGAAAACTGTCGCCGAGAAAACCGTCGTAGCCCCAGCTGTTGTTGGCAACATCGACGCTGCTCAGACGTTCGAACGCTTCCAGCACCTGCGCTTCGTTACCGTTGCTGCCAAAACCGATGCGGTAACCGGTGACTGTTGCGCCGGGTGCGACACCCGCCCCTCCAGCAGCATTGTTCAGCGCGGCGGCAATCACGCCCGCCACGGTGGTGCCATGCCCATCCGTCGGGTCGCTCGGGTAGGCATCGAAATCCGAGTCGCGCGCATCGTAGTCGAGCAGGTAGGCGTAGTTCGCTGCCAGTTCCGGATGTGTATAGTCGATACCGTCATCGATCACACCGACAACCACTCCAGTCCCGCGGTAATCATCCCAGACGGAGACAGCGTTAAGCGCTTAAGCGGGTGTTGAGACAAACATGTTGGTGTTAGTGTTTGGGCCAGGAGCAACAGTGATGAGCAGGGTATCGAAGGTGCGACGCAACTCGCGCTGGAGATTCTCGTAGTGTTGATCAAGGGCCTGGATGTTTTTCGGTGGTGGTCCGAGGTGTGGTGTCCCGGCGCCGGCGAGAACGGGTTTGATGACTTTCTCCCGGAGGATGAGCCAGCCGGCGAGAATACTGATCCCCGTCGGGCGGGGTCGGTAGCGGCGCGTCTTGGCGATACGCTCGATGAGGCACTTGCCACGGAGCTTCATGAGATCGTAGGCGGCCTGCCGCCCGGTGTAGGCGTCGCGCGAGACTTCAGGCAGCGACGGACGCACTTCGTCAGCCAGCTCTTGTACCGTGAACCCGTCGGGATTGGGCGCGAGGTGCAGGATGGCTTCGGCGACCGAGCGCATGCGCGGCTTTTGCAGATCAACGCCGGACAGGCGGCGATTGCCGCGCTCGGTCGGTTCGATGAGGGAGTCGAGCACGCCATCGGGAAGGAAGCTGACATGGGCGGCCTGCATCGCGTTGAGAAAGTCGATCGCCATGTGCTGGAGCTTGGCCAGCATGATCGAGAGTTTCTCCAGCGAACGCCCGCAGCGCAGTTCCTTGATGTTGTGGGCGATGGCCTCGGCGCGCAGCACGCGCGCGCCCTTGTCGTAGAGCTTCAGGGTCAGCGCGCCGAAATGCACCTTGAACACCGTCAGATCGTAGGCTGATTGATCGACGATACGAGCCACGCCGTGGCTCCTGTCGGCACGCCAGCGGGGGCGTTGTTTGCGGCCGAACAGCGTGCGCAGGATCGGCACGTCGAGCAGACGCCGGGTACGATCAATCAAGCCCTGGAAGACCGCATCCAGGGTGGTGCCACGGACGAACAAGAGATTGCGACTGTACTCGATCTGATAGACCGAGTAGCGGTACCGGAAGCGGCTGCGCTCTTGCTCCTCGATCGTCAGAGCGAAACACAGGCAGCTCGAGTACACCCAACGGTCACAGACCTTGGCCAGTCGCCCTATGGCGTGCTCATCGCACAAGGTATCTGCGAGCTGATCCAAAGCCTGGAACGAACCCCCGACGAAGCAGTTACCCTCCTTCTCCAAGGAGATGGTCTGCGCGCGTGCCTGCCGTTCGACCCATTCGTGACCGTTGAGCATGAGTTGGACACCGAAAGGCGGGTGTCCGCTCATTTTGATGGTGAGGTGACCCCACTCGGGGTCGATGAGGTGAAAGTGGTAATGATTGACGTAGGGCCAGGGCTTCTTGCGCTCCAGGTGGGGCGCACCGCTCTTGCAGGTCGTTACCTCCCAGACCAGGGCGGGCGCCTTGGCGACGAGGATCAGGAACAGACCGCGAAACTGCGGATCCGCGGGCAGGTATTTCTCGGCCAACTCGTGCTTGCGCTGATCGGGCGGGCAATGGATCAGGGGAATGGCGTGTTCCTTGGCCCAGGCATGAACCCGGCGGCTGAAACGCCCGGCCATTTGCATCAGGTGGTCGGCATCCAGGGTCGCATCCGATCCGGTCAGTGCTCGCCACCAGGTACGGAAAGCGCCACCTTGCTGGCCAAGCGGAAAGTAGCCGTTGAGAACGATGCGATCGACGCAGTCATAACGGCCTTCCAGAAGCTCCTCGTAATACGCAGACAAGTCATCGGGTTGTTTCATCGGAAGAGCCTCCGCGCACACCGGAAAATCCCGTTCTTCGTTTGACAGGCGCAGAGCCAACGGATTCTTTCCTCAACCCGGTGGGGTAAACTGCCGTTCGCCCTGAGCCACCCATGTCGCGGCCGTAGAAGGGTCAGCTGGTCATCCAATGCGGATCCGGGCGTCATGGCATCACACCATCCCGACCACTCAGTTTTCGGCTGTTCTCCGCAGGAGAACCTCTTTTCCCAAGCGCAGTCTTGGGAAAAGCCTAGGCGCTTAAGCGGGTGTTGAGACAAACATGTTGGTGTTAGTGTTTGGGCCAGGAGCAACAGTGATGAGCAGGGTATCGAAGGTGCGACGCAACTCGCGCTGGAGATTCTCGTAGTGTTGATCAAGGGCCTGGATGTTTTTCGGTGGTGGTCCGAGGTGTGGTGTCCCGGCGCCGGCGAGAACGGGTTTGATGACTTTCTCCCGGAGGATGAGCCAGCCGGCGAGAATACTGATCCCCGTCGGGCGGGGTCGGTAGCGGCGCGTCTTGGCGATACGCTCGATGAGGCACTTGCCACGGAGCTTCATGAGATCGTAGGCGGCCTGCCGCCCGGTGTAGGCGTCGCGCGAGACTTCAGGCAGCGACGGACGCACTTCGTCAGCCAGCTCTTGTACCGTGAACCCGTCGGGATTGGGCGCGAGGTGCAGGATGGCTTCGGCGACCGAGCGCATGCGCGGCTTTTGCAGATCAACGCCGGACAGGCGGCGATTGCCGCGCTCGGTCGGTTCGATGAGGGAGTCGAGCACGCCATCGGGAAGGAAGCTGACATGGGCGGCCTGCATCGCGTTGAGAAAGTCGATCGCCATGTGCTGGAGCTTGGCCAGCATGATCGAGAGTTTCTCCAGCGAACGCCCGCAGCGCAGTTCCTTGATGTTGTGGGCGATGGCCTCGGCGCGCAGCACACGCGCGCCCTTGTCGTAGAGCTTCAGGGTCAGCGCGCCGAAATGCACCTTGAACACCGTCAGATCGTAGGCTGACTGATCGACGATACGAGCCACGCCGTGGCTTCTGTCGGCACGCCAGCGGGGGCGTTGTTTGCGGCCGAACAGCGTGCGCAGGATCGGCACGTCGAGCAGGCGCCGGGTACGATCAATCAGGCCCTGGAAGATCGCATCCAGGGTGGTGCCACGGACGAACAAGAGATTGCGGCTGTACTCGATCTGATAGACCGAGTAGCGGTACCGGAAGCGGCTGCGCTCTTGCTCCTCGATCGTCAGAGCGAAGCACAGGCAGCTCGAGTACACCCAACGGTCACAGACCTTGGCCAGTCGCCCTATGGCGTGCTCATCGCACAAGGTATCTGCGAGTTGATCCAAAGCCTGGAACGAACCCCCGACGAAGCAGTTACCCTCCTTCTCCAAGGAGATGGCCTGCGCGCGGGCCTGCCGTTCGACCCATTCGTGACCGTTGAGCATGATTTGGACACCGAAAGGCGGATGTCCGCTCATTTTGATGGTGAGGTGACCCCACTCGGGGTCGATGAGGTGAAAGTGGTAGTGATTGACGTACGGCCAGGGCTTCTTACGCTCCAGGTGGGGCGCACCGCTCTTGCAGGTCGTTACCTCCCAGACCAGGGCGGGTGCCTTGGCGACCAAGATCAGGAACAGGCCGCGAAACTGCGGATCCGCGGGCAGGTAGTTCTCGGCCAACTCGTGCTTGCGCTGATCGGGCGGGCAATGGATCAGGGGAATAGCGTGTTCCTTGGCCCAGGCATGAACCCGGCGGCTGAAACGCCCGGCCATCTGCATCAGGTGGTCGGCATCCAGGGTCGCGTCCGATCCGGTCAGTGCTCGCCACCAGGTACGGAAAGCGCCCCCTTGCTGGCCGAGCGGAAAGTAGCCGTTGAGCACGATGCGATCGACGCAGTCATAACGGCCTTCCAGAAGCTCCTCGTAATACGCAGACAAGTCATCGGGTTGTTTCATCGGAAGAGCCTCCGCGCACACCGGAAAATCCCGTTCATCCTTTGACAGGCGCAGAGCCAACGGATTCTTTCCTCTCACCCGGCGGGGTAAACTGCCACTCGCCCTGAGCCACCCATGTCGCGGCCGTAGAAGGGTCACTGGTCATCCAATGCGGATCCGGGCGTCATGGCATCACACCATCCCGACAACTCCGTTCGCGGCTGTTCTCCGCAGGAGAACCTCTTTTCCCAAGCGCAGTCTTGGGAAAAGCCTAGGCGCTTAAGCGGGTGTTGAGACAAACATGTTGGTGTTAGTGTTTGGGCCAGGAGCAACAGTGATGAGCAGGGTATCGAAGGTGCGACGCAACTCGCGCTGGAGATTCTCGTAGTGTTGATCAAGGGCCTGGATGTTTTTCGGTGGTGGTCCGAGGTGTGGTGTCCCGGCGCCGGCGAGAACGGGTTTGATGACTTTCTCCCGGAGGATGAGCCAGCCGGCGAGAATACTGATCCCCGTCGGGCGGGGTCGGTAGCGGCGCGTCTTGGCGATACGCTCGATGAGGCACTTGCCACGGAGCTTCATGAGATCGTAGGCGGCCTGCCGCCCGGTGTAGGCGTCGCGCGAGACTTCAGGCAGCGACGGACGCACTTCGTCAGCCAGCTCTTGTACCGTGAACCCGTCGGGATTGGGCGCGAGGTGCAGGATGGCTTCGGCGACCGAGCGCATGCGCGGCTTTTGCAGATCAACGCCGGACAGGCGGCGATTGCCGCGCTCGGTCGGTTCGATGAGGGAGTCGAGCACGCCATCGGGAAGGAAGCTGACATGGGCGGCCTGCATCGCGTTGAGAAAGTCGATCGCCATGTGCTGGAGCTTGGCCAGCATGATCGAGAGTTTCTCCAGCGAACGCCCGCAGCGCAGTTCCTTGGTGTTGTGGGCGATGGCCTCGGCGCGCAGCACACGCGCGCCCTTGTCGTAGAGTTTCAGCGTCAGCGCGCCGAAATGCACCTTGAACACCGTCAGATCGTAGGCCGACTGATCGACGATACGAGCCACGCCGTGGCTTCTGTCGGTATGCCAGCGGGGGCGTTGTTTGCGGCCGAACAGCGTGCGCAGGATCGGCACGTCGAGCAGGCGCCGGGTACGATCAATCAAGCCCTGGAAGACCGCATCCAGGGTGGTGCCACGGACGAACAAGAGATTGCGACTGTACTCGATCTGATAGACCGAGTAGCGGTACCGGAAGCGGCTGCGCTCTTGCTCCTCGATCGTCAGAGCGAAACACAGGCAGCTCGAGTACACCCAACGGTCACAGACCTTGGCCAGTCGCCCTATGGCGTGTACATCGCACAAGGTATCTGCGAGCTGATCCAAAGCCTGGAACGAACCCCCGACGAAGCAGTTACCCTCCTTCTCCAAGGAGATGGCCTGCGCGCGGGCCTGCCGTTCGACCCATTCGTGACCGTTGAGCATGATTTGGACACCGAAAGGCGGATGTTGTCAGCAACGGAAGTAAACTGATACAGCGCAACGATTGAAAGTTGATACACCGAACTGAGAAGATCGGCGATTTTTTGGGGCGCCGATGATTACGAAGGAGGTGTATGTGGAAATTGAAGTATTGAGGAAGCATGGATTCAGTCTGCGCAAGATTGCAGCCGAAGTGGGCTGCGCGGTGAATACGGTTCGCAGCCACTTGGCGCAGGGCAAACAGCCGCGCTACCAGCGTCAGAAGAAGCGTGCCACCAAACTCTCGACCCATGAAACGTACCTGTGCGAGCGACAGGCTGCAGCGCAGCCGCAGTGGATCCCGGCCACGGTTCTGTTCAGGGAGATTAGCGCCCTGGGCTACGCCGGCGGCGTCAGCCAATTGCGCGCCTTCATGCGTACGATCCGGCCGCAGGGGGCTGCTGATCCGGTGGTGCGTTTCGAAACGGCACCGGGCGAACAGTTGCAAATCGACTGGGTCGAGTTTCGTAAAGGTGCTGATCCGCTGTACGCCTTCTGCGCGACCCTTGGGTACAGCCGGGCGAGTTACGTCGAATTCGTCACCGACATGAAAGTCAGTACGCTGATCGACTGCCACCAGCATGCCTTTGAGGCGCTCGGTGGCGTGGCCCGGTGTTACGTCCGCCCCTAAACGGGATTGAAGGGCTTTGAATATCGCGCGTACTTTGAGCAGGAAGATCGAAGGATCTCCTGAGCGAAGGCGGAATGAAGAAGGACGGAGAAGGGCTGGAACACCTCTGCTATCGTGGGAAGTTATCGAGACGACCGAGATAGAAAAGAGCCCAGCCCATGCAACGAATTGTAGCCGGCATCACCACGCTTGAGCAGCACGTTGAGACGACTCAAAAGGCCGCTGAAGTGTATCGACCGAAGTCGTGCCCGCACTGCGGGCTGGGAGTGGTCCATCAGCATGGTCACTATGAGCGAAAGGCCGACCGCCGAGCCGTGCCGCCACGGCTCAACCCGATCCCCATCCTTCGCTACCGTTGTGCCGGATGCCGACGCACGTGTTCGCGCCTGCCGGAATGTATCGCACCGCGACGCTGGTATGACTGGTCGGTGCAACAGCAAGTCCTGCAGCAGCGGCTGAACGGCGCGGCAGAGCACCCCGGCGGTCCACCTGACCGGCACACGGGCGCGCGCTGGTGGAACTGGTTGCAGGAGCGGGGAAAGGACTTTGTGTTTCACCTGCGCGTGCGCTTTGCCGAACTCGGCCGGGCCGTTGACACGCACGGCTTTTGGCACCAGGTGTTCAACAGCCTGGGTCTGCCGCGGGCCATGTTCTGGCTCGATCAAGAGATGAGCGTCCCATGATTTCCTGACACCGAGCGAGTGGCGGAGCGGTGGGGACCCCGCCCGGGCGGGGTCCCCACACAGTTTGCTCGTGGCATTATTTCGGCCCTTTTGTTTTGATGACGACTCCCATTCACCCCGAGGAGTCGTCATGAATCGAATCAATCCGATCGCCTTGTTTCGCCTGTCCGTCCTGGGTTCGCTGACCAGCCGGGAACGGCTGGATCACGGCGAATTGCAGCAGACCATCCGCGCCCTGGCCGAGCGCGAATACACCATTCCCGGCACGCGTCGGCGCCATGTTGCCGAGAAGACGATTCAGGGCTGGTATTACACTTACCTTGCCCAGGGCATCGATGGCCTGACACCCAAGACCCGTATCGACCGCGGGCAATCGAAGCTATCGCAAGCCATTCAGACCGCGATCCTTGCCGCGAAGCGCGACAACCCGCGCCGCTCGATCCGTCAGATTCGCCAGTTGCTCGAAGCCACCGGAACGGTGGCTCGCGGCAGCCTGTCGCGCTCGACGGTCCACCGGCTGCTGCAACAGCACGGCCTGTCGCGGATCAGCGGCTCGGCCAGCCTGCCCGAGGAGAAGCGCAGCTTCGTCGCCGCTTCCGCGGGCGCCATCTGGTATGGCGATGTGATGCACGGTCCCCGCGTGCCTCACGAGGGCAAGCTCGTCAAGGGGTATCTCGTCTCGCTGTTCGACGATGCCTCACGTCTGGTGGCTCACAGCGCTTTCTGCCCCGGCGAAACGGCGCTCGACATCGAAGGGGTGCTCAAGCAGGCGCTGCTGAAGCGAGGCATCCCGATCAAGCTCGTCGTCGATAACGGCGCGGCCTACCGCGCTGAGACCCTGCAGGGGATCTGCGCCCGCCTGGGCATTCACCTGATCTATTGCCGGCCCTATGCGCCCGAGGGCAAGGGCAAGTTGGAGCGCTGGCACCGGACCTGCCGCGACCAGTTCCTGTCGGAACTCGACGAGCGCCACATCAACAGTTTCGAGGACCTCAATGCGCGTCTCTGGGCCTGGCTGGAGCGGGTCTATCACCATACGCCGCATGCCGGCCTCGACGGGATGACGCCGCTCGCGCGCTACCAGCAGGATTTGTCGAAGATTCGTTCGCTGGGAGCGCTGGCCGCGCAGCTCGATGCCTTGTTCCGGTATCGCGTCAGCCGTCGAGTCAGGAAGGATGGCACGGTGTCGTATCAGGGGGCGCGCTTCGAAGTGCCTTTCGAACTCTCCGGCAAGACGGTGTGTCTGGTCGTCGATCCGCATAGCGGGGCGGTCATCGAGGTCGAGGACGAGCACGGCAAGGGGATCGGCGCCGCGACCCCGCTCGATGCCCTGGGCAATCTCGATCGCCAACGAAATAAATCCGACCCGACAGACGCCGCTCCCGCCTCGCCGTCTGGCCCGAATCTGATCGAACTCACCTATCGTCAGTATTACGACCGCAAAGGAGACTGAAGATGTATCTGCAACACTTTGGTCTGCGCCATCCGCCTCTGGGCAAGGACGCCGCCGAGCTGTGGGATGACGGTGCGCTGGCGCAACTCGCCGAGCGCTTCCAGTGGCTTCTGCAATCGCCGGGCCTCGGCCTGCTGACCGGCGAGGCCGGCGTGGGCAAGACGGCCGCCTTGCGCCTCGTGACCGCCAAGCTCAATCCGCATCGCTACCAAGTCATCTACCATGCCGAGACCGATTTCGGACGGGCAGACCTTTACCGGTGCCTGGCCCAATCCCTCGGCCTTCAGCCGAGTTATCGTCGCGCCCAACTGTGGCGCGACATCAAGGCGCATATCCATCATCTGGCCGACGCCAAGCAACTTCTGCCGGTCTGGATCCTCGACGAGGCGCAGAATCTGCCACCCGAATTCTTCCGCGATTTCCCCGCTTTTCTCAACTTCGCCTTCGATTCGCGCGATCTCATCACTGTCTGGCTGGTCGGTCACCCGATCCTCGCCCAAACCCTCGAACGGGCGTCTTACGCCGCACTCGCCGGCCGCATCCAGGCACGCGTGCATCTGCGACCGGTGCTCGAACGCGAGCGCTTTGCGCAACTCGTCGGCCATGCCCTCAAGAGCGCCGGGTGTGCACATGCCCTGCTCACCGATTCCGGCCTGGAACTCCTGCGCCAAGCCAGCAAGGGCCTGCCGCGCCACGCCGGGCGCATCCTGCGCACCGCCATGCGTCTGGCGGTGCCGCGCGCACTCAATCATTTGCCCGACGATCTGCTGCAAGCGGCTCTCGAGGAGTTGCGATGAAACGCCGCCGTCTCTCCCTCTTCCCCGACGGCCTCTCCGACGAAAGTGCGGCGGCGATCAGCGAGTTCCTTCACCAACTCGCCGCTGCTTGTGAGGCCCGCTACCTCGTCCAGCTTCGCCGCCACCGCAGCCGTCAGATGAACCTCTACGATCCCGAAGCCCCTTGGAGAATACCTCCAGGCGAGCCCTTCTAGCCCTCTCGTCCCACGCTGACGCCGGAACCTCTTCTTCCGGCCTCAGCGTGGGATTTTGCCATCACCTCAACCTCGAATGGCTCGGGTTGAAGAGTTCCAGATATCGCGGGACGTAACAGCGAGTATTCGCGAACTGCTGATGGAAATGTTCGAGTTGACGCTGAGTACCGGCGTCATCGACGAAACGATCCGGGAAGCGGGCCGCGCCAGTCTGCCGCTGGAGGATGCTTTGGTGGCCGACATCGTGCAGGCAGCGCAACTGCATGTCGATGAGACCTCGTGGCCGGAGTCCGGCGTGCTGCTGTGGCTGTGGGCGCTGGTCACCACCCACACGACGCTGTTCCTGATCGGCCCGCGCAGCCGGGAAATGCTCGAGAACGCCCTGCAGGACGGCTTTCCGGGCATACTCATCAGCGATGGCTACGGCGTCTATCGCGCCTGGAAAAACCGCTTGCGCTGCTGGCCGCACCTGATGCGCAAACTGAGGGGCCTGGCCGAATCGAGCGATGCGCGAGTCTCCGGGGTTGGACAAGAGATGGAAAGCATCATGAAAACGCTGATGGCTGCCATCTACGCGGCGCGGATCGATCCGCCACCGGAAGAAGGACTCCCGGCCCGCTACGCGAAGGCAATTGAGCGACTACGGCACGTGTGCCAAGCGCATCGGATGGATGACCACTTGGTGCTGCGTAGCGTGGTGCGCGAATTCCTGTACGACTGGAACGTGATCCTGCGTCCAGTCGCCGAGCCCCACCTGCCGCTTTCCAACAACGCTGCGGAACAGGCGCTGCGGCACTGGGTGATTTCGCGCTACATTAGCCACGGCACACGCTCTGAAGAGGGGTCCCGTGCCTTCGGTTTCCTTGCCAGCCTCATCGAAACCTGCCGCCGTCGCGGCGCATCCGCCTGGCAGTACCTCGGCACCGTTATCGCCGCCGCTCGCAAAGGCTTGCAGCTCCCCACGATCCCCGCCATCCCGGCAACCGTGTAGGGGAGTGAGTGATTACAGCGCTACCGTGCGCCTGCCGCGCCCTTTGCACGCAAGTACACCGCCGTCGACGTGGCGTTGCTCGTGGAGATGGACCAGGCCCATGAAGACGTCTGCGGGCCGGCCATCGCGCACCTTCTGCAACGGGCCTACCGGGACTATGACGATCCTCGTTACGCGCGCCTGGCCAAGCTGTCCGTCTCGCACCTGTACAACCTGCGCAAGAGCGCCGGCTATCAGGCCCGGCGCAGGAGCTTCACCAAGACCCGCCCGGTGTGCAACGCGATCGGTGTTCGCAAAGCCCCCGGCCCGGAGGGACGCGCCGGCTTTGTACGCATCGATACCGTTCATCAGGGCGATCAGGATGGCGTCAAGGGCGTCTATCACATCACCTGCGTCGATGCCGTCAGGCAGTGGCAGGTCGAAGCCTGTATGCAAGGGATCAGCGAGGCGTATTTGTAGCCGGTGCTGGCTTTGATCATGGCCCAGTTTCCGTTCGTCATCGCCGGATTTCACTCCGACAACGGCCCCGAGTACATCAATCACCACGTCGCGAGCCTGCTCGAGAAGCTGCGCATCGAGCAGACCAAGTCACGCTCCCGGTACGAGCAGTGTGGTGCGAGATGTTCCTGTCCGACCACACCTGGTCGCGTCCGCGCCTGATTCTGGCGACCGAGACCGAGCTCTCGGCGCAACAGGTGGTGGAGATCTACGCCGAGCGCTGGGGGATCGAGCCCTTGTTTCACAACCTGAAGCGCTGGTGGGGAGTAGCCAATCTGTGGCAGCGGTCAAAGGCTGCCCTGGAACTGTGGATGCAGATTCGCTCCATGGCCTATGCCTTGATGCAATTGCTGGCTCTGCAGTTGTGGCAGTCCTTTCCGCTGATGGCCATCGCGCCCTGGCGAAAGGGCGCCATGATCACCGCGGGCCTTTTCGCCCAGTGGCTGCGGATTCAATTTATCGGACTTCCCGTGCGTGACGCCTGTGACCCGAAGTCCGGTCAATTCGTGATGCCTTTCCCCGGTCAGGATCAGCGTTTGCAGTGTTGAGGTGTCTGGCCCAGCGCCGATCGGCGCTGGGGAATGCCATCGTCGTGCCCATCGTCGATCGCCTCCGCGGAAATCCCGACCGGCGGGACCCGCGTGTGTCTCCGTCATGGCGCGCGCTTCAGCAGTCCCGGCAGTCCATATGCCATGGCAATCGGCCCGGTCGCATACGAAAAGTTGCCAAGAGGAAAAGCGGCCGGATGTTCCATGACGAATCGCGCGATCAGCCGGGCCACGCCACCGTCGAATTCATCCAGGATGACCCAGCCCGTTAGCCCCTCGTGAAGCCCACTGCCGATAATCTGGCCGCCGCCGGCCAGGTCCGCAGCCCAGTCACCCTGGTTCTTGCGGACGTTTAGCAGGAGCGTCTTCGCGAGCTTCGCCATGTCGTCCTTCGTGATCACATTGCCGACCTTATAGCTTTCATAAGCGAAGTGGACGTTGATCTGCGCGTGCGTGACGTCCTCCGCAGTCGCCGACTTGTGCTTCGCCTGCTGCGCACCGGCCCAGTATTCCCATTCAACGGAGCCATTGTTTCGATCTTTCCAGTGATGGCGGAAGAACCGGGCAAGCTTGATGGCGCGGTCCTTGTGGCCACTGGCCCCGAGCTTCTGCAGCTCTATGTGCACGAGGCCCAGCGTCAGCATGTGGTTGAGAGGGGCAATGTCCTCCAGATAAGGGTCGACGTAGAACCCCCCGCCCGACGCCTCGTCATCCCTCCAGTAGGGCCCGTATTCGGCGAGCGCCTCCTCAGCAACCTTGCGGTATTGCGCGCACAACCGCGCCGCACTAGGCATCCCGCGCGCGACCACGCAGTATTTGACCAGGGGGTAGACGGCCATGCCGGCGAATGCGTCCCACGCCACCCACTTCTGCTTGTTGGCGCTGTAGCGATTGGATCCCCACGATTTTGCAGGGCGACCGCGGAGGTCGTCCACCACGCCCAAGCGATCGTCCCGCATGGCGATCAGCCTGTCGGCGGCGCGTTCGAACAGGGCCAGGAACCGTCCGTCCTTCGTCCGCTCGTAGGCAAGGACGGCGGCGCGCATGTCGTACGCTAGGTTCCACGCGACGTACTTCCCACCGAGCTCGCGGCCAGCTTCTCGTGTGGCCATCGAGGCATTGTACGGCAAGGCAATCGCCAGATAGTCGAGCAAGAGTTGGTCCGCCTGCCGCCGGTCTGCGCCGGCGCTGGCAATTGAGGGCAATCGCCCCACGACCTTCTCGTTCAGCCGGTACGAGTGCGGATCCTCCGCCTCCTTGCCAGCTGGCAGTGTCGCGAGCGCCCAGGGGACGTTTGCGATTTCCCAAGGCGCTCCCGAGCGCGCGTACTTGTGCGCGACGGTGGAGTGGTAGCCGGCGCGGGCGCCGTCCATGTCGAGCGATCGTGCCGCGAACGGATATACCTCGCCGCGCATGATGAGGTCACGCGCGCTGACCGCGAATCCCTCACCACCGGCTTCCGCGACATAACCGCGGGCGCCCAGCACCGACATCAGGTCGATCGTCCGGAAGGAAATCCATGCAGCGGACTTGTCGCCGACATACGAAGGGGTGTTGAGAGAACGGGCCGAAGCCTCGTCATAGCCATCGTAGGCATGGCCCCACCAGTAGTCCCACGCCAGCGGCTCGGGGAATCGCCCATCCTTTCCGAGCCTGGAGATGAAGTGACGGATGATCTCGCGCTGTGCCTCGACCGCAGGGTCGTCGGTCTTCCCACCGGCGGCGCGGTGCGCATCGAGAACGCCATAGGCCCATTCGTTCTGGTGGTTGTAGGGAACGGGCATGCCGTCGTAATAGAACGCGCTTCCCTTCGGCCACCGCAGATGCCGGGTCCCGGGCGCAAGCCACTTTTCCGCCTCGCCAGCATTCGCCATCACTTCGATGTGCCCCTGGAGCGCCTTCACTTCGCGCTCGAACTTCCCGAGGTTCGCCAGCGGAGGCGCGCCGGGAAACTCCTCGAGGTAACGCGTGAGCAGGAGCAGCGCGCGGCTGGTCTGCACGCCGAACAGCGCGAGGGACCGGTCCTTCGTGAAGGCCCGCGTGCGCAAGCCCTCGGGCGCCCCGAGCTGGCGGTCGATCAGGCGCACCTCCAGCTCGATCCGCAGGCGCAGCTTTTCCAGCAGGGGATAAAACACATCGAACGCCTGTTGTTCGCGGCGCGCCAGGTGGACCGCGTCCATGAAGCCGTTCAGGTAGTAGATCTGCGACCAGGCGATCCGGCCTTCGATGTTGTTCGAGCCGAGTTCCAGCATTCCGCCGTTCTGGCCACGCTGGATGTCGTGTTCCATCATCTCGCCGTACGACTGCGTATCGGTCGCCTTACGCCATGCCAGCCTAGCGGCGGCCTCGTCCCACGAGAGCTTCCAAGGGATGCCTTGGGACAGCGGCAGCACCTCAGGCGGTTCGCCAGCGGGATGGACGACGGTGTAGGCACCCAGCGTATCCACGTTCTTGCGGTTGCAAAGTATCCCGACACCGGTAGGTGTCGCGATGGCCTCGAGCACTTTCGCGCAATCCTCGATGCGCTTGACTTCTATCCACTCGGCACCCGCCTTCGCATTCAATGTGCCGGCGAGGATCCGCAGCCCGTCCTTCTCCCCGAAAAGGAACACGGGCGGCTCCATCTCGTAATGCGTCCCCGCCGGATCCTCCATCGTCGGAAGTTCCAGTTCGGGACCGGCAGCCACCCATTGATTGCCTTCGAGCCTCAGGCGACGCAGGTAGTTCTTCGCCGCGTGATTGTCGTACAAGACGAGGTTCAGCACGCCTTCGTGGAACAGCGCGGCTCTGAACATCAGGAACTCGACGCCAGGGCGCTTCACCTTTGTGAAGCGCATCCCCTTCGCGGCGTTGGTCCAGTCCGCGAGCCACAGCTCGCTGTCTGGCAAGCTCCGGACGATGGCACCCGTTCTGGCTTCGCCGAGGTCGAGAAGGACCACAGGAACCCCAGGCCGCGCCAGCGGAATGCGCTGTCCGTTGTCCATCCGCAAAGTGGATTGGTTCGCCGCGATGTCGAGCTCCACGGTGGCCGCAGCCTTGCCGGCGCGCAGGACGACGAAAGGAACCTCCACCGCGCCGCGAATCCGAGGAGTAACGACAGCGTCTTCCACGAGCGGCTTGCGGTAGGCTGAGAGGGGTGTCGACGCTTCAAGCTTGATATCCTCGGGCGGCGCAACCGGGGCACGAGCCTGCGGATTCTCAGCCTGCCCGCCGCAGCTGGCCAAGAGAAGGGAAACAACCATCGCAGCGGGTACGGCAAACATGCGCCAGCTCATTTCGCGCCTCCAACGGGATGAGCTAAGCAGGTCTCGAAGCCCCTCAGCAGGTAGGTTTCATACTCCCGAACGACGAAGTTGCGTTCTTTCGATGCGGCGGGATACTTGAGGTACTGCCCGTCCGGGTCCTTGTACGCGGGCGTTGCCGCGATGAGCCGTGTCCTCAGGCCCGCCATTGCGGGCTCCGTGCACGCGACGTGCAGTGCCATCCCAATGTCGTATGACCTTGCCGCCAGCGTCACATCGGGGCGAAGCCTCGGCCAAGCGCGGATGTCCGGCGTCTTCTCGCCCAAGAATTCGTCCAGATGGGCGAGCACCTTCTCGCGATCGAACGCCGCGGCCAGCCGGCCGCCGTGCCGGATGTAGGTGCGGATGCCGTCCACGACGTAGGACGCATGCGGCAGGTCGTTAGAACTATCTTCCTGCACGGAGTAGTTCCAGTACCAGGAGCCAGTCGCTGGATTGACCTTGCGGTGGTCAAGCAGGGCCTGCATCGTCTGGTCCGCGGCCTGGCGCAGCAGCTCTGCCTGGCCGGGATCGTTGACCAGCCGGCTGAGGCGCTGCATCTGTCCGGCCATGTAGGCCGCTGGATTGAAGGTGTCGTAACGGCGGTCGGGCGGCGACAGCGAGTACGGCAGCAGTCCGGCCGGCGTCCGCATCGATGCATCGAAGTACGGCTGCGAGGCGGCCAGCACGACTTCCATGATCCTGTCCCTCGGCGCGGTCCCCGGCTCTCCCGCCCAGTCGAGCAGCGCGTGGACAGCAATTGCCGTGGCGATCGTGTACTCGGTGCTGGCGGGGTTCTCAGAGCCGTCGCCATAGGCATCCCAGGCGACCGGCACACCCCAGCCCGTGATGCCGTTGCGATTCTCGTCGGCGTGGTCAAGCAGCCATAGGCCCGACACCGTTCCCGCCTCCGGGAAGCCTCGCCCTGCCCGCTGGGCGTCGACAGCCGCCAGGAGGATCATCGCATACGCCTTTGGAATGTCCGCAGGGCCGTCCGAAGGGTAATCGACCAAGCCCTTTCCTGGAGAAGGGCCCGCCATTCGTACCCACATGAGGGGCAGTTCGGCCTTTAGCAGGGCCGCCTCGTCCACCTTCGAGCATGCGGCGAGCGACGCGACGACCATGCCCAAGAGCAGGCTCTTGGCAGCCCACCGCGCGTGCGCTGGCCTCATCGGTGTAGCCCCATCGTGTCCAGCTCGTTCACGCGGCGGATGGTCTCGTTGAAATCGAGTCCGATGGTTGCAAGGTACCACCGTAGCGACTCCATACGCGGGCGATTTTCCACGGCAATTGATTCGAGTGCCATCTCTCGCGTAATCATGCCTTCACGGATCTGATTGCTGCGGAAGGTATCGAACTCGCTAAAACCGCGCGCGGTCATGTAAACGTAGTTGTAGAACGGCGCCGTGCCATCACCGATCCGCCACGTACTGGGCGAATCAGGGGAAAGCTCCCAATCGTAGGTAGACAATAGCGTCTTATTGACTTCATCCTCGTTCCAGATGAAATGGTCGAAAATGAAGTAAAAGTCGCGCCTAGGTTCAAAATAATAGGCAACGAATGCGCCAAATGTATCGAGAAGGGAAGCGTTGAGATAACCCGTATTTCTCAGGAAACGGGCCCCATAGTAAGCCGCCATCTGCGCCTTGCGCCCGATGGAAAGGTAGTCGACGCGGCTCTTATCAAAGTCGGGGCGTACCCCACAGAAGCCTGACTTAAAATCAGTATTCTCGAGCGGATTTGCGCACCACAGGTCCAGAGCAATACCGGTTTGACGTTTGAGTTGATTGACCACCCGGAAAAAATGCTTGTCCCCGGCCATGAACAAAGGGACCATTCCCAAGTCAGGCTTTTTCAGCCATGCAGCAACATTCTTGCGAATATTCTCTCGCTTGGCCTTGATGTCGGCCGACACCAGAATATTCGGGATCCCCAACTGCCCACACATTCGCGCGACATTGCGGCGCGCGAGATCAGTCACCATCCCCCAGTCGTAGGTGAAAGTAATCGGGCGCAAGCCGAATTCCTCATGGATCAGGTGCAAACCGTAGCTGGAGTCACGACCGCCGCTGAACGGCACCAGCACATCCGGTTCCTTACCATTGCGCCGGTACTTGACTAACGAATCGATAAAGGTCTTGCGCGTCTCTGTAGGATGCATGCCGGCATAACGAGGTTTGTAGCTGCGACAGTAATTACACACACCCTTCTCGTCGAACTCAATGAAAGGGAATGTCTCTGGCAACACGCAGCAGGTACAGCGGCGCAACCCACGAATACGCTCCTCTCCGTAACGCACCAGCTTTTCATCTACCTGGTTTGAGAATCCGACTGGCGCTGGGTTGCTGCTTGCCGCGCCAATGTCGTGTTGGCGAGCCGCCAGATGGCGCATACAGGCCATTGCTACGAGGTCGGCATCCGGCGCAAGACCAAAGTGTCTGGCAGAACCAGCCGCGTTGAGGTCGAAGACCAGCCCGTTACCCGCCTGCAGCCATTCCAAATTACTCATGATGGACGCAGCCCCTTCCCTACCCAATGTCTTTGCCAGGGCTTCGGTCAGGATGTAGCGCTCCGATGCAAAAACCAGACCCATTTCTTCTGGCAATGTTGCAACGTAGAGGTCACCGGTGTTGGTCGCCAACGTCACCGTGGAGGCCTCTTCGTGTACCCAGGCAACCGAAGCAGCGCCTTTGATCGCTGAGAAAACGGTTCGAGTAGCCTTGATAGGATCGAATTCCTGACGGAGAGATCGATCAATCACGGCCGCCATCACCTCGGTATCGACTTCCGCCGCGCGCTTCAAGTCTGGGTTGGTTTGCCAAAGCTTGTCGACATTCACCACAATTCCGTTGTGAATCATGCTCACCCCGCCCCAGCGCACCGGCTGATTGTTGCGATCCAGCGCCGCAGTGCCATTTGTCACCAAGCGGGAATGTGCCATTACGATCAGCGGCTGCGCCAAGGAGTCTTTGGAACTACCATAGGCGAGCGTCAGGCCCTGCGACAGCGCCTCCTTATAAGCCTTGGTTCGCAACAGTTCGGTGGCAGCCTGGGCCCCCTTGAGGGTCCAGGCACTTGCAGCATCAGGAAGGTACAGGTGAAGTCCCGCAGATTCCTTGCCGCGGCTTTCCGAAAAAACATAGAGATTCGTAAGCAGTTTGCGCACCGTGTCGGGTAGCATATCTGCACCTTGCCGCAACGCTATTCCGAAAATTCCACACATGATCTATTCACTCCAAAGGCGTCAGGACCGGAACGGTTCGCCGATACTCATTGAAACGCGGATTGTCCAAGCCATCCCGCGGCGAAATCCATGTACCCAGACGTTGCCGTAGCCAGTAGTACTCAAAGGTTGGTCGATCGTCCGTGTTGAGGTCGATCTGCGGCCGCGGACTCCGGGCGTCGAACTGCATGATTTCCAGAGCGCCGTTGCGCGACGGGCCTAGGGCAGCCGCACCCGGAAGTTCCCGTCGCCATGCATCAGCGATATCGGGTGTAACCACAGCCTGCTCGACTAAAGGTATCTCGCCATTCTTGAAAAATAGATGGTAGTAGCCCGGATAAAGGGCTCCATCGAACACTTGCATGCCATCCGACAGGTGGCCGACCAAGGGACGCACTCCGAGATAGCCGCCCTCCGCGAGCAATCCCTTGATCATGCGGAAGAATTCCACCGAAAACAGGTTGCCGGAGCCGGCATGCCACGGCTCATTAATCTTGATCTGCACGAGATCGAAGCGCTCACCACGCTTCAGGGCTGACTGAGCGTAGCGCCTGCCATCAGCGATGACGATTCTGACGCGAGGATCGCTGAACACGCGGCGGGCGGAAGTCGCGGTGTGCTTCTTCACCGCACCGACGATTTCCGGAGACAGGTCGACCACCACAATTTCCTGCACGGAGGGCAGGTCCAGCAGTGCATGCGGCAAGTAAGCGTGGCCGATGCCGATCACCAGGACGCGACGGGGCCGAAACGACGGATCGAGCGCCATCAACTCCGAGTGATTCCAGCGCCAGGCTTCGTAGGAATCACCGGGACCCGGCTCGCGCACCATCGCCGAGGCCGAAGCGGTCCGGCTCATGTCGACGATATGATAGAAGCGGGTTGTAGGGCTTACCGTGGCGACACCTACCCGTCCTTCGAATACGTCCGAGATGCTGTAGTTGTCGAGCTGGAACTTGCCATAAAAATTCGCAGGCACGAGCAATGCCGCCAAGAGTCCTACGGCGGCCAAGCCTCGGCCCAGCGCGGGCTCAGGTTCCGCCTCGCCACGGCCGCCCAGCAGCAGCCAGGCGCCAGCCCCGACCACCACGATCGCGCAGGCCGCGGCTCCCGTCGTGCCTACCCAGGCGAGGATCAGCGCGCCGGTAAGGAAGGTGCCGGCCACGTTGCCGACCGTGTACATACCGTAGAGGTGGCCAAAACTTGCGCCGGCCTCGTCGATGTGGCGAGTCGCCACCTTCAACAGCACCGGGAACAGAGCCGACCAGGCAGCCACCGACATCATGAACAGCAGCGAGAAGGAAAGGGCACCCAGGACAGGCGGGTCGCCGATCAGGTGGCGATTCTCAAGTAGCAGCGAACCATTGAAGGCAGTAAAGCGCAGCGCGCCGAAGGGGATCGCCCAGTTCGGCGGCATGTTCAGCGCCGCCACCATCAGCAACGAGCCAGCGGCGAACAGAGCCGCGGCGATGGCAGCCAAGCGGCGTTGAAAGCGGTCCGCCAGCCAGCCACCCAGCCACTGGCCGAGCGACATCAGCAACAGGTAGGCAGAAAGCACTATCGGGAATACTAGCGTGGACAGGGTAAGGTAGGCATGTAGTATGCGGAAGTAAAGTACCTGCATGGCCAAGGTACCGAAGCCGAACAGAATGGCGGCCAAGTCGATGCGCCCAAACGGCAATTGTCCTTCTGGCGCTGGATCGGCAGCATCGGGCGGAAACTTTCGCAGTGCAAGCAGCACAGCACAAGCGGCCAGCATGTTGAGAACAGCAGCCAGCTGCGTGACGCCTTGCAATCCTAGCCATTCCAACAACACCAGGCCGCTGATTAACGCACCGGCAGCTGCACCAAGGATGTTCAAACCATAGATATAGCCGACAGTGCGGCCGAAGTTATCAAGCGCCTGGCGCGCAGCATGTACGATCAGGGGCGTGGTCATACCCATGCCAATGATGGGTATCGCCAGCACCAGGAGATTAAGGGCGAAGTCGGCCCACACCGAGTCGATGCCGGTCAGCGCGAACGCACCGTTGGCTGCTCGCAGCACCGGTACCGAGACCAGCCCGCACATCGAGATGACCATTTCCACCACGGCATAGTTGAAGGCGATGCGGCGACGAGATCGGCGCAAAAGACTGCGTGCCAGCGCGGCACCCACACCAAGCCAAGTCATGAATATGGTAACGACCAGAACCACCGCGATTGCGTCCGCGCCGATGGACTGGGTCAATGCCCGCTGCCAGGTGACCTGATAACAGAGGGCCGCGAACCCCGACAGCAGGATGGCCGCGCCAAGCAACCCGGAAATGAATCTCGTATTACTCACTCGGCAGACCTTATGGTGTTGGTGAACAGATTCCAGCCCAACAAACGGTTGGCGAAAATAGCCATTGTCAAGACACCAGCAACGTAACTGACAGCAGTACCCAACGCAGCACCCTCGATACCGAGCAGGGGCAACAACAATACAGCCACGGTTATATTGGTTACCACCAAAACCAATTGCTGCAGTGTCTGGTATCCGGGGTGACCAGAAACCATGAGCAGGTTGTCGAAAGGAACCAGAAAGCAAATCAGGGTTAGCCCACCAAGCAGGATTGCCAGCGAAGGCAAACCTTCCAGCAGACCCTTTTCAGACGGCATCACCCAAGCCGTGAATACGTAGTAGGTAGCGATCAGGCCGAGTGCCAGGACAATGGTTACCGGCAGCACAATCCGGCGAGCCTGCCGGCGCAGGTTTAGCACAGTTCGCCAGTCCCTGTCGCGTATGGCTGCCACCAGTATCGGATTGAAATTGATCCGAACCATGGCCAGCACATGGTAAACGCCATCCACCAACATCGCTGCAAAGCTGTAGATCCCGGTGGCACGGTCGGACAGGAAGATGCCGATCATCAGCACATCCACCCGGGAGTTGACTTCGGTAAACAGCCCGGCTGCCAGCGCCTTGGTGCCGAACTGGTAGTGGCGTACAACCCAGGACCGCCTGAAACCCAAGGTGCCGACCAAACGCCTGCTGGCGATGTACAGGCACGCCGTTACTAACGTAAGCAGCTCGGCAACGAAGAAGCAGAACGTGGAAACCTCGATGGGCAGGGACGATGCAGCAACCAGCGCCACAAGCGCCATGATCATCAGGTAACGGAGTGCCTGCAGCACGGCGTAGGCCCTCATTTCGCGCAGGCCGTTCAAGTAGGCAATCAACACCTTGTTGAGTGGGAAGACAGTCAGTCCCAGAGCAGTATTGCGTATCGCTGCTCCGGTCGTCTCGCTGTTGAACGCAACTGCAAAGAGGGGCTCAGCCTGGAAGACAACCGCACCGGCCCCCAAGCCCATGGCGATTGAGCAGACCGCTGCAGTCAGCAGCATGTGCCCCCGTGCCTCCTGATCGCTCGCATGATAGGCTGCATGCCGAAGTACCGAGTAGTGAAGGCCCCATACCGCAACTTGCGACGCCACGATATAGACAGCGTATGCGATATTGAAGACACCAAGCGCAGCCGCATCGCGAAATACGGTGATCACTATATTGATCACGATGCCGCTGATCGCCAGAACGGCAAAACTACCGAGCGAGAACGCTATGTCCTGCGATAGTTTTTGGTGTCGAAGACTATGCAGAGCCTGCGCGATGAGCGGGCGTATCATTCCGCTTGAGTGGACTTGCGGCGTGTTTCACGATGTTTCAGCGGCGGATTCAGGTGCTTGTTCTCGTCATAGTCGAACCACATGGCGAAAAAAAGTGAATTAACACTGAGGGAGAATGAAAACAGACTTCCGAGAAAAGTGATTTCTGGAACATTGCCGCTACCGATCCACATCGAAAGCATGCGCACGAAGAGGATCGAGCTCAGCGCCAACCCGCCAAGCCCCATGGCATAAAAGAACACCAAGGGATGAAAGTTGCGGATGATGTATTTTTCCTTGAGTCGCCAGAAGAACAAGCGCACCAGCAAAGAGCCGATGGTGAAGATAACCTTGCGAACCTTGATGCCCGACTTTTCTCCCACGTTGTAGACTGGTTCGATGGGCACATCCACAACTCGCATGTTGGCTACGTTCAGCTTGACCAGCAGGTCGTTGGGTTGCCCGTACCGCTTGTACATGTTATCCCAATCGATAGCTTGTAAAGCTGACTGGCTAATGGCCGTGTAACCTGTTTGTGAATCGGCGACGTGCCAGTATCCCGAAGCGATCTTCGTCAGGAGTGACAAGGCGGAGTTGCCAAAGAAGCGGATCTTGGGAATCTTCTTGAAGGCTTCTCCCGTAACCAGCCGATTACCCTTGGTGTAATCGGCCTCACCATCCACCACTGGATCGAGAATAGCGGGCAAGTCGTCGGGGGCCATCTGTCCGTCGCCAGCCATTACCACCGCAACATCGTAGTTGTTATCTCTAACCCATTTATACCCTGTGGCAATGGCGCCACCAACCCCTTGGTTTTCTGCATGCTCCAGCAAGACGATTCTTCCGGAGCCAAATTCAGAATGCCGTCTTACAACTTGGGATGTCTGATCCTTGCTGCAATCGTTGACTATGACAATCACATCAACAATATCTGGCATGGATTCAATAACCACGGCTATTTGTGTTTCTTCGTTATATGCAGGAACGACTACTGCTACCGAGCAATTCTTGTACATTATCACAAAACCCTTCGTTGATTAATACTCAATAACAATTGTCACTAACTGTTTCATAAGAAATGTCAGTCGTGCGCATATTGGCACTCGGGTTGGCGAAAGAACAATTTCGCGCAGGGTTCTCGCGCTCGAACATACTACAATGGCTGAATCCCGAGGATGCTGCGCATGGTCGAACAATCCAAGGGGCGACTCATCGCTTCTACCGCCCCAGTATCGCAAACCCAGTGCGCTACGCATTTACAGAACATGAAATAAGCCAACGCCACCCCATTGGTTAGTTCCTGACAACCTCAAGCGCTGCAGCCACGACTCTTTCTTGGTCTTCTACGGAAAGATCGGCACTCATCGGAAAACTCATTACCCTTTGCGCCATCCGTTCGGCGGTCTTGACTCCGCCATGCACTTGGCAGCCTCCCCTGTATGCCGGCTGCAGATGCAACGGCACGGGGTAGTGTACCGCAGTCGGCACCCCCGCCGCCTTGAGTCTTTCCTGAACCTGTTCGCGGTTCTCAATGAAGGCCGTGTATTGGGCAAAGACGCTGGTCCGGTCCGGGCGCTGGGTGACGGTCTGCACCTTGCCGGCAAACAGTGCATTGTAGCGGGCACCAATTTTCAGGCGCTGCTCAACTTCCCAGTCGAATCTTTCCAGCTTTGCAAGCACCACGGCGCATTGCAGTGTATCCATGCGCCCACCCACCCCGATGCGCGTATGCACGTAGCGCTTCTCCTGGCCGTGCACGCGGATCTCGCGCATGGCCTTGGCCAGATTTTCGTCACTGGAGAAGATCGCCCCGCCGTCGCCATAGCAGCCCAGCGGCTTGCTCGGGAAGAAGCTGGTGCAGGCGATGGTCGACAGATTGCAACTCTTCCTGCCCTTGTATTCGGCGCCAAAACTCTGCGCGGCATCTTCGATGACCGTCAGGCCGTGCCTAGCGGCGATGGCATTGATTTCGTCCATGTCCGCCGGTTGACCATAGAGGCTGACAGGAATTATCGCGCGGGTCTTCGAGGTGATCGCGGCTTCGATCTTGCTGGCATCGATGTTGCAGGTGTCGGGTTCGATATCGACAAAAACCGGAACGGCACCCAGCAGGACGATAACTTCGGCGGTGGCGACGAAGGTGAAGGGCGTGGTGATGACTTCCTCGCCTGGTTTGATGCCCAGCGCCATCAGGGCAATGAGGAGTGCTTCGGTGCCAGAGGCGACCGTGATGCAGTGCTTGGCGCCTGTATAAGCGGCGAGCTTGCCTTCGAGTTCGGCCACTTCAGGACCCATGATGTATTGGCCGTGGTGAAGAACGCGATGCATGTTGCGTTCAAGCTGAGGGCGTATGCAATGCTGTTGCGTGGTTAAATCCGCAAAAGGGATCGGCTGGCCTCTAGACTGCCAAGCGGTCAAGCCCCTTTCAATAATCTCCTTGGGGTGAGCCGCCGCCAGAGAAGAATGCTGCAAAAACCACTTATCGCGCGTGACAACCAGCGGATTGGGTAGATAGCTACTTGCCAGATGAACAATCAGGAGGTCTTCCAAATCATCACCGGGCATCGAGTGAATGCGCCGCAACTCGTCACCAACTTGCGGCAAGGGTCTCAGAAACTGGAGCAATTCGCGCAACAATGTTTGCGCTAGATCTGTCGCGGTCTTGCGGTTTTGCGTTTCTGCTGCAAAGGCACGCTCCAGCAAGTAATAAACCGAAGTAAGCGTATGATGCGCATACCAGCCTTCAACTTTGCCATTGCGCACCATCTCCAGCAAATCGACCGCGCAGGCGAAATATTGCCCGCGCGCGGTCAGTGCATCGACCAGGACATTAGTGTCGAATACAAGCTGTATGTCAGTTTGCTTGTGTGTATTAACGTCCACAATAACGTTCCTCCATTGCATCTTGAACTGTTTGATAATCATCCCCAATGCTTGCGCTGGGCCTTATTCTTGCCAGGGGACCAAGTAGTTGGTTCAGCCGCTCTTGCAAGCTGCCCGGTCGGGCTGGGGGCACTGTTGCAACATCGGCTGGCCGGGGCTGTTCTTCAAGATAGTCGCGAGCGTCGAGGAGCGCATCATCAGGCACTTCAATGTGGTAATGGGTGGGTGCATCCGGCTTCAGGTAGAGTGGATTTAGCAATTTGGCTTGGCCTAGTTGAATCAAAATCTCCGCACGCACGACTACGTCTCCTTATAGCTGTTTCAGGTCGATGAAGTGAGCTTCCATAGTTTCTCTCAATACTGTGATTTCGTGACGACTGCTTCGGCAAGGGCCCGCGAGGTGGTCCACTTGCCGCCGAAGACGTTTATCAGCCTGCCTTGGCGCTCGATGACCGATTCCCGGCTGGCCGCGGAAAAATCGGTCTTGCTCGCAACAATCGGTCGAATTCCGGCGAAGCTTGAGATTATATCCTGACGCGCAACGACCTCAAAAAAGCAACGGTTGTAGTTGGTAGTCAAATAGTCGATTTCCTCATCGCTGGGCAGGCAATGATCGGGGTCGGCCTGGCTGACTTCGGTAGTCCCGAGCAGGGTGTTTTCTCCGTGCGGGAGAACGAACAGGATGCGTTTCTCACCCGGCACCTGCAGAACGCAACCGTGCTCGAGCTTGCCAGGCACGACGATGTGGCTGCCACGGATCAAGTCAAGCCGGTAGGCGCTTGCCACGCCTGACCTGGCGAGGAGTGTTTCCGCCCAGGGGCCGGCGACGTTGACGATACGGTCGTAACGGGCACTGGATCCGTCCAGGGCAACCTCTCCCGTCGCCGGATGGACCTTGAGCACGGCGGTGAACTCGTGGAGCCTGGCACCTGATTCCCCGGCTCTTTCTGCTGCCCACAGGCCAAGCCGGTAGTCATCCATACGGGCATCCCAGTAACCGTAGGCGCCCAGCAACTCGTCGCGTTTCAAGCCGGGAAAGCGTTCGACCACCTCGTCGGCGCTGTACCAACGGCCCCGCGGGAACCCCGATCCGATTGCGAGCAGATCGTAGAGCCTGATGCCTGCGCCGACCAGCCACTTGGCGCGCTCGCCGTTCCGGTAAATTGGAATCAGCAACTCAAGCGGTCTGGCAAATTCCGGCGCCTGTCTGATCCACCAAGAGCGCTCCTGGAGTGCCTCGCGAACCAGCCTCAGATGGCCGTGTTCGAGGTAGCGCAAGCCGCCGTGCAACATCTTGGAGGAGGAGTGGCTGGTGGCCGACATCAGCCGGCCCTTTTCGAATAGGTCTACGCTGTCGCCGCGCCGGGCGAAGGCCCAGGCGGTCATGACCCCGTTGATCCCGCCGCCGATGACCGCTACCTTCATTCAACCGCCAGCGTCGTCCCCGTCAGCTTGTAGGTCTCACCCGTCACCGGGCATTGCGCTACTCCGTCTCCCTCCAGGGGCAGCCGTAGACGCTCGCCATGCTTGCTGATCCAGCCTATCTGTCTGGCCGGCACACCAGCCATCAGAGCATAGGGCTTGACGTCACGAGTCACCACCGCACCCGCAGCGACAAAGGCGAATCTACCAACCGTTACCCCGCAGACGATCGTACTGTTCGCCCCAAGAGTCGCGCCCCGCTTTATTGTCGTCGGGCGATACTCATCCTTGCGGGTGACCGCGGAACGCGGGTTGTACACGTTGGTAAACACCATGCTTGGGCCGCAGAAGACGTCGTCCTCGATCTGCACGGCGTCGTAGATGGAAACGTTGTTCTGCACCTTGACGTTGTTGCCGATCGCTACGTCGTTACCGACGAAGACGTTCTGGCCGAAGGAACAGTCTGTGCCAATCCTGGCACCAGCGCAAATGTGGGCAAAATGCCAGACGCGGCTACCATCGCCGATTTGTGCGCCCTCATCGACAATTGCAGAAGGGTGTATGGAGAGCACCATGTTCAGTAATCCAGAGGCAGCGCAACTCGCTTGCCGTCACGGGCAGCGAGGTACGCCGCAATCAGTGTTTCGAGCGACTTGAGGCCTTCGCGGCCATCGGTTTCCGGCTCCGCTTCACCGCGCATGACCTTGATCACGTTGTCGTAATAGAGCGGGTGGCCAAAGCCATAGATGGATGTGGTTTCATAGTTTGCGGCGGAAATTTTATCATCTTCAGGCATCTTCTCGGCGAAATCCCAGTGCTGGATCTCGTTGACCGCAACGCCGCCGACGCGGACTGTGCCTTTCTCCCCGAGTATCGTGATGCTGCCCTCGAGATTCTTCGGGTAGGTCAGCATGGTGACGTTCATCGAGCCCAGCGCACCGGAACGCCAGCGGACACTGAGCACGCCGCTGTCCTCGACCTGGATATCCCGTCCCAATGTGGCCGTGTAGGCCTGAATGCTCTCGATGGGGCCAATCAGCCAGTCGAGCAGATCGACATAGTGGCTTGCCTGATTCATGAACGCGCCGCCGTCGAACTCCCAGGTGCCGCGCCATTTGGCGCTGTCGTAGTATTCCTGTGGCCGCGTCCAGAAGACGTTGATATTGACCATGTAGATGCGTCCGAACCGTTTCTGCTCGACGGCACGCTTCAAGAGTTGCAAGGTGGCGTTACGCCGATTCTGCTTGACGACAAACATCCGCACGCCGGCTTCGTCGCAAGCCTTGACCATGTGCAGGCCATCATGCCAGCGCGTGGCCATCGGCTTTTCGGTCATCACATGGCGCCCGGATTCCGCGATTTCAATCGTCTGCTCCGGATGCAGGCCACTGGGCGTCGTGAGCACGACGAGGTCCGCCGTGCTCGCCTTGAGCATTTCGGTCATGCTAAGGTGTCCATGGGCAAGAGTCCGCTGGACAGCCTTGTCGAGCGCGTTGCGGTCAACGTCGCAAACATCGACGATTTCAACATCTTCGGCGTGCTGCTCCATCGCCGCGAAGTGATTGGCCGCGATTCGCCCGCATCCGACAAGCGCCAGGCGGATCTTCCGGCCGGTGATGGTGGGGTAGTTGCGCATTTTTCCTCCTGCGGGCGAAATACTGTGAAGCCGGCATCAGGGCTGGCTGGGATGGCGGCAAGAAAGGCATGTCAGCACGGTAGAGCGAGCGAGATTCCGCATGAGATTCAAGCCTAAGTTCGTTGAGCCGGACAGAGAGAACCAAACCGTCCAGCAGATGTGCAGCATCGACGATTCCACGTGATAAACCATATTCGTTGGCCAAATCGTCAGGATATGCCCATGCATGAGAAACGACGATCCTGATGCTCCATCCCTCCAGCTCACGCACCAGATCGGCGACCTTCCTGGTGCGGACATCCGGACGACTAACTCTCCTCCAAGGTCAAGCCCAAAAAGCCGATCGTACCGCGCGCGATGTCGATGCCGCTACTCAGTATCAGCGTGACCACATGGGGGACAGCTTCAAGCAATGTTGTTATAGTCCGTCGCTCCGCAACCATAACCTGTCCATGATAGCCCAGTTCATCAGCCGTGTGGGTCACATACTGCCCCCTGCAAGGATCCGGGATGGCCGCAAGAGGAAAGGCGCGCCTCATGGCCACGCAGCGCACGAGAACGAGATTGTTCAGACGCTTACGAATCGGGATTGACCTCGGCGGTACGAAGATCGAACTCGTCGCTCTCGACGAGTCCGGGAACGTGCTGCGGCGGCGCCGTCGTCCGACCCCGCAAGGCGATTACCTGGCGACAATCAGGGTCGTCACGGAACTGGTTGCTGCCGCCGAAGACGATCTCGGTGGGCGAGGCAGCGTCGGGATAGGAATTCCCGGTACCGAATCCGTTGCGGCCGGTCACATCAAGAATGCCAACTCCACCTGCCTGATCGGCAGACCACTGCGGGACGACCTTCAGAGGCTGCTGCAGCGCGAAGTACGTTTGGCCAACGACGCCAACTGCTTTGCCCTTTCGGAAGCGATCGATGGTGCTGGACGAGGTGCGGAGGTCGTTTTCGGGGTCATCCTCGGCACCGGTGTCGGCGGGGGAATTGTCGTCAATCAGCGGGTACTGACCGGGGTTAACCGGATTGCCGGGGAATGGGGCCACAATCCGCTGCCGTCGGCCGAAGAGGAAGGCCTGCCGCCACCAGCGTGCTACTGCGGGCGTTCGGGCTGTGTCGAAACGTGGCTCTCCGGTCCCGCGCTCAGCCTGGACCACTGGCGCCACCACGGGGAATCGCTGACTGCCGAAGCCGTCGGCGCTCGCGCCGGCGCCGGTGACCTTGCTGCCAATGCGTCACTGCAGCGCTACGAACGGCGCCTGGCGAAGGCGCTGGCCCAAGTGATCAACATCCTGGACCCGGACGTGATCGTGCTTGGCGGCGGCCTTTCCAATCTTGAGCGCCTGTATCGAAGCGTGCCGATGTTGTGGACAGCGCACGTCTTCTCCGACGAGGTGCGCACCCGCCTGCTGCCCAACGTGCATGGGGACTCCTCCGGCGTGCGCGGGGCCGCGTGGCTGTGGGACGAGGCGTGAAACAACCGGACTCCTGACCAATCCATGCTCTGGCTGAAACTATTCCTGCCCTTCGCAGGCGCCTACTTCTTGTCCTATCTGTACCGGACGGCTAACGCCGTTATCGGGCCGATACTGACTGCCGAACTGGCACTTGGCGCCGGCAGCCTGGGCCTGCTGACCAGCGCCTACTTCCTGTCCTTCGCCGCCGCCCAGCTGCCGCTGGGGATGTTGCTCGACCGCTTCGGCGCGCGCCGGGTCGAATCGGGGCTGCTCCTGATTGCCGCTACCGGTGCCGCGACGTTCGCCATCGGCAAGAGCATCGGCGACCTGGCCTTCTCGCGTGCGCTGATCGGGCTGGGCGTTTCGGCGTGTCTGATGGCCGCCTTCAAAGCGTTTTCGCTGTGGTTCCCGGCCGACCGACAGGCATCGCTGACCGGCTGGATCATGACCTCCGGCGGTCTCGGAGCGCTCGCTGCGACGGCACCGCTGGAAGCAGCCTTGCAGGTAGCCGGCTGGCGCGAGATCTTCGTCGGACTGGCCGGCCTGACCCTGCTGGTTGCCATCTGGCTGTTCCTCAGCGTCCCCGAACGCACGGACGGCGCAAAGCCGGAACCGCTCGCGGCGCAGTGGGCCGGCGTCAGGCAGGTCTTCGCCAGCGCCCATTTCTGGCGCTTCGCGCCTCTTGGACTGACGCTGGTCGGGGGCTTTATGGCCGTGCAGAGCCTGTGGTCGGTTTCCTGGCTGATGCAGGTGAACGGCTACGCGCGCGCGGTCGCCGCCGACCATATGGCGGGGATGAGCGCGGCGATGCTGATTGCCTATCTCCTGATTGGCCTCCTCGCCACCGGCTTGGCCAGGCGCGGCATCAAGCCGCTGATGTTGCTCGCTGCCGGACTCGGCCTTTCGCTACTGACGCTCGCCCTGATCGTCACCCAGGCCGTCGAACACACCCACCTCCTGTGGATCGCCTATGGCAGCTTCTCGAGCTTTGGCACGCTCGCCTATTCGCAGGCGGCCGCCGGCTTTGCTGTGGCGCTATCCGGCCGCGCCAACACGGCATTCAACCTGATGGTCTTCGTTGGCGCCTTCGGCGTCCAGTGGGGGCTCGGGCTCTTGATCGACCTGCTGCAGGCGCAGGGACAAACGGCCGCCATGGCTCACCGGAACGCTCTCCTGTCCTTGCTGGGAGCACAGCTCGCCGCTTATCTGTGGTTCCTGCTTGCCGGTCGACGGGTGCGCTGAGCAGCACGCGCCGAGGGTGGCCACGGGCGCACAGGGCAGCCGATCAGCGATACAGCGGCAGGGCCGCCAGGCGACGCTCGATTTCGGCCATTACCTGCGCATAGGCGGCGTTGCCGCTGCCGCCGAAACGCCGCTGGAACTCGCTTTCCGACAGATACTCCGGAAGCCCGCCAAGCGCTGGCGCCAGGTCCGCATCGGTCAGCGTTCTTCCCAGTGCAGCGTTCAGGCGTGGCGACGCGTCGGCAACCAGTTGTCCAAAACGGGTACCGGCACGATCCGCGGCAAGATCCGCAAACGAGAAGCCGCTGCCATGGCGCGCGTCCTCGACTTCCTTGTAGACGCCGATGGCGTTGGCCGCCGGCTCGCCGGCCCAGGCAGCCAGGGCGGCTGAAATGGCGAAATGCTGGGCGCTGTCGCCGCGGCCGAGCAGGATCAGCTTGACGGGTCGTGGGCGTGGCCATTGCCTCGCCTGCGGCAACAGCCTGACCAGGCTCTGTCCCGACTGGTGCGTGGCCAAAACCAGTAGTGCCGCACGACGCTGCACAAGGGATCCGTCGCCGGTGTGCGCCAGGAGGGTGCCGAGAATTTCCGGCAGGGGCACGCGCGCGCGCGGCCCGTGGTGATCGAGAAGGCCCGCCAGGGCTCGCTGGGCGGCTTCGAGATGGAGCAGATCCTCGGGCGTAAAGGCCAGCGCCAGCGCACGATCGAGGATTTCTGGTTCCCAGACGTAGGTGATGACCACGACGCCCCGCCCGGGCTCGAACATCAACCGCCGGATGCTCTGTCGGGCCAGCTGCCAGTCGTCTCCAAAACCGGCAAGCTTGATCGCCGAGGCCATCAGCAGCTCGATCAGCGCGGCCGGAACGGGCAACGAACCCAGGGTCGCCGAGGCGACATGCGGTTCCCCCTCGGCTTCCTTGAAGACCGCGCCAAGGTTCAGAAAACGGGGTCCGGGCAGACCGGGAACGCGGACGCTGAGGCGGATCTGCGCCGAGTCCTCGCCCATGACGAAGGCACCACGTCCGTGCAACAGCCGGTTCGCCAGGTGATTGACGCCATCATCGATCAACGCCGCCGGGAGATCTGCCGTTCGTTCATCGCCGCGCGCCAGTCGGCGCGGATCGTTCCTGGCCAAGAGAAGTTTGGCCTGCGCAATCGACGCGGGCGAGATCGTCTCGCCACGGGTAACCAGGGGCGCTGGCTCAAGCGCGGCGACCAGCAGAAAGAAGACGACGAGCAGCGACAGCAGCAGGGATGCAGCCAGCCAGGCGAGAAATCGCATCACCGCGACCCGCGCGTCACGGCCGGTGTGCCGTTACGATGCCAGCCCTGGTCAGGGACGAAAAGGTGACTGGTGCACTGCACAGGCGGTCATTGCCGACGGTCATGGCAAGCCCGCGGCCGGTGCCGGCGGCAGCGTCACCGGTCCACTGCGGCCGATCTCGAGATCGAAGCCGGCCTTGCGAAGTTGCCTGGCTTCGATCTCGAGATCGGCACGCGTCAGTGGGTGCTGGTCCAGCCAGCCCGCCGGAAGGCGCAGAACCAGTCGCTGCCGGTCGACGCGCAGGCTGATCGCGGGCAACGGCTCGCTGCTGCGACCCCGGTGGAGAACCACCGCCAGACGCAGGAGAACGCACAGGCGGCGTGCCGGCCGCGCCCAGTCCTTTGGCAGATGGGAAAACGCATCGGCCGGAAACGACCGCCGGTGGCGCCCGACCAGGGCCGACAGCAAACGCTGATCGTCGCGCGAGTAACCGGGCAGGTCGGAATGCTCCAGCACGTAGGCGCCGTGCCTGTGATACTGGTCGTGGGTCAGCAACAGGCCGATCTCGTGCAGGCGGGCGGCCCGTTCGAGAACGTGCCGCGCTTCCTTGCCGGTCAGTTGCCATTTCGCGCGTACCTGTCGGTGCAGTTCCAGCGCCGTGCCGCTGACTCGCCCGGCCTGAGCCTCATCGAGGCCGAAGCGACCGATGACATCGGCGATGGTTCGGTCGCGCACATCCTCGTGCCGGATGCGGCCCAGCAGGTCATAGATCAGGCCCTCGCGCAAAGCGCCTTCCGAGACCTCGAGCTGCTGCACGCCGAGCGTCTCGCACAGACCGTGCAGGATGACGAAGCCACCGAAGAAGACGCGCGCGCGCGCGGGGTCGAGTTGCCAGCGACTGGCGATTTCGGCCGTGTCGCGCACTTCGAGCAGTGCCGTGCGCAGTCGGCGCAGGGCGTCGAGACTGATTCCCTCGCGACACCAGCCTTCGCTGACGACCACATCCTGGATCGCCTTGATCGACCCCGACGCACCGGTCACCACCTCCCAGCCGCGCGCCAGGTATTCCTCGCGCACTGGTTCGAGATTCAGCTGGACAAGCAATTCCGCCTCGCGCAGGCGGCCCGCGGTCACTCGACCGTTACCAAAACAATGGCGACTGATGCTGACGCAGCCCATGCGCAGGCTCGCCAGATGCAGGGGATCGAACTGCTCGCCGATGATCAGCTCGGTGCTACCGCCGCCAATGTCGACCACCAGACGTTGCCCGGGCACGTCGCCGACGCTGTGCGCAACACCGAGGTAGATCAGCCGCGCCTCCTCCTGGCCGGCGACGATCTCGACCTTGTGGCCGAGAACCTGCTCGGCGCGGGCCACGAACTCGGCGCTGTTGCGCGCCTGTCGCAAGGTGTTGGTGCCGACGATGCGCACGCGGGTTGGCGGAATGTGGCGTAGTCTCTGGCCAAAGCGCGCCAGGCAGTCGAGCGCCCGCTGCTGCGACTGTGGCGACAGGCGGTTGCGACTGTCGAGGCCCGCAGCCAATTGAACCATCTCGCGCAGGCGGTCGAGAACCTGCACCCGTCCATTGGCGATACGGGCAACAATCATGTGGAAGCTGTTCGAACCCAGGTCAATCGCGGCTACGAAATCGGAAGACACGTCAGGACTCCTTGGTGGGTGGCGCCAGCAGACGAGGCCCGTCTTCGTCGCGTGAGCGCCGAAGCGGCGCGGGCGTGGCAAGCGCGACCCCCATCTACCGGCACCCGATAGAATAGCTGGCGGGAATTCGCCGCGCTGTGAAATGGTGCACGCTGGGGAGCTGGCCAGGCTGGCTTTCGAGGAGAGTATCCCTGGGCCCGGCGGCTTCGTCAATCCTTGCCGGTGCGCGACAGCGGGCCACGCGGCGGCTCGCTCGAGCGGCAAAGGGGCGGGGGCCACGAGGGCGCTACCGTGGCACAGGCGAGGTGCAGCGCCCGCACACGCGCTGGCCGCGCCGCCAAGTCAGAACTCGAGCGGGTCCACCTCCAGGTGCCAGCGCAGGCTGCCCGGCGCCTTGATGGCTTCGATCTGCACCACCCAGCCGGCAAGAAACTGCTGCAACACGCGACGTGACGACGACTCGACGAGCAACTGCCCGCGTTCGCGGCTGGCTCTGCGTGAAAGGCGCATCGGCACCGCGTCGTAGAAGGTCACGGCGTTCTCGCAACCGGGTGGCGGACAGGCGCGCGCCGTATTCAGGAAGCTCAGGGCGTCTGCCATGCGTGGCGCTTCCGCGCGCAGCATCGCCTGATGGGTGTAGGGTGGAAAGCCTGCCTGCTGCCGTTCCTTGAGATGGGCCGCGGCGAAGGCCGGATAGTCGTGGTCGACCAGGGCGGCATACAACGGATGGTCGGGGAACTGCGTCTGGATCAGCACTTCCCCCGGGCGGTCCGCACGCCCCGCGCGACCGGCCACCTGCATCAACTGGGCAAAAAGTCGCTCGGGCGCGCGCCAATCGGCGGCAAAGAGCGCAGCATCGGGAGAAACGACGCCGACCAGCGTCAGCTTCGGGAAGTCGTGACCCTTGGCGAGCATCTGCGTGCCGACAAGAATATCGACCTCGCCGGCGTGGATCCTTGCCACCAGCGCTTCCCAATGCGTGCGGCTGCTCGCCGAGTCGCGGTCAACACGCAGGACGCGTGCCTGCGGAAAGCGCTCACCGAGAACCACCTCCAGGCGCTGCGTGCCGCGACCGAAGGCGCTCAGATCCTGGTTGCCGCAGGTCGGGCAGGCCTTCGGCACGGCCGCCGCATAGCCACAGTGGTGACAACGCAGGCAACGGTCGGCAAGATGCAGCACTAGATGGGCAGCGCAACGCCGGCAACCGGAGGTCCAGCCGCAGGCCATGCAGGCGAGCACGGGTGCGTACCCGCGTCGATTGAGAAACAGCAGACTCTGCTCACCGCGTTCCAGGCGTTTCTCGATCGCCTCGAGCAGCGCGCCGGATAGCCCGTCAATCGGTTTGTCAACGCGCGTGTCGACGCGCCGCACCACCGGCAGGCGAGCCCCCTCGACCGCGCGCGCGTGCAGCGAGAGCAGGCGGTAGCGGGCGCGCGCGCCATTGCCCGCGCCGTTGCCAGCGGCGTTTGCCCAGCTTTCCAGCGACGGCGTCGCCGAACCAAGGACGATCGGTATTCCGCACTGGCGGGCACGAAACACGCCAGGTCGCGCGCCGAGTAGCGGATGCCGTCCTGCTGTTTGAACGAGGCATCATGCTCCTCGTCGAC
>AATO01000040.1_pt1 | contig 41689 bp, 39 predicted proteins | sample 270628 | NCBI WGS metagenome assembly AATO01 (sample SAMN02954268, study PRJNA17657) | bioreactor sludge metagenome | biome: terrestrial; feature: bioreactor; material: sludge; isolation source: Enhanced Biological Phosphorus Removal (EBPR) bioreactor sludge | place: USA: Madison, Wisconsin | reverse complement strand
TGGAGCAACCTTGCGTGTATCGATTTCCGATTTGTTCCGATGATGGCGAAAAGCCTTGCTGAACACATAGATTCCCATTGCCAACAAATACAAGGCGATAAATGGCTTAAGTGCGTTCCCGTCTATGCTGGTCAAGACATACGTGCCGATCAACGCACCCAGAATTCCGGGAATCAGCAGGCTAAGAAACAGTTTTCTGCAGACATTGCCGAGTCTCAAGTGGGAGACTCCAGAGACGCCGGTCGTAAACACCTCGGCCAAATGAGTTGCGCCGCTCGCCATTGCTGGAGGCGCACCAAGAGCCAGCAGGAAACTTGTGGAAGTGATGCCATAGGCCATGCCTAATGCACCATCGACAACTTGTGCGATCAGCCCTACGGCAAAAGCTGTCCAGAACATGGGGTCGTTGAGTGCGTCTTGTATCAAACCCACTCCGCCAGCTACGCCGTTTCCGCCAAATATGCGGTAAACGAAGTAGCTGAACAGCGCAAACAGCATCGACAAGACCAGCCAACCAACCAACTTCATTACTGGATGGTCACCGGCATGAGTGACTTCGTACTCGATCGGTGGAATTCCTAACGCGGCATGCTCAGGATTTACGGTTACGTCTTCTAAGTCCAAGTGACGAATTTTCATGTCTTGGCATCGCCTTCATTAGTGGTTGGTTTGATGATAGGACGAAATGTTTATTCCGAAAAATAACTAATTTGGATTTGTATATTCTATTTGTGCATATATAGGTAACGGCGGGAAGTCAGGACGTCAAGATGTTGTTGCCGCGAGTGGAATCGAAGCAGAGCCAACGAAAGCGGCAACAGCTGGATGCCGTGGCCTTTGCGCGCATGAAGTTTCCAGCGTCCTGCTTCCGGATCGGTGCCGTGCCGCTGAAGGACGTTCGTCACAAGCTGCTGGGTTAGCAGCGTGATCGCTCGCTGGCCAGCCTGATGAGCCGCCCGAAGAACACTGATGCCGGTGCCTTCCTGGACTTTCCCGGTTGCGCAAGCACATGGGCCTGCGCACCGATGCCGCGCTCCACTTCAGCAACCATCACCGCGCGCACGTGCTGTCATCGCGGCGGGACTGCGACTGGACCGATGACGTCCCCTTGGAGATTGGCTGCAAACCTTGCGGAAGAAGCACCCGGCCAGGCACATTGCGATGAGTGGTGGGGTGTTCGCCGACGTACGCCTGAGCCAGTTGGTGGCCGCCCCGCCGGGAATTGCCGAGGTATTGGTTTTACCGGCGATGGACGACGCGGGTTTGCCGGTTGGCGCCTGCATCGACTACTGGACCGCCAGTCAGGGCCTGTCATGCTTGACCCGCGATCGCCTCACCCACCTCGGCTACGGCTGGCCCTACACCGGCGACGACTTGTTGGCTGCCGGCGAGCGACTCGGTTCTCGGGTTGTCAACGCCAGCTTCAACGCGCACGAGGAACCGATGGTAGACACGCCGGCAGAGGCCTTGCAGGCGCTGGCGGACAACCGCATCGATTTCCTGGTCTGTGATGGCGGGATGGTGTTTCCGGTTGGTCAATAGGGCCGGGTTCCGATTTGCCCCCCCCGAGGGCTTCCATTCTTTGTATTCCAGGGATCGCTGAGCTTCAGGTCGTGGCGCCCCAGGATTGCGGCGAGCAGCCACCGGCTATGGGCGCGCGCGAAGCACGTTAGCTCGTGCCGCCGCGCGCTGGGCAAGCCGGTGTCGCGGGGACGGCTATAGGCTTGCCGTGCGCGCCGCCGCCGTCGGGCCAGTCCTGGAGTCCGATCTCGATAGTTCGCGCGAAAGGCGTCGGCTTGCGCCACACTGGCAGCCTGTCCGACTTTCACCTCGCCCGAGGTGTCAGCGTCATTCTGAAAGTCCCCTAGACCTAGCGGTTTGCGAGTCGCGTTTCTTCTTCGTTGATTTTCTTCGGTGGCTTCCAATCCCATGTGTTACGTCCGCCCCTAAACGGGATTGAAGGGCTTTGAATATCGCGCGTACTTTGAGCAGGAAGATCGAAGGATCTCCTGAGCGAAGGCGGAATGAAGAAGGACGGAGAAGGGCTGGAACACCTCTGCTATCGTGGGAAGTTATCGAGACGACCGAGATAGAAAAGAGCCCAGCCCATGCAACGAATTGTAGCCGGCATCACCACGCTTGAGCAGCACGTTGAGACGACTCAAAAGGCCGCTGAAGTGTATCGACCGAAGTCGTGCCCGCACTGCGGGCTGGGAGTGGTCCATCAGCATGGTCACTATGAGCGAAAGGCCGACCGCCGAGCCGTGCCGCCACGGCTCAACCCGATCCCCATCCTTCGCTACCGTTGTGCCGGATGCCGACGCACGTGTTCGCGCCTGCCGGAATGTATCGCACCGCGACGCTGGTATGACTGGTCGGTGCAACAGCAAGTCCTGCAGCAGCGGCTGAACGGCGCGGCAGAGCACCCCGGCGGCGGTCCACCTGACCGGCACACGGGCGCGCGCTGGTGGAACTGGTTGCAGGAGCGGGGAAAGGACTTTGTGTTTCACCTGCGCGTGCGCTTTGCCGAACTCGGCCGGGCCGTTGACACGCACGGCTTTTGGCACCAGGTGTTCAACAGCCTGGGTCTGCCGCAGGCCATGTTCTGGCTCGATCAAGAGATGAGCGTCCCATGATGTCCTGACACCGAGCGAGTGGCGGACGGTGGGGACCCCGCCCGGGCGGGGTCCCCACACAGTTTGCTCGTGGCATTATTTCGGCCCTTTTGTTTTGATGACGACTCCCATTCACCCCGAGGAGTCGTCATGAATCGAATCAATCCGATCGCCTTGTTTCGCCTGTCCGTCCTGGGTTCGCTGACCAGCCGGGAACGGCTGGATCGCGGCGAATTGCAGCAGACCATCCGCGCCCTGGCCGAGCGCGAATACACCATTCCCGGCACGCGTCGGCGCCATGTTGCCGAGAAGACGATTCAGGGCTGGTATTACACTTACCTTGCCCAGGGGATCGATGGCCTGACACCCAAGACTCGTGTCGACCGCGGGCAATCGAAACTATCGCAAGCCATTCAGACCGCGATCCTTGCCGCGAAGCGCGACAACCCGCGCCGCTCGATCCGTCAGATTCGCCAGTTGCTCGAAGCCGCCGGAACGGTGGCTCGCGGCAGCCTGTCGCGCTCGACGGTCCACCGGCTGCTGCAACAGCACGGCCTGTCGCGGATCAGCGGCTCGGCCAGCCTGCCCGAGGAGAAGCGCAGCTTCGTCGCCGCTTCCGCGGGCGCCATCTGGTATGGCGATGTGATGCACGGTCCCCGCGTGCCTCACGAGGGCAAGCTCGTCAAGGGGTATCTCGTCTCGCTGTTCGACGATGCCTCACGTCTGGTGGCTCACAGCGCTTTCTGCCCCGGCGAAACGGCGCTCGACATCGAAGGGGTGCTCAAGCAGGCGCTGCTGAAGCGAGGCATCCCGATCAAGCTCGTCGTCGATAACGGCGCGGCCTACCGTGCTGAGACCCTGCAGGGGATCTGCGCCCGCCTGGGCATTCACCTGATCTATTGCCGGCCCTATGCGCCCGAGGGCAAGGGCAAGTTGGAGCGCTGGCACCGGACCTGCCGCGACCAGTTCCTGTCGGAACTCGACGAGCGCCACATCAACAGTTTCGAGGACCTCAATGCGCGTCTCTGGGCCTGGCTGGAGCGGGTCTATCACCATACGCCGCATGCCGGCCTCGACGGGATGACGCCGCTCGCGCGCTACCAGCAGGATTTGTCGAAGATTCGTTCGCTGGGAGCGCTGGCCGCGCAGCTCGATGCCTTGTTCCGGTATCGCGTCAGCCGTCGAGTCAGGAAGGATGGCACGGTGTCGTATCAGGGGGCGCGCTTCGAAGTGCCTTTCGAACTCTCCGGCAAGACGGTGTGTCTGGTCGTCGATCCGCATAGCGGGGCGGTCATCGAGGTCGAGGACGAGCACGGCAAGGGGATCGGCGCCGCGACCCCGCTCGATGCCCTGGGCAATCTCGATCGCCAACGAAATAAATCCGACCCGACAGACGCCGCTCCCGCCTCGCCGTCTGGCCCGAATCTGATCGAACTCACCTATCGTCAGTATTACGACCGCAAAGGAGACTGAAGATGTATCTGCAACACTTTGGTCTGCGCCATCCGCCTCTGGGCAAGGACGCCGCCGAGCTGTGGGATGACGGTGCGCTGGCGCAACTCGCCGAGCGCTTCCAGTGGCTTCTGCAATCGCCGGGCCTCGGCCTGCTGACCGGCGAGGCCGGCGTGGGCAAGACGGCCGCCTTGCGCCTCGTGACCGCCAAGCTCAATCCGCATCGCTACCAAGTCATCTACCATGCCGAGACCGATTTCGGACGGGCAGACCTTTACCGGTGCCTGGCCCAATCCCTCGGCCTTCAGCCGAGTTATCGTCGCGCCCAACTGTGGCGCGACATCAAGGCGCATATCCATCATCTGGCCGACGCCAAGCAACTTCTGCCGGTCTGGATCCTCGACGAGGCGCAGAATCTGCCACCCGAATTCTTCCGCGATTTCCCCGCTTTTCTCAACTTCGCCTTCGATTCGCGCGATCTCATCACTGTCTGGCTGGTCGGTCACCCGATCCTCGCCCAAACCCTCGAACGGGCGTCTTACGCCGCACTCGCCGGCCGCATCCAGGCACGCGTGCATCTGCGACCGGTGCTCGAACGCGAGCGCTTTGCGCAACTCGTCGGCCATGCCCTCAAGAGCGCCGGGTGTGCGCATACCCTGCTCACCGATTCCGGCCTGGAACTCCTGCGCCAAGCCAGCAAGGGCCTGCCGCGCCACGCCGGGCGCATCCTGCGCACCGCCATGCGTCTGGCGGTGCCGCGCGCACTCAATCATTTGCCCGACGATCTGCTGCAAGCGGCTATCGAGGAGTTGCGATGAAACGCCGCCCTCACTCCCTCTTCCCCGACGGCCTCTCCGACGAAAGTGCGGCGGCGATCAGCGAGTTCCTTCACCAACTCGCCGCTGCTTGTGAGGCCCGCTACCTCGTCCAGCTTCGCCGCCACCGCAGCCGTCAGATGAACCTCTACGATCCCGAAGCCCCTTGGAGAATACCTCCAGGCGAGCCCTTCTAGCCCTCTCGTCCCACGCTGACGCCGGAACCTCTTCTTCCGGCGTCAGCGTGGGACTTTGCCATCATCTCAACCTCGAATGGCTCGGGTTGAAGAGTTCCAGATATCGCGGGACGTAACACAGGCCCGGACCGAAATGCAGTCCGCCCAGATCCGGCGGGCAGGCCGCCGTGAGTACCCGGCCGTCCGGGGTCGCCCACCGTTCGAGCAGGAAGCGGGTGTTGTGCGGCCCGATCCTCAGGTCCTGCACCGTGAAGGCGCGGTGGCCGAGAAAGCGCGAACCTTCCGGCACGTCGTTGACTGCCATCGTGCGCTCTTCATGAATGTCGAGGCGGGCGGTCTTCGCCGGCTGACCAGAATTACGGTATTTGCCACGCCCTCTGCCGCCGGTCGGGTTATTCTTGTCCTTGTCCATCTCCTCGTCCATCCGGCTCGGCTTCATCGCTGGCCGACCCATCTGACCCTTGAGCACGGCAATCTCGTCCCGCAACTCCCGAATCGTTTCGGCCTGCTGCAACACCCGTTCCTTCAGTTCGGCATTCTCGCCAGCAAGCTGGTCGAGACGCGCGACCAGTGACCGCAACCACGGCAAGCCGTCCTCCGGCAGCGGCGAGGGCAACTCAAATGGGAATCTGGCTGGCGGCGAAAGCATCCAGCGCATTTAAGCACAGTTAACAGCTACATGCACGGGAAAGTTCCACCACTTTCTGAGAAGTTACATGGTTGACAACCGGCTACGCATGAAGCGCAAGAGAGCGGCTTGGGATGACGACATCCGGGCAAGGATCCTGGGCTCACGCCACTTTGACATCCGAGTGGCGAGACCCTGGCTCTCTTCGTCCTCCGGCGTAAGGAATGAGCGGGTTTAGTCCGTTTCGTGTGGAACGGGGCCCCGGCACCCCAAGCTGAGCCCTTCGGGCGCCCCACCCCTTGTATCTTTCGTTTTGTGGTTTGTCGTTCATTGGAGGAGGGTGTGAATTGATGGCTGGAAGGATGTCAAGAGGACCGTGGAATATATGCGAGAGAGGTTTTTTTCTCTCGCGTTTATGCCGCGAAAGCCTCTTGACATCCTGGAGGCCAATGACACTCGAGGGAGTGGTCGGGGAGGGTTTATCATCCCCGGCCGCTGCCTCACGGCGAGTGCGGGGTTTGGGGCGGAGCCCCAAGGTGTGCATCGCCGATTGCTGCATGGATGTTGCGGGAAGGAGTTCGGAAGGCCAGGCATAGCCCGACGCCCCTCTGGGACCTCAAGCCCGTGGGTTAGCACTTGGCATGCCTGGTTGCCCGTTTGTCTGAATACCGAACAGTTGCTGGTTGGCGCGTGTCGCAAGGCCGTGACCTCGTATTTGCAAGGATGGCCTGAGATGAACGCTTCTGAATTGATTTTTGTTGGTATTGACGTTGCCAAAGAGACGCTGGAGGTGGCGGTAGACGACAAATCCAAGACCCGATGTATCGCTAACGCCGGCCGAGAGATCGAGGCCTTGGTCAAGGAGTTCATCCCGCTTTCCGAGCGCATTGGTGTGGTGCTCCTGGAAGCCACGGGAGGCTTCGAACGGCAGGCCGCCGCCGCGCTATGTGCGGCCGGGCTGGCGGTGATGGTGGTCAACCCCAGGCAGGCGCGAGACTTCGCAAAATCCATGGGATACCTGTCCAAGACGGACGCCATTGACGCGCGGGTGCTATCGCACTTTGCACGAACGCTGCACCAGTCAGCGCAGCGGGAGCGGCTGTTGATGAAGCTGCCCGATGCCAACCAGGAGGCGCTGGAAGCCTTGCTCATACGCCACCACCAGTTGGTCGGCATGCGCGTGGCGGAAGGAAACCGCTTGGCCCAAAGCCATCCCTCGCAGCATAAAAGTATCAAGGCGGTACTGAAGATGCTGGACCGCCAGATTGCATCGGTTGATAACGACATGAGCGGCATGCTGAAAGCACATTTTGCCGACAAGCTCGCTTTGCTCAAAGACTTCAAAGGGATTGGGCCCTGCACGCAAGCGAGTTTGATGGGGGCGTTGCCCGAATTGGGACAACTCTCGCATGCGCAAATTGGCAAGCTGGTCGGTGTCGCACCATTGAACGCGGAAGCGGTCGCCACAAGGGCAAACGCATCACCTGGGGTGGTCGAACAGCCGTACGTAGCGCGCTATACATGGCCGCCTTCAGTGCCGTCCGTTACAACCCCGTGATCAAGGCGTTTCATCAGCGCCTGATCGCCAAGGGAAAGCCCAAAAAAGTGGCGCTGGTCGCTTGCATGCACAAAGTCCTCACGATCTTGAATGCCATAGTCAAATCGGGTATCCCTTGGAACCCAGGGCATCACAAATGCGCCTGAAAACGCTTGACACCGAACACAGTTGCTAACCCCGCCCCAAGGGCGGGGAAGTCCTCGCCGCCGGACGGGCTCGGGATCTGGCCGCGAGAAGCCGCAACCAGCCCCAGGCCCTTGAGCGTATTAGCGTTTCTGACGCAGTAAAGGGTTCGCTTCGCCGGGCTGCGCCCGCCCTTGACAGCGCCATCAACGCGCGCGGCAATGCGGCTTGGGGTTGCCCTGCATCGGTGGCAATCGAGGGCGGCTGGAGGCCCGTTCCACACGAAACGGCATAGACCCGAATGAGCTTGCCGGTTCACGCGGGCTTGGATCGCTGTCCGTTCGCGCAGGGAGGGGCCAACTGGAAATCCCGACGCCTTTGATGCGCCAGCAAGCGCATCGACCACACTGGCAGAGCGTTACCCCAAGGCGTATAGCGCGGCAGCTGGAACAAGTCATCGCCAGTTTGCGCGACTCCTCTGGAGGTAGTCACAGCACCGCGAAACCCTACCTTTTCTACCAGCTTGACGTGCTCCGCTTGGTAGTCCTGACCCGGCTTGCCATTCGGGTAGGCAAAGACGTCGACCGGCGCGTCGACCATCGCTTCGAGGCAGCGCTTGCCCTCAACGATCTCGATTTCCGCTTCCGCCAGGGTCAGGGACGCAAGGATGGGATGCCTGACCGTATGCGCGCCGATTTCCATGCCCGCCGAATGCAGCGCCCGGATCTGGTCGGTGCGCATCATCAGGTCGGCAGGCAAGGCGGCGACCCCGGTTATCGCCTGCAATTGAACAACGGCCTCCTCCCGCTGCGCAAGCGTCAAGTACTTGATGCGCGGTAGAAGTTGCTCGATAGCTGCCCGGCGGTCGCTGAGCTCGGGCAGCGGCAACCGCCCCAGGCCAAACGCCTCAAGGTCAAGCGCTGGCTTGGTGCTGGTACGCAAGCACTCGATGACGGAATCGTTCCACATGCGGCCGCCGTCGAGAAAGCCGGTGGCCACGAAAAAGGTCGCTGTCAGCCCGTGGCGACGGAGAATCGGCAATGCCACTTCAGCGTTGTCCGCGTAGCCATCGTCGAAAGTGATCGCCAGCGCCCGAGGTGGCAAGGTACCCGCAGCCAGATGATGGACGGCCTCTCCCAGGGACAGGACATTGAAACTCCGGGCGACGAAGCGCATGCGCTGATCGAAGCTCCTGGTATCGGGCTCGTGCGGAAATAGGGAGTCCGGCCGGGCATGCACGCGGTGATAGATGAGGATCGACAATCGGCGCGGGGTGATGACATCCAGAGCGCCGAGGGTTGCCTTCGCCAGTGTTGCGGTCAAGAGTTCCACAGTCCCTCTATTTCACAAAAAGTGTCTCGGATCAGTTGCCGGAGGACGCGCCGTCAACAATAGTGCGGACGAACCGCAGCAGGTTGGCGGTGGTGCACTATTAGCCAATGCCAATATTCCATGAAACGGGATTTCTCATTTCCGGCATGAGTTCCCCCATTTCCCGTCATTCGTCATGCAGCAGGCGCAACTTGCCCTACCCGGACGGATTGCGGCATGCCCAGGTAGGTGAAGGTGTTGATGATGGCGGCTCGAACGTGGGCTTCGTTCACTTGTCGCTCGAAACGCCGGGAGAACAGGCTGTCCCCCAGTTGCTTGAACCAGTACATCATGTTCTCCGCAATGCTGCGCCGGTGGAAGCCGCTATCGTTCTTCCGGCCGTCGAGTCCCTTGGTTTCAATTTCCTGGAGGATGACGTCGCGAGCGTGGTCGCCTCCCCACGTGACCGCCCCGTCGCGTGGCGGGATGGTGGCACGCGCGTCCAGCTCGGCAATCGCCGCATGGCAGCCGTGGCTGTGGTAGGCGCCATCGGCCGAGACTTGGGCGATCTCGCCTTCAATCTGGTCAAGCAGGCCGGGCAAGATTTCGCTGTCGCCCCAAGCGGTGGTGGTCACTTCGATGCCGATGATGTCCTTGGTGGTTTCGTCGACTGCCAGATGGATCTTGCGCCAAGTGCGGCGCTCGCCGACACCGTGCTGACGCACTTTCCATTCGCCTTCGCCGAAGATCTTCAGACCGGTCGAATCGACCACCACGTGCGTCGGCCCCTGACGCGGGCGGCGCGGTATCTTCACCGAAAGCTCTCCGGCACGTCGCGACATGTGGGTGTGGTCCGGCACCGGCAGGTCCAGGTGACACAGGCGCATCAGCGACTTGATCAGTCCTTCCGTCGCGCGGTACGGCAACTGGAACAAGGTCTTGATTGTCAGGCACGTCTGAATGCCGGTCTCCGAGTACCACCCGGGCTTGCCGCGCCCGATCGGACGCGGCGGCGTCCAACTGCCCCGGATACTCGCCTCGTCGAACCAGATCGTCAGATTGCCTCGATTGACCAGCGCCCGGTCGTACTCCGACCAGTTCGTCACCCGATACCGTTGTCTGAGGCCCACCTCGCCTGTCTCTAGCTTCACTCGCATTGCCATGCCAACCTCCTCGGACACCCACACCCCGCCACACCCGGGATCATGCCAATATACTACATCAACGACCAGCAGGTCCGTATTGATCGAGAGCGATCGATCCTGCCGACGGCTAGCGGTGGAAGCACGCGGGATCGGCGACTCAGGAGGTCGGTCTGGGTACTGCCTCCTGAACTTCTCTTGTGCTGGCGGACTTGCGCCTTTCATTGATCGTCGCGTCAACCAGAACCACGAAACCGACCATGTAGTACGGAAGGTCGAAATGGACCAACGACAGGAAGGCACCACCGACTGCAAACCCCGCCAGGCTGGCTTGCGACATTCGCATCAACAGGGGCGCCCACGCGGCAAATTCCGGTTCGTGCCGCGCCTTCGCCGCCACCTCGTTAGCCTTTCGCCACGCCAGAATCCCGATGAGCACGTAGAGAAGCAGGCCGGGGAAGCCGTGCTCACCCAGCGCCTGGAAATAGATGCTATGGGCTACGTAGACCTGGCCTTGCCAATCGAAACTCATGTCTCTCGGAGCATACATGGCGAAGACTGTGGGGATATCCGCGTTAAAGCCGGCACCAACCAGAGGTCTGTCCAGCGCCAATGTCCAGAGGGTCTTCCAGGTATAGATTCGCGACATCGCCGACGAGTCCTGATCGAAGGATTCAATGGTACTCATGCGGCCAGTCCATGTTTCTGGCATAAAAAGAATCCCTAGCAGGAGCACACCGCCGAGGATCAGTGTCGTCAACACCGGTTTCTTGCTCTTCATGGCCACGAAAAAAGTCATCCCCACCACCGCCAGGAGGGCACCCCGCGACTGGGTGCCCAGAATGCCCAGGAAGTTCGTCGCGATCAGAAAGACCATCCCGTAACGCACATAGCGGTGCGTGGCTGTCTGAAAAAGGTAGTACATGAATGGGACGACCATGACCAAAGCGACTCCCAGCTCATTGTTCCCCGCGATCACCCCGCCTCCGGGCCCCCATACGCGCCCGCCTCCGCCGGTAGTAACGGTCCAAAGGCCTCCCTTCATTCCATAGAAACCGATTGATAGCGTAATCACCCAGAGCAGAGCCTCAATCTGCTCACGTCCACGTATCAGCATCACAGTGAGAAAAATAAAGAAATGAATCTTTACGACAAAAACCCACCGGTCGAATATGGCAGCCCCGCTATCAATGGCAAAGAAACTGGTCACCGTCATCCATAGCAGAAACAGCAGGTAGGTCGTGGTGATGGACGACGAGGGAAACGGGTGTCGGTCGCGCGAAAAGAGGAAGCCGGCGAGAGTGGCCAATGCCACCATGTGGGAAAACGGCATGGTCTGAGCAAACCCGAAGGCCATTCGATGCGGAACCATCATCGCCAGCCAGGCCCAGACGTAGACACCGACCCTCGGCTTGCCCAGAATGAAGGGAATGAGACCGAGGATGATCAACGTAATCAGAATGTCACGCATGGTCGTCGGTCAGTTGCGAGTTGCTTGGGATGTGGCGGCCGACACACGGCTGACGACGTAGCGGAACTTGCCGGACGCCTCGCTGGCAATCGCGGCAACCCTATCGACCCGAACATCAACCGTTTCACCCAGGCGCGCTTTGAAGTCGCGCACGATCCGCTCCTCCGACGCCCGCTCAAATGCCGGCCCGGCAACCACCTGGACAAGCGTCTGGTCGATCGATACCTGCTCGATCCTGAAACGCTCGACACCCGGTAGATCGCGCAGCGTGTAGATCAGCGCGAGGCCGTGCATCACGGTCCCATCACGCGCAACGACGAAATCTGTGGTACGTCCCTGGACGTCTTCCAGAACCGGCAAACCGCGACCACAGGCACAGGTCTTGTCGCTCAGCAGACCTATATCTCCCGTACGGTAGCGAACAAACGGAAAGTCTCCTGTCGCCATGTGCGTGACGACGATCTCACCGGGTTCCCCAGGCGCTGCCGGCTTGCCATCGGGACGTACGGTCTCGACAACGATGTCCTCGGCGCTGAGATGCAGGCTGCCGGCAGGGCACTCGTGGGCGATGAAGCCAGCATCGCGCGCCCCGTAGCCATTGGCCACTGGGCAGCCGAACACCTGACTGATCACGGCGCGTTGTTGATCGTACAGCTTCTCTGAAGTCACGAAAACCACCTTGATTCCAAGGCCACGCATATCCAGATTCCTCTGCTGCGCACGCTGGGCGATCAACGAGAGGCTCGAAGGATAGCCGAAGAGCATTGCTGGACGTCTGTCGCGGATGGCGTCGACGAAGTGGTCGAGGTTCGCAGCTGACATTTCGAAAGCTGGCAACAGGTGGCTTCTCATGATTCCGTCACGCAGGCGCCGAAGCCGATCCTGGGCACCGAGTTCAATCGGACTGCCCCAGACCACCAGTTCACGATCGCCAATGTCCACATCCCACCACCGTGTAGCGCGCCACTTCGCCGCAACGTCGTGGCTCTTTCGTCCCTTTCCCATGTAGAAGATCAGTGGCTCGCCCGACGATCCACCGGTGTTGTAGCGCGTCAGCGGTCCATGGCCATCCGCCTTCAGCCGCTCGACATGGGCCCGTATATCCGGCTTGTCGAGCAGCGGCAACAGCGACAGCTCGGCCGTTGTACGGACGCTTGCAGGATCGAAGCCCAGGCGGCGGAACAAGTCCCGGTAGTACGGGACTCGCGCCCCGATGGCCACCAGGAAGTCGCGCAAGCGCAGAGCCTGCTCCTCGGCTACGCGATCCACGGGCCACCACTGGCTCTTCTCCAGCCGCTGCCGCCTCGCCACCGAATCGTGGCCTTTGAGGCGTTCATGCAGCGGGAACAGAAGACGCGAACAAATCCCGGTATACAGACTCAAGCACTTCTCCTTGTGCAATAGACACTGCTCGCGTGTTGGTTGGCGGGTCGCGATCTCCGGCTGACCGTCCCACCAGCAATACCGATCAACGCACCACGCCAGGTTTGCGCAGCGTTACCAGGATCCAGCCGCGCAGAAAGCCAAGACTGTCGAAACGACTGATCAGTTTCTCGTAGCAGGTCCCCAGGAAGAAAAGACCAGCATTGAACATCAGATAGTTCGGATACTGGCTCAGATACTCGAAGGACTCTACTGTGAGCCGTGCCGACGCTGCCAGCCGTTCGACGTCGGCGCGTGTATTGGTCCGATAGGCTGTTGGAAAGGTATCCTCCTCGGCCCTTCCTTCCACCTTGCTGACGATTCGGGCATGAAAGCGATTGGGAACCAGACGCGCCACCAGCGTACCGTAGTCCCACATGTTGGCGGTCAGGAAAAGCACTGCCCCCCCGGGGCGCAAGACGCGCGAGAGTTCCTTGTACACCGCTTCCGGGTCCGTCAAATGCTCGAACACGCTGCGCGAGATGATGAGGTCGACACTCGCGTCAGGCAACGGCATCGCCGAAAGATCAGCGTTATAGGCGTCGATTCCAGGAGGAACATCGGTGAAACTCACCAGTTCCACGCCGATGAGGCCGCGTGCTCGTCCCAGATACTTTCTGAGGACCGGAACGGTGCGACCGCAGCCGGCGTCAAGCAACACGCTGTCGGGTGTCAGCAAGGACTCGACGCGCTCCTCATACACCCGATAGGGATGCGGGCTGTTGGCGTAGTATTTCCGCAGCAGTGTTTCGGAAAGGGCAGTCATGGCAGTTTTCCAAAGGACAGGTCACAGCGTTCCAGCGCTCTCGGGCACGACGATTTCCGCATGGACGGTGACCGAAACCACGTAATACTCAGGATTCTCTTCGTTCGGCAGCAACCCGACGATACGCGTCAAGCCACTGCCTCCGTACTCGGGGCCAGGCGTACGTGTGTGCCTGTTCCAGGCCGGCCTGCCTGAGAGCCGCAGCCAGGCCGGCATCCCGCAAGACGCGAAGGGCTTCAGTGGCCATCGTTGCATGGTCGCCGACCGGCACCAGCAGGCCACTGACGCCCTGCTCGACCAAGTCAGGAATGCCACCCGCACAGGTACTGACAACCGGCACACCACTGGCAAACGCCTCGAGTATCGACACCGGCATGTTGTCGACTGTGCTCGGGTTGAGCAGGCAGTCCGCCGATGCGTAAAGCGCCGGTATATCCGCGTTGGCAATGCGTCCAGTGAAGCTCACCGCGGTCTGGAGACCAAGGTCGGCAACCAGAGCCTCCAGGCGCGAAAGCTCCGGCCCAGTACCGGCAATGGTCAAGCGCGCACATCGGAAACCATCCCGGATTCGCGCGAAAGCGCGGATCGCTGTCGGAATGTCGTAGATAGGCTCCAGGTTACGCGTAACCACGAGATGCGGCGCATCGCCAAACATTCGCGCGCGCCCCGGTACGAAACGAGACAGATCGATAATGTTGGGAACCACTTCGGCCGACAGGCCATAGCGGGAGAAAACCCTGAAGAGGAACTTCGAAGGGGTCACTCGCAGCGATGCGCCGGCAAGCATGCGGAGCACATGGCGAGGTGCCGACGCAAAGAATGCATCGGCGTTCCCGCCTCGGTAGTTGATGATCACCGGAGTCCCTCGGAGTCGGGCAATGAGCAGTGCGGGTGCAGCACACAAGTGCCAGCTCCAGCCCGAGTTGGCAAGGACGTGCATCACCTGCGCCCGCCCCGCGGCCTGCCAGAGGCGCAGCAAGTAGGGCAGCAAGCGAAAACCTGCACGCAAGAAAGGCAGTCTGCCTGCCCATGCCGGTCGATACGACGCGTTGGTACACACCAACTCGGCCTCGACGCCTTCATCGCGCAGGAGGCGAACGAGTTGCTCACATTGGTTCGCCATACCACCAGACGGCGGTGGGAGTGGCCCGACAACGCAAACGGCCGGCCACAGATCGGCGTCCGCGAGGATCGGTCGTGCTGCGTCGACCAAAGTGCTCACCGTGCGCCTCGCGCCGCCAAGCGCCGCCCTGCCGTCCACCAGGCGACCAGACAGACCAACAGCACCAGCAGGGCAGCAGCACCCGTAGCGCCGACCCACAACAGGTGGCTGCGCACCGACTGAATGGCCTCGACCTGCCGTCGATTGTTCGGCTCTTCAAGAATCCTCACGCCCGGATATACGCCTTGAACGATACCGCCGAGTTGTTCGAGCGCACGCGACACCGAGCCAAAGGTGCGCACGAGTTGCGCCTGGTCATAGGAGAAGACATTGTTGCCCCACACGGCATACCACTCATCCAGGCCACGGCGGTAGTATTCCCACGCCCGCTCCGGCGTCGCAGCGCCGGAGCGGGCCGTCGGATGGAGTGGCAGCAGACGCACGGTAGTGGCGTTGGCGCGCATGGACGCATGGACCTCGAGCGCCGACATGGGCACGCCGTCGACACCGACGAAGTAGTTGTTTTCGAACACGTCAAGGAGCTGCCAACGCCCAATGTCGCGGTTCCATACTTCGACCCAGACGTGCCCATGACCGCCGAACCCATCAAACGAGAAAGCCCAGCTCCGCACCGGGATACCGGCCGCTAGCGCCAAGCCCGAAAAAACGCGGGCGAAATCGCCGCAGTAGCCTTCGCCGGTACCAACGATGCGCCGATAGCTGTCAAGCAGGTCGGACTGGATTGCGCCGCCCAACAACACCGGACTTGAACCGAGCAGATGTTGACTGATGGCGACCGCTCGTTCCCAGTCGGACGGCATCCCGTCCAACCCGAGGCGACTGACTGCATCGACGAACTCCGGATAGGGCGCGCCACGCTCAAGCAAGAAGTCAGCCGGCACGTTGGCCGGCGTCCAAGCAAGATCGCCTTCGTTGCCGGCAACCAAGACCAGAGCGTTGCGCATGCGAACCATCTCGGTCGAACTGCTCAGGTATGGCGCCAGAGAGAGCAGCGCTCCCACCAGCACCAGCAAGCTGATCCAGACACCTCGGCGCCAGAAACGGACAGCTGCCGACACGCTACATCATCCTACCAGCACAGTCCGTGGACCGCCGCCGGGATTGCCGCCGGGTTCGGTAGCCGGACCAGATCAAGGAGTACCTGCTCGGCCCGGCACGACCTCGCGAGCGTCTCGGCGATCGCCTGCCCCGATAGCCCGATCACCAGCACTTCCGACTCATTGATGACCTCCGCCAAGTCCGCCCGCATCATTTGTCCGATGTGCGGCAGATGCTTCTCGATGAAGTTGCGGTTGGCGCCAAGCAAGCTTGCCAGGTGAACCTCGGGATCGTAGATGGCAAGCTGCATGCCTTTGCCGATGAGTTGTTCGGCAAGGGTCACCAGTGGGCTCTCGCGCAGGTCGTCGGTGCCGGTCTTGAACGACAGCCCGACGAAACCGATCTTGCGCTTGCCGAAGGCCAGCAGTTTGTTCAGCGCCAGATCGAGATGATTGCGGTTCGACTGCATGATGCCACCAAGCATCGGGATGTCGACGTCGTGGATCTTGGCCAGGTAGGTAGTCGCCCGCAGATCCTTGGGCAGGCAGGAACCGCCGAAGGCATACCCGGGCCTCAGATAGGCCGTCGAAATGTTGAGCTGTGTGTCCTGACAGACCAGATCCATCACCTCGAAGGCATCCACGCCGAGTGCCGCGCACAGGCGTGCCGTCTCATTGGCAAACGTGATCTTGAGCGCATGGAAGTTGTTGCAACAATATTTCATCATCTCGGCCGAGCGAACCGATGTCTCGATGAAGCGGCATGGCAGATTGCCGAACAGTTCGCGCAGGCGCTCGACCGGGTAGGCATGGTTGGCGCCAACGACCGTGAAGGGGGGCTTGTCATAATCACGGATCGACGAGCCTTCGCGCAGGAACTCCGGCTGGAAGCAGAGGAAAAAGTCCACGCCGTCCTTCTTGCCGGACTCGTCTTCGATGATCGGCCGCAGCACGTCCTCAACCGTGCCCGGCACCAGGGTCGAGCGAAAGACGACGATGTGCGGCGCGCTCTTGCCGGCGATTGCGCGCCCCATCTCTGCCGCCAGACGCAGGATCGCACCCTGATCCTGGCTGCCGTTGGCCGCGGATGGCGTTCCTACGCAAACCAGGGAAATTTCGCTGTCGAGCACCGCCTGCTGGGCGTCCGTGGTTACTGCGACGCGGCCACTGGCTGCAGCGAAGGCCATCAGATCGACCATTCCCTCCTCGACCACCGGCGTCTTGCCGGCCATGATCAGGTCGAGCTTGGTGGCGTCGATGTCGACCCCGATAACCTCGTGACCATCACGCGAAAGGCAGGCCAGCGACACGGCACCAACGTAGCCCAAACCGAAGATACTGATTTTCATGCGAGTTTCCCTTTGCTTTGCGAGAAGTTCCTGATGCAGCGGTCGATGATCTCGTCCAGCCTTGCCATCGAATGCGGCCAGGCATGATTGCTGAGCATGCGTTGCCGTCCGGCCACCGCCAGTCGCTGCCGCTCGGTTGGCTTGTCCAGAGCCTGTAGGATGGCATCAGAATATTCTTCTGCGCTGTCGACAACAAGGAAATGTGTCACAGGTTCAGCGTCGACACCACCGGGAGCGATCCGGCTGGTCACCACCGGCACACCCATAGCCATTGCCTCGAGGATCTCGTTCTGCGTCCCCCGGGCGATGTTGAGGGCGCCACCATCAGTGCCGACTGGCGGACGAACGGACGGACATCGGGCACCGACCCGGTGCCGGTAACGCCCCGCAGGTCGCCCAGCTTGCGCATCGCAGGCGAGGGATCGGCACCAATGATCAACCTAATTCTACTTTGTCAGATTGCCTTTCAATCTGATGCTGAGAGCATGGCAGATTGCATTCGATAGGCAGATTCCATGGCTTGGCGCCGCCGTCGATGCCTATCGATGATGGATGCCGCGAGGTCTTCGTCGGTGACGATCTTGGTGGGCAACCGATGGCGCATGATCTCCACCAAGTCGCGGCAGGAGAGAAGTTCGGCCGTATCGCGATGGGCTATGCGCTCCTTGGCCAGGAACATGGTCGCGATCATGACCAGGGCCATGTGATGGTGCCACGCCTGCCAGCGGCGGACCTGATACTCGGCCATGCCGCAGGCGCTCTTGGCCTCCCGGAAGGACTGCTCGACGAAATGGAGCGCTCCCCGCATTTCCGCCAGACGGCGCAAGGAAGCGCTGGGTTTGGCATTGGACAGGCCGAACTTGAGTTTCGTCCCATCGAGTTCCCGTCGTGCCAGGAGATGCCAGCGGCTCGCCGACGGCGCGCCGACGGCGCCTCGCCGTCCCAGACCCATACCCGCTGGGTGAGATGGTCGGCCATCACCTCGCCCTTCTCGCCGTCATTTCAGTTGTCGATCTTAGTACGGGCACCGCAGCTCGTCTCCGTCAGCGACGTGATTGGAATCCGCGGCTCGCTCTGGATGTCGAAGTGCAGCCAAGACAACGTCAACTGGGTGCCCAGGATTGCCGGCAAAGCTGCAAGCATCACCGTACCTGCGGTCGCCGGCGCACCCATGCGGGTCGACGTGATCCACTCGCTTACCCCGAATGCGATACTAAACAAAATCAGTAGCAGCCCAATGACTAACTCGACCGAGGCCAGCGAGAACCCCCGAACAAAGTATGTGTAGAGGACGCGCCTTGCGAAGTTCACCAAGTGTCCCCTGAGAAAAGTGCCAACGACTCGCATTGGCCTCAGGCTCGACTGCTCATCCGCGTAAACGGCTTTCATCGGAAAGTCGGCGACCACCGCACGCGCTAGCGCAAGCTGAAACAGCATGTCCGACTCGAAGAAGTAACGCTTGCTGACCCTAGCCAGGTCACAGCGCTGGAGCGCCTGTCGCGACACCGCCGTAAACCCATTCGTTGGGTCGAACACCTGCCAGTAGCCGGTCGACAATTTGGTCAAGAACGAAAGCACCGCATTACCTACCAGCCTGACCGCAGGCATCTGCCGAACGCCGCCTAGGAAGAAGAAACGATTGCCCTTAATGTAGTCCGCGTGCCCAGCTAGAATCGGCGAGATCAGTTCTGGTACAAGTTCGGGCGCCATTTGACCATCCCCGTCGATCTTCACCACGATCTGGGCTCCGTCGCGTAACGCACAACGGTAACCTTCGCTTACAGCCCCGCCAACACCCTGGTTTACCGCCAGACGAATGACGTCGACCCGAGGGTCCCGGCAGACGCTCTGCACAAGGTCTGCAGTGCCTTCTGGGCACGCGTCGTCAACGACATAGATACGCTCCACCTCCGGCCCGATCCTTTCGATGACTCCCACGATCTTGTCGCGCACCCTGAAGCATGGGACTACCACGGCAATGCGGACTTTCGGCGTAGGTACGGGCTGCAAGGCCGCTGTCTCGAAGGAGCAGGCACGCACGGTTTCACTGTCCATAAACCACCACCATCAGACCGGCCATTACCAGTGCCGTTCCTACCATCACGCTGCCGGAAATGCGCTCGCCGAGCAACCAATTCGCGAGGATTGGTGTGACGACGAACGCGAGCGCGACGAAAGGGTAAGCACGGGAAAGAGGCACTTTCGACAGAATCCACGTCCACAGGAGCGTCAGTGCCCCGTAAAGCGCAAGCGCAAGGATGAACCGGGGTTGAAGAAACAGTGCCACGACGAAGCTTCCCCCTCGTTCGCGCGCGTCCTCGGCCGCCATCTTAAATAGGATCTGACCCGACGCTAGCATCAGCGAATAGGCCATGAGCATCGCTACAAGCCACGGCCTCACTGGGGCCCCTCTCTGGTGGTACGAGGCGCCACAGCACGGACAACAAGCAAGTTACCGCGCGGGGCTGCCAGCTTAGCGCGCAGCCACTCCGGGATGAAGGTGGTACCGCGTATCGCCGGCACGAGGAACGCCGGCAACGCCGTTGGGCCTTCGATTCTGCGCACTACCGCCCACTCCGGTCTGACCTGGAGTGCGGGTAGCATCGACTCCGGCGTTAGGCGGTTGGGAGCACCGATGCGCGATGGCACGACGAAGTAAAGCGCACCGTCAGTCGGGGGGGCGCCCACGACCTGTTCCGGCGGGACCCCGGCCCAGTGGAGGAACTCCGACGCATAGCGTGCGGTGTACGGATCAGTGAACACCGGCTCGTGGGAACTTGCCGCGAATGCGGCGAGTTCCCGCTCTTCCAAGCGCGGGTTGTTGTTCTGCAACCCTATCCCCGCGAAGTTGGCTGCGACGACACAACTCACCGCAAACCAGAGCCGGCGGGGGTGGGTCACTGCGGTCTGATGCACGCACAGGAATGCCGCCGAGCCGACGGTAAAGAGCCACGCCGGCGCGATGTAGTACCGCCCAAGTAACTTGATTCGCCACAGGGTTGCGACCACGAAAAGAAACCAGATCATCCCTGCGGAGAGCGCAAGTCTCTGCAATTCGCGCGCCGCCGGGCGGTCATGGGCAGCCACCGATGGTCGCCCGCTCACCGCAACCAACAAGACCGCGAAGAAGACCCAGTAACCCAGTCCGAAGAATTGGCGGGCAAGCACGAGCAGCAACGGATCAAGCAGCGGATGCACACGAAGCGACCCGCTACTGTCGACGCTGAAAGCCGGCGCCACTGGACGGTCGTTCGACGAGGATATACCGTTCAGTAGGAGGGAGAACCGTAACAGCGGATCACCACCTGCAAGAGCATAATACAGGGCCTCGGATCCGAGCACGGCCAAGCCCCCCACCACAACCCAAACAATCTGCCCACGACCGATCCGGTGACCCAGAAGAATCGCCCCGGCGACGAAGATTCCCAACGCCATGACCGTCTCGCGGCCACTGAACGCCAGTGCTAGCGCTACACCGCAACCGAAAAGCGCCTCCGCACGCAGGCGGCCACCTTGCCAAGAGTAGAAAAACAACCAGAACGCAACCGAGGCCCAGAAGAGCTCAGCGATATCGGCCGTTGCGTTCGTGGCAGCGGTAACGACCACAGGAAAGGTGGCGAAAACCGCGCACGCGAGAAACGCGACCGTCCGATCGGCGCTCCGACTAACGCACACAAAGGTCAGCCCAATCGTCGCGAAGTAGTAGACGGTACTCGGCAAGATCACAGCGAGCTCACGGTCACCGAACAAACTGATTGACAACGCAATCGGCAAGGAGATCGAGTGGCGAACGCGGCCAAAGTGGTCTGGCAAGTACCATTCCTCCTCGAGCCACTTCAACGCGGCCGAGTAGTAGTATTGGTCGTCACTCGCGGTGAAACCCACCCAACCAATGGTAACCGCGATCACCGCAATCAACGACACGAACGCGAATTCGCGCGAAAAAACATCGACGAACAAGCCGCGTTTCATCGCCGTGCCGAGCGAAAGCGGTAGGCGCTACCGCATGCACACATGTAGTTCATGAGAGCACATGACCAGTTCATGATCTATAACCCTTTGAATTCTATAATTCTTCTGGAGTCCTGCGCGGTCAGTCGAATGCGGGCTCTTGGTGGGCCACCACCTGATGAACTCCGAGAATCGCTGCCGGACTACACTCGCCTGCGTGACAGAGCTTCGTCGATGACACCCGTGTCATCCCAGCCACCAGCCATCCCCGCAGAAGGCTGCGCATCCTACTCTCGGACCTGCCTGACGATTTGTAGATGGGATTCACCGTATCGGAACCGCCCAAACCGAAGATACTGATTTTCATGCGAGTTTCCCTTTGCTTTGCGAGAAGTTCCTGATGCAGCGGTCGATGATCTCGTCCAGCCTTGCCATCGAATGCGGCCAGGCATGATTGCTGAGCATGCGTTGCCGTCCGGCCACCGCCAGTCGCTGCCGTTCCGCCGGATCATCCAGGATCCGCAGAATCGCTGCAGAATATTCTTCGCACGTGTCGGCCACAAGGAAATGCTTCACGGACTCAGCGTCGACGCCGCCCGCCGCAACCCGGCTGGTCACTACCGGGACGCCCATCGCCATCGCCTCGAGAATCTTGTTCTGCGTACCACGGGCGATATTGAGCGGCGCCACCATCACCGCCGACTGACGAACGAAGGGACGCACGTCGGGGACCGAGCCGGTGACGGTCACGCCGGGCAGATCGCCCAGCTTGCGCATCTCCGGCGAGGGGTCGGCACCAATGATCAGCAGCTTGACATTCGGCCGACGCGACCTGAGCACGGGCCAGATCTGCTCGCAGAAGCGCGCCATGCACTCCTGATTCGGGTAGTAGTCCATGCGGCCGATGAAGCTGATCGTATCCGCGTCATACGGCTCACCCGAGGGACAGAAGAACTCCGCATCGACGCCGTTCGGAAACCAGTCCGTCGCGACACCCGTACCATAACCCTCGAGCGTCTCCCACTCGGCCCGCGTAGTCGCCGTGCACAGGTCGAACAGCTTGGCCAGACGCTTCTCGGCCGCCAGCATCTTTTTGCCTTCCAGCCGATAACCGAGAGACAGCGGAAAGGGCTTGTAGTTGGCGTATTCGAGCCATTTCTGCGAATCCATGTCACCGAAGTCGAGGATCTTCGGGACATCGCGGACCTGTTCGACGTACTGAGCGACCGACGAACAGTGGACAAAGATGAGATCCCACCGCTGCGCGCTCAGCAGTCGGCGCACGCGTTGCCGCAGCGACGCCGAATAGAAGTAGCCCATCGACGAAGGCTTCGCCAAGGGCAGGCGAGCGACCATGCGCAGCGTCTGCACTGGGTCGGAAACCTGCGCCATTTCAAACGCCGCACAATGCGGTGCGATGCCGCGCCCTTCTTCGGCTTCCTCGGGTGAGCGGGCCAGCGAACAGACAGTCACCTGGTGGCCGCTGGCCGACAGATGGCGGATCATGTTGAATGGCCTGATCTTGCCACCGCGCTTGGGCGGAAAGGGAAAACGGTGGCAAACGTAGAGAATGTTCATGCCACGTAACCCTTCAGTTCGTCGGCAACGTCGCCGGGATCGCGACGATCGAGATAGATCCGGCTCCAGATCTCGAGGTTCATCAAGGCCAGCAGGATGTCGGTGCCGTCTATCCGGTTGGCTTCGTGATCGGATATCAATTGCTCGACCATCGACTGCCGGAACAGACCGCGCGTGCTCACCACCTCGGCCGCCAGCAGTCGTCTTAGCAAGGGTGCGAGTTCGCGTTTGAGCCAGGCGCCCATCGGCGTGCCGAAGCCGCGCTTCTTGCGGTTGAGAATGTCATCGGGCAGCAGGTCGGCAAGCGACGCCTTGAACAGATGTTTGAGCCGACCATCACGTACCTTGATCTGCGCCGGCATCCCAGCGGCCAGTTCGACCAGTTCGTGATCGAGCAGCGGCACTCGACATTCGAGCGAGACGGCCATGCTCATCTTGTCGGTAAGCAGGAGCAGATCATCCGGCAACTGCGTCTCGGCATCTACCGCAAACATCCGGTTCAATTCGTCCTCGTTGCCGGCCGCCGCAAAGGCGCGCGCCAACGGATCGGTGGCGACGGCCCCGGGCTCCAGCAGCAGCGCCGCTACGCCCTGGCGATCGAGCACCTGCAGGTAGCTGCGATAGCGCTCATCAGCGGTCATTTCCGCTGATGCCAGAAAGCCCTTGGCCAGACGCAGGGTGTTGAGGAAACCTGTATGACGGTCGGCCGGCAGGCGCCCGGCAGCAAAGCTCGCAGAACGACGCAGCCATTCCGGCAGGCGGCTATAACGCCTGCCATAGTGACCGCCAAGGTAGCGGCGGTAGCCGCCGAACAGCTCGTCGCCACCGACCCCCGAAAGGATGACCTTGACGTCCTGGCGCGCGAACTCGGAAACCAGGAAGGTGGTGATGAAGGCTGTATCCGACAAGGGCTCGTCCATGTGCCACAGCAGCTTCGGGAGTAGCGCGACAACATCGGGACGAACGAGAATCTCGCGGTGCCGGGTCGAAAACAGCTCGGCGACGCGGCGCGCATAGGGTAGCTCGTTGTACAGCGCCTCCGCTTCGCCACCCGCGAAGCCGATGGCGTAGGTGCGAATCGGCTGCTCCGAATGCCTGGCCATGCAAGCGACGACCGCGCTCGAATCGACACCGCCAGACAGGAAGGCACCGATCGGCACGTCACTGACCATCTGCATGCGAACCGACTCCTCGAGCTGGCTCCGCACTCGCCCGGCCCACTCACCCTCGGAGAGCCCCTGGGTAAGACGTTCCGGCAGACGCCAGTAGCGCCACTCGCGCACCTGACCGCTTTCCACGGCCAGCAGGGTCGCAGGCGGCAGCTTGCGAATCCCCTTGAAGATGCAGCCCGGCGCAGCCACGTAACCAAGATGCAGGTAGTCGGCGATGACGCCGCGGTCGAGTTCGGCGCTGACCCCCGGCAAGCCCAGCAAGGCTTTGGCCTCGGTGGCGAAAGCCAGCCGCCGCGAGTCCTGCAGCACGTAGAGCGGTTTCACGCCGAGTCGGTCGCGCCCGATCAACAAACGGCGCCGACGCGCATCCCAGAGAGCGAAGTCGAACATGCCGTTCAGCCGGAGAACGAAGTCGTCGCCCTCGGCGTCATAGAGGTGCAGCAGTACCTCACAATCCGAGCCGGTCTTGAAATGGTAACCCTTGCCCTGCAGTTCTTGACGTAGCTCGCGAAAATTGTAGATCTCGCCGTTGCACACCAGCCACAAGGTTTCGTCGACGTTGGATAGCGGTTGATGACCTCCGGCCAGATCGATGATCGACAAACGGCGCATGCCGATCCCGCACGGGCCGTCAAGATGGCTACCCTCGTCGTCCGGGCCGCGATGACGCGTCCGATCGCCCATGGCGGTCAAGGTTCCAGGCTCGACGCTGAGCCCGTCAAAACGATAGATGCCGTGAATACCGCACACGATGGGGCCTCGGAGTCAGATGGATGGATTGCTGCGGTCGTAGCGGGCCAACGCCCGCCGGTAGACATCGCGGTAGCAGGCCACGCTGGCTGCCCAGGTCCGCTCTACCTCGACAAAACGGCGTGCCTGCATACGAACTTGCGACCACAGCGAGCGCCTGACCAAGATATCTTCGATCGCTGCCGCGAGAGCGGCAGGGTCGCCGGCACGGAAGAGGAATCCGGTCTCGCCGTGGCGAATCAACTCGCGATGCCCGCCGACATCGGAGGCCACCAGCATCCTTCCCTGTGCCATCGCCTCGAGTGGCTTGAGCGGCGTTACCAGTTCGGTCAGCCGGATGGGCAGGCGCGGATAGGCGAGTACGTCGATCAGTTCGTAATAGCGTTGTACGTCTGCGTGTGGAACACGGCCGGTGAAGATGACGCGATCCTGCATACCGGCAGCCGCCGCCTGGGCCTTGAGATTGCTTTCCTGCGGCCCGCCGCCGACCAGCAACAGACGTAGCCGTGGATGCCGGGGCAGCATTTGCCGGGCTGCCTCGATCAGGAGGTCAAGGCCTTCATAGCCGTAGAACGATCCGGCGAAACCGACGACGGTCGCACCCTCTAGCCCGAGCGATCGGCGAAGATCAGCGTCCGGCTCGGCGCCGAACTTGAACAGGCTCACGTCTACCGCGTTCCGAATGACGGTGATACGCTCCGGCCGGACGCCGCGGACGGCAATGTCGGCGCGAAGCCCGTCACAGATCGTCGTCACCTGGTCCGCCGCACGCAGTGCCACGCTCTCCAGCGCGCGTGATACACGGTAGCGGAGACTACCTTCTACCGTCGTGCCATGATCGACGGCCGCGTCCTCCCAAGAGGCACGCATCTCATAGACCACCGGCAAGCGCCGGCGGCGCCCGACCCACAGACTCGGCAACGCGTTGAGGACCGGCGAATGCGCATGAATGAGGTCCGGCTGCGTGTCGCGGATGACATCTTCCAGGCGAGCAGCGGTCAAGCGCATCTGGGCGAGCAGGCCTGTGCCTTCCGGACTCGGTGTGCGGTGGAAGAGCCAGCCATCGACCTCGTCCCGTAGCGCGGTCGCCACCCCCTGCTTTGGCGTCGTCAGATGTACCGTCTGCCAGCCAAGGGCGCGCTGCTCACGCAGGATCGCCAGCGTCCGAAAGCTGTAGCCGCTGTGCAGTGGTAGCGAGTGGTCAAGGACATGCAGAATGCGCAGGCTCATTTCGCTGCGGGCCAGTCGGTGATGATGGCGGGCTGGTTTATCGGCGCATCGAGAACATTGCGCAGGAACGCCTCAAACATCAGGAGGGTCCACAGCGGCGAACTGTAGTCGCGCGCACCCGACTGATGCGCATCAAGGAGGTGTCGCAGATAGTCCTGATTGAACCACCCCGTAGCTGCCAGACGCGGCCCAAGCACCGCCTCCCGGACACGTTCTCTGAGCGGACCGCGGAACCATCGGGCGAGCGGTACGGCGAAGCCCATCTTCGGGCGATACAGGATGTCGTTCGACAGGCTGGGCTCCATCGCCTTCTTCAACAGGAACTTGCCTTCCTGGCCATTCACCTTGAGTGAAGAGGGTAGCGTCGCCATCCATTCGACCAGTTCGTGGTCCATCAAGGGCTCGCGCACCTCCAGTGAGTGCGCCATGCTGGCGCGGTCAACCTTGGTATTGATATCGCCTACCAGGTAAGTCTTGAGATCGAGATACTGAATCAGCGCCAAGGGATCGTCGGTTGCCGCCCGCCCCGCGTGAAAGCGAAAGACCTCCTCGGCGCTGTATCCCGCGATCTCACTCCGGAACCGCGGGCTGAAGAGCTCGGTGCGCATCGGACCACGCAGGATGGAGACGGAATGGAAGTAAGCTTCCACCGATGTGCGTGCCATGCCTTCAAAGGTTGTCTTGGCGCGGAAAATGCGCGGCGCCCAGTCCGCTTTCGGATACACGCGGCCGAGCACGCCAAACACTCGCCGGCGGACGCTCTGCGGCAGCGCCGAGCGCATGCGCTCTTCCATCAGGTGCAGGCGGTAGCGACGATAGCCACCAAAGGTCTCGTCACCGCCATCGCCCGAGAGCGCGACCGTCACGTGTCTGCGCGCCAACTGGCACACCCGGTAGGTGGGAATGGCCGAGCTGTCGGCGTAGGGCTCATCGTAGAGCCTGGCCAGGGTGTCGATCAGGTCGAAGTCATCGCTGGCAACCAGGTCGCAGTGATGGTTGGTACGATAGCGGTCGGCAACCTTCTGAGCAAAACTGGCTTCGTTGAAAGCGGGATCGTCGAAGGCGATCGAACAGGTGTTTACCGGGTCGGCCGAGAGACCGGCCATCAGTGCGACGACGGCACTCGAGTCGACACCGCCGGACAGAAAAGCCCCGAGGGGTACTTCCGAAATCATGCGCAGGCGAATCGACTCGGTCAGCTTGTCGTTGAGTTGAGCACAGGCCTCCTCGACAGTGCACGCACTGCCCAGACTGAAGCGAACGTCCCAATACTCCTTGGGCTCCCCGACCGGCTCGCCGCGCCGCAGGGTCAGCGTGTGGGCAGGTGGCAGCTTCTTCGCCTGCCGAAAGATCGTTCGCGGTTCGGCCACGTAACCCAGAGCAAAGTACTCTTCGACGGCCAGCGGATCAATGTCGCGCACCAGCCCACCGTGGGCGAGCAGAGACTTGAGTTCCGAGCCAAAGACGAAGAAACCATCGGCCAGGAGGGCGTAGTAGAGCGGCTTGACGGCAAGCCGATCACGCGCGAGAAACAGCGTGTCGCGGTTGCGGTCCCAGAGGGCAAAGGCGAACATGCCGCGAAAACGGCGAACGCATGCCTCACCCCAGGCCTCCCAGGCGTGCACGATGACCTCCGTGTCACTGCGGGTATGAAAGATGTGGCCGAGCGCCTGCAACTCGGGAATCAGTTCCTGATAGTTGTAGATCTCGCCGTTGAAAACCACGCAGACGGTCTGATCCTCGTTGTAGAGCGGCTGCTGGCCAGTCGACAGGTCGATGATTGACAGCCTTCGGTGCCCCAGGCCGACACCTGCTTCCAGATGAAGACCGCCTTCATCGGGGCCACGATGGTGCTGCGATTCGTTCATGCGCGTGAGCACTGCACGATCTATCTCACGTCGGCCACGAGTGTCGAAAATTCCGGTAATGCCGCACATGGTTGCTGCCCGTCTTCTTGTAGTCTGTTGAAAGTCGACGACTAGATGGAAACATCAGCCGCCCGAATGTTGGCGATGGTCAAACCCAAGCGTGGCATTGACCGAGCCAGGGTGACTGCGCACTACCCAGCCGCCGATAGCTGATCGCAGAATTCCTCATACACGGCTTGGTAAGCGGCCAGCATCGTCGCCAGGCTGAAGTGTCGGACAGCCAGTTCCCGCGCGTTCTCGCCGTGCATCCGCAGCAGTGCCCGGTCGCCGATATACTCGGTCAACAACCGGGTCAGTGCTGCAACGTCACCCGGCACAAACAACCGGCCGTTGACACCCTCGGAAACCAGTTCGACGTTGCCGCCGGTCGCAGTTGCCACCAATGGCAGGCCCGTGGCCATGGCCTCCAGGAGTGTGTTCGAGATCCCCTCGGCCAGCGAAGGCAGGACAAAGATATCAAAGGCGCGTAGAAGCGCGTCGACGTGACTGACGTTTCCTGGAAACCACGTCAGCGCGGCTATGCCCAGTGCGTCGGCAAGCTGCATCAGCGCACCTCGCAAGGGCCCATCGCCGACTATCACCAGTCTGGTCGTCGTCGCCACTTCGCCACCGTTATGCACCAAGGCTGCAAACGCCCGGACTAACGTTTCCTGATCCTTTACTGCCTGTATCCGACCGACGGTAGCGACAACGATCGAATCCGGGGCGAGGAATCCGTCCGGAAAGAACTCGTGCGAGCGCATCGATGGCGGCGAGAAACGCACCGTATCGACACCATTCACGATCCTGGTCACCCGTGCCGAGGGAATGCGTACCCGTTGCACCAGATAGTTCCTCAAATCGCTCGACACCGTGATGTAGCGGTCGACCAGCGGCGAGTGCAGCCGCCGAAGCACGGCCGGCTTGATCCTTTGTCCGTTGAGGTCGCTGACATCCCAGCCGTGCTCGCCGTGGATACAGTGTGGGACCCCGGCAAGTCGGGCCGGCAACAGGGCATCTAAACCGGACTGGTTGCGCGAATGCACAATGGTTGGCTTCATCTGACGGCACAGGCGGTAAAGCCCTTGCCTGAGCCGCCAGATCCCGGTGCGCGAGCGGTGAAAGGCCACGACCGGCGTATCTGCGCGAGTCAAGCGCAGGCGGAAATCCGAAAAATCCTCGACGCACGCCACCGCGTGCCGGAAGCGTGATTCTGGCAGATGGTTGATTAGGTTGACCAAGCCGTTCTCCATTCCTCCCGTAACCAAGTGATGGATGACATGCAGGATAAGGGGTCGGACCTCGTGACTCATACGAGTCCAACGCACTCGAACAGAAACGCCTGGTCCGAGAATGCCCAGTTGATACCGCGGCGGAGGACATTGAATCGCTCCACACCACGAAGGTTGGTCCCTCCATACGCGGCAAGGCAGCCCGAATAGCCTGCGCGCTTGACCATCTCGAGACGCTCCGGGGTCATGTGCTGCTTGCCGCCGTAGGGATACGCAAAAATGCACTCCTTCACCCCCAATTCACGCCGCAGATCAGCCAGCGACCGATCGAGTTCATCGCTGACCACATCCACGGGCTCCAACGCGCAGTCGATGTGATTGACCGTATGCGAGCCGATGGTAAACCCCGCGGAATGCATCTCTCTCAGATGCTCCCACTGCATCATCGGAATGACCGGATTGCCGCGACGTATGTCGTGAGGGAAGCGATTGTTGCTGTTGACGATGCCGGTCGACACGAAAAAGGCAGCAGGTATTTCGTGCCGCAGGAGGCTGGGTACGGCGTTGATGTAGTTGTCGAGGTAGCCATCGTCGAAGGTCACGCAGACAAGGGGTCTTGACGATCGTTCAATGGTCTGGGAAGCGAGCACCTCTTCGATCGAAAGCACACGGCAATGCCGCCGCAACAGGGCCATCTGCCGCTCGAATTGTTCAGTTCCGACGGTAAGGTTATCGCGGACGGCATCGCTGACCCGATGGTACAGCAGCACGGTGATTCTTGGTCCCACGAGTGCGTGCACCCCGGCGCGCCAGATCAGGCGGGAGCCAATACTCAGTACCGACTTCGCAACACGCCTAGCAAGCGCCGCGCGCTCCGGCTGCAGCGCGAGAAGCTTGTCGTTCAAGGCGGCCATCTGCGCCAACGTGGGCTTGCGATAAGTCCGGCCACCTGGGCGCTGTGGTGTCGCGGGACGCATTCCCTTGAAGATCTCGCCGATTACGTGCCGCATCAGTTCGACCCCGATCTCATCGAGACGTAACTGCAACCCTCGGAAGGTCGAGTACTTCTCGCGCTCGACAACCGTCTCGGCCGCCACCTCGCCCGTATCGAGCCGGTCGTCCACCCAATGCACCGTGCACCCGACTGACTCTTCGTCATTCCACAGTTCCCAGAATGCAGGCGGCATCCCCCGGTAGTCCGGCACCTTGCCCTTGTGCAAGTTGACTGTACCCACGGCCGGAATGGCGAAGAGCTCGCGCCGAAGAATCGGGGCGGCAAGCGACAGGCCGACGTGCGGCTGGAAGGCACGCACGTCGTCAATCGTTTCCCTCGCGTGAATGTCCACAACCTTGAGCACACGCAGGTTGGGACGGGCTGCCAAGGCCGCCATCGAGAATTCGGCACCCGGGCCGCAACTCTCGCCCGCGTGCGTAGAAGGCGTAAAGACCCGTTGCCACAGATCAGCCAACTGGTATGGAATCCAGCGCCAGCCGTTGCGGCGCATGTTTCGCCACTGGTTACGCAATAGCTGAGCAGGCGTCCTGCGTGGCGAGTGCAAGACTACGAGCCACGACAGGCCCGGGATCGACCGGTCAATCTCGACAATGCCTTTCCGCACAGAAAAAGCCAAGTTGCCAGTAAAGACAACTATCCTTCTATTCATCGCAGGTACTGCCTCCGCTGCATTCCTTGGCACGGTGAGAACCCGGCTCCTCGACGAGCACATTCCTCAGGGACAAGCCCGGGAATCGAGGTCGCGAAGCGCCAACGGCTCCCCGAGAGGGCAGCAGTGTCGGAGAGACAAAGACTGACAACCGCCCGGCAAGAGAATCATCCACTACACGGCGCGCCTGTGCCATGTCATTCGTCACGAACGAGCGTCTTCGAATGGATCCACCTCGCTGGCGAGGCCTCGGCGCTGCCAGGACCAGAACCGCCGTTCGCAGCTAACGACCTGCCAGAGCGAATCACCTCCCCAGTCATCGGCCCGCCATCGTCTGCCGCAGTGAAGTGTCGATCGCCGGCCCCGCCGCACGGACAAAGTCCTCGAGCACGGCCCCCCCTTCCCGCGCTTGGTTCTGCGCTATGTGGAGAATGATCACTGCCGAATCGTCGCCCTTGCCCGTCAACCGCGACAGCGCTGTGTACACCTTGGCCACGAAGTCGCTGGACGTCCACTGTCCGTTGACCCAGTACCACTGCCAGACGACCAGCCGCCCACCATCAAGCGCACGCAACTCGGCCTCGCGTATCCTGACTACCTGCTGGTTGAACTCGAGGTCGCGCGTCCCAGCAGCCGTTCTTGTCCACACGGGGTCGTCGTTGCTGACCAGAACGTTCGCCGAACTGACCAGTTTGTGCTGCTGATCCTGGTTGCGGTAATAGGCAAGAAACACTCCGACCACACGCCCATCGCGCTCAAAGGCTTCCTGGCGACTGGCCGCCGGGTTCTCGAACTTTGGCCGCCAATCATCGTTGCCGCCGGGGACTGTCTGCCAGCCGTGGATCGGTCCGAGCGGGGCAAGCTGGCTGACGGGCGGAGCCACATGATGCTCGAGCTGCCACTGGGCCAGCGGCCAGACGGCCGCCACGAGGACCGTCGCCACCGCCGCACCCAGGGAGTACGACCGGGCCGCGACCCCAGTCGTCGGCTGCGGTGTTGGCGCCGCTGCCGGCAGTTCGTCCTCGCGCCAGCGCGCACCAATCCAGAACATCGCCATGATCACGATGCCGAAGAAGACCCAGCCATAGACCAGATGGTCAACGCCGACGGCCAGCTTGTTCCCCGACAGGTGACCGAGCATGACGATCATGTAGGCGCGCGCCCAGTTGGCGACGATCGGCACAGCGACGGAAACACAGATGAAGATCGCTCGCCGGCGCGCCGAGTGATAGGTGAGATAGGCAAAGAGGGTTCCGACCGTTACCGAAGCGATGAGATAACGAACACCACTGCACGCCTCGACCACCGACCAGCTGCCAGTGGGAATCACGAAGCGCAGGCCTTCGGCGTGCACGGGTATGCCGGAAAGCCGCAAGCCGAGGATGGTGACCTGCGCCGTCCAGTCCATCAGCTTGGGCATTGCAAAGTCGCCGAAGGGAACGGCAAAGAACAGGAAGAGCAGCGGAAAGGTGACCGCTCGCGCAACCTCCCAGCCGAGCACCGCAGGCACCGCCAGAACCAGCATGAAGGTCAGGGCGAACTGCGAGACTACATTGGCTGCCGAGAGCTCGCCGAGAAGCCAGGCGCAGCCGGCACCGGCAAACAGGGCGACCGCCAGATAGCTGTGTCCGGGCGCCAGGACGGCGATGCTGGAACGTTTCCGCCAGATCAGCCACAAGGCAATCGGCGGGACAATGAAGCCGTGCGCATAGGTGTCCGAACGCAGCCAGATAGCGGCCATCGCCAGGACGGTTTCACGACAAAGCACCAGGATCAGTACCAAGGTGCATACCAGGGCCGGCAAAGCCACTCGCCACCCCGGATGCGTGGCAGACGATGTCGGTCTCGGTGCTGACGTATTCATGGTGTCGCTTTCAGCAGGGAAGTGCAATCGGAGGTCATCGATTCGGCACGATCACCGTGGCAACAAACTACCACCGCCGGGGTCAGGCCAGATTGCGTACGATGAAGGGCCCGAGCCAATTGGCCAGTCCGACCGGCAGCCTCCGCCAGGTGTCGATCAGCAGACGGTACTTGGCGTTCGCCGGATTGTTCTGCGGCACGGAATCGCGCCGGTAAAGGCAGTACTCGTAGAACAGGGGCTGCGGCTCGAAGCCCCAGTTCTTCTTGAAGGCATAGGAACCGGTGCCCTGCTTGCTGCGGCCATAATCGAAAACCTTCAGCCCGCGCTCGCAGGAACGGCGCATCAGCTCCCAGTACTTGAAATCGTTTGCCGCGAGTTCACGGGCCGAGATTTCGTCGCCTGCGTAATAGGGCAGGACTTCGTCGCGAAAATAGAAGCTGAGGACGCTGCTCAACGGACGCCCGCTTCCCTCGACGACGGTAAGGATCTCGCAATCGGCGCCGAACACCTGCTGCAGCGCCTCGAAGTAGCGTCTGGAAAAGGCAGGCGTTCCGTGGCGATGAACGTTGTCGGCATAGAGGGCGAAGAAGCGCCGGCAATCACTATCGATCTCGCTGCTCAAGCCGTTCTTGATGCCCTTGCGGACCATCGCACGTTGCTTCCGCGGAATCGCCTGCATGTTGGCTTCGACATCCGGTGCAAGGTCTTTGCGAAACCTGACATAGAGATCCTGTAGCGGCCACTCGGCGTGGCGTCGCCGGACGTTGCGCAGCTCCAGGTGGGCGACTCCCAGTTGCCTGGCGAGGGCCTGCGCCTCCCGTTCCAGCGCCTCCACCGCCGCCGCGCTGGCTGCTGCCACGCCGCCATAGACGGCGAACGGCAACGAGGTCAGCGAGTTTCCGAACAGGAGACTCTTCACTTGCGCCAGCGGCAGAACACCCTCGATAAGGCCGGCGCGCTCCGCATAGAGGAAGTAGGTGCGATGACGAAAGACCTCGCTGACAATCCTCTGCCATCCGGCCTTGTGGAAGAAGCTGGCTTCCGGGCACGCGTCAACAAAAGCATCCCAACGTGCCACCGCAACGCGGTCGTCAGAACTCAGGTGGCGGATGGCCAGTGGCGCACTCGCCGCCGTCAGCCCGACAGCATCTTCGCCGGTCGTTCTCATACGCTCCCCACCGGCACCTGGGCATGATCAACAAGAAACACTTCGTCCATTCGGCCCCACTTGAAGTCCGCGAGCAATCGCCGGAGTCGGCCTTCGGTGTGCTGCAGGTTGACGTAATGGCGAAAGCGCGTCTTGGCACTGATGCCGGGAATCCGCGGCTGTCCGGCGTCGATCTCCCAGGGATGGAAATAGAAGATCGCCGCCTGCCGATCCAGTTCATTGACTTTTTGCAGCAGCCACCGCGACAGTGGATACGGCAGCAGCCGGAAGTAGCCGCCACCGCTGGCCGGCCAGTTGCGGTTGAAGAAGCGAGCCGTGGTCACCGGCAGTTCGAGCAGGCCGGAGCGCACCCGGTGCGCGAAACGCGGTGCGTCCGGCATGCCGTAGTGATCATGGCGGATGGGGTAAATGCTCGAACTGTAGCGATAACCCGCTCGCTCCAGGCAATCGAAGGCCCACAGATTGCCCGCACCGATCGAGAAACTCGGTGCCCGGTAGCCCTTGACTTCATGGCCGGAGATGTCTTCGAGCATTTTCTTCGCGCGCCCGACGTCAGCGGAGAAATCCGCAGCATTCAGATCGCTCGCGCGCTCGTGGCCGTAGCCGTGACTGGCCACTTCATGACCGCCGTGAACGATACGGCGCACGAGATGTGGGTAACGCTCGGCGATCCAGCCAAGCGTGAAGAACGTCGCCCTCGTCTGCCGCTCATCGAGCATTTGGAGAATCCGGTCGACATTTCGCTCGACCCGGCACTCGCGACTATCCCATTGATCGCGCGGGATATAGGGAGCAAGCGCGGAGACCTGGAAGTAGTCTTCGACGTCGATCGTCAGTGCATTGGTGATCGGCTGTCTGGGCATTTCTCGCGTCACTCGTCAAATTCTTGGCAACGCTGGGCATGGCGAGCAAGCAGCCACTGCGACAGGTCAGCGGCGATTCTCTCTGCTGCCCGACCATCCCAGAACTCCGGGATCCGACCCGTCTTGCCGGCGCCACTCAGGATCTCGTCGACGCCTTTGCGGATAGCATGCGGATCGCGGCCGACCAGAGTATTGGTTCCCTGATCAACGGTGATCGGCCGTTCCGTGTTTTCACGCATCGTCAGACAGGGAACTCCAAGGGCCGTGGTTTCTTCCTGCAAGCCGCCGGAATCAGAGAGCACGAGTCTCGCCCCCGTCAGCAGTCCGAGCATTTCCAGATAGCCCTGCGGAGGCAGCAGGACGATCCGATCGCTGGTCAGCAGGTCAAGCAGAGCGAAGCGCTCGATGTTCGCACGCGTGCGCGGATGCAGGGCGAAAACCAGCGGAATCCGTTCGGACACCTCGCGAAGAACGGACAGCAGCGGCTCGAGCCGGTCCAGTCGATCGACATTGGATGGACGATGCAGCGTCACCACCCCGTAGCCGCAGGGCTCGTCGAGAACCTCCGGGGCGACGCCGGCCATCAGCAGCACCTGCGCTGCGGGATGGGCATGCTCTCGATTCGACAGCAAGGAGTCAATCATGACATTGCCGACGAAGTGTACACGCTCCTCGGCAACGCCCTCGCGCATCAGATTGAGGTGGGCGCTGCGCTCGGTGGTGTACAGCCGATCGGCGATCTGGTCGGTGAGCACTCGGTTGATTTCCTCCGGCATGGCGCGATCGTAACTGCGCAGGCCGGCTTCGACATGCACTACGGGAACATCCTTCTTGGCGCAGACCAGAGCACACGCCAAGGTCGAATTGACGTCCCCGACGACCATAACGCAGGAGGGTTTGTGCGTGTCGAGAACCGGCTCGAAGCGGCGCATCACCTCGGCCGTCTGCACCGCGTGAGTTGCTGAACCTACCTCGAGGTTCAGGTCGGGATGTGGCAGGCGCAAATCAGCGAACAAGCGATCGTTCATGTCCCGGTCGTAATGCTGACCGGTATGAACAAGCAATGTCGGTATCGCTGGCAAGTGGGCGGCAAAAGCGCGCAGGATGGGCGCCATTTTCATGAAATTCGGCCGCGCGCCGACAACACAGACCACCGGGCCCAGATCAGCGGGCCATGCCTCGTTAGCCAAGACGACTTTCCTTTACTGTTTTGCGCGAACCGCATCCACCAGCTGCTGAAGCAGCGAAAGAACGGCTGCATTGTTTCGTTCGAGGCGGAACATGCTGCGCTCGATGCGTATCATCCGCTGCTCCGCCTGACCGTTCCTGAGGTCGGCAATCACGCGTGACGCCTGATCGGCAGTGCTCGGGTCCATCGCCAGCCGGGAAAGGTCAATATCCAGAACGCCGCTATCCGTGAGTTGCGGGTTCGTGGCTGGATCGCCGTCGCCGGTCTTGTTCGTCGCCTGCGAAGAGGAAGGTTGCGTCTCCTCCCTGATCTCCCTGGCAACCTCTTCCACGTCGACCCGCGCGAAGTCGGTCTTTCCAGTCAGGAAGCCCGACAAGAGAAGGCGATCGCAATGCGAGTTGATTCGCCGGGGCACCCCACCGCTGGCCTCGAAGATCGCCTCGAAGGCTCCGGCATCAAAGCGCGGCATACCCTGCGACCCGGCGCACTTCAGTCGGTGCTCGATGTAGGCCTGCGTTTCGTCCTGATCCATCGGCCCGATATGGCAAGCGGCAATCACCCGCTGACGCAATTGCTGCATCTGCGGACTCTGCATGATCTTGCGGAATTCCGGCTGACCAATCAGGAAACTTTGCAGCAGCGCCTGGGTACCAAACTGGAAATTCGACAGCATGCGTAGTTCTTCAACCGCACGCGCCGTCAGATTCTGCGCCTCGTCGACAATCAACAGACAGCGCTTGCCCTGGCGGGTGACATCGACCAGGAAAGCCTCGAGCGCGAGCAGCAGTTCGGACTTGCCCACATTCTTGGTGCCGACGCCAAAAGCCGCGGCAACCATGCGCAGGGTATCCTCGGCATCCAGTTGGGTGGTCACCAGTTGGGCGGCCACCACTTTCTCGTGATCGAGATCCTTCAACAGGCCTCGTACGATCGTCGTCTTCCCTGCGCCAACCTCCCCAGTGACGACAATGAATCCCTCGTTCTGATTCAAGCCATACTCTAGGTACGCCATCGCCCGCCGGTGCTGTTTGCTGGCGAAATAGAAAGAGGGGTCGGGATTAAGCTGAAAGGGCTTGCTGGTCAAGCCATAGAAGGACTCGTACATGAGCACCGATCAGAAACTGTGCGACAGCCCGCCGGTCAGCGCGCTTTCGCTGTAGCTGGTCACGCCATCGGAAATCACCCGACGAACTGTCATATTGGCGTTGGTCTTGGGTGAGACACGACTGGTAAGCAACAGGTACGCGCCTTGCGTCTTGGTATCCGGTGAACCTGCGGTAAAGCCGACGGATTGCTGCTGGTTGAGCGACAAGGAGAGGGAGGAAAAACCCGTCAGCTGATGTCCCCAGACGACGCCAAATCCTCGCTGCCGAATCCGGTTGTTCAGAGAAAAATCATCGGTCAAGCCGCTGACCACACCGAGCGGCTGTTGCTCGTTCTCCGTCGCGGTCAAGGTCACGGTGTTGCGAACGCCGAGCAAAGCCAGCGATATTTGCTGGTATTCCTGCAGCGTGGGACGGTTCGCCAGGAAACCATTGACTACCGACCCATCCGCTGGCACTCCTCGGTCTTGCAGAACCTGAGTGACCTGCGCCCGGATCGCATCCGGAGACAGTCCCGGGTTGCTGGCGGCGATAATCGAGTAGTACGCGTCGTAGTTGCTGCCCTGCCCGGTATTGCCTACGCCTTGCGGCTGATACGACACATTCCGGCTGGCCGTGTAGGTCACCAGCGAGCGCGGCATGCGGTGGCTGAAGCCCACCTGGTAGCCGTTGCCAAAGAAACGCCGGGTGGCCGTCGCTTCCAGCTTGGTGCGCGGGCTCGGCGTCCACAGCAAACCAAAGCCCGAATCGCCATGGGTCTCGTCCTGCAGGCTGACCAGATTGGTCGTCTCCCGCCCGCCAATAAGCGACACCTGTAACTGCGGGTTGAAACGGTACGCCAGGGTCGCGCCATAGCGCGTGTCATTGCGGTCCCTGCCCACGTCATAGTCCGTGTTCACTTTGCTGGCATCCAGCGACCAAGTGACGGCACTGAAGCGAGTCAGGCCATTGATCCTGCCGACCCACTGGTTGGTCGTGAAGTCGGACGCCAGGTTCGACTTGGAGGACGTGGTGGACGCCGTGTAGCGGAGAAAATACTCGGTGGATGTCAGGAACCTGCCCTTGACGTACGGGGAGATCGAGTAGTTCGACGTCTCAGTCCGGTTGTTATCGACGTTGGCCGTACTCGGCGCCACCTTGCCGAACGCTGAAAGGTATTGCTGCGAGATGGTCCCCGTAGCGTCGATGAACAGCCAGTCCTCGAGCGCCTCAAGCGTTCCCGTCGCCGTCAGCGCATTCTGACGGTTGTTCGACGCGGACTCGTGCGCATAGAGGTACTGTGTCAGGCCGTAGTTCAGTCGCAGACTGGCGCGCGCGCCTTTGCCGTCGATCGAAATACCGGGGGTCACCGCGGTAACCAGATCGCTCGTCGGGTCCGTCGACGACAGGAAGACGTTGTTGGTGAGCGTCTCGTTAACCGCGATGACCGGCGTGATCTGCCATTTCTCTGCGTGCGCAGGAATCGCCAGGCACATCAAGGCGCAACCGAACCACGAGACAGACACCTCAAGTCGTCGGCGATCGCCCCTGCCTACGCCACCACTCCGCGCGTCGCTCGCCACTCTCATCCAGCGGCGCCCAGCGCCTCTGGCGCAACGCAGGCGCTCAAGCGCCATCTGACGAACCATAGCCATACCCGTAACCATAGCCATACCCGTAACCATAGCCGTAGCCATAGCCATCCTGGGTACTCGAACGCGCCTGATTGAGCAGCATCATCTTTACGGGGCAGGATTCGATGGCGGCAAGCGCATGCTTGACGTCGCCACGCGCCGTGCTTTCGGCCTTCACCACGACCACCACCTGTCCCATGTGCGTCGCCAGCACCCGAGACTCAGTCGTCATCAATAGCGGCGGCGAGTCGAAAATGATGATCCGATCCGGATAGCGAGTCGCCATCTCGTCGAGCAGGGCGATCATGGCGTCGCTGGCGAGGAGTTCAGTCGCCCGCGCGTGCTGCGTACCACTGGGCAACAGGCTGAGCTTTTCGACATTGGTACGCATCAGTACCTGTGAGAAATCCACGGAGTCGTCGATCAGCACGTCGAGGAGGCCCCGCGCCGGCGGCAACCCAAGCATCTTGAGCACCGAGGGTTTCGGTACATCCGCGTCCACCAGCATCACCGTATTGTCCAGTTCCATGGCAATGCTCATGGCGAGATTGATCGCCGTGAAACTCTTGCCCTCGCCGGAAAGTGCGCTGGTCACCATGATCAGATTCCCGCGCCTGATCGGTGCCGCCCCCTTGCCCATCGCATTGGCGATCAGCGGCCGCTTGATCACGCGATACTGATCGGCGATCTGCGACCGCGGCGCGTCCGGGGTGATCAGACCACCCACCGCGAGCGCAGTCATGTCAAGCTCGATGCGCCGGGATACTGCCGGCTCTGCCGCCGGCAGGTCGACCAGGAGCTTGGCAGCGACGGGATCCCCGGCATCCGGAGTCGGCGTCGTGCGGGTAGCGGCATCGGCCGCCAGGACGGCGAGTGGTGGCGCCGCGTCGGCAACCGACCCCGAGACTTCCACGCCGGCCTTGCGCAGTTGTTCCAGACGCTTCGCCGCTTGTTCAATGAGGCTCATCGTTTTTCCTCAGGCAGTACGGACGGAAAGTAGAAACAAAGCGAGAAGCCCTGCACCATAGACCGCGACGAGCGAGCCGCAAGCCGCTGAAAACCGCAGCAGATCCTTTCTCTCACGGCGCTTAGTTGTATCGTCCATGAGCAGGGACACCGTCCCCAGAAGGGGCAAGCCACAGCTATCCCGGAGCGAACGCGAGTCGAAGAACACGGGGCGAATCTGACTGGCGGCAAACGTCACGGCCACGCCCGCCGCCAAGGCAAGTAGCAGTGTCAGCGGCAGGAAGAGCGTGCGATTGGGTGCTACCGGCTTCGGCGAAACCCGCGGCGGATCAATCAGCCGGAAATCCACCCCGGCGGTGGTGTCCATCTCGCTCCCCATGCTCGCCGACTCGCGCCGCTGGACCAGCTGTTCGTAGTTCTTCTTGTTGATGTCGTAATCGCGATTGAGCTGCGCAAACTCGGCCTCGATTTGTGGCACCAAGGTGACCTCCCCTTTCATCCGGTCGTAACGAGCCTGATACTCGGCAACGCGGGTTTGCAGAGCAGCAACTCTCGCCTCGGTCTCGGATAGCGAGATCTTGAGTTGCTGCTGAACGGGATTGACCGTGGTCGAGGACGTGGGGTTGGTGGCAGCTGCCTTCCGCCGGGCGGCGATCTCTTCCCGCTTCTTGTCCTCGAGTTCCTTGATCAGACGGCGAGTGCTGACGATGTCGGGATGCTTTTCGGTGAACCGCTGTAACATGGCATCCATATTGCGCTGCAAGGCATCTATCCGGCTGTCGATTTCGGGAACCGAGACGCCGGCGATCTCCTCCTGGCCCGCACCGGGCAAGAGCGACGGCTCATCGCCGCCGACAAGCTGGCGCCTGAGCGAATCGCGCGAGTGCTCCGCCTCGCGCAATTCGAGACGGCTCTGTTCAAGCAGGCCGGCGACTTGACTCATCCGGGCAAAATGGTCCTTTCCTTCGGAACTCTGCGAGGCGAGATTACGCAACTTGAATTCCTTGAGCCGAGCCTCGGCTTCCTCGAGCTTCTTCTCGTAGGCCTTGATCTGTTCGTCGAGGAACTTGCGGGCCGACTCCGAATCCTTGCGCGCATCTCCGAGGTTGGATTCGACGAAGATCGACACCAGAGACTGAACCACGCGTTTTGCATGGTCAGGCTGGGTGTCCCGATAGGTGATCGTGTAAATGTTGTCCCGCGTCGTGTTCTGGATCTTGAGCGAAGTCATCAGCGTTTCGACCAAGGTCTCCCGATCGGCCTTGGACGTGATCTTGAGGTCCAGATCGGCCATCCGGATAAGCTTCTCCACGTTCGGTCTGGTAATCAGGGTCCGGCTCAGCATCATCACCTGCTGATCGACGTTGGGCTGAGTGACCAGACCACTCATCAGTGGCCTGAGAATCGACTGGGTATCGACGAAAACACGCGCCGACGCCTCATACTTGTCGGGTATGGCGAGAACCGCCGCGACGCTGGCCAGGCCGACTACCCAGGCAACTATGATCCCCAGCCAGCGACGTTTCCACATTCCGCGCAGGATCGTTGTTGCTTGTCGAAGCAGTTCATCCATCGGATTCAGACTCTCTCGGGATCGGTTTCAGGAGCGCCGTGCACAGTGCAACAGCCATGCACGGGAGCAGGGCAAGCAGGCAGAACACCCATCAGAACCAGCTTTGCGGGATAATCAGGACGTCGCCGGGTTTGACATCCACGTTGGCCGACACATCACCGCGGCGAATCAGGTCGCTCAGGCGCACGCCATACTGCTTGTTGCCCTCGGCAGCACGCAGCAAAGTGGCCCCGTTGCCATCGGCAAAATCGGTCAGCCCTCCAACCGCGATCATTACGTCAAGCAGCGTCATGTTCTGCGAGTAGGGCAATGCCTGCGGCTTCGAAGCTTCGCCGACGACGCGGATCTGCTCGCTGTAGGTCCCTCTGAAGGCAGTCACGATCACCGTCACCACCGGATCGCGGATGAAGGTGCCGAGCGCTTTTTCCATGTCTCGGGCGAGCGCCGTCGGCGTCTTGCCCATCGCCGGCATATCCTCGATCAAAGGTCCGGCAATCAGCCCATCGGGCCGCACAGGCACGTTCATCGACAACTCCGGGTTGCGCCAGACGAGAATATTGACACTATCGCCCGGTCCGATGATGTACCGATAATCCGGCGACGCAGCGGAAACTGGTGCCGGCGGATGCGATGCGCATCCGAGCACAAGCACCCCAAGGGTGCCGACGACAAGCCAGTTGAACGCGGCGCCGAATGCATCATGCAGGCGTGTAAGCATAACTCTCTCCTATTTTGGTCACCAGCTTGGGCACGGTTTGCAGCCAACTCCCGCAGGCTATTGCCCTAGCGGGTATCGT
>AATO01000038.1_pt1 | contig 42819 bp, 43 predicted proteins | sample 270628 | NCBI WGS metagenome assembly AATO01 (sample SAMN02954268, study PRJNA17657) | bioreactor sludge metagenome | biome: terrestrial; feature: bioreactor; material: sludge; isolation source: Enhanced Biological Phosphorus Removal (EBPR) bioreactor sludge | place: USA: Madison, Wisconsin | reverse complement strand
GACGGGTGAGACGTTCGCGTGCCGGTTCGAGCTTGTCGAGGGTGGCGATGAAATCGTTCAGTCGCTTCCTTTCCTGCTCGACCACCTGCGCCGGAGCGCGCGCGACAAAACTCTCGTTGGCCAGCTTGGCTCTGGCTTTGCCGATTTCACCGACGAGGCGGGCGATCTCCTTGTCGAGTCGCTCCATTTCAACGGCTGGATCGATCTGGATCTGCAGCATCAGCCTGGTCTCGCCGACGATGGCGATTGGTGCACTTGCCTCCGCGGGTAGTTCGTCGACGATCTGCACCTCGGCCAGCTTGCACAGGGCCTTCAGGTAGGGAGCGAATTCCTTGAGCGACTGGCTGTTGCCGCTGGCGAGCAGCGGCACGCGCAGCGCCGGTGAGAGGTTCATTTCGCCGCGCAGGTTGCGACCGGCGTAGGCGAGGGCCTTCAGTTGCTGAACACTGGCTTCGCTGTGCGCGTCGATCTTTTCCTCCTGGGCCACAGGAAAGGCGGCGAGCATCACCGAGTCGTGGGTCTTGCGGCCGGCAATCGGTGCCACCTCCTGCCAGAGTTCTTCGGTGATGAACGGCAACAGTGGGTGCGCCAGGCGAAGAACGGTCTCCAGCACGCGCGCCAGCGTTCGGCGTGTCGCGCGGATCTGTGGCTCGTCGCCATTCTGCAGCTGCACTTTGGCCAACTCGACGTACCAGTCACAGAACTCATCCCAGATGAACTCATAAGTCGCGCGTGCCAGCAGATCGAAACGGTAGTCGGCGTAGTGCTGGGCGACCTCGGCTTCGGTTCGCTGCAGCTTGCTGACGATCCAGCGGTCGGCGAACGAGAAGCTCAATGCGGTCGAGCAGCCGTCGCCCGTACAGGCAGCCAGACCGAGGTCCTGGCCGGCGGTGTGCATCAGGACGAAGCGGGCGGCGTTCCACAACTTGTTGCAGAAGTTGCGGTAGCCTTCGCAGCGGCTGAGGTCGAACTTGATGTCGCGCCCCGGGCTGGCCAGCGACAGGAAGGTAAAGCGCAGGGCGTCGGTGCCGAACGCCGGGATACCCGCGGGGAACTCCTTGCGGGTGCGCTTCTCGATCTGTTCGGCCTGTCGGGGATTCATCAGGCCGCTGGTTCGCTTATCAATCAGCGCCGCGAGGCCGATGCCGTCGATGAGGTCGATCGGGTCGAGGACATTGCCTTTCGACTTGCTCATCTTCTGGCCCTCTGCGTCGCGGATCAGGCCGTGAACGTAGACGTGGCGGAAGGGGATCTTGCCGGTGAGGTGCGTAGTCATCATCACCATCCGCGCCACCCAGAAGAAGATGATGTCGAATCCGGTGACCAGGACCGTGGACGGCAGGTAGAGGTCGAGGGCCGGATTCGTTTCGGCCGGCCACCGGGGTGTCCAGTCGAGCGTCGAGAAGGGCCACAGCGCCGACGAGTACCAGGTGTCGAGGACGTCCGCATCGCGCGTCAGTGGGCCGTCGTAGCCCTGTTCGGTGGCCTCGGCGCGGGCTTCCGCCTCATCATGGGCAACGAAGATCCGCCCGTCCTGGCCGTACCAGGCCGGGATCTGGTGGCCCCACCAGAGTTGTCGCGAGATACACCAGTCCTGAATGTTGTTCAGCCACTGGTTGTAGGTATTCACCCAGTTCTCGGGGAAGAACCGGATATCGCCCGTCGCCACGCAGGCCAGCGCCTTGCCGGCGATGCTCGTGCCGTCAGCGCCGGGCTTGCTCATGGCGACAAACCATTGGTCGGTGAGCATGGGTTCGATGACGACGCCGGTGCGGTCACCGCGCGGCACCTTCAGCGTGTGTGCCTCGACCTTGTCAAGCAGGCCTTCGCTCTCGAGGTCGGCGACCACCTGCCGGCGCGCGTCGAAGCGATCCATTCCCTGGTAGCGAGCCGGTGCGTTGTCGTTGATCCGGGCGTCGAGAGTCAGGATGGGGATCAGCGGCAGCTTGTGCCGCTGGCCGACGGCGTAGTCGTTGAAGTCGTGCGCCGGCGTTACCTTGACACAGCCAGTGCCGAACTCGAGATCGACGTAGGCATCGGCGATGATCGGGATTTCCCGCCCGCAAAGCGGCAGTCTCACCATTTTTCCCAGCAGGTGCCGGTAACGCTCGTCTTCTGGGTGGACCATCACCGCCGTGTCGCCGAGCATCGTTTCCGGTCGCGTGGTGGCGACGGTCAGCATCGCGCTGCCGTCAGCCAGCGGATAGCGGATGTGCCACAGGTGGCCTTGTTCTTCCTCCTGCACGACTTCGAGATCGGAGACCGCGGTCTGCAATACCGGGTCCCAGTTCACCAGGCGCTTGCCCCGGTAGATCAAGCCTTCCCGGTAAAGGCGGACGAAGGTCTGCGTGACGGTTTTCGACAGACCGGCGTCCATCGTGAAGCGCTCGCGGCGCCAGTCAGGCGAGGTACCGAGGCGGCGCATCTGCCGGGTGATGGTGCTGCCCGAGAACTCTTTCCATTCCCAGACCTTCTCGAGGAACTTCTCACGGCCCAGGTCGTGGCGCGAGACTCCCTGCGCATCCAGCTGGCGCTCGACGACGATTTGCGTGGCGATACCGGCGTGATCCGTTCCGGGTTGCCAAAGCGTGTTGTCACCGCGCATCCGATGGTAGCGGGTAAGTGCGTCCATGATCGCCTGGTTGAAGCCATGGCCCATGTGCAGTGTGCCGGTTACATTTGGCGGCGGCAGCAGGATGCAGAAGGCTGCGGACTTCTCAGTATCGAGGCCGGCGTTGAAATAGCCTCTCGCTTCCCATTCAGGGTACCAGCGACGTTCGATTTCCGCCGGTTCAAAGCTTTTGGCGAGTTCCATAGCGAGCATTGGTGGATATCAGGATCGCGCATTATACCGGAACGTGCTCCGGCTCCGGGTCACACCGCCGGCTGGCTGTCGTGCGTCGCGGGTTCGTCGCCTCCGGGCTCGCCCAGGGGCAGGCGCAGTTGTCCTCGCTGGCCAAGGAAGTCACTCAATGCACTCCTGATCGTCGCCTCGAGGCCCAAGCGCAGTTCCCCGGTGGCCTTGACGAGCGTGGCTTCGAGCAGCGCCGGCACCTGGTCGGCCAGTTGCCGATCAATGACGTCGGCCAGGTCCCCGGCAAGCGTCGAGCGCAGCCCGGCGGCGATGCCGTGCGCGTCTTCTTCGGGGTCGCGCGGCGCGGGCAGGACCACGTCGGTGAGCACTGGCAGGTCGTCGTCGCTCGCCGTCGGGCGGCGCGCGGTGGCGTCCGGTCTGTCGGTGGCCGTCGCCGACGCGACGAAACTGCGCCGCCGGGGCATTCGTTGCGGTTGCTCGTGGCGCTCACCATCCGACAACTCAGCGTCCGCCTTGATCAGCGAGTCCGCACGACGCAAGAGATCCGTCGCGTCTGCCATCAGCCTTTCCCTGACAGATCGACATAGGTGATGTCGTAGCCACGATCCTTGTAGAACCTGGCGCGCTGGCGGCCGGCGGCGCGCTCCTCGTCCTGATGGCCGACGACTTCAATCAGGCTGGCAAAGCGGGAGAACCCCGGCGGCACCTCGGCTGCGAGATTGAAGAGGCGCTCGTCCTGGGGCACGACGTCCAGCTGGCTGGCGATCAGCACCGGCGTCTCGCCGGCCAGCGGCGAATCGCTGCGTACGTGCGGGAGGAAACCTGTTGGCGGGTGCATCCAAAGGTGGCGGTCCAGCGCGGCCGCCACCTCGGCATCCGGTGCGTAGACCAGCGCGGCTTTCTTCTGGGCGAACGCCTTGCCGAGCAAGGTGGCCGTCGCCACGATGCGGTCGCTGGCGCCATGGTAGAAGAAAACCTGGGTCAAGTCAGTTTCCCGGCCCGCTTCAGCAAGTAGTGCATGAGCAGCGGTACCGGCCGTCCCGTAGCACCCTTGTCGGTACCGGACTTCCAGGCGGTGCCGGCGATGTCCAGGTGCGCCCAGGCATACTTCCGGGTGAAGCGGGAAAGAAAGCAGGCGGCGGTGATGCTGCCGCCCCAACGACCGCCCACGTTGGCCATATCCGCAAACGGACTCTTGAGCAACTCCTGGTAGTCGTTCCAGAGGGGCATCTGCCATGCCCGGTCGTGTGCTTCATCGCCAGCATGGAGGAGTTCCCGGGCGAGAGTGTCGTTGTTCGCGAAGAGGCCGCTGGCGACGTGGCCAAGAGCGATCACGCAGGCGCCAGTCAGCGTCGCGACATCGATTACCGTGTCTGGGTCGAAGCGTGCCGCGTAGCTCAGAGCGTCGCAGAGAATCAGTCGGCCTTCGGCGTCGGTATTGAGGATCTCTATGGTCTGGCCAGACATCGAGGTGACGATGTCGCCCGGCCGGCTGGCGCCACCTCCGGGCATGTTCTCGGCGGTCGGCACGATTACCGTCAGGTTGATCGGCAGTTTCATCTGGGCCACCGCCTTGAGCGTTCCGAGCACGCTTGCGGCGCCGCACATGTCGTACTTCATCTCGTCCATGTCCGGGGCCGGCTTCAGCGATATCCCGCCGGTGTCGAAGGTGATGCCCTTGCCGACGAGCACCACGGGGCTGGCGTCGGCCTTGTCGCCCTTGTACTGGAGGACGATCAGCTTCGGCGGTTGCCGCGAGCCCTGGGCGACGGAGAGCAGCGAATGCATCCCGAGAGCCGCCATGTCGTCACGTTCCAGGACCTGGCACTCGATCTTGTGTTCGGCAGCCATGCGTTGCGCCGCTTCCGCGAGGTAGGTCGGGGTACATACGTTGGCGGGCAGATTGGCGAGATTCTTGCTGAGAGAGATGCCAGCGGCAATGGCCTGTCCCTGGTTCAGGGCCGCTTCGGCGGCGGCCAACTCGTTGCGGCGATCAACGACGAAGGTAAGCTTGCGCAGCGGTCGGCGAACCTTGTCCTTCTTGCTCTTGAACTGATCGAAACGATAGACGGCTTCGTGGGCGGCAATGCTTGCCTGCCGCACGCGCCACGCCGCGGAGCGCTTCTTGACGTTCGTTTCTGTGAGGAAGATGGTGCCGTCAAACGCACCGGTTTCATTGAGGGTGCGCACGGCACTGCGAATGGCGCTGCCGTACTCCTTGTCGCCGAACTCCTTCTCCTTTCCCAGTCCGACCAGAAGGACGCGGTCGCACAGGGTTCCGGGTACATTGTGCAGAAGTAGTGTGGAGCCCGACTTGCCCTCCATGTCGCCGCGGCGAATGATATCCGACAGGTGGTTGTGCGCCGCGTTGTCAAGCAGCTCGGCGGCCAGCGTCAGTTTGCGTGGTTCGAAAACGCCGACCACGACACAGGCGCTGCGTTGCTTTTCCGGGCTACCGCTTTTTATGCTAAATTCCACTCCCCCTCCTCGTGTGACGCGTATTTGCTGCAAAAGTCTGATTATCACTGCAGTTTTTCATCAAAGTCAAAAAATGATCTTTCAGCGCGCTGTCCGGCGCGAGTTCGCGCATGCGGCCTCCGGCATTTTCACGGCGCTTTTCGCCATCATGGTGACGACGCAGCTGATTCGCCTGCTCAACGAAGCCGCGCAAGGTGGCGTTGCGCCGGATGCCGTGGCCGCGCTCCTCGGTTTTGCCTCGCTCAACTATCTCCCGCCACTGTTGTCGCTATCCATGTTTGTCGCCATCCTGCTGACGCTTTCGCGCTGCTACCGCGATTCCGAGATGGTGGTGTGGTTCTCCTCCGGCTTGCCGCTGACCGCCTGGATCCGGCCGGTCCTGGTCTTCGCCATACCGTTGGTGGCGACGATCGCCGCGCTTTCCTTTTTTCTGTCGCCGTGGGCGGTGTCCCAGAGCGCCGAGTACCGTGGCAAGCTGAGTATTCGCAAGGATGCCGGCGAAGTTTCTCCGGGGACCTTCCACGAATCGTCGGCCGGTGACCGCGTGGTTTTCGTCGAAGGAATCGCCGAGGACACCAGCCAAGTCCGTAACGTCTTTGTCAGTGAAACGAAGGAAGGTCGTGTCGGGGTCACCATGGCCGTGACGGGTCACCAGGAGATAGCGGCGAACGGTGATCGTTTTATCGTCCTGCAGGATGGGCGCCGCTACGAGCTTGCGCCCGCTTCCCCGGAGGTTCGTATTCTCGAGTATGTGCGTTATGCGGTTCGCTTGGAAACCAAGGAGGCTCGAGGCATCACGCCTACTCCCAAGAGCATGCCGCTACGTGAACTGCTGCCGGTCGACCTGCCCGCCTATCGGGCCGAACTGCTCTGGCGTCTGAGCATTCCATGCTCGGCAGTAGTCATGGCCTTGTTGGCAATTCCGCTTTCGTTCGTCAATCCGCGCGCCGGTCGTTCGGCGAACATGCTGCTGGCCATACTGGTCTACCTCATCTACAACAATCTGCTGACGATCAGTCAAGGCTGGGTCGCCAGCGGGAAAGTGTCGTTTCCTGTCGGGCTGATGACGGTCCATCTTCTCATGCTGAGCCTCCTGCCACTCCTGTTCTATCATCGAATTGCCGTGCACTCCTTCGTGCGCCTGCCGCGATGAAGCTCTATCGTCGCTATGTGGGGCGCGAGGTAATGGGCGCCGTGCTGCTTGTCCTGCTGGGGTTTCTGGCGCTCTTCGCCTTCTTCGACATGCTTGGCGAGATCAGGAACGTCGGTCAGGGAGGCTATCAGCTGCATCATGCCTTTGCCTTCGTCCTGCTGCGGATTCCCGGGCGGGTCTATGAGTTGATGCCGATCGCTGTGTTGATCGGTACGCTGTATGCGCTGTCGACTCTGGCTCGCCATTCCGAGATCACGGTATTGCGGGTTTCCGGCTTGTCATCCGGCGGTTTGCTCACAGTGCTGTTCCAGGTGGCTGGTGTTCTTGCCGTGCTGACTTTCCTGATCGGTGAGTACGTTGCGCCGCCCTCCGAGCGGGCGGCGTTTCAGTTGCGCTCAAAGGAAAGAACCGGCATGGTCGGACAGGACTTGCGCTCCGGCTTGTGGGTCAAGGATGAGCGAAGCTTCATCAACGTTCGCATCGTCTTGCCGGATACGCGCCTGCGAGGAATCCGTATCTTCGAATTCGACGAGGATGCGAAGTTGCGCTCGATGACCGAAGCGGCGGAAGGCGAGTATGTCGTGCCGGACAGTTGGCGCTTGACCAACGTGGTGCAGACTGTCCTTGAAGGCGGGCGCGCCGAGGTGCGGAGCGTTCCGGACATGCAGTGGCGCTCGGCTCTCAACCCCGACATTCTTGCCGTTCTTCTGGTGTCACCCGATCGCATGTCCCTGCGGCATCTTTCGGCCTACACCAAGCATCTCGCGGACAATCATCAGACCACCAACCGTTACGACATCGCTTTCTGGAAGAAGGTGATCTACCCCCTGGCAGGCCTGGTCATGGTTGCGCTGGCGCTTCCCTTTGGCGGTGCGCACTCGCGGGTCGAGGGGGTCGGCCTCAAGATCTTTGTCGGAGTCATGATCGGCACCCTGTTCCACATGCTCAACGGCCTGTTCTCGAATCTCGGTGCGATCAACCACTGGTCGCCATTGCTCAGTGCGGCTACGCCGTCGATATTGTTCCTGCTGGCGGCAACGGCAATGATCTGGTGGGTCGAAAAGCGCTGATCGCTGCTCAGGTCATCACAAGCTGTGTGCCCGCCAAGCGGTCATGCAGGAATAGCCGGTCGCGATCGACAAGCGCCCACAGGATACCGGCACCGAGGAACACGAGACTTGGCCAACACATCAGGAAGCGCACGAAGGCCTGGGCCGGACGGACGGCCAGTCCGTCACGGGTTACCAGCCGGATACGCCAGGTTTTCATGGCCAGTGTTTGCCCGCCGTTGCTCCAGAACCAGAGAAAATAGATCAGCAGCACAATGAAGCAATGGGCCCAGCCGATGACAGGATGCAGGACGCCATGGCCGAAGGCACCGAGGAGGGCGTGCGGGAGGACCAGCAGTACCGCCAGGACGCCCAGCAGCAGGAGGGCTTCGTAGAACATGCTGGCCAGGCGGCGCAGAATGCTTGGCCGCCCAACGGGATCCGGCACCGCCATCAGCGCCTGGGTTCGGCTTCGCTGGACGGCGGCGCGGCGCTGCCGCTGGCGAGCGCAGGCGTATCACCCGCCATCGGGGGCGGGCTGCTGACCACGGGCGGCGGCGTCGATGGGGCCGGTCGAGCGGTCAGGGACGGCGGTGTGACACTGGTCGTCGTGCGCCCCGGTTTGGGTACCGGCTTGCTCTCGGCTTGCTGCTTGAGCCTCGCCTTTTCTTCCTCGGGCAGGTTGGAGTATTCCTCCCATTTCTGCTTGAGTTCCTGCTTCTGCTCAAGCGGAAGCTTGTTGGCAGTCTTGAAGTTCTCGCGCGCCAGACGCCGCTGTTCTGGGGTCAGCTTGCCCCACTCCTGCATCTGCACCTGGATTCGACGTTGTTCCTCCGGGGTCATGCTGGAGAAGCGGCGAGTGATCCCCAACCATTTCTTCTGGCGGTGATACTCCATGGCGTCCCAATCGTCGCTAAGCGGGGCGAGGATGGTCTTTTGCTCGACCGTCAACTCGCTCCACTGCGGCTGCGGCGGTGTGACAATAGCCGACGGGGTCGGGACCTCGGCCCAGCCGGTAGCTGCGATAAAGCCGATAAGGACTACTGCGAAGCGGAGCTTTTCAGCCATGCAGCAAAGCCCCTGTCGGTGTAGGCAGCAATCGGCAGGTCGTCGGCGAGCAGCGCGCTGTCGATCGCCTCGATTTCGGCGATGCTCTCGTCGGCGGACCAATAGGTGTAGGTGGCAACGCCAAGTGCAAGGAGCAGTGCCAGCAGAACCTGCCGCAGATGCAGGCCTTCGACTTGATGCTGCACGAAGTCGCCCGCCGTGGCCAGCGCCGAACGGCGCACCACGACCTTCTGCCGTGCGATTGCCTGCCTTCTGGCACTGGCGAGGCGATCGAGGGTCGTCGGCGGCAGTTCATGTAGCCCACGATTCAGGTATTGCCTGAGTTTGTACGCGAAATGTAGTTCATTCATAAGGAAATTCCTCTTGCCTTCAGTGCTGCCGCCAGCGTGTGGTTGGCACGCGAGCAGTGCGTCTTGACGCTGCCTTCCGAGCAGCCCATGGCCGACGCTGTTTCGGCAACATCCATATCTTCCCAGTAACGCAAGAGGAACGCTTCGCGTTGACGCGCTGGCAGCATTTCTATTTCTTTCTCAATTATGCCAAGGATTTGCGCCTGCTGAAGCTGGCCGTCCGGGGTCTGCGGGCTGTATGACCCCGACTCCCCGGCGATGGTTTCCAGCGGATCGTGATCCTCGTCATCGCTCGGCGAGAGCGAGGAAAGCAGGGTCGTCCACAGCGAACGTACCTTGCTGCGCCGGTAGTAGTCGCGAATCGTGTTCTGCAGGATGCGATGGAACAGCATCGGGAGTTCCGCCGGTGGGCGGTCGCCATACTTCTCGGCGAGCTTCATCATGGCGTCCTGGACGATGTCGAGCGCGGACTCCTCGTTGTGCACGGCGAACATCGCCTGCTTGAAGGCGCGACGTTCGATCTCGGTGAGGAAGTCTGACAGTTCGCGTTGGCTGGCCAGAGCGAAAATCCTTGCTGTTGTCGGTTTGGCACCTGTCTACGCAGGCGTCGTTTCTTGGGAATGCCTTGACCAATCGAGGCCGAAGCGTTAACGTTGCAGACTTTTTTCGAATGATTTGCGAGCTGGGGCGACGGCAATGACGATGATGACCGGTGCGGAGATTGTAATCAGGTGCCTGCAGGAAGAAAAGGTCGAATATGTGTTCGGCTACCCCGGCGGAGCAGTTCTGCATATCTATGATGCGTTGTTCAAGCAGGATCAGGTCAAGCATGTGCTGGTTCGCCACGAACAGGCCGCCGTGCACGCAGCCGACGGCCTGGCACGGTCGACCCACAAGGTCGGCGTTGCTCTGGTCACCTCGGGCCCTGGCGCGACCAATGCCGTGACCGGCATCGCCACCGCCTACATGGATTCGATTCCCCTGGTGATCATCTCCGGGCAAGTGCCGAACGAGTACATCGGGCAGGATGCTTTCCAGGAATGCGACACCGTCGGTATCACCCGGCCCTGCGTCAAGCACAACTTCCTGGTCAATGACGTGCGCAACTTGGCGGTGACGATCAAGAAAGCGTTCTATCTCGCCAACAGTGGTCGTCCCGGCCCGGTGGTGATCGACATTCCCAAGGACGTCACGGCCGCCAAGTGCAAGTTCGACTATCCGGAGACGATCCAGATGCGCTCCTACAACCCGGTCGTCAAGGGGCATCTGGGGCAAATCAAGAAGGCCGTGCACCTGCTCCTCGAGGCCAGGCGCCCGATGATCTACAGCGGCGGTGGCGTCATTCTCTCCAACGGAGCCGAGCAGTTGACCCGGCTCACCCGCCGTCTGGGTTTTCCGATTACCAACACCCTGATGGGCCTGGGTGCTTATCCCGCGACCGACCGGCAGTTCCTTGGTATGCCAGGAATGCACGGCACGGTCGAAGCCAACTTGGCCATGCAGCACTGTGATGTCCTTTTGGCCATCGGTGCCCGCTTCGATGACCGGGTGATCGGCAATCCGCAGAACTTTTCCTCGATACCCCGCAAGATCATCCATGTCGACGTTGATCCCTCGTCGATCTCGAAGCGGGTCCAGGTCGACGTGCCAATTGTCGGCAATGTCCCGGACGTTCTCGACGAAATGCTCAAGCTGCTCGAAGCCGGCAATGCCAGTCCGGATGCGGCGGGGCTCGCCGAATGGTGGCAGCAGATCGAGGAGTGGCGTGCCAAGCTGTGCATGAAATACCGCCGCAGGAAGAGCGTCATCATGCCGCAGTACGTGATGGAGAAACTCTACGAGGTGACTGGCGGCAACGCGATCGTGACCTCCGATGTCGGTCAGCACCAGATGTGGGCCGCGCAGTACTACAAGTTCGACCAGCCACGGCGCTGGCTCAACTCGGGCGGTCTTGGCACCATGGGTGTCGGCCTGCCCTATGCGATTGGCGCGGCGCTTGCCCATCCGGAGACACAGGTCGTCTGCGTTACCGGCGAAGGTTCGATCCAGATGTGTATCCAGGAGCTTTCCACGGCCAAGCAGTTCCGCTTGCCGATCAAGATCATCAATCTCAACAACCGCTACCTTGGCATGGTCAGGCAGTGGCAGGAAATGTTCTACGGCAGTCGTTACTCGGAGTCGTACATGGATTCGCTTCCCGACTTCGTGAAACTGGCCGAGGCTTACGGCCACGTCGGCATCCGCGTAGAGAAGCCGGAGGACGTCGAGGCCGCGCTGCACAAGGCGTTCGTCGATCACAAGGACGATCTCGTCTTCATGGATTTCATCACCGATCAGAAAGCGAATGTCTTTCCGATGGTGGCTGCCGGCAAAGGCCTTGCCGACATGATCCTGACTGAAGATCTGTAGGGGAAAGACAGCATGCGACACATTATCTCAATCCTGCTGGAGAACGAAGCTGGTGCGCTGTCGCGGGTGGCGGGCCTGTTCTCGGCGCGCGCCTACAACATCGAGACCCTGACCGTGGCACCGACCGAGGACGTTTCCCTGTCGCGCTTGACCATCGTCACCTCGGGCACGGACGCCGTTATCGAGCAGATCACCAAGCAACTGAACAAGTTGATCGATGTCATCAAGGTCGTCGATCTCTCCGAGGCGGCGCATATCGAGCGCGAACTGATGCTGATCAAGGTGCGCGCCATCGGTAAGGATCGCGAGGAGGTCAAGCGTCTGGCCGACATCTTCCGTGGCCATATCGTTGATGTGACCGAATCGACTTATGTCATCGAGCTTACCGCCAGCGGCGCGAAACTCGACTCCTTCATCCAGGCTATCGACGCCGGACTGATTCTCGAGACGGTTCGTACCGGGGTCTGTGGCATCGGCCGTGGCGAGCGCATTCTAAAGGTCTGATCAGACCGAACAGCAAGAGAGGATATTCCATGAAAGTTTATTACGACAAGGACGCCGACCTGTCCCTGATCAAGGGCAAGAAAGTCACCATCGTTGGCTACGGTTCGCAGGGCCATGCGCACGCACAGAACCTGAGCGATTCCGGTGTCAGGGTGACGGTCGGTCTGCGCAAGGACGGTGCTTCGTGGAGCAAGGCCGAGAATGCCGGTCTGACCGTGGATGAGGTTGCCAGTGCCGTCAAGGACGCCGACGTGGTCATGATGCTGTTGCCGGATGAAAGCATCCCACAGGTGTACAGCGCCGATGTCGCCCCGAACATGAAGAGGGGCGCTGCCCTGGCGTTTGCGCATGGTTTCAACATTCATTACAACCAGGTGGTGCCCCGCGACGACGTTGATGTGATCATGGTGGCGCCCAAGGGTCCCGGGCACACGGTGCGTTCCGAGTACCTCAAGGGTGGTGGCGTCCCGTCGTTGATCGCGGTGCACCAGGATCGATCCGGCAAGGCCCGCGACATCGCCCTCTCCTACGCCGCTGCCAATGGCGGCACCAAAGGCGGCGTGATCGAGACCAACTTCCGTGAAGAGACCGAAACCGACCTCTTCGGCGAACAGGCAGTGCTCTGTGGGGGCGCCGTCGAACTCGTCAAGATGGGCTTCGAGACCCTGGTCGAAGCCGGCTACGCGCCCGAGATGGCGTATTTCGAGTGCCTGCATGAGTTGAAGCTGATCGTCGACCTAATGTACGAGGGCGGCATCGCCAACATGAACTACTCGATTTCCAACAACGCCGAATATGGCGAGTACGTGACCGGCCCCGAGGTGATCAATGAACAGTCGCGTGCCGCGATGCGGGCGGCGCTCAGACGAATTCAGAACGGCGACTACGCGAAGATGTTCATCCTCGAAGGGCGAACCAACTATCCCGCGATGACCGCGCGTCGCCGCCTGATTGCCCAGCACGAGGTCGAGACCGTCGGTGCCAAGCTGCGCGACATGATGCCCTGGATCAAGAAGAACAGACTGGTTGACCAGAGCAAGAACTGATCGATCCTGTGATTTGCGGCAGGCGGGGGGCAGCCGCTTCCTCCCCGCCTGATCCCGATTTCAGTCAAGAGCGCAATGCCCGAAATCAAGCCTCGCAAGACCCTGTTCAACCCCGAGCTGCGGCGCCGAGGCATTTATGTCCTGCCGAACCTGTTTACCACGGCGGCGCTGTTCTGCGGTTTCTTTGCCATCGTCAAGGCGATGAGCGGCAGCTTCGAACAGGCGGCGGTGGCGATCTTCGTGGCCATGGTGCTGGATGGTCTCGATGGGCGAGTGGCACGCATGACGCGAACACAGAGCGCGTTCGGTGCGGAGTACGATTCGCTGTCCGACATGGTTTCGTTTGGCGTCGCTCCGGCGCTGGTCACCTACGCATGGGCGCTCAAGGACATGGGGCGACTGGGCTGGATAGCGGCTTTCATCTATTGCGCAGGCGCGGCCTTGCGTCTGGCGCGCTTCAATACGACGCTGGAAGTGATGGACAGACGTTACTTCCAGGGCCTGCCGAGTCCGGCGGCAGCCGCTGTGGTTGCCGGTTTTCTCTGGGTGATGATCGACAAGAACGTCGAAGTTGAGGATGTGCGTTGGCTTGCCTGCGGCCTGGTGATTTTTGCCGGCATCTCGATGGTCACCAACATCCGTTTCTACAGCTTCAAGGATTTCAACCTGCGGCGCAGCGTTCCCTTCATGTTCGTCGTTGCCATCGCCTTGGGGTTTGCCGTGGTCTCGTACGAACCTCCGGTTGCCCTGTTTGGTCTTTTTGTCGCCTACGCTCTGTCCGGGTATATCCTGGCCTTGACGCGTACGATCCGGTCGAGGACCTCACCACCGCCAGCTGCGTAGCGGAAGAGTGGCGATGAGAGGGGTGGTCGGCAGGGAATGCGCCGCGGGGTTGCGGCGTCTCGCTTGCTTGCCAAGTCAAAGCCGGCGCTACCGTTTGCTTACATGCTTTTTCCGGAGTCAGGACATGAAGGATCATCTGATAATCTTCGACACCACCTTGCGTGACGGCGAGCAAAGCCCGGGCGCGTCGATGACCAAGGAGGAAAAGTTGCGCGTTGCACGCCAGCTCGAGCGCATGCAGGTCGATGTCATCGAGGCGGGCTTTGCGGCAGCGTCGCCAGGCGATTTCGACGCTATCCGGTCGATTGCCAAGGCGATCAAGGGCTCGACCGTTTGCTCGCTGGCCCGCTCCAACGAGAACGACATTCGGCGAGCCGGCGAGGCGATTACCCCGGCGCCGCGTGGCCGGATTCATACGTTTATCGCCACCAGTCCGATCCACATGGAGAAGAAGCTGCGCATGGCGCCCGATCAGGTCGTCGAGGCGGCAGTCCGGGCCGTGCGCTGGGCGCGTGAGTACACCGATGACGTCGAGTTTTCGGCCGAGGACGCGGTGCGTTCGGACGTCGATTTCCTGTGCCGTGTTTTCGGGGCGGTCATCGAGGCAGGGGCGACAACCATCAACGTTCCCGATACCGTTGGCTACAGCGTTCCATCGGTATGGGGCGAACTGATCCGCACACTGATTGCGCGCGTCCCGGGCGCTGGCCAGGTGGTATGGTCCACCCACTGCCACAACGATCTGGGCATGGCAGTCGCCAATTCTCTTTCCGCAGTACTCGCTGGCGCGCGACAGGTCGAATGCACCATCAACGGCCTGGGTGAGCGCGCAGGCAACGCATCGCTCGAAGAAGTGGTCATGGCGGTGAGGACCCGCAGCGACATCTTTCCGGTCCAGACGCGCATCGATGCGACGCAGATCGTACCGGCTTCCAAGCTGGTTTCGCAAATCACCGGTTACCCGGTTCAGCCTAACAAGGCCGTGGTTGGCGCAAACGCTTTTGCGCATGAATCCGGGATTCATCAGGACGGCGTCCTCAAGCACCGTGAAACCTACGAGATCATGCGCGCCGAAGACGTTGGCTGGGCGCAGAACAAACTGGTACTCGGCAAGCATTCGGGGCGCAATGCCTTCAAGTCGCGGCTGTCGGCGTTGGGCATCGTGCTCGAGAGCGAAGAGTCGCTGAATGCCGCGTTTGCCCGCTTCAAGGAACTGGCTGACAAGAAGCACGAAATTTTCGACGAAGACCTGCAGGCGCTGGTTTCGGACGAAGAGATTGCTCCGGCCAATGAGTACTACAAGCTGGTCTATTCGCACGTTTGTTCGGAGACCGGCGAGACGCCGGCTGCCAATGTCACGCTGACGGCTGGCGGCGTCGAGAAGTCTGCATCGGGGATTGGTAGTGGCCCGGTGGACGCAACTTTCAAGGCCATCGAATGCATCGCCGAAAGCGGCGCGCAGTTGCTTCTCTACTCGGTCAATGCCATCACCACGGGCACCGACGCGCAAGGAGAGGTAACGGTGCGTCTGGCGAGAGGCGGTCGCATCGTCAATGGCAACGGTGCCGATACCGATATCGTGATTGCCTCGGCGAAGGCCTATCTCAATGCCTTGAACAAGTTGCAGTTTCCCGACCGTGTCGACCCACAGGGTGACGTTTGACGCGAATCCGCTGCGAATGCCGGGGCGACGGTTGGTCGTTCTCCTGGATTAGCTCGCCGCTGGACGGTTCAGCCTGGCGTAGCCAACCGCTGCGCAGAAGAAGACCAGCGAGAGGACGGTTTCGGCAACTGCCAGCCATTGGCTGAGCCCCTTCTCGGTGGTGGCGCGGACCACGCCTTCAGTGAAGTACAGAAGGATGAGCATCGACGCCCACTGGTACGAGTAGCGCCGACCGTTGAGGATTCCAAACAGTGGCGCGAGCAGCGGCAGGCACTTCAAAGCCAGCCACGAACCGCCGGTCTGTACCGGCGCGAGGCGCAGTTCCCAGGCGAGACAAAGGAAAATCAGGCCGATCAGGCTGCTGCATGCGGCCAGATAGAGGCTGCGGATTATCACGACGCGAGTTTCAGCGCAATGGCGGCAAGTCGGCGCCCCTGGGCGAACGCCAATCGGCGCTCTTCTTCCGTGAGCGTCGCGTTTCCCTCGCTGCCGGCGAGATGGCTGGCGCCATAGGGCGTGCCGCCGCTGCGCGTGCTGGCGAGATCCGTCTCGCCATATGGTAGGCCCAGGAGCAGCATGCCGTGGTGTAGCAGTGGCAGCATCATCGAGAGCAGCGTACTCTCCTGCCCGCCGTGCGCGCTGGCGGTGGAGGTGAAAACGCAGGCCGGCTTTCCGGCCAGCGTCCCGGCAGACCACTGGGCGGCCGTGCTGTCCCAGAAGTACTTCATCGCCGCCGCCATGTTGCCAAAGCGTGTCGGGCTGCCGAGCGCCAGCCCGATGCATTCCTCCAGATCGGCGGCTTCGACGTAAGGCGCCCCGCTTCCTGGGGCTTCCGGCTCGCTGGCCGTGCATACCGGAGAGACCTTCGGTACCGTCCGAAGACGAGCCGTGACCTGTCGGCTTGACTCAATCCCACGCGCGATCTGGCGAGCGAGCGCCTGTACCGAACCGCGGTGGCTATAGTAAAGAACGAGAATCTCGGGCATCGGGTTATTATAACGGCCTCATGGCCGCTGAACGTTTTCCCTGGCGTCGTTTCGTCCTGCGCGTTGCGCGTCGTTTCGTCGAGGAGAATTTTGACCAGATCAGTGCCAGTCTCGCCTTCACTACGCTTCTCTCGCTGGTGCCACTGGTTGCCGTAATTCTCAGCATAGTCGCTCTCGTCCCATTCTTTCCGAGCATGCTCGATCAATTGGCGCAGTTTCTGGCCCGCAGCCTCCTGCCCGAGCGCAGTGCCGGAATGATCATCGACTACGTGCTGCAGTTTTCCCATCAGGCAGTGAATGTCACTGCGGTCGGGTCGATCGCGCTGGTGGCGACGGCTCTGCTGTTGTTGCTGACCATCGAGCGGGTCTTCAACCACGTTTGGTCGGTCACCGAAACGCGTCCATGGTGGCACCGACTGCGGCTCTTTGCGGGCTTGATTGCCTTATGGCCGCTGGTGATCGGCGGTGTGTTGCTGGCCACGTCCTATGCGGTCACCACCTCGCTTGGCTGGCTGGACGAACCGCCGTGGCTGCGGCGCCTGCTGTTCAAGGCGCTCGGACTGATGGTTGCCAGTCTGTTTCTTGGTGGGCTCTACCATGCGCTGCCCAACACTCGGGTGGCGCCGCGCGACGCGGCGTGCGCGGGCCTCGTGGCGGCGCTCGGCTTCCTCCTGATGCAGAAGGCCTTCGAGCTGTACCTCTCCAATTTTCCCTCGTACGCCGCCGTGTACGGCGCTTTTGCCACCCTGCCGCTGTTCCTTCTCTGGCTCTATCTGTCCTGGGCCGTAGTCCTCATGGGGGCTCTCGTTGCGGCGACACTCCCTGAGTTCAGGGCGGAACGAGAAAGCATTTCGCCGGCCTAGAAGGGATTTTCGTCAGGTTCGATCGACAGGATGTCGACGCTGCCGGTCTGCTCGTCAACGTTGGTGCGCTTGACTTCGCGGACGACGAGATTGCCTTTCTCGATCACCAGAATCAGCTTCTGACGCTGCTTCGGCAAGGCGCCCGACGCGACGACCAGTAACTGGCTGGATCGCAGCAACGGTATTTCGGGCAGGATGAGGACTCGCAGGTGCTGGGTTCCCAGGGCATCAGACGGCTGCGCGAGGATAGCGGGAACAGCTCTTGGCGCGAGGATCTGGAGCCCCAACTCAAGATGTTCGGGGTTCTCCGATACCGCCCAGCGGACCAGACAGATCTGCCAATTCTGCTCTCCGCCCGTACGAACTGCGGCAATGTCACCGACCGACAATGCCCCGGTCTTGCCGGAGACGTGCATTACGGCGTAACCGTCGGGGCTTTCGTTGGTAATCATCCAGGTAGACAATTCCAGATCGGCCGCCTCTCCTGTCTGGCAGAGTTGCCAGAGGCCGTCGATGCCGGAACTCAGGATCGTGCGGTGATTCTGCCGGCGGCGCTGGAAGCGTCTCTTGCCAGAATCGCTCCAGCGGCCCGCCAGGCGGCGAAGGACGCCGAGTCCGGCCGGCGTGCCCGCGAAATCAGGCAAACCGATAGCTTGTGCCGGTGTTCCGTCATCAAGTTTTGCAATCTGTGTCTTTAGCAGCGCAGTGAGGCGGGCGCAGGACAGGCCGTCCAGAGCGACGGTCGGCGGGGCGAGCCGACGCGAACAGGAGATGGCGGGTAGATCGCGCTGCGGGTCGATCCAGAAAGTGCCAGGCTGGACCGCGGCGGCGGCGGCAATCGGTTCAATCTCGTCGGCAAAGCGGTCGAAGTAGGCAGCAAGGAACAGGACTTCCCGCGCCGTCAGTGAGGCGGGCTGGGCGCAGCCGAGCAGGACAGCCGCATGGTAGAGGTGCTGAGGGCTGCTGGCGGCACCTTCCGGAACGAGGGTGTGCAGCTTCTGTGCGCGCGCCACCGCAAAGGTCTGATGCAACTGTTGCCAGGTGCCGCTGCGCGCGGGGGCGGCGATCATATGGCCGATCAGCAACTGCCGAGCGAGCGCGTTCAGGCTTCGCCAGACTGCCAGATCGAGCGTCGTCATGCGCTCAATCGGATCAACCCGATCGACGCCGACCCCATTCGGCAGCACAAGGGTCTCGTCCGCGAGCATCTGCAGCAGATCCAGAACGCTGCGGACGACTCGTCGCGCCTTTGCCGGCACGGGCAAGGTCAGGTCGGTCAGCGAGGGCAGCAGGTCGTCAATGACTGAGCAACTACGCCTGTACAAGCCATCGAGAGCGCGGGCTCTCTGTTGCGGTGTTCCGCCGACGTCACGCCAGGCCTTGAGATTGGCTCGCAGCGACGGGAGTTCATCGGCGGGGTGCGGCGCAGGTGGTTCCGCCAGCCATTGCAGTATGGTTCGGATGCCCGAGTGCTTGGCAAGGTTGTCAGCGGTGCCGGTGGCGTTGAAAGTGGTGTTGGTCATCAGGCTACCTGCCAAAGAGGTCTTGCGTCGTCAGACGGTCGGCATCTCCGCGCCCTGACCCGGCGGCGCACTGAGCGTGCGGCGTCAGATCGGGGCGGGCATCATAAAATCAATATTTTGGCCTTTGGCTACCGTTTCCAGAATTATACCTTCGCGTTTGTTGGGGTGGCCAACTTCCTGTGGTAGCAGTCCGCCCGCTGGTGGAGTTCCTCCACGAACTCCGGCGGCGCAGAGCGATGCGAACATAGTATTTTCCAATTCAGGTATGAGCCTGAAGGAGCGACGGAGTGGGTGACGCGGTGATGTGGGCTGAGGGGTTGAAAAGGGCAGTCTAACGGATTCCGCCGGGGGCGTTGAGATGATCCTGGCGGGTTGGTTTTGATCTTGGGTGTTAAGGGAATATTTATTCCGGTTGTACGCTTTGCTGCCCGCAGGGCTTCCGGCGGGCAGATGGCGCAGCCATTCGTCCGTCTGTCAAGCGCAGCGCGGCAGGCTTTCGGCTGGCGTCGTCGCCGGTACGTGTCAGGCTCGGCGCTTGGGTTTGACGAAGCCGGCAAAGAGTTCGCGCTTGGCGGATTGCATGGCCTGGGCGGCCGCCAGATCGGTTTGTGACCTGGCCTGAATCTGCAAGGCCTCCAAGGTGATGCCCGGCTTGAAGGTGACCCGACCCAGTGGCGCCAGCTGGGTCAAACACTCGAGTGGCGTCTTCACCTCCTGAGGCTTGTAGCGCTTGACGGTCTTGCCCTTGTCATTGGTGATCAAGGTCGCGAACAGGCACGGGCGGTGCAGATTGAGCCAGGGATTGAAGGTATCCTGGTAGAACGCGTTGATCGGCTTGGCGTACGCCTGCGGGATATGGTCGTAGCCCATGTGCTTGCGGACCACGCTGGCATTCTTGCTCTCGGCCAGGGCGTTGTCGTTACTGTGCCGGGAGCGTGACTTGGTTTGCTCGATGCGCAGCTTCTCGAGTAGGCTCGCAACGTGATGATTGATGTACTCGGAGCCGTTGTCGGAGTGAAAACCGACAATGACGAACGGGAACTTGACTCTGANNTGATCAANATGCCACGCACCGGCAACAGAAAGGCCTCGCTGATGCCTTCTACGCATGCCTCGACCTGCCACTGGCTGACGGCATCGACGCAGGTGATGTGATAGACGCCCTTGACGCCGTCCTGATCGCCCTGATGAACGGTATCGATGCGTACAAAGCCGGCGCGTCCCTCCGGGCCGGGGGCTTTGCGAACGCCGATCGCGTTGCACACCGGGCGGGTCTTGGTGAAGCTCCTGCGCCGGGCCTGATAGCCGGCGCTCTTGCGCAGGTTGTACAGGTGCGAGACGGACAGCTTGGCCAGGCGCTCGTAACGGGGATCGTCATAGTCCCGGTAGGCCCGTTGCAGAAGGTGCGCGATGGCCGGCCCGCAGACGTCTTCATGGGCCTGGTCCATCTCCACGAGCAACGCCACGTCGACGGCGGTGTACTTGCGTGCAAAGGGCGCGGCAGGCGCACGGTAGCGCTTGACCAAGGGGACCGCCGCCAGGCGGTTACACTGCCAACGGGTCACCAGGCGGGTCACCTGAGCCCGACTGTAGCCGCTGGTGTGCTGCAGGTACCTCAGCAGCACGCCGCGCTCGCGCTTGTTGCGACCGGGGTAGTCAAAACGTGCGAGGACGCGACTGATGTGCCCATACCGCTCGCCGTTGTCGTCTGCCGCCGAGAACTCTATCGAGCCGCTGGCGGTGAGAAACTGCTCGATCTGCTCGATCGTGGTCAGCCGTGCTTCGTTCATGTTGATCACCATCCTTGCGATGATCAACCCACACCTCACTTCACCCGCAATTTCTTTCGCTCAGGCTCATTCCTGGGTGGAAACACGATCCTCGTTCAGGCTCATACCACGTTGGACAAGGCTAACATCGGCCCCGACACTCACTTTATTGTTATAATCTCACCTTTTTTCTCGATTCGGGAGAGACTGTTCATGGTAGTAATTCGCTTGGCCCGTGGTGGCGCGAAGAAGCGCCCCTTCTACAACATGGTGGTGGCTGACGCGCGCGCTCGTCGCGATGGCCGCTTTATCGAACGTATCGGTTTTTACAACCCGCTCGCTTCCGACAAGGAGCAGGGTCTGTATGTTGCCACCGATAGGCTCAGCTATTGGCGGGAGCAAGGCGCTCAGCCGTCGCAGACCGTTGCCCGCTTGCTGAAGCAGTCGGCTGCGAAGGCGGCAGCCTGAGCCTTGTCGCCCAGTTCCCTGGTTGACGCGGCCGCGTCGGCGGTCGCCGCAGACGACGCGCCTGCTGACATCATTGTTCTCGGCAAGATCGTTGCTCCCTATGGAGTACAAGGTGCGCTCCGGGTCTGTCCCTTTGCCGACGATCCGTCAGGTTGGTCGAGGCTTACCCACTGGTGGCTTGCGAGCGAAGGCGATGCTCCCGAGGCTTGGCAACAGACGCGACTGCTCAAGTGCCGGCTGCACAATGACATGTTGATTGCCGAGCTGGCGGGTGTGGTCGATCGGACGGCTGCCGAGGCCAGTTGCGGTAAGCTGGTCGGCGTTCCTCGCGCGGCTTTGCCGCCGACGGCGGCCGGCGAATACTATTGGGCGGATCTGGTCGGACTCGCCGTCATCAATTCGCGCGGCGAGTCGCTGGGTCGGATCATCGGGCTGCTGGACACGCCGGCGAACGCCGTGATGCGGGTCGGCGATGGGCAGCAGGGCGAAAGGCTGTTGCCATTTGTTGCCGCCGTCGTCCTCGCTGTCGACCTGCCCGGACGATTTGTTCGCGTTGACTGGGAATTGGACTGGTGAGTTCGGCAGGAAGGGTGCCGCCCGAGGCGGCGCCGTTGGTGCTTGATGTCGTGACATTGTTCCCTGAAATGTTTACCGCGCTGACGCTTTCGGGAGTTACCCGACGAGCTCTGGAAGCCGGGCGCTGGACCCTCGATCTATGGAATCCGCGCGATTTCACCTGTGATCGGCATCGCACGGTTGATGATCGCCCGTATGGGGGAGGGCCGGGGATGGTGATGATGTTGGCTCCGCTGGAGGCAGCGATCAAGGCGGCGCGTGAGCGTCAGCAAGCCGCCGGAGTGTTTCGCAGTCGCGTCGTGTGTTTGTCTCCACAGGGTGCCTTGCTGACCCATCAGCGAGTGATGCAGTTGGCAAGTGTGGATCAGGCGTTGGTTCTGGTCTGCGGCCGCTATGAAGGAATTGACGAGCGATTGATCGAGGCGTGCGTCGACGAGGAGATTTCGATCGGTGACTTCGTCCTTTCGGGAGGCGAAATCCCGGCGATGGCGCTGATTGATGCCGTCGTCAGGCAATTGCCGGGAGTACTGAACGACGCCGAGTCGGCGCAACAGGATTCCTTTGTGGAGGGATTGCTGGACTGTCCGCACTATACGCGGCCCGAGGAGCATAACGGGCGACGGGTGCCGGACGTTCTGCTTTCCGGCCACCACGAGGAAGTACGACGCTGGCGTCTGGCACAGGCGCTGGGTCGGACATGGCAGCGACGCCCCGAGTTGTTGGCGAGGCGTTTGCTTTCGAAATCGGAAACGCAACTCCTGGTGCAGTTTCAGGAGCAATGCGGTCAGGACAATAAAACGTGATTCGCATGCATGGAGTTTACAAAATGAATCTGATCGAGCAACTTGAACAAGAGGAAATTGCCCGCCTGGGCAAGGTGATTCCGGTATTCGGGCCGGGCGATACTGTCGTCGTCCAGGTGAAGGTGAAGGAAGGCGCACGCGAGCGCCTGCAGGCTTACGAGGGCGTGGTGATTGCCAAGCGCAATCGGGGTCTGAACTCGAGTTTCATCGTCCGCAAGGTTTCCTCGGGAGAGGGGGTCGAGCGCACTTTCCAGACCTACTCGCCGCTGGTGGCCGCGATTGAAGTCAAGCGTCGTGGTGACGTACGCCGTGCCAAGCTCTACTACCTGCGCGAGCGTTCGGGCAAGTCGGCGCGGATCAAGGAAAAGCTGACGCGCAAACAGCGCTGACGGTTTCTGGCGGTGGCAATGCTGGACCAGCCGCTGCCGACGCAACACGGAATGTGGCGGAGTCGCGAGACTTCGCCACTTTGCTTTTGCGGGGTCAGCCGCTCAGGCAGCGAGCCGCTTGTCGTTCTCGATCAGCGCGTACGCCGAGTGGTTGTGGATCGACTCGAAATTCTCCGATTCGACGACGTAGGCGTCGATTCGCCGCTCGGCGTTGAGCCGAGCCGCCACGTCGCGCACCATGTCCTCGACGAACTTCGGGTTGTCATAGGCCCTTTCGGTGACGTATTTCTCGTCGGGACGCTTGAGCAGTCCGTAGAGCTCGCACGAAGCCTCGCCCTCGACGAACTGGACCAGTTCCTCGATCCACAGATGGTCGTTGATGAGCACGGTGACCGTGACCTGCGAGCGCTGATTATGCGCCCCGCGCTCGGAAATCTCCTTTGAGCATGGGCAGAGACTGGTGACCGGAATGGCGACCTTGATCGTCGATTCGATTCGTCCGTGCGCGATCTCGCCGATCAGCGTCACGTCGTAGTCCATCAGGCTTTGCACGCCGGAGACCGGCGCCGCCTTGTTGATGAAGTACGGGAAGCTCATTTCGATGTGGCCGGTCTCGGCTTCCAGTCGATCCACCATTTCACGCAACATGGCGGGGAAGTTTTCGACCGAGATTTCGCGTTCGTGGCTATTGAGAATCTCCACGAAGCGCGACATGTGCGTTCCCTTGAAGTTGTGCGGCAGGCTTACGTACATGTTGAACATGGCAATCGTGTGCTGTACCCCGCCGGATTTGTCGAGCACCTTCACCGGGTGGCGAATTGCCTTGATCCCGACCTTGTTGATGGCCAGTCGTCGGGTATCGGCCGAGCCCTGGACGTCGGCCATGACGGCTGGGCTGCGTGGGGTTTCGGGTGCGTTCATTGCTGCTCCTGGTGGTTATTCTGTGGGCGGATCGCTCTGCTGCTCCGCCGCTATGCTGTTCTGACGGGCGCGCACCGCAGCGACAATGCCGTCCCGGTCGAGGCCAACTTCCGCCAGCAGCAGCGCCTGATCGCCATGCTCGATGAAGTGGTCGGGGATGCCCAGCCGCAACAAGCGCGTTGGGCTGGCGATCTCCTCGAGAACCCGTTCGACCTCGGAGCCAGCGCCACCGATCACGGCATTCTCTTCGACGCTGACCAGCAGCGAATGTTCCGCCGCCAGGGCAAGGATCAGCTCACGGTCGATTGGCTTGACGAAACGCATGTTGGCCACGCTGGCGTCGATATCTTCGCCAGCCGCGAGGGCCGGCGTCAGCATGCTGCCAAAAGCAAGGAGCGCAACGTCGCGTCCGCGGCGACGGATTTCGCCCTTGCCGACCGGCAGCCCGACGAGTGCCTTTTCGATGGCGACCCCGGGACCGGTGCCGCGCGGGTAGCGAACGGCGCTCGGACCGTCGAGACGATAGGCCGTAGTCAGCATCTTGCGGCACTCGTCCTCGTCGGTCGGCGTCATGACCACCAGGTTCGGGATGCAGGTGAGAAAGGAAATGTCGAATGCGCCGTGGTGCGTTGGCCCATCGGCACCAACCAGTCCGCCGCGGTCGAGCGCGAAAACCACCGGCAGATTCTGCAGGGCGACGTCGTGCACCAGTTGGTCGTAACCACGCTGCAGGAAAGTCGAATAGATGGCCAGCACCGGCCGCAGCCCTTCGCACGCCAGGCCGGCGGCGAAGGTGACGGCGTGCTGCTCGGCGATCCCGACATCGTAATAACGCTGCGGGTAGCGTTCGCTGAAGCGCAGCAGGCCGGAGCCTTCACGCATTGCCGGCGTAATGCCGACGAGTCGCGGGTCGGCGGCGGCCATGTCGCACAGCCAGTCCCCGAAAACCTGCGTGTAGGTCGGCTTGGCACCAGTCGGCCCGCCGGCGATGCCGACCTCGGGCTTGAACTTCGAAACCCCGTGGTAGAGAATCGGGTCGACCTCAGCCAGCTTGTATCCCTGGCCTTTCTTGGTGATCACGTGCAGGAACTGCGGCCCCTTGAGATGCTTCAGGTTCTGCAGTGTCGGCACCAGCGACTCCAGGTCGTGGCCGTCAATCGGGCCGATGTAGTTCAGCCCCAGTTCCTCGAACAGCGTTCCCGGCGTCAGCATCCCCTTGACGTGCTCTTCGGCACGCTTGGCGAACTCGCGCAGGGAAGGCGAGAAGTCGAGGATCTTTTCGCCGGCCTTGCGGGCAGCGTTGAAGGTGCTCCCGGAAAAAAGGCGCGCCAGATAGCGGTTCAACGCGCCCACGGGCGGCGAGATCGACATGTCATTGTCGTTGAGGATGACCAGCATGTCGGCGTCGGCGACGCCGGCGTTGTTCAGCGCCTCAAAGGCCTGGCCGGCCGACATCGCGCCATCGCCGATGATTGCCACGACTTTGCGCGTCTCGCCCTTGATCTTGGCGGCCAGCGCCATCCCCAGAGCGGCAGAAATCGAGGTCGAGGAATGGCCGACGCCGAAGGTGTCATAGCGGCTCTCGCTGCGCTTCGGAAACCCGGAAACACCACCGTGCATGCGCAGTTTGGCCATGCCGGCACGACGGCCGGTGAGCACCTTGTGGGCGTAGGTCTGGTGGCCGACGTCCCAGACCAGGCGGTCGTGTGGCGTGTCGAAGACATGATGCAGGGCGACGGTGAGTTCGACCGTACCGAGGTTCGACGAGAGGTGCCCACCGGTGCGGGAGACCGAGTCGACGAGGAAGGCACGCAATTCGTCGGCCAGTTGCGGCAATTGTCGGCGGTCGAGCGCGCGCACTTGTGCCGGATCGCTGATGGTATCGAGCAGAGGATAACGGGTCATGGGTTCTCGTGGGTCCAGCAGAATTGCTCGGTGGTGGTCTGGCGCGGGGAGCAGAGATCTGAATTCAGAACTTGCGCCGGGTGATGAAATCGGTCAGTTCGACAAGGCGTTGGCTGCGTTCGCCAAAAAGGTTCAGCGCCTGCAGTGCCTGCGCTCTGAGATCCGCCGCAAGCTCGCGGGCACGTTCGAGCCCCAGCAGACTGACGTAGGTGGGTTTTTCGGTGGCGGCATCCTTGCCGGCGGTCTTGCCCAGCGTTGCCGTACTGGCCGTGCAGTCGAGAATGTCGTCCACGACCTGAAACAGCAGGCCGGCTCGCTTGGCAAAACGGTCGAGCGCTTCCCGCTCGGTCGTGGACAGCGGCGTTCCACAGAGGGCGCCAAGGATCACCGCTGCCCGGATCAAGGCCCCGGTCTTGAGGGCGTGCATCAGTTCGAGTTCGGGCTGGTTCAATGTCTTGCCGACCGACTCCAGGTCGATCGACTGACCGCCGGCCATGCCGCAGGAGCCACTGGCTCGCGCCAGCAGGCGTACCATCTCCAACTGTCGGGCGCCGTCACCGAAGTCTTCGCGTGCCAAAAGCTCGAAAGCCAGAGATTGCAGGCTGTCGCCAACCAACAAAGCTGTGGCTTCGTCGTACTCGACATGGCAGGTTGGTCGCCCGCGGCGCAGTACGTCGTCATCCATGCAGGGCAGGTCGTCATGCACGAGCGAGTAGCTGTGGATCAGTTCGACGGCGCTGGCGGCTAGCTCCAGCCGCTCGCGGGCAGCATCGGTCAGATCGCCCGCGGCGAAGACCAGCAGTGGACGGACGCGTTTGCCGCCATCGAGGCTGGCGTAGCGCATTGCCTGATGCAGGCGGCCCGGAATCGCCTCGCCGGGCGGCAGATTGCGGGCCAGCGCCGCTTCGAGTTGAGCCTGGACGCCGCGCATCCAGTCCGCGAAGGAAGGCTCCCGGGAATTCGCGTGGACGACGGTGGGCTCGCTCATCGTGCCTGCCCACCATTGGCATCGAAATCGCGTAGCGCACCCCCGTCGAGGATCTGGATGCGCTGTTCGGCGTCGCTGAGTTGCTGCTGGCAATGTCTGAGCAAGTCGCTACCGCGTTGATACGCTGCCAGCGACTCCTCGAGGGGCAGACGACCCTCTTCCATACTCTGGACGATCTGTTCGAGCTCGGCAAGTGCTGCCTCAAACTTCAGGTCGCCGATGGAAGATCCCAGCGTACCGGACGTTTCAGAATCTGCTGTGTTCCTGGAGTTCGCTCGTGGCATTGGAAAGGCTCGACTCAAACCAACAAAAATAGCCGATTAGGGGGCTTGTGGTCAAATGAAAAACATACCGGGATGTATGGTTCGGCGGGTCGCTGCTCTTGCCATGAGCGGCGGGTCTTCGCCAGGGCGGCAGGAGCAGGCGTCGGCAACGCGTCCCGGGGGTACTGGTGCTAAACTTGCCCAACGAGAAAGGGAGCATGCCATGATTGTCATTGAAGAACGCCCAAGACGGGTGGATGTTACGGTTTACGCGGAGTTCACCTTGGCCGACTATCAGGAGTTCGAGAACGCGGTCAATTACGCGATCCAGTTCGAAGGGCCGGTCGACCTCTTCTTCGATTTGCGCGAGATGGCTGATTTCACCCTCGATGTCGCGTGGGAGGATATAGTCTTCGCGCGCGCGCACGCCAGCGATTTCAGCCGGATTGCCGTCCTCACGCATAGCCAGTGGGTGGCCTGGAGCGCCTGGCTGTCACAGATATTCGTGCGCGCCGAGATGCGGATCTTCGACGACGAAGTCGAGGCACGTTCCTGGCTTGCGGCGGAGGCGGGCGAGGCGTCGGCGTGAGCTATACGACCCTGGTCAACGGCGCCGTGGTCGCCGAACGTCTGCACGACCCCGAGTGGCGAGTTTTCGACTGCCGACACCAACTGACCGACCCTGACGCCGGTGCTCAGGCCTATGCCGCTGGGCATTTGCCGGGAGCGTTCTTCCTGCACCTCGATCGTGACCTGTCGGGGCCGACGAACGGCCGTAACGGTCGTCATCCCCTGCCCGATCCGCTGCGGCTGGCCGACAAGCTCGGCGCTGCCGGCGTCGGTGCGGCAACGCAGGTAGTCGCCTATGATGACGCCGGAGGCATGTTGGCCAGTCGTCTGTGGTGGTTGTTGCGTTGGCTGGGGCATGACCGGGTCGCCGTGCTCGACGGTGGCATCGACCGCTGGCTGGCCGAGGACAGGCCAGTGACGACCGAATGGCCGCGCTCCGAGGCGAATGTGCTTGCGGTGGCTCCTCGCGATTGGGTGGTGGACAGCGAGGCGGTGCTCGGCAATTTGCATGACAACCGCCTTTGCCTGGTCGATGCTCGCAGCCCGGATCGCTTTCGCGGTGAGAATGAAACGCTCGATCTGGTGGGCGGGCACATTCCGGGCGCCCGCAACCATTTCTTCCGCGACAATCTGGGTGCGGACGGGTGCTTCTTGCCGGCAGCGGACTTGCGCCGCCGGTTCCTGGCATTGCTCGCCGGGCGAGCGTCGGACGAGGTGGTGATGTCCTGCGGATCAGGCGTCAGCGCCTGCCACAATCTGTTGGCGATGGAGATCGCCGGTCTGCATGGCGGCCGCCTTTATGCCGGGTCGTGGAGCGAATGGTGCAGTGATCCGGCGCGACCGATGATCCGTCGGGAGGCCTGAGTCCTCAGGCGAGCAAGAGTTCCGCTGCCGCGTCGGCGATCTCGTCGAGCGACAGCCCGCCGTCGGGGCGGTACCACTGGCTGCTCCAGTTCAGCATGCCGAAGATGAACAGCCGCAAGGGTGGCGCGGAACTGCGCAGCCGCCCCGCGGCAGCCAGTTCGTCGAGCGTCGCCTGCCAGACCTGCTGGTAGCGGTCGGTGACTGCTGCGATCTCGGCGCGCGCGCGCGCGTCGAGCGATCGCGACTCATAGAGCAGCATCGGCGCGTGGCAATCGCTTTCGAGCAGGTTGCCAAGATGCGTGCGGATCATCGTCCGCAGACGCTGTTCCGGGTCGGAGACTTCGGCGATGGTGGCGAGGAGCCGGCGGTAGCCGGCCTCCAGGCCTTCGATCATCGCCGTCTTGAGCAGATCCTGCTTGCTGCGGAAATGGTAGAAAGGGCTCCCGGAACGCATGCCCACAGCCTCGGCGATATCGCGCGTTGTCGTCGCGTCAAAACCTTTCTCGACGAACAGGCGTGCCGCCGCGCGCAGAATCTCGTCGCGGCGGTTGGCTTCGATCGGCGCACGCTGCCGCTTGCCACCAATGCGCCCGGCGTTCAGAGGGTCGCCGCCACGCGCGTGCCCTGGTCGATGGCGCGCTTGGCATCGAGCTCGTTGGCGACGTCGGCACCACCTATCAGCGACAGCGGCACGCCGGCCGCGCGCAGACCGTCCTCAAGCTCGCGGCGCGGCTCCTGCCCGGCGCAGATGATCACGTGATCCACCGGCAGGCACTGTTGTTGCCCATCGACAAGGACATGCAGGCCGCGCTCGTCGATGCGCTCATAGGTCACACCGGAGAGCATTTGTACGCCGCGTTTCTTGAGTAGCGTCCGGCGAATCCAGCCAGTCGTCTTGGCCAGCCCGTCGCCGACCTTCGCCGCCTTGCGCTGCAACAGCCAGACCTGGCGTTGTGCGACTTCGGCAACTGGCGTCTTGAGGCCACCGCGATTGGCGAACTCGGGATCGATGCCCCACTCGCCCTGGAAGCGTTCGAGTTCGTCGCGGTCGTCGTCGACGTGAGTCAGGAACTCGGCAACGTCGAAACCGATGCCGCCGGCGCCGATGATCGCCACGCGCGCGCCGGCCACCCGATAGCCTTCGATCAGATCCGCGTAGGAGATCACCTTCTCACTCTCGATGCCGGGCAACTCGGGTCGGCGCGGCACGATGCCAGTGGCGAGAACGACATGGTCAAAACGGCCGTCGGCCAGTTCCGATGCCTCACAGTTTCTACCGAGTTCGAGCGAGACGCCTGCGTTCTGCAGGCCGTGGGCGAAATAGCGTAGCGTTTCGCTGAACTCTTCCTTGCCGGGGATGCGGCGCGCCAGGTTGAACTGGCCACCGATTTCCGGCGCCGCGTCAAACAGTGTCACCTGGTGTCCACGTTCGGCAGCGGTCAGCGCGCACGCCATCCCCGCCGGTCCGGCGCCGACGACGGCGATCTTCCGCGGCTTCTCAGCTTTCTCGATCACCAGTTCGGTTTCTCGGCAGGCACGCGGATTGACCAGGCAGTAAGTCAGCCTCCCTTCGAAAATCTCGTCGAGGCACGCCTGATTGCAGGCAATGCAGGTATTGATCTCGTCGGCTCGTCCGGCTGCCGCCTTGTTGACAAAAGCCGCGTCGGCGAGGAAGGGTCGCGCCATTGACACCATGTCGGCACAGCCAGTGGCGATCACTTCCTCGGCCACGTCGGGCGCATTGATGCGATTGGTGGTGATCAGCGGAATCCGAACGTGACCCATCAGGCGCTTCGTCACCCAGGTGAAGGCGGCGCGCGGGACCATCGTCGCGATCGTGGGAATGCGCGCCTCATGCCAACCGATGCCGGTGTTGATCAGCGTCGCTCCCGCTGCCTCGACAGCCTTGGCGAGCGCTACGATCTCGTCCCAGGTGCTGCCGCCTTCGACGAGATCGAGCATCGACAGGCGAAAGATGATGATGAAATCCGGCCCGGTTACCGCTCGCACGCGACGGACCGTCTCGAGGGCGAAGCGGCTTCGGTTCTCGAAGCTGCCACCCCAGCCGTCCTCACGAAAATTGGTCTGCTGGGCGACGAACTGGTTGATCAGATATCCCTCCGATCCCATCACCTCGACGCCGTCGTAGCCAGCGGACTGGGCAAGGCTCGCGCACCGCGCGTAGTCGCCGATGGTCCGCTCGATGTCCTCCTCGCTGAGCTCGCGCGGTCGGATCGGCGAAATTGGTGCCTGCACCGGCGACGGTGCTACCGCGCCGCGATGGTAGGCGTAACGACCGGTATGGAGGATCTGCATGGCGATCTTGCCGCCAGCCTGGTGGACGGCATCGGTGACCTGCCGGTGCTTCTCGGCCTGGGCTTCGTTCTCCAGCACGGCGGCGCCGGGCATCACGACGCCGTCCTGATTGGGAGCGATGCCGCCGGTAACGATCAAACCGACCCCGCCTCGAGCGCGTTCCGCATAGAACGCAGCAAGACGGGAAAAGCCCTGGGGGGCTTCTTCGAGGCCGGTATGCATCGACCCCATAAGGACACGATTCTTCAACCTCGTGAAGCCGATGTCGAGCGGGGCGAGCAAGTGTGGATAAGGGTTGGCGGGCATTCTGACTGTCTCCTGGGAAGGCTTTTGCCGGGGGTGAGGGACGGAAGAAACGGCGATTAATAATTAAGCAAGCAAGCGCTTGTTGGATTATCCGTTATCACGGCAAGTCACGCAAGCCACTGCCACCTCTTCGTCAAACCGGTGGCCGGGATCTGAGCATCTGCATCGGAGTCGGATCGAGGGGGTGGAAACCAGGGACCACAGGATCAATGTGTGTCGCTGCTCGCCGCTATCTCGACTTCGCGCCCCGTCGTACTCAAGGTGGGGACGCGCGCCAGCGGCGGCGTCGAGTCACTTCTGTCGCGAATCTCTCCTCCACGGCAAACTGCCGGGAGCGTGCTTTTGGCATTATCCGCACGCATCTCGCATATGCATTGACGCGGCTTGTCATACGATGTATTGGTAAGAAGTGGCGTGTTGATGACGCGTCACTCCGCACATGCTCATTACACGAGGAGACCCACTTTGTCGAAGAAGAAAGGCAAGAAGACGTCCGCCAAGTCGGACGAAAAGAAGGCGCTGGACCCGGTTGTTGATCCGATCCAGGCACTGCAGGATCGCCTGGCTGCGGTGGAGGAGCAACTCGCCCAGTTCGCGCTCAGGGAGGGGCCGGTCGGGCCGCAAGGTCCAGCCGGTCCTGCCGGGCCCCAGGGCGATCCTGGGCCGGCCGGGCCCAAGGGTGATCCGGGTGCGCCCGGAAGAAAGGGCGATATTGGCTCGACCGGGCCGGCAGGTCCGGCAGGCGCCACAGGGGCCAAGGGTTCGGCCGGTCCTCAGGGCCCCAAGGGTCCGGCTGGTCCTCAGGGGCCCAAAGGTTCGGCCGGAGCTCCGGGTAGCAGCGGTGAAAGTGGCGTAACCACCTGACGGACAGTGTTTGGGCTACCTCACAGGGACGGGGACCCGGGAGATATACAGCCGTCAAGCTCCCGGGGTCCCGGTCTTCAGGCTCGGCGTCGATTGACAGCGAGCTTCGGAAATTCGGCGAGGAGGGTGAGTGGCACTCTTTCCAGGATAGATTACCCGACGTCGGGGCTCGTCCACCGATCCGCGCGTTGACGGTTGGAGCGCTGGCTGACATCCGCGCGAAGACAAAAAAGCCCATTTAAAAAATGGGCTTAAATGTTTGTCCTGGCGGAGACGAAGGGATTCGAACCCTTGATGCAGGTTTATGCCCGCATGCTCCCTTAGCAGGGGAGTGCCTTCGACCTCTCGGCCACGTCTCCTAGGACGGTGTAATGATATCGGTTTCACCCCGACCGGTCAAACCCAACGTTGCCTTCTGAGGTTTCTCCAGGCCGAAGGCCTTGTGCAGGACACGCACGGCGAGTTCGAGGTACTTCTCCTCGATGACCACCGAAATCTTGATCTCGGATGTCGAAATCATCTGCAGGTTGATGCCTTCCTTGGCCAAGGCGCCGAACATCTTGCTCGCCACACCGGGGTGCGAACGCATCCCGACGCCGACGGCGGAAACCTTGCAGGTGGTGGTGTCACCCGTGATGTCGCGGGCGCCAATCTTTTCCTTGACGGTCTGCAGGATGGCAAACGCCTTGTTGTAGTCGCTGCGATTGACGGTAAAGGAAAAGTCGGTGGTGTCGTATTGACCAATGTTCTGGATGATCATGTCGACGTCTATGTTCGCATCGGCGATGGGCCCGAGGATCTGATACGCGATGCCGGGGCGGTCGGGAACGCCGAGCACGGTGAGCTTGGCCTCGTCGCGATTGAATGCGATCCCGGAGATTACAGGTTGTTCCATGTTGCCTCTTTCCTCAACAGTGATCAGTGTGCCCTCGCCTTCATCTTGGAAACTTGATAGCACCCGGAGTTTGACCTTGTATTTGCCGGCGAACTCGACCGAGCGGATCTGCAATACCTTCGAGCCGAGGCTGGCCATTTCCAGCATCTCTTCGAAGGTGATGGTGTCAAGTTTGCGCGCTTCGGGAACTACCCGCGGGTCGGTGGTGTACACGCCGTCGACGTCGGTATAGATCTGGCATTCGTCCGCCTTCATCGCCGCGGCGAGAGCGACTGCTGAGGTGTCCGAGCCGCCACGGCCCAGTGTCGTGATGTTGCCTTCTTCATCGGCGCCCTGAAAGCCGGCGACGACGACGACGTTGCCTTCGGCAAGGGCCTGGCGAATCCGGTCCTGATCGATCTTGAGAATGCGCGCCTTGGTGAAGGTGCTGTCGGTCAGGACGCCAACCTGCGGCCCGGTGAAACTCTTGGCCTTGAGCCCTTCGGCATGCATGGCCATAGCCAGCAGGCCGATCGTAACCTGTTCTCCGGTTGCCGCGATCACGTCGAGTTCGCGCGGATCCGGGGAGGGAGAAATTTCCTTGGCGAGTGCGATCAATCGGTTGGTTTCCCCGGCCATGGCCGAGGGAACGAGAATGATGCTGTGTCCTTGTGCCCGCCAACGGGCGACGCGCTTCGCGACGTTCTTGATGCGCTCCGTCGAACCTACCGACGTGCCGCCGAACTTCTGAACGATCAGGGCCATTGCCAATCCGAGTAAGAAAACCAAAAAACCGAGATTCTAAAGCATTGCTCCTGGCGCAGCAAAACCTAGCCTTGTCCAATTGCGCAAGAGGCTCCCTGGGATGCGCAAGACGATTCCGAAAAATCGGCCGTTGGCGGTGGCAGCGATGATTCAGGCGAGCATGCCGAACGCTTTGGCCTGGTCGGCGCCGCTGCCGCTTGGCACGCAACGCAAAGCGCGAACACACGCGAGCAGTGGCTACGTGGTCTGCTGACGAACCGGCTGGTCGGTGGTGTTGGTGCGCTTGACTTCTTCGCTCGCCGGGCGCTTGAGCAAGCGGTGGCGGTTGGGCAGGCGATTCTGCTGTCGATGGACAGCGCCAGCTTGGCTGATCACTGCGCGGCACTACTGATCAGCGTGCGCCGCGCTGACCGACCTCTGTCGCTGCTCTGTGGGCCGACGGCGCCGAGGCCAATTCGGCTCTCGCCGGGCAGCGGATGCTGCTGGCGCAGGTGCAGGCCGGTTGCCCGCAGGATTGGGGTGATGCTATTGGCGGATCGATTCACCCTTCCGCCGCCCTGTTCGAGTAGATCATCGCGGCGGGCTGGCTTCATGAGCCGCGGTTTCGCCTGGAGGACACGAACCGCGAGGCGCCCAGGGGCCTCGATTGCATCATTCCGCTGATGGCGCTGGCCATGTACTGGTGTGGTCAGACCTGGCAAGGCGATGCCAACTGCAAACCCATCGCAGCGGAAAAGATTCTCGTGAGCAGGCTGGCCCCAAGCACTGGGGTATCCACAAGAGCTGTCGGAATCGCCGGTCATGATTCAAACTGGTCTCCCCCTTCTCTGGCGAGGTGCTGCCCGCGCACTGCTTCTGCCCGGGTGCTTCGAGAGGGCCGAAACTTCATGGGTGGTAGATTGGACAACGCTACCGCTTTACAGCAGGGATCACGGTCCCTATAATCGCGCCTTCTTTCGTGCGGGGGTATAGCTCAGCTGGGAGAGCGCTTGCATGGCATGCAAGAGGTCCGCAGTTCGATCCTGCGTACCTCCACCAACAAGCCGAAAGAAAAAACCGTTCCGGGTCCCCATCGTCTAGAGGCCTAGGACACTACCCTTTCACGGTAGGTACCGGGGTTCGAATCCCCGTGGGGACGCCAGCGATCAGGCAGTACCGCCTCAGATGCGCTAGTTGCGCGCGCGGCCAGCCTCTCTTCCTTTGCTGATCGTTGGGCGCTGCCTGTTCCGTCGCCGGGCTACTCCGGACAACGCGAATCGATGCTTATCGTCACGGGTCCGTCATTGATCAGGTGCACCTGCATGTCGGCACCGAACTCCCCGGTCTGCACACGACAGCCGAGCGCACGTTCGAGGGATCCGACAAAGCGGTCGAATAGCGGCTGCGCCACTTCAGGCCGCGCCGCGCGGCTCCAGGATGGACGATTGCCTTTCCGGGTCGAAGCAAAAAGCGTGAACTGGCTAACGGCAAGCGCCTCACCCTGAACGTCGATAAGGCTGCGGTTCATCGTTCCTGCCGCATCCGGAAAAATCCGCAGTCTGGCGAGCTTGGCCGACATCCAGGCAATGTCGGGATCCGCATCGGCCTCCTCGAAAGCCGCCAGGATCAGCAGGCCGCAGCCGATGGAAGCCAGCACCTGTCCGGCCGCTTCCACCCTCGCCGAGGCGACCCGCTGAACGACGACTCTCACGGCGGGGCCTCGCCGTCGAGTCGCTTGCGCATGCACAGCGCTGACGCCGGGCACAGGCTCCGGAACTCGGTCGTGGTGGCGATCGCCGCTGGAACAAGCTGACGCTCCACCGGCCGAAAGCCGCGGGCAGCGAAGAACCCCGGCACCGTCTTGGTCAGCAGGAACATTACGCGCTGCCGCTTCGCGCGTGCCCGACGTTCAAGCGCGTCGACCAGCCGCGTCGCCAGTCCGCGTCCACGATGGGTTGCCGCGACGGCCAGCGAACGCAGCAAGACTGCATCGTCGCAGAGTTCGAGTCCGGCAGTGGCGACCAGTCGGCCGCCGTCCCGGCAGACCAGAAACTCGCGCAGATGGGTCTCGGTCAGATCACCGAAAGGCAGGGCGCATTCCGCCAACAGTGCCACCAGCTCGGGCAGGTCATGCGCCTCGGCTTGCCTCGGCAGCCCTGCCGTCACGACGCTTCACCCAGCCTGTTGGCGGCGTTCATCGGGATAGGGCAGCCAACGGACGGCGCTGGTCAAGGGTTCGGGCTGCAGGGTCACATGCTCGATCCCCTGCTCGGCCAGCGCATGCCGGCTGGCGGCGAGTACCGTTGGCCAGCGTTCCAGCGATTGGACGACGAGGTGCGCCGACAGGGCGATACGGCTCGACGACAGAGTCCAGATATGCAGGTCGTGTACCGACGCCACCCCCGGGATAGCGGCCAGTAGCCGTCCGACCTGCTCGCTCGACAGACTGATCGGCACGCCCTCCATCAGGGCCTGCAGAACCTCGCGCAGCAGACGCAGGCTGGAGGCGAGCATCAGTACGCAGATCAGCAGTGAGAGTAGCGGGTCTACGGTCATCCAGCCGGTCCACATGATCACGGCACCGGAGACAAGCGCGGCCACCGAACCGAGCAGGTCGCCGAGGACGTGCAGCAGCGCGCCACGCGTGTTCATCGTCTGTTCGCCGTGCATCAGGAGCCAGGCGACACCGATGTTCAAGCCCAGGCCGAGCGCTGCGACCAGCGTGACTGCTTCGCCATTGACCGCCGCGGGGTCGAGGATCCGGCGCACGGCGACGACCGAGATGCCGACGACCACGAGCACCATGAACAATACGTTCGCCAGTGCCGCCAGAGTCTCGACGCGGCCATAGCCGTAGGTGTGACGCTGCGTCGGCGGGCGCTGTGCAAGCCAGGCGGCAAACGCGGCAAGGGCGAGCGAGGCGCTGTCGGTCACCATGTGCCCGGCATCGCCGAGGAGCGCCAGCGAGCCCGACCAGAAACCGGTGACCGCCTCGACCGCGGCAAACCCGAGCGTCAGCAGGAGGGCCCAGATCAGGCGCGGCCCGGCATCGGCATGGTGATGATGCACGTGACCCGCGTGCGCGCCGTGCGTATGCTGCGCATCCTCGTGGTGTTCGTGGTGCTCGTCGTGATCGTGGTGATGGTGGTCGCTCATGGTGCAGCCATTTTAGCCGACATCGCGGCGTCGATCGGCTCAGGCAGGCGGGCGGAAGATCGTGCCGCTGACGACAGCGCGCAGCGTTTGCGCCAGAGTCAGCAGCCAGAGCACCAGCAGCAGCCCCCAGCAGGCGATGCCGATCCACTCGACGCCGGCCAGGCCGGACATGCGGCCAAGCCGGAAGCTGCACGCCACGAAGGAGCCGAGCGGAAAGGTGAAGCCCCACCAGGACAGCGCAAAGGGCAGCATTCGCCGGCGCTGGGCAGCGGCAGTGAGCAGGCTGGCCATGACCACCCACCAGACACCGAATCCCCAGAAGAGGAGGCCGACGAGCAGCAGTCCGTTGTTCGCCACCGGCACGGGCAGCTGCTCGGCAAGGTTCAGCAGGCTGACGGGAATGACGCTGATCGGAGCCACCTGAATCCAGACGGTCGGCGCCAGAATGCCGAAAGCCGGCTTGCTTAGATACTTGCGCTGCAGCGTCAGAGCCAGCAGGCCGAAATACATCAGCGAGCCCGCGCCGAAACCCACGACATTGGTCAGCAATGCCAGATCGCGCGCGCTACCCTGCAGCTGGCCGACCAGCGGGCCACCAGCGATCGGGATCACCACCAGACCGACCGCCGGGATGAAGTTGGCCGGCGTCACGTGCTCGAGCCCGACATGCTCGCCGCTGAACATCGCGTACAGCACGGCGAAACTGAACGCGAAGGTGAGCGCCGCCCCAGGCCACCAGAACAGCAACGCCAGACCCGTTTGTGGTCCGAAAGCAACGAACTGTGCAGCGATGACCAGCAGGGCGATCGAAAAGGTCGGATAGAAGCTTGCCTGCACAGGATGCTGCAGCGTCGCCCGGGCGGCCTGAGGAAAAACGAGCCAACGGGCCAGCCAGGGAATCGTCAGCACCAGGAACAGGAGCAGATTGAAGTAGTGCAGCCCCCAGGCGAACGCTTCGATGCGCGGCCAGCGCGTGGCCAGCGCCAGCGTCGTGATGCTCAGCACGCCGCTGCCCATTACGGCAGCGAACCAGCCGGGAGCGAAGTTGCGGACGATCTGGGAGACACTCAACGGACTGGCGGAAGGCGTTACGGACATAGGTCCACCTTGTCGTATATCAGCAGACGCTGATTATCGCTCAGCGTGCCGACTGGCGGGTAGGCTCAGCCGCCGATTGTGACGATGAATTCGCGGCGCGCCCGACCAAGCGCGGGCAAGCGCAGCCGCTTAAGCCTGCCCTAACACTTGTCGTGCTAAAATAGCCTTTTGTTTTCCGGGACTTCCCCGCCGATGCACGAGCTGCCCTCGCGTGACAGAATCGACCGCTTCTTCCTCATCACCGGATTGTGGGTGGTGCTTCACGTCAGCGCCTTTACGACGGGCAAGGCTTACAGCGCGCCGGCCGTCGCGCTGTGGACGCTGGCCACCACCATCAGCTATGCGTTCCTGTACCTGCTGCCGGCACTGATTCCGGGCTACCTGCTTTACGGGTGGCTGAAGCGGCGACAGGCGACACGTGCCGGCGCAGCGGCGCTGGCCTGCCTGCTGGTCGGCCTGACCGGAGCGGTTCAGGTGCTCCTGTTCGCCGACCGGACGATCTATGGCATGTACGGTTTTCACATCAACGGATTCGTCGTCGACCTGGTCTTCTCGCCGGGGGGCATCGCCTCGCTTGGGGCAAGTCGCAGCACCGAGCTGACGGCAGCACTCATCGTCGTCGCCCTGCTGGCCTTGCAGGCGGCCAGCTATTACTGGGCAACGCGCCGCGTCGCCGAGCATCGTCCGCCGCGTGTGCTGCCACGCGCGCGCTGGGTACTGCTCGCTGTCCTTGTCTTGACGGTGGGCGAGAGACTTGCCTATGGCTTTAGCGCCGCCGTCAATTACCAGCCGATCCTTTTCGCCAGCGAGCGCTACCCCTTCTATCTGCCGATGACCTTCCGCCGGTTGGCGGCCCGCCTGGGCATCAACACCGCATCGGAAACTGTCGAGGGCATCCACATCAAGCCCAGCGGACTGAGCTACCCACTCGTGCCTTTGCAGGTCGAAGCGCCCGCACGGCCACTCAACATCGTCTGGCTGGTCGCCGAGTCGCTGCGCTTCGATCTGCTCGAGCCCCACCTCATGCCCAATCTGTGGGAGTTTTCAGGGCAGGCCTTGCGCCTCGAACACCACTACAGCGGCGGCAATGCGACGCAGATGGGCATCTTCTCGATGTTCTACGGTCTCTACGGCAACTACTGGTTTCCGTTGATCAAAGCCGGCCGGTCACCTCTCCTGATGGATGTGCTGCAGCAGCAGAACTACCAGTTCAGCCTGCACACCAGCCAGTCATTCACCTACCCGCCTTTCGACAAGACGGTCTTTCTGAAAATGAAGCCGGGCGACATGCACGCGCTGTCCGGCGGACCGCAACCGTGGGAGCGGGACCGCCAGAACATCGATGACATCCTCAGGTTCATCGACGCTCGCGACCCGGGCAGACCGTTCATGACCTACATGTTCTTCGAGGGAACGCACGCCAACTACACGTTCCCCGACGACAGCGTCATCGCCAGGCCCTATCTCGAAGACTTCAACTACCTGTCCGCCGATTTCGCTGGCCAGATGGAACCGATCAAGAACCGCTACCTCAACGCTGCCCACCACGTCGACCGCCAGATCGGGCGCGTCATTGCGCATCTGCGCGAAAAGGGTCTGCTCGAGACGACGATCGTCATCGTTCTCGGCGACCACGGAGAGGAGTTCATGGAGCGCAGCAACCGCTGGGGGCACGCGGCGGAGTTCAATCGCTACCAGACCAGCACGCCGGGCGTGCTATGGGTGCCCGGCGAGAAACCACGCGTCATCAGCGGCATCACCAGCCATCTCGACATCCCGGCGACGGTAATGCCGCTGCTCGGCGTACGCAATCCGCCGGGCGACTATTCACAGGGGTACGACCTGCTCAAGCCCGACTTTCACCGCGACTATGCCGTTGCGGCCGACTGGCATCGCATCGCCTACATTGGCGAAAAGTTCAAGATCGCCTTCCCGATCAACGCCACCGGCGTCATCCGGCAGGAAGTGCTGGACGACGACGACCGGCCGGTCAGCGATCCCGACCGCGCCAAGGACGAGATTCGCCCGGCGATGGTCGAAATCATGAACAACCTGACGCGCTTCAGTCGCCCCAAAGGGTGACCGCCAGCTAGCCTGGCGCACCCGGGCGAGCGGCCGGCGCCGACGGGGCCGGTCACTACCAAGAAATCCCGGGCGCCGGGTTGTTCATGCCCAGCAGCAGCAGGCGGTCCCTCCCGGGACGCTCACTTGCGCGCTGGAAAGACATACGGCGCAGTTGCCTTGGCTTGCATGCGGTAGGCCGAGCGTCCCCATGAGCTCTCTCCGGCGGAAACCTTCAGGACACCGCTGACCCACATCGCATCCATCGTCTGCACGTTCTTGAGTGGCTTGTCGGAGACCACATGGATGATCTGGTTGGCCGGTGGCGGTGGAACGTGAATGCAGGCGCCGAAGTAGGGCACCAGCAGGAACTCACTCACTTCGTCCTTCACGCGTTCGAGGGGAATCACAAAGCCGGCGATGCGGACGGCGGCACCGTTGAGCGAGCTTGCGACGGGTGCGTTGGCCCAGACGTCGCGCATCCGGGCGAGCGCGTCCATGGCGCGCGGGTCGCCATCCTCCATCTTCGCCAGGTCGACACCCTTGAAGGCGTCAGCGGGGTTCCAGTTCGGAGGAATGAGCTCCTCCCATTTGACTTCACGGAAATCGGAGGCTGGCTTGCCGGGCGCACTGCCGAGACGTTCGCCTACCTTGTAGGGGCTGCCTGGTGGGTCGGCAGTGTTACGTCCCGCGATATCTGGAACTCTTCAACCCGAGCCATTCGAGGTTGAGATGATGGCAAAGTCCCACGCTGACGCCGGAAGAAGAGGTTCCGGCGTCAGCGTGGGACGAGAGGGCTAGAAGGGCTCGCCTGGAGGTATTCTCCAAGGGGCTTCGGGATCGTAGAGGTTCATCTGACGGCTGCGGTGGCGGCGAAGCTGGACGAGGTAGCGGGCCTCACAAGCAGCGGCGAGTTGGTGAAGGAACTCGCTGATCGCCGCCGCACTTTCGTCGGAGAGGCCGTCGGGGAAGAGGGAGTGAGGGCGGCGTTTCATCGCAACTCCTCGATAGCCGCTTGCAGCAGATCGTCGGGCAAATGATTGAGTGCGCGCGGCACCGCCAGACGCATGGCGGTGCGCAGGATGCGCCCGGCGTGGCGCGGCAGGCCCTTGCTGGCTTGGCGCAGGAGTTCCAGGCCGGAATCGGTGAGCAGGGTATGCGCACACCCGGCGCTCTTGAGGGCATGGCCGACGAGTTGCGCAAAGCGCTCGCGTTCGAGCACCGGTCGCAGATGCACGCGTGCCTGGATGCGGCCGGCGAGTGCGGCGTAAGACGCCCGTTCGAGGGTTTGGGCGAGGATCGGGTGACCGACCAGCCAGACAGTGATGAGATCGCGCGAATCGAAGGCGAAGTTGAGAAAAGCGGGGAAATCGCGGAAGAATTCGGGCGGCAGATTCTGAGCCTCGTCGAGGATCCAGACCGGCAGAAGTTGCTTGGCGTCGGCCAGATGATGGATAGGCGCCTTGATGTCGCGCCACAGTTGGGCGCGGCGATAACTCGGCTGAAGGCCGAGGGATTGGGCCAGGCAGCGGTAAAGGTCTGCCCGTCCGAAATCGGTCTCGGCATGGTAGATGACTTGGTAGCGATGCGGATTGAGCTTGGCGGTCACGAGGCGCAAGGCGGCCGTCTTGCCCACGCCGGGCTCGCCGGTCAGCAGGCCGAGGCCGGGCGATTGCAGAAGCCACTGGAAGCGCTCGGCGAGTTGCGCCAGCGCACCGTCATCCCACAGCTCGGCGGCGTCCTTGCCCAGAGGCGGATGGCGCAGACCAAAGTGTTGCAGATACATCTTCAGTCTCCTTTGCGGTCGTAATACTGACGATAGGTGAGTTCGATCAGATTCGGGCCAGACGGCGAGGCGGGAGCGGCGTCTGTCGGGTCGGATTTATTTCGTTGGCGATCGAGATTGCCCAGGGCATCGAGCGGGGTCGCGGCGCCGATCCCCTTGCCGTGCTCGTCCTCGACCTCGATGACCGCCCCGCTATGCGGATCGACGACCAGACACACCGTCTTGCCGGAGAGTTCGAAAGGCACTTCGAAGCGCGCCCCCTGATACGACACCGTGCCATCCTTCCTGACTCGACGGCTGACGCGATACCGGAACAAGGCATCGAGCTGCGCGGCCAGCGCTCCCAGCGAACGAATCTTCGACAAATCCTGCTGGTAGCGCGCGAGCGGCGTCATCCCGTCGAGGCCGGCATGCGGCGTATGGTGATAGACCCGCTCCAGCCAGGCCCAGAGACGCGCATTGAGGTCCTCGAAACTGTTGATGTGGCGCTCGTCGAGTTCCGACAGGAACTGGTCGCGGCAGGTCCGGTGCCAGCGCTCCAACTTGCCCTTCACATGAGCAGCCAACTGCAGATGATGCAGTCGATCAGCAACAAGTTTTTCGGGTCACCCACCCGTTTCATCCCCTCTTTGGGCGCGAGTTCGTTCTGATCGAACGGCGCAATGCCTGGGGCGAGGAGCGCGTCTACTTTCACGATGACAGCGGCCGGGTGAGGCGCCTGACAGCCGCCTGGACCAGTGCAGTGGCGCCGGATCCGTTCGCCAGCGTGTCGGCCGGCCGCTCGCACTTCCGGGTCGACGACCTCTTGCACCTGGTGGCGCTGATTGTCCGCCAAAGCGCAGCACAGGGGTCGGCCGGGGCAAGCTCCCGGCAGCGCAAAGTGTCAAGAGAATAATGCCGGCAGTGTTAAGTGAATTCTGCCCTGCTGGGAGAACTGACGGAGGACTCGATGCCATGACTCCGTTTCCGATATGGCAAGACCATTACCAATCAGTGCGTTACGGCTCCAACTCAAAAATGGGTCTTTGCATCGGCCTTTGTGTGGCAGAATTATGCTTACAATGATCCCGCCCTCGAAGCCCGACCCCAAACTCCTCGCTCTCGCCGAGAGCGGAACCGTGAATCCGCACGCGCAGGACGTTCAGGATGCCGCCTTTCTCGACAGCGAGTTCTTCGATCCGCGGGACTTGGTACAGGTGCGTTACGAGATGCTGCGTCGTGTACGCACCGAAGGTCAGACCGTTGTCGATGCCGCCAGCAGCTTCGGCGTCTCCCGGCCGACCTTTCTACAGGCCCAGGCAGATTTCGAACGCGCGGGTCTCGCCGGACTGTTGCCGGTCAAGCGAGG
>AATO01000033.1_pt1 | contig 46504 bp, 41 predicted proteins | sample 270628 | NCBI WGS metagenome assembly AATO01 (sample SAMN02954268, study PRJNA17657) | bioreactor sludge metagenome | biome: terrestrial; feature: bioreactor; material: sludge; isolation source: Enhanced Biological Phosphorus Removal (EBPR) bioreactor sludge | place: USA: Madison, Wisconsin | reverse complement strand
CCTCGGCTTGTACGGGGCTCTTGCAGTGTACGCACAGGCGCCGCACGAGCCGCTGGGCGATGAGCCCGATGATATTGCCGGCCATGATGTCGGGCAGAATGCCGATGTCGAGCAGGCGCGGGATGGCACCGATCGCCGAATTGGTGTGCAGCGTCGAATACACCTGGTGCCCGGTCATCGCCGCGCGCAGAGCCATCTCGGCCGTCTCGGCGTCACGCACTTCGCCGACGAGAATGATGTCGGGGTCCTGGCGCATGATCGAGCGGATGCCGTTGGCGAAATCCAGCTTGACCGATTCGGCGGCGGACGTCTGGCGAACGAGGGTCATCGGGTACTCGACCGGGTCTTCGAGGGTCATGATGTTGACTCCCTCGGAGTTGATGTGGTTGAGCACCGAGTAGAGCGTTGTCGTCTTGCCGCTGCCGGTGGGGCCGGTGACGAAAACGATGCCTTCGGGGCGGGCAATCATCAGTTTGAGCTGGTCCAGCTGCTTCTCGGCGAGACCCAGACCCTCGAGTGGCACGATCCCCTTCTGCCGGTCGAGGATGCGCAGGACGACGTTCTCGCCGTGAATCGTCGGTTGCGCCGAGACCCGGAAATCGACCTGCCGGCCGCGCATGTTGAGCGAGATGCGACCATCCTGGGGAGCGCGCGTCTCGGCGATGTTCATTCCCGAGAGCACCTTGATGCGCACCGCCATGGCCGGCCAGTACGTCTTGTGCAGCGAGCGAATCTGCCGCAGCATGCCGTCAATACGGTAGCGGATGCGCAGAAAGCTCGCTTCCGGCTCGAAATGGATGTCGGAAGCGTCATGCTTGACGGCATCGGTGAGAATCGAGTCGATCAGGCGAACGACCGGCTGGCTGTATTCGTCAGCCGACGACTGCAGGCCGCGAAAATCGATCTCGCCCGTTTCGATCTCGTTCAGGATACCGTCGATCGACAGCTCATGACCATAGTACTGGTCGATTGCCCGATCGATCTCGGTCTCGCCGGCGAGCAGAGTGTCGATCTCGATTTCGTCGCCGGCCAGGCTGCGAATCTTGTCGAGGGCAACGATGTCGTTGATGTCGGCAATGGCCAGCGTCAGACGCTGGTTCTCGGCATCGTAGTCGAGCGCCAGCAAGTGGTGGCGCTTGGCAAGATCGCGCGGAACGAGCTTCAGCGCCAAGGGGTCGATGATGGCATTCGACAGATCGACGCTCTGCTTGCCGAGACTTTCGGAGAGTGCGTCGCGCAGCGTCGCCTCGGACACGAAACCGAGCGTGACCAGGAGTTTCCCGATCGGCCGGTTCGACTTCATCTGCTCGAGCAGGGCGATGCGCAGCTGATCCTCGCTGAGGATGCCCTTGCTGATCAGTATCTGGCCCAGGGGCCGTGAATGCGGATGCGCGTCGGGGGCGTTCATCATCGGCTTGGCAGCCCGCTCACGTCCGCCGATCGCGGCCGGTTCCGGCGATTACTGTTGCAGTTCAAGGAGACGCTTCCCGACCGCATTCTGATCGAAGGCACTGCGCCGCGTTTCGGCGGCGTTCAGCGCCATCCGGTAGTACTGCGCCGCCAGCTTGTTCTGGCGCAGATGGTCGAGGCTTACAGCGATGTTGAACAGGGTGTCGGCGTTGTCGGGCTCGAGCGCATACGCCTGGAAATAGGCCTGTTGCGCTTCACTCCAGCGACCCTGCCGGGCATACAGGTTGCCCAGTGCGAAGTGCAGGCTGGGCGAGTCCGGTTGACTGGCCAGCAGGATCTTCAGGCGGCTTTCGGACTGGCCGGAATCGCTGTGCCCACGCAGGTTGATCAAAGCCGCCTGGGCGGTGACGTTAGCGGGATCGGCTTCGAGCACCCTCAGATAGATCTGCTGCGCCCGCTCGGTCTGTCCCTGGCGGGTGGCGATTACCGCCAGACCCAATAGCGCGTCGGCATTCCGGGGATCGCCGCGGAGAACCTGTTCATAGCCGCTGCGCGCGTCGTCCAGCCGGTTCGCCTGCAAGGCGTCATAGGCATGCTCAATGGCCTGCCCGTGCCTGGGCCGGCTATCGTTCAGACGGAAGACGCCGGCGACTTCCGCTGCCGGAACACTCGCGGGCTCGCGACCGGCGCGCTCGGCACGCCGCGTGGAGGCTACGGCGCCGGACGCTGCCTGCGGCGGTCGCGACGCCTCTGGCGGAACGGTTGGTGGCAGGACCGGCGGCAGCGCCACCTCCGCCGCCGGCAGCGGCGTCAGGTCGGCCTGCGGCGCTGGCGGCGGAGTCGGGCGGGCGGGCGGCAGCGGGGTCGCCGGCTGGGTCAGCGAGCCTCTGCCGACCGCCTGCAACTGCCACCAGAAGTAGCCGACGATGACCAGCGTCGCCAGTGCGAGCAGACCGAGGAACAGCCAGAGAGGGGCGCGTGACGCCGGGACCGGCTTGGCGGCAAAGACGTTTTTCGCGGCACGGCGCTCGGCCGCTTCGCGAGCGCCGTTGTCGGCGGGCGCCCTCGCCGATGACGCTGCGCGCCGCGGCGACGACGGAGCCGTCGCCGCGGCGGTCAGATCGGCGTCGATCGTGTCGAGGTGCCGGGAGAGCGGCGGCAGCGGTGTGCCGGGAGGCGCCGGCGTCGTTTCCAGCGGGTCCAGGCTCAGTTCACCGACGACAGGCTCGGCACGACTGGTCGGGGTCGCCAGTCGCTTGGCCTCCTCCGCCCGCCGCAGGGCATCCATCAACAGGCTCACTGCAGCGGTTCCGGAGTCTGGTCAGGCAACGAGAACGGCCGATAGACCTGATCGGTCCTGAAGAAGTCCTTCTTCGGCAAGAATTCCCTGAAGCTGCTGAAGTCGCCATCGATCGAAGCGTCCCGGATGACCGTCGGGCGCAGCAGGACCACCAGCTCCGACTTGGAGGACGAGTTACCGCGGTTGTTGAAGACCTCGCCAACGAACGGGATGTCGCCGAGACCTGGTAGGCGCCCAACCGTGTTGCCTATTCGGTCTTCCATCAGACCACCGAGGACCGCGATGTCGCCACTTTCAACGCGCAGCATCGACTCGATCTCGCGTGTACGAATCTGTGGCACGAGGTTCGGGATGGTGTTACCAGTCTTGGGATTGACAAGGCCTGGATTGGGATCCTGCTTCAAGTCAGCGATAAAGGAGATCGATGGGCGGACATTGAGGGTAACGGTGCCACTATCACTGATCTGTGCGGTCAGACTCATGAAAAAACCGATCGAGACCGACTGCGGCGTGGTTGTCGTGGGATTTGAGACGGGACCACTGGCTGCGGCAGCCCCACCGACGACTACGCCCACAGCAGAAGCTGCGTCTTGCTTGACGCTGAAATAGACGAAATCCTCCGACACCCTGAGCGTTGCCGTCTGGTTGTTTAGCACCGCTAGCTTCGGGCTGGAAAGCACCTTTACGGTGCCAAAGAGGCGCAGCAGTTCGACGGTCGCCAGCAGACTCGCGGGGTTGATGTTACTGTACTTGATCACATAAGGGGTCACGGCATTTTGCACGTTGGTCGTCAGTGTCGGCTTCGTGACGCTGTACTCGGTACCACTCGTCAGACGATTCCATTGAATCCCCTGCTGGTAGCCATCAGACAGGGTGACTTCAACGATCGTCGCTTCGATGAGCACCTGCCGCCGGGCACTGCTCATGACTCGATCAAGGAACTCTTGCACTTTCTCGTGTTGCCGCGAGGTGGCCCTGACGGTGATGACCCCACCTTCGGGATTAGCGATCACCGATGCGGCCTCACGGTAAGTCATCCGCTTGACGACCGTGGCACCGGTGTTCTGCAGAGTCGCCGGATTCGGACTGCCGGCGATCGTCTGTGCAAGCTGGCTGACCCGCGCCGCCACGCCTGTCGGCGCCGGGGCGCCAGTGCCCGTCGTGCTCTGCGAGCCGCTTTGCTCGGTCACGGTCTCGGTCGAACCCTCCGGGAAGACCTTGTCGGTTTCGCGCAGCAAGTCCGTCAGATTCTTCTCGAGCGACTCCCAGAAATGGTTTTTCGACTTGTTCTCGATCTGGATCCGGGAGGTATTGCCGGTACCCGCGACACCACCGCTGCCGGTTGCCAGCGCGCTGGTCGAGATCTGGGTATTGGTCGAAATCGTGCCCGTGACATCGCGCGCAATGTTGAAGTAATCCACCTTGTAGCTCTTGAGATAAGGTGCGTCAGGCATCACGGCGAGGTTCGGGCCGTCCAGTTCGAAGCGCATGTCCGCCTGTTTGGCGATGCGGGTGAGCAGTTGCGGCAGCGTCTGGTCGATGGCGTTGAGCGTCACCGTGCCGGTAAGGCCCGGATGGATGTCCACGTTGAGCTTGGCGTCGCGGGCCAGCGCAAACAGCAGGTCGTGCAGCTTCACGTTGTTGACCACGACACTATAGGTTTCGGTCTTGGCGCTTGGCCTCGGTCTGGGCAAGGAGACACTTTGCTGCACCACCTGGGGAATCGACCCCTGGCTTCGGACCACGCTCTCGGCCTGCAAATGACCGGCGGACGGCCCGTTGCTGAGCGTCGTCGGGGTGCAGGCACCCAACAGGAGCAGGATGGGGATGGCGCTGAGAATGCTGACAACGCTGACAATTCGCAGGGACACGCTCGGGCTCGATCCAGTCAAGGGTGAAGTTGATGATACCACGCCAGCAGTGCTATTCAAGTGCATGATTTTTATTGCCTTAGGGCCGCGTCGTCAAGACCCTGCGCGAATCGGGGGGCGCGCAGCTTGCGGACCTCGCGGACGTAAGGCCGGCTCGACGGGCTGATGTCGGCAAGCATGGCGAGAGCAGCGTTTGCCTGCTCGCGCGAGGAGTAGTCGCCGTAGATGACGCCCAGCCTGTCGCGTCCGCTCAAGCGCGATCGATAGACCCTGACCTGGCGGGCGTCGAGCACTTGCGCGTTGTTGGCCATGAAATCGAGCACCTCTCGTTGGCTACCGGCGTCGGTGACGAGCAACTGAATGAAGTAATGGCTGTCCGGGGTTCGCTGGAGCCAGTCTTCGGTCGCGGCAATCCGTTCCGCAAGCGAGAGAGGCGGCTCGGCGCCGCTGCTGGCCACCCGCACGCCCGACGGGTCCGGCGCGGCAATGGCGACCGACGTCGGCGCGGAGACCGGCGCCGGGTACGGCGCCACCATTACCGGCACGGCGCCGCCGGCCGGTGCGGCGGCGATCGTCGGCGCTGCCGGCGTTTCGCTGGCGGCGTGGCGGCTGCCGGCCAGGTAGGCGGCGCTGGCGATCGCACCGGCAGCCACCGCTGCCCCACCGATCCACACCCAGCGGGCACCGAAGCGGCGACTCAGGGGCTTGAACTGCGCATCGCGGATCGCAGCTCTGGCCTGGCGGCAATCGATCTGGTGCACGCCGTCGGAGAATGCGGCAAGCAGTGCCTTGTCAGCCAGGATGTTGATGCGTCGCGTCAACCCTTCCGACGTTTCGCTGATCCGCTGGATGGCGCCTTTCGTGAATAGGTCGGGACCGTGGTAACCGGCGGCGCGCAGGCGGAACATCAGGTACACCCCGACGTCGTCGCGACGTAGCGGCTCCAGCCGGAAATGGTGCGTAATGCGGTCGTTGAGTTGCCGCATGGCCGTTTCACCCAGCCGCAGATCGAGTTCCGGCTGACCGAAGAGGACGATCTGCAGGAGCTTGTGGTGGTTGGACTCGAGGTTGGAGAGCAGACGGATCTCTTCGAGCGCTTCCGGCGGCATCGCATGCGCCTCGTCGATCAAGGCGACGACCTGCCGGCCGGTGGCATAGATGCTCAGCAAACGTTCCTGCAAGGCGCGCAGCAGAAGATGGCTACGCTCATCGGGAAGCGGAATATGCAACTCGTCGGCGATGGCGAAAAGTATCTCGTCGCGCGACAGCATCGGGTTGGCCAGGTAGACCGTTTCGACGTTCTCCGGGAGTTTTTCAAGCAGCATCCGGCACAGCATCGTCTTGCCGCTGCCGACCTCGCCGCTGACCTTGACGATCCCCTCGTCGTGCGTGATCGCGTAGATCAGCGCCTCGAGCGTCGCCCCCCGATTGGCGCCGGCAAAGAAGAACTCGGTATGTGGCGTGATGCGAAACGGTGGCTCGCGCAGCCCGAAATGCTCAAGATACATCATCGATCGTGTACATCACTGCTCCCGAAACGAGGCTTCCATGCGGTTGTAGAGCGTCGTGCGATGGATGCCGAGCAGGCGTGCCGCCTGGCTGACATTGCCGTGCGCGAGCTTCAGCGCGGCCTCGATGTAGCCCCGCTCAGTGGCGTCGAGCAGGCGATCGAGACTGAATGGTTCCCGCTGCCGCAAGCGATGGCTTGCCGCAGTAACGATGGCGTCCCCCGAGATTTCGTCGGCCGCCGTCAGCGAACTCGCGCCGGCGGCCAGCGGCTCGTCGGGAAGATCGAGTTCGACTTCGAGCGCCCCGGCGTCCACCGTCTGCCCGGGGTGCTTGGTGGTCAGACGGATGACGACGTTGCGCAGTTCGCGAACGTTGCCGGGAAAGCTGTAAGCAAGCCACAGTGCCGTCGCTTCCGGGGACAGCCGGAAAGGTGATTGCCGGGTCTGCGCCGCGTACATCTGGCGAAAGTGCTCGAGCAGCAGCAAGCGGTCGTCACCCATGTCGCGCAGTGCCGGGGCAGTGATCGCACAGACCGACAGGCGGTGATAAAGATCGGCCCGGAAGTTGCCCGACCTGACCTCCTTGCGCAGGTCCCGGTTGGTGGCCGCGATGATCCGTGCCTGGCTGACGCGCTTCTGGGTTTCACCGACGCGCTGGTACTCGCCATTCTCCAGCACGCGCAGAAGCTTTGCCTGCAGTTCGAGCGCCAGTTCGCCGATCTCGTCGAGGAACAGCGTGCCGTCGCCGGCGTCTTCGAAATAGCCGGTCTTCATCGCGACGGCACCGGTAAACGCACCTTTGGCGTAGCCAAACAGCGTCGGCTCGACCAGATTCGGCGACACGGCAGCGCAATTGAGCGCCAGAAACGGCTTCTGCCGGCGCCGGGTGCCGTAATGGAGGCAACTGGCAGCGATGATCTCCTTGCCGCTGCCCGACTCGCCCTCGATCAGGACCGGAAAAGGCAGGTCAGCATACTGGCGCAGTTGCAGGCGCAGTTTCTCTATTGCCGGGCTGTTGCCGATCAGCGGCGAGGCGCCGTCCCGCCCCATTTCATCGAGCGCGCGAAAGGCCAGTGCGCGCTTCAGGATCTGCTGTAGATCGCCCGGGTTGCAGGGCTTGGCGACGAATTCGGCAGCGCCAAGCGTGCGCGCGTGGCGAGCATTGCCGTCGTCGCTCTGCCCCGAGAGGACGACGATGCGAATGTCCGGCGCAAGCTTCAGCAGATCCGTGATCAGCGCAAAGCCTTCATCGGGACGATGTGGCAGCGGCGGCAGTCCGAGGTCGACGAGGGCCAATTCCGGGAGTCGGCGCAGCTGTCGCAGCATCTGCAGGCAATGTGGACGCGAATGACTGGTGACAACCTCGAAGAGCGGACTCATCGAGAAGCTCAGGGTGTCACAGATCAGCGCATCGTCGTCAACGATGAGGAGAAATGGCTTGTCGCGCAGGATGGCGTCCGGTTCGCTGGGCATGAAGGGCGTGGCGTCGCTCGAGAATGTGCCTGCGCGGCATTATTCCACACTTGTATTGGCGCCAAGCGATTCACATCGACGACGGTGGACAGTCGAGTATAATTCCGGCTCATTTTTGCCCGGGGATACTGCGGTGCCTGCCGATAATCTTGTCGAAATCAAGGATCTCGATTTTGCCTACGACGATCGACCGATCCTTAATGGCATCAGCATGCAGATTCCGCGCGGCAAGGTGGTCGCCATCATGGGCGGCTCCGGTTGCGGCAAGACCACGCTGTTGCGGTTGATTGGCGGACAACTCAAGCCGAGCCGCGGCGACGTGCTGGTCGACGGTCGGTCGGTGCCCCGCCTCAAGGACGACGAACTGTACGCCCTGCGCCGGCGAATGGGCATGCTGTTCCAGTTTGGCGCCTTGTTTACCGATATCTCGGTCTTCGATAATGTCGCCTATCAGATGCGCGAACACACCGATCTGCCCGAGGAACTGATTCGCGACATGGTGCTCATGAAGCTCAATGCCGTTGGCCTGCGCGGAGCGCATCAGCTGATGCCGGCCGAGTTGTCCGGCGGCATGGCCAGACGCGTGGCGCTGGCGCGGGCAATCGCGCTCGACCCGATGCTGATCATGTACGACGAGCCCTTTGCGGGTCTCGATCCGATTTCCCTTGGGGTCATCGGACAATTGATCCGCAAGCTCAACGACGCGCTGGGTGCGACGACGATCATGGTCACCCATGACATCCAGGAATCGCTGTTGATCGTCGACTACATCTATTTCATGTCTGACGGGAAGGTCGTTGCGCTCGGCACGCCCGACGAGATCCGCGCCTCCAGACACCCCTTTGTCCATCAGTTCGTTTTTGCCGAAGCCGACGGACCAGTGCCCTTCCATTATCCGGCGCCGCCGCTGGCCCACGAACTTCTGGGGAAAGGCGCACGCCCATGAGCAAGCGTGAGTCAGGCCCCGGCCCGCTCCTGTCGACCATCGCCAGTATCGGACACCATGTTACTGACGCACTGCAGCGACTGGGTTTTGCCAGCCGCTTTTTCGTCATGCTGCTCCTCTGCTCCGGACAGTCCTTCCGGCGACCCAATCTGACGATTCGCGAGATCTATTATTCGGGGTTTCAGTCGCTGCTGATCATCATGGTTTCCGGACTGTTCATCGGCATGGTGCTCGGCATGCAGGGCTACGAAACGCTGCAGCGCTACGGCTCGGCCGACGCACTCGGCATACTGGTGGCGCTGTCGCTGGTGCGGGAACTCGGCCCGGTCGTCGCCGCCCTGCTCTTCGCGTCGCGCGCCGGTTCGTCGATCACGGCCGAGATCGGCCTGATGAAGGCCACCGAGCAACTCACGGCAATGGACATGATGGCGGTCAACCCGATTGCCCGCGTCGTCGCGCCGCGTTTCTGGGGAGGCGTGATCTCGATGCCCTTGCTGGCGGCGCTGTTCTCCGCGACCGGCGTCTTTGGCGGTTACCTGATCGGGGTGGTCTTCATCGGTGTCGATGACGGCGCTTTCTGGTCGCAGATGCAGGCGTCGGTTGATTTTCGCTACGATATCTGGAGTGGCATCGTCAAGAGCTTCGTCTTCGGCGTCGCGGTTTCCCTGATTGCCGTTTTCGAGGGCTACGACGCGTTGCCAACGGCGGAGGGCGTTTCGAGTTCGATCAAGAGCACGGTCGTCAAGTCGGCCCTGGCCATCCTGGCGCTGGACTTCGTGTTGACTTCTTTCATGTTCCGGGAGGCTGGATGAGTCGCAAGTTGCTCGACCTGTGGGTCGGTTTTTTCGTTGCCCTGGGGCTCGCCGGGGTGCTTTTCCTGGCGCTTAAAGTCGGGAATCTGTCGGCAGCCAACTTTTCCGAGGCGTACCCGTTGACCGCCAAGTTTGCTAATATCGGCGGCTTGAAGGTTCGCGCGCCAGTGAAGAGCGCCGGCGTCGTCGTCGGCAGAGTCGCGGACGTGCGTTTCGACCCGGAAACCTATGAGGCGGTAGTGACCTTCAGCATCGACGGCCGCTACCATTTCCCCAAGGACACCTTCGCCTTGATTCTGACCTCCGGCTTGCTGGGCGAGCAGTACATCGGACTTGACCCCGGTGGCGACGAGAAGATGCTGAAACCGGGTGACGTGATCGCGAAAACGCAGTCGGCGGTGGTACTCGAGAAGCTGATCAGCCAGTTCATGTTCAACAAGGCTTCCGAAGGACCAGCCGCAAACCAATAGAATGGAAGAACATCCATGAAACTTCGGCTTTTGCCGTACCTGTCCTCCGTGGCCTGCGCAGTCGTCGTCGCCAGCGGTTGCGCGACGACGGCCAGCAATCCGAAGGATCCCTTCGAGGGCTTCAACCGGGCGATGTTCGCCGTCAATGAGGGCCTCGACGTCGCCATCGTCAAACCTCTGGCGCAGGGTTACGACACGGTCGCACCACTGCCGGTCAAGGTGGTCGTCGGCAACTTCTTCGGCAATCTCTGGGATGTGTGGACGGCTTTGAACAACCTCCTGCAGGGCAAGCCGGGAGACGCCGCTTCCGATGTCGGTCGGGTGCTGGTCAATAGCACTGTGGGCATCGGCGGCGCCTTTGACGTGGCCGGAGAACTGGGTCTGACCAAACATTCGGAAGAGTTCGGACAGACACTCGCCGTGTGGGGGGTGGGTGACGGCCCGTACTTCTACTGGCCACTCATCGGGCCGCGCACGACTCGTGACACCTTCGGCTGGCTGGTCGACACCTATTACGATCCGGTGTGGCGAGTAGACGACATGGCCCTGCGCAACAGCCTGGTAGCTACGCGCTACATCGACTTGCGGGCTACCCTTCTGCCTTCCGACAAAGTGATCGAGGAAGCGGCTTTCGACAAGTACAACTACATCAGGGACGCCTACCTGCAGCATCGTCGCAATGAGGTGTTCGATGGTGATCCACCGCGCGTCCCCCTGGACGATTAGGAGCGCCCCCTGGACCGAGGATTTCGCCGGCCGCGGTCGCAGCTGGCTGGGCGCTAACAACGTACTCTCACCTGCCTGGATACTGCTCATGAAGTACTTCGTATCACTGCTCTTGGGTTTGTTGGTAATGTTGTCCTCCGCGCTTGCTCAGGAGAGTGCGCCGGATGCGCTGGTCCGCAAGGTGACCGACGACGTCCTGACGATCGTTCGCCAGGACAAGGAGATCCAGAGCGGCAACACCCGCAAGGCGATGGAACTGGTCGACAGCAAGGTGCTACCGTACTTCAACTTCCAGCGCATGACCGCACTGGCGGTTGGTCGCGACTGGAGCAAGGCAACCCCCGAGCAAAAGAAGCGTCTGGCGGAAGAGTTCAAGACCCTGTTGGTGCGCACCTACTCGAATGCGTTGACCTCCTACAAGAACCAGACGATAAGCTACAAGCCAACCAAGATGCAGGCGGCCGACACCGATGTGCTGGTCAGGACGGAAGTCGTTCAGCCGGGCAGCAAACCGGTGCAACTCGATTACGCCCTGGAAAAGCAGGGTGACAGCTGGAAGGTCTACGATGTGATTGTCGCCGGCGTCAGCCTGGTCACCAACTACCGCGACACGTTCAACCAGGAAGTGCGCAACAACGGCATCGACGGCCTGATCCAGATGCTGGGCAATCGCAACAAGCAACTCGAAGCGGGCAAGAAATGATCGAACGCCTGGACGGCACTCTGCGCGTTACCGCGCCGATGATCATCGCCAATGCCCGCGCCCTGCTCGAAGCAGGGCGCCGTTCTTTGACATCGTCTTCCCCGCCGGCAGGCACCGCCATGCTGCTCGACCTGGCGGCCGTCAACGACGTCGATTCGTCGGCCTTGAGCGTCGTTCTTGCCTGGCTGCGTACGGCCGGCGCGCGTGGCCTGACCTTGCGCCTGGCCAACCCACCAGCGAACCTGATCAGCCTGGCAGCGCTCTACGGCGTATCCGAACTTCTCCCGCTCGCCTGAACGGGCGGCGTGGCCCCTCGCCAGCAAACATGCCATGAGCGTCGCCGTTGCCATTGAGGGGGTGGAGAAGCGCTTCGGTTCCGTGCTGGCACTTGCAGGCGTTTCGCTGCAGATCGCCGAGGGCGAGTTCTTCGGTCTGCTCGGCCCCAACGGGGCGGGGAAGACGACGCTGATCTCCTGCCTGGCCGGTCTCGCGCGTCCGGATACCGGTAGCCTGACTGTGCTGGGACACGATGTGGTCACCGACTACCGCGCCGCGCGTCGCCTGCTCGGCGTCGTACCGCAGGAACTGGTCTTCGACCCCTTCTTTTCGGTGCGCGAGAGTCTGCGCATCCAGTCGGGATACTTCGGAATCCGCCACAACGACCAGTGGATCGACGAGATTCTCGCCAACCTCGACCTGACCAGCAAGGCCGACACCAACATGCGCCGTCTGTCCGGGGGAATGAAGCGGCGAGTTCTCGTCGCCCAGGCACTGGTGCACAAGCCACCGGTGATCGTTCTCGACGAGCCGACGGCCGGTGTCGACGTCGAGTTGCGCCAGGGCCTGTGGCAATTCGTCCGGCGGCTCAATCGAGACGGACACACTGTGATCCTGACGACGCATTACCTGGAGGAAGCCGAAGCCCTGTGCGGACGGATCGCCATGCTCAAACAAGGACGCGTGGTCGCCCTCGATACCACCAGCAACCTGCTGGCACGCTTTTCGGGGCAGACTCTGCGTCTACGGGTCGCGCGTTCGACGCCACTACCGCAGACCCTGCGGGCCCGAGCGACAGAGAGCGAGGGCGCCTGGACTTTCCCTCTCGGTGCCCTCGGCGAGATCGAACCCCTGCTCGCGGCGGTCCGGGAGGCAGGTTGCCAGATCGACGACTTGCGCCTCACGCAGACGGACCTCGAGGACGTCTTCCTCGGTGTCATGCAGAGCACCAGCACTCGCCAGGCCACGTCGTGATGAGCGGCTTCCGGACCCTGCTCTACAAGGAAGTGCTGCGCTTCTGGAAAGTGAGCTTTCAGACGGTCGGTGCGCCGGTGCTGACCGCCCTGCTCTACCTGATGATCTTCTCGCATGTGCTCGAGGCACACGTACAGGTGCACGGAGTCCCCTACGCTGCCTTTCTGATCCCCGGCCTGGTGATGATGTCGGCGCTGCAGAACGCCTTTGCGAACAGTTCGTCGAGCCTGATCCAGTCGAAGGTGACCGGCAGCGTCGTGTTTGTGCTGCTACCGCCGATCTCCTATGTCGAATTCTTTCTCGCCTATGTGGTCGCGGCAATGCTGCGCGGTCTGATGGTGGGACTGGGCGTTCTGCTGGTGACCATGTGGTTCGCGCCGCCGTCCTTCATCGCACCGCTGTGGATTCTGGCCTTCATCGTCATCGGCGGCGGCATCATGGGAACCCTGGGCGTCGTCGCCGGCATCTGGGCCGACAAGTTCGACCAGTTGGCGGCTTTCCAGAACTTCCTGATCATGCCGCTGACGATGCTCTCCGGCGTCTTCTACTCGATTCATTCCCTGCCGGAATTCTGGCAGCAGGTGTCGCGTTTCAACCCCGTCTTCTACATGATCGACGGTTTTCGCTTCGGATTCTTCGGCGTCTCCGACGTGGCGCCGGAAACCAGCCTGGCCGTGGTCGCCACGAGTTTCCTGCTGGTGTCGGCGGCGACGCTGGCGCTGCTCAAGAGTGGTTACAAACTGAGGTCCTGAATCATGATGCAGCCAGAACAACTTCACACGATCATCGCCGCAGGCTTGCCCTGCGAACACCTGCAGGTCATCGGCGACGGCCAGCACTTCGAGGCACTGATCGTCAGTGCCGAATTCATCGGCATGAGCCGCGTGCAAAGACAGCAGCGGGTAAACGCCGTGCTGCGCGGACATTTCAACAGCGGCGAACTGCATGCCCTGTCGATGAAGACCCAGACCCCGGAAGAGTGGAGCGCGACACGTGGATAAGCTGCTGATTGAGGGTGGCACACCCCTGGCCGGCGAGATCGCCATCTCCGGCGCAAAAAATGCGGCGCTGCCGATCCTCTGCGCCTGCCTGCTGACGGCAGAACCTCTGCATCTCACCAACGTGCCCCGGCTCAGGGACATCGCAACCATGCTGCGCCTGATCGAGCAAATGGGCGTCGCGGTCACGCACGATGGCGCCAATGGGGTGGTACTGGACAGCAGCGGACTCAGCAACCCGCTGGCGCCTTACGACATGGTCAAGACGATGCGGGCGTCGATCCTGGTCCTCGGCCCCCTCCTGGCACGCCATGGCGAAGCCAGGGTGTCGCTGCCGGGCGGTTGCGCAATCGGCGCGCGGCCGGTCGAACAGCACATTCTCGGACTGCAGGCCATGGGCGCCTCGATTCACGTCGAGCACGGCTATATCCAGGCCGGGGCAGGGACAGGCAAGCGCGGACTACGAGGCGCCTGCATCGTCACCGACATGGTCACGGTGACCGGGACGGAGAACCTGATGATGGCGGCTGCACTGGCCGACGGCGAAACAATCATCGAAAATGCCGCGCGCGAACCGGAGGTTGTCGACCTGGCCAACTGTCTGGTGTCGATGGGGGCACAGATTTCCGGCGCCGGTACCGACAAGATTCGCATCCGCGGTGTCGAACGCCTGCACGGCGCAACACACCGGATCATGGCCGACCGCATCGAAACGGGAACGTACCTTTGCGCTGCTGCCGCCAGTGGTGGCAGCGTTCGCCTGACGGGAACTTCGGCGGCCTACCTCGACGCGGTAGTCGATAAGCTGCTCGACGCCGGCTGCGACATCGTCGCCGAGCGCGATGCGATCAGGCTCAAGGCTCCGCCGCGGCTGAAGGCGGTCAGCATCCGTACCTCACCCTACCCGGCCTTTCCGACCGACATGCAGGCACAGTTCATGGCCATCAACTGTGTCGCCGAGGGATCGGCGGTGATCCGCGAGACGATCTTCGAGAACCGCTTCATGCACGCCGTCGAGCTGATTCGCCTCGGAGCCGACATCCGTATCGACGCCAGCAACGCCATGGTCACCGGCGTCGAGCGTCTTCAGGGCGCGACGGTAATGGCTACCGACCTGCGTGCGTCGGCCAGCCTGGTCATCGCCGGCCTGGTCGCCCAGGGCGAGACTCTGATCGACCGCATTTACCATCTGGACCGGGGTTATGAAGGCATCGAGGAGAAACTCGGCCAGCTTGGGGCGCGCGTCAGGCGGATTCGCTGAACAGCGACTGCCGCCTGGAGGCAGCCCACGAATCAGGCTGGCGCCTGCGTTAGCCTGATTCGCGAACGCCCAGCCGGCAGGGCCGGCGCGCTCAGGAAGCGGGCGACGCGGGCGGCCTCGGACTACCGTCCGAAGCGACATCCTGAATCAGTTGCAGGTCGTTGTCCTGGGCGAAGTGAAGAACAAAGCGATAAGCCATGGGTTCCACCTCGTACAGGCGTCCATCCACGAAAACCGCTTTTTCGCCCTTGTAGTTGCGCGGACCCACGTAGGGTGAGTAGCGCATTCTCTTCTCGGCGCCGAAAGCCGACAGGACGCCGCAGAGTCTCTCGGCCCAGTCGCTGGGGCGGAACTTCTTGCCCGCAGTCGTCAGCCCGACGATGATGAAAGAGGAGTGCGACGAAGTGGTCATATCTCGGTCATGGCGTAGCGAGGTGAGCCGCAAAAATAGTCTCTTGGAGGTCGTTCAGCATCTGCGGACAGGGTCCACGAACGAATTTTACCAGAAAGGTGGGGGCATTGCCGGTTCTGACAGCGCCGTTCGCCGCAGCGTCGCCGACCGCGAACAGCCGGGGGGATGCGTGCACCTACTGGCAGTGCGGAACACGTCGAGATGGTGGGCGATAGTGGGATCGAACCACTGACTTCCACCGTGTGAAGGTGGCACTCTACCGCTGAGTTAATCGCCCTGCGTCCTGATCCACGGACCAACCTGATTCGCCTGCCCGACCAGCCGCCAATTGGCAACCGACAGAACAAGGCGTTCGCGAGACTAGCCTGCGACCTCCTCGACCGTGAAACGCTGGCCAGGAGCAAGCCCGATGACCCGCCGAGCAGAGAGGCGGATTACATCACACCTCGTCAATCCGGTCAATCACGCCGACGAGCACAGTGCGCCCAAGCCCGGCAGACAGCGCCCTTCTCGACCGCGTCCCAACCGCCATTCTTGATCGGACCGCCGTCAGAAATGCGCCCAGTCCGGGTCCGGCAACTCGGTGAATGCCTGCCGCAGGCGGTCGCCCCAGAGTGTCCTGATCTCGTTGAAGTAAGCGTTCTGCGGGCCGATGCTGACGTGGTTGCGCACCTTCAGGGCACCGCTCTCGTAGATCAGAAGATCGAGCGGCATGCCAACCGAGAGATTCGAGCGGATCGTCGAATCCATCGAGATCAGTGCACACTTGGCCGCTTCCTCGAAGCTCGTGCGGCAAGTCACGACGCGATCGATGATCGGTTTCCCGTACTTCGACTCGCCAATCTGGAAATAGGGGGTGTCGGCGCTGGCCTCGATGAAGTTGCCGGCAGCGTAGATGCTGAACAGGCGCGGGGCCTCACCGGCAATCTGGCCACCAAAGATGAGCGACGCGTTGAACTCGATACCGAATTCCTTCAGCGCAGCCGCATCGCGCTGGTAGACCTCGCGGACGATGCCGCCAATGTGGCGCGCGGCGTCGAAAAGGTTCGAGAGGTTGCAGAGGTTCTCCTCATCGCTTCGCTCCAGGCGTTCGCGCAGGATGTTGACCACCGACTGGCTGACCGAGAGGTTGCCCGCCGTCATGAGGACCAGTACGCGGTCGCCCGGTCGCTCAATGACCGTCATCTTGCGAAAGGTGTTTACATGGTCGACACCGGCGTTGGTCCGTGAGTCGGACAGAAACACCAGGCCGGCATCGAGCCGCATGGCGATGCAGTAGGTCACGGCACGGCTGCCGACGACCGCTGACGACGGCCCCGCACCGTCGCCTCGCGCGCAGCCAGACGAAACCGCATCGGCGCCTCAGGCCGGGACCAGGAAGTCGCGACTGATGCCGTCTCCCAGGTCGTAGATGCGATCCATGAAGTCGGTCAGGTATTCGTGCAGACCACTGGTCAGCACATCATCGATGCGCGCGAAATGCAGTCTGGCATGCAGCACGCCGGCCTGGCGTTCGGTTTCCGCCGAAGCGCCGTTGGCAATCAGTTGCAACATGTGGACAATGCCGTCGGCACAGGCATGCAAGGATCTGGGCATGTCCATGCGCAGGATCAGCAACTCCGCAACCCGGCCGGGGGTGATCGCATCGCGATACACCTTGCGATAGACCTGGAAGGCGGAGACCGAGCGCAGCAAGGCACCCCAGCGATAGAAGTCACTTGCCCCCTCATCGCCGTTGCGCAGGATGTGGTACTGCATGTCGAGAATGCGGGCCGTATTGTCTCCGCGTTCGAGGAGTCCGCCGAGGCGGATGAAATGTAGTGAATCGTCCTTGAGCATGGTTCCGAAAGTCACACCGCGGATGACCGCCGATCGCAGCTTCACCCAGTCGAAGAACTCGCTGACGCCGCGCGAGTGAATCTGCTCGAAAGTCTGCTGGCGCAACTCGATCCAGGTCGCGTTGACACTCTCCCACATCTCGGCGGTCAGGGTCCCGCGCACGGCGTGAGCGTTTTCCCGTGCCGCCCGCAAGCACGTATAGATCGACGAAGGATTGGCAGGATCGGCGACCATGAAGCGCAGGACGTTGTCGACGTTGACTTCGTCGTAGACCTCCGCGAAAGCCGCCTCGAGGCTGTTGAGCGCAAGTATGGCGCGCCAGTTTTCATTTTGCGCAGCGACGGACTGCGGCACCAGCGACATCTGGTACGACACGTCGAGAAGACGCGCCAGGTTTTCGGCACGCTCCGTATAGCGCGCCATCCAGTACAGGTGATCAGCGGTGCGGCTCAGCATCTCGGTTCTCCGTGCATCTCAGTTTTCCAATACCCAGGTATCCTTGGTGCCTCCGCCCTGCGACGAATTCACCACCAGTGAACCCTCGCGTAGCGCCACCCGGGTCAGGCCGCCAGGAACCATGCCTATCTGCTTGCCGGAAAGAACGAAAGGACGCAGGTCAAGGTGGCGCGGCGCGATTCCCGACTCGACGAAGGTCGGGCAGTTGGACAGCGCCAAGGTCGGCTGCGCGATGTACTTCTCCGGTGCGGCGATGATGCGGGTGCGGAAGTCCTCGATCTCGGCGGCTGTCGATGCGGGCCCGACCAGCATCCCGTAGCCGCCCGCGCCATGGACTTCCTTGACCACCAGTTCAGATAGGTGTGCGAGGACATACTTGAGGTCGTCCGGCTTGCGCAGCATCCAGGTGGGAACATTGTTCAGCGTCGGTTCCTCGCCGAGATAGAACCGGATCATTTCCGGCACGTAGGGGTAGATCGACTTGTCGTCGGCAACGCCGGCGCCAATGGCGTTGGCCAGGGTGACATGGCCGGCACGATAGGCGGACAGCAAGCCTGGCACGCCGAGCATCGACTCCTTGTTGAAGACCAGGGGATCGAGAAAGTCGTCATCGAGCCGCCGGTAGATGACGTCAACCCGCTGCGGCCCCTGCGTGGTGCGCATGAAAACGGTTTCGTCCTTGACGAAGAGGTCCCGCCCCTCGACAAGCTCGATTCCCATCTGTTGCGCCAGGAAGGTGTGTTCGAAGTAGGCGCTGTTGTAGGCGCCCGGCGTCAGCAGGACAACCGTCGGGTTGGTCACGCCCTTTGGCGCCACGGTGCGCAGATTCTCGAGCAGCATGTCCGGGTAATGCTGCACCGGCGCGATCATGTGCCTCGAGAACAACTCGGGAAAGAGCCGCATCATCATCTTGCGATCTTCGATCATGTACGACACGCCCGACGGCACTCGCAAGTTGTCTTCCAGGACGTAGGACTCACCCGCCCCAGCGCGGACGATGTCCACCCCGGCGATATGGGCATAAATGCCGGAAGGCACGTCCACCCCCATCATCTCGCTGCGGAATTGCGCGTTGTTGAGCACCTGCTCGGCGGGAATTCGTCCGGCGCGAAGGATCTCCTGCTCGTGATAGATGTCGTTCAGAAACGCATTGAGCGCCTTCACGCGCTGCCACAATCCTGCCTGCAGCGCCGTCCACTCGGCCGCCGGGATGATGCGCGGGATGATGTCGAAGGGTATCAGCCGCTCGGTGCCGGCCTCCTCGCCGTACACCGCGAAGGTGATACCGACGCGGTGGAAGGCCGTGTCGGCCTCGACCTGCTTGCGTGCCAGACGCTCGGGCGGCATTGCCGCGAGCCACTCGGCAAAGGCCTGGTAGTGCGGCCGCAGCGTCCCGGCCGCATCGTACATTTCGTTATAGAACTGTGTGCTCATGGTGCTCACCGCCAATGTGGGTTGCCATAGTCAAGCAGAAACCGTGCCACCACCGGACGCCACCAAAACTGCCAAGAAAACAGAAGCGGCAGGCCTCTGGCGATGCGAGCGGATGGTGCGAAAGGACAGCATCATGCACTCCACTGGTGCATCATGCCGGTGGGCCGGCGAACGCTAGCGTGGCACGCACCGGCAAAGGCACGCCTGCGTACTTCCCGTGACAAGTGGCGATGCGCTCATCAACCCGAACCGGCAGCCGCGACGGCGCGGAGTCGCTGGCCAGTGAGGCGATCGAGGTACAGGTAGATCACCGGCGTCAGGTACAGCGTCAGGAACTGCGAAACCAGCAGACCGCCAACGACGGCCAGACCCAGGGGGCGGCGCACCTCGGCGCCGGCACCGAGGCCCAGCGCGATGGGCAGCGTACCGGCCAGCGCCGCCATCGTGGTCATCATGATCGGCCGGAAACGGATCAGGCAGGCCTCGAAGATCGCCGCCTGCGCCGGCATCCGGTCATTGCGTTGCCGATCGAGCGCGAAGTCGATCATCATGATTGCGTTCTTCTTGACGATGCCGATCAGCATGATGACGCCAACGAAGGCGTAGAGGCTCAGATCCACGTTGAAGATCAAGAGCGTCAACAGCGCACCCAGGCCGGCGGCGGGCAAACCGGAAAGGATGGTCAAGGGGTGCACGAAGCTCTCGTAGAGAATACCGAGAACCAGATAGACCACCAGGACGGCGATCAGCAGGAGGACACCCAGCCCCTGCAGGGACGACTGGAAGGCCTGCGCCGTTCCCTGCAGGCTCGTGTTCAGCGATACCGGCAAGCTCAGGTCCCGTTCCAGCGCCTTGATGCGGTCGACCGCCTCGCCGAGCGAGACGCCCGGCAAGAGGTTGAAGGAAATGGTCACCGCTGGCAGCTGCCCCTGGTGATTGACAGTCAGCGCCTGCGTCTTGCGACTGATACGGGCGATCGTGTCGAGCGGCACCAGCTTGCCGGCGGTACCACGAACGTAAAGACGCGAAAGCATCGTCGGATCGGCCTGATACTCGGGAGCAACTTCGAGAATCACCTGGTACTGGTTGGTCGCCCCGTAGATCGTTGAAATCTGGCGCGCGCTGAAGGCACTCTGCAAAGCATCCTCGACCTGGGCGAAAGTCAGGCCCAGCGCGGACAGTTTGTCGCGATCGATATCGAGCGCGACAACGGGGCTCAGGTTGTTGAGATTGCTGGTGACATCGACGAATCCCGGCAACTGGCGAATCCGGCCGAGCAGCGTCTGCGTCCACCGATAGAGTTCGTCGAGGTCCGTGTCCTGCAGGGTGTATTGATATTGTGCCGCCGTGATCTGGCCGCCGATGCGGATCACCGGCGGATTCTGCAGGTAAACCTTGATACCGGGCACAGCGGCGAGCTTGGGTCGCAGTTCCTGGATGATTTCGTCGGGCGTCAGAGCCCGCTCGTCGCGGGGTTTGAGCAGCATGAAGATCGTCCCGGTATTCGACGTTGGCCGGATGCCACCGGCACCTACCGACGACATGAACGATCGGATGTTCGGATCCTTGGCGACGATCTCGGCCAAGGCCCGCTGGTGCTCGACCATGGCCGCAAAGGAAGCATCCTGTGCGCCTTCGGTGAAGGCGATCAGGCGACCACTGTCGCCACTCGGGATGAAGTCCTTCGGCACCATGGCGAACATCGCGACGACCAGTGCCAGGCTGGCGAAGAAGCTGGCCAGGATCAGTCTGGGCCGGGCCATCGCCCAGGCCAGGCTGCGTTCGTAGCCGCCAAGCAGCGCGGCGAAGAAGCTGTCGAAGGCCCGGAACAGGCGCCCATGCTGCGCCGACCCGGCCGGCTTGAGATAACGACTGCAGAGCATCGGCGTCAGCGTCAGAGAGACGAAGCCGGAAACCAGAATGGCGATGCAGATGGTCACCGCGAATTCATGCAGCAAGCGGCCGACGATACCGCCCATGAACAGCACCGGGATGAACACCGCAACCAGCGAAATGGTCATCGAAACGATGGTGAAGCCGATTTCCCGGGCGCCCCGGATCGCCGCCTCGAACGGCGCTTCGCCGGCCTCGAGATGCCGGACGATGTTCTCGAGCATGACTATAGCATCATCGACGACAAACCCGACGGCCAACGTCAGCGCCAGCAGAGACAGGTTGTCGAGACTGTAGCCGAGCACGTGCATGGCGGCGAAGGTGCCGATCACCGAGATTGGCAGGGCCAGGCTGGGAATCAGCGTCGCCGACAGGTTGCGCAGGAACAGCAGGATGACGACGAGGACCAGGAAGCCGGCGAGAAGCAGCGTGAACTGCACGTCGTCGATCGATTCCCGGATCGACAGGCTGCGGTCGTAGAGGATGTTCATGTCGATCGCCGCCGGCAGCTTGGCCTTGAAGCCAGGCAGGATCTTGCGAATCGAATCGACGGTCTCGATCGTGTTGGCGCCCGGCTGGCGCTGGATGGCGAGGACGATGGCGCGCTTGTCCACGTTCCAGCTAGCGATCTTGTTGTTTTCGACGCTGTCGATCGGCGTCGCCACGTCGTCCAGCCGGACCGGCGCACCGTTGCGCCAGGCAACGATCAGCGGCCGATAGGCGGCGGCATCGGCGAGCTGGCCATTGTCCTTGATGGCGAAGGTCTGGCGGCTGCCGTCGAACATCCCCACCGGTTGATTGACGTTGGCCTGCGCAACCGCCTGCTGCAACTCGTCGATGCCGATGCCGCGTGCGGCCAGTTGATCGGGGTTGGCGCGGATACGTACCGCGTACTTCTGGGCGCCGAAGACCTGCACCTGAGCCACCCCGGGGATCGTCGACAGACGCTGCGCGAGCTGGGTTTCCGCATACTCATTGACGATCGGCAGGGGCAGCGTCGCCGATGACATGGCGACGTAGAAGATCGGCTGGTCGGCGGGATTCACTTTCCGAAACGAGGGGGGTGCGGGCAGGTTCGGCGGCAACTTGCGCAGCGCCGCCGAAATGGCCGACTGCACGTCCTGCGCCGCCGCGTCGATGTTGCGGTCGAGCGTAAACTGCAGGGTGATCGCCGTCGAGCCCTGGGCGCTGGTCGAGGTCATCGAATCGAGCCCGGCGATCGTCGAGAACTGGCTTTCGAGCGGCGTCGCCACGGCCGCGGCCATGGTTTCCGGCGACGCGCCGGGCAGGTTGGCGGTGACCGCAATGGTCGGAAAATCTACTGTCGGCAGTTCGGCGACCGGCAAGGCCCGATAGGCAATGATCCCGAAAACGACGACCGCGGCGATCAGCAGTGTCGTCATCACGGGGCGGCGAATGCAGAGCTCGGCAACTTGCATCGGCGGTGCCTATCTTTGCTGTCCGGCGGCCGGTACGCCGGCGCCGGCTTCCTGCGCCTGTACTCTGGCGCCGGCAACGAGCCGCAGCTGGCCGTCGGTGACGACGCTTTCTCCCGACTGAACACCCCTCGACACGGCTGTCAGACCACCGGAACTGGCGGCAACCTCGACCTTGCGCACCTCGACGATGCCCTGCGCGTTGACGACAAAGACCAGCGGTCCTTCGGGGCCTTGCTGAACGGCCGCATCGGGAACGACGACGGAATCGCGCAGGGTATCGAGAGTCAGGCTGACATCGAGAAACTGCCCTGGTGTGAGCGCCTCGTCCCGGTTGTCGACCACGGCTTTCATGCGGATGGTGCCGGTGGCCGGATCGACCGCATTGTCGATGAAACGTGCCTCACCATCGAAACGGCGCGCCTCCTCACCGGGGATGCCGACGCTGACCTTCAGGCAGCCACCCGTCTGGCAGCCGCCGGTCATCGCGCTGCGCAGGCGGCTCAAGTGCTTCTCGGAAACGGCAAAACCGACATGGAGCGGACGCACCCGGTTGATCACCGCCAAGACCGTGTCATTGAGCTTGACCGCTGCGCCGGGGTAGACCAGCCTGGCGCCCATGACGCCGGCAAACGGCGCACGAATGCTGGCATAGGACAGCTGCGCACGCGCCAGGTCGACGGCCGCCTGGTCCGCGCGCAGCGCCGCGCCGGCCACCGCCTCGCCGGTACGCATCTCATTGACCTTTTCTTCAGAAACGAAACCGCGATCACGCAAGGCCAGGTAACGCCTGGTGTCGGCACTCGCCTTGGCCAGTTGCGCCTCGTCCCGCGCCACGATGGCCTCGGCCTGCCGGAGGCGCAGCGTGAAATCAGTGGTATCGAGCCGGATCAGTTCGTCGCCCCGGCTGACATGCTGGCCCTCGGCAAAGACGACGCTGGCGACCTGCCCGTCGACACGCGACTTGAGACTGACAGTTTCATACGCCTCGCCCCGACCAACGACCGCCAGCACGATCGGCATGTCCTTGACGGCGGCCCGCGCCAGCACCACCGGCACCGGCGGCGGCTCCTTGGTCAGCTGCCCGGCGCCCGAATGGCGAGGACCGAGGTACCAGTAGCCAGCGCCGACGCCAAGCAGCGTGAGCGCGAGCACGGCGACCCGCGTGCTCTTCTTCACTCGGAAGCGTCAGACATCACTTGGCGACAGCGATCTGCGCCAGTGCCTCGTCGAGCTCGCCAGGCGCGGCAGGCCGGACAAGGCGCCTCACTTCCCGGCCGCGCTCGAGAAAGATCAGGGTCGGCCAGAGTTTGACGCGAAAGGACCGTCCCAGGCGGCGTCCCGGGCCATCCTCGACGCGGATATGCCGCACCTGCGGATACTGCGCAAGCGCCGCGCCGATCATCGGCTGAGCGCCCTGGCAATAACCGCACCAGTCCGTGCCGAACTCGATCACCGCAGGTTCTTCGAGGGCATCGATCTCGGCGCGCGACGGTTCGACATCGGAAAGGAAGGCAGTTACTGGCATGGTTTCTCCGGGACTGACGGCGATCATCGGCGCCTGAGCAAGCGCCCGACCGTCAAGGATACCGCAGCTTGCCGGCGAAAGTCCTGCCTTGCCGGTGCAAGCCGCCCCGTACCGGCGCGACGGTCGTCGCGCGCGTGGCAATTGCCAGTTCGCTGCCGCCACCGCAATGGCAGCTATAGCATGCCATGGCCTCCTCAGTCCTTGGCGGCGCTACAACCGGCGGTAGCGGCAGCGGCCATTTCCGCCGGACTGACATCGCGCACGTGGGTGGCCACCGACCACTGGTGACCGAAGGGATCCACCAGTCGACCGTAGCGATCGCCCCAGAACATGTCGGCCAGCGGCATCGTCACCGTGGCGCCCGCCGCAACGGCCGCGGCCATGGTCGCATCCGCATCCGCCACATAAAGATGGAGGGTCACCGGCGAAGCATTGACGGCTGAGGGCCCCAGGCATCCCTGCTCGGGAAACTCGTCGACCAGCATCAGCGAAGCGTCGCCGATCCTGATCATGGCGTGCATCAGGCGGCCATCCGGGGCGGGCAGGCGGCCGAGTTCGACGGCGCCGAAGGCCCTGGCGTAGAAGGCTATGGCATCGGCAGCGCTACGGCAGACGAGATGCGGGGTGATCGCGGTCATGCCTGGGGGAATCGGTTGCACGGTGTTCATGGCAGTCTCCTTGGGGTTTTCAAAGGGGCGGCAAAGGCCCGTCCTGGTGTGTACGACGAACCACCAGTCAGCAAATCGACAAGGGTCGCGGCTTTTTGTTCGCCACGCGGCCCTCACCGGGAGGTTTCGCGCGCGCGCGGACGGCAAGGCCGGCGGCCGGCGGCAAGCTGGAGTAGACTTGTGCGATGCCTACGCAACGCCTTGATCCACCCAGCAGCGAAGACGAAGCGCCGGAAGTCGAGGTGGTGATCGAGGTTCCGCGCGGCAGCTTCCTCAAGCGCGGCTCAACGGGGCGCGTCGATTTCGTCTCGCCTCTGCCCTGCCCCTTCAACTACGGCTCCGTTCCCAACTACCTCGGTCTCGAGGGCGATCTGCTCGACGCGCTGGTGCTCGGACCACGCCTGCCCTTCGGTACCCGCCTCCGGGTGCGCGCCTGGGGCGCGGTGACCCTCACCGACCGCGGCATGAGCGACGACAAGCTGATCTGCAGCGCTCACTCGCTGACCCTGGCGGAACGCCGGAACGTCCTGCGTTTCTTCCGCTTCTACGCGCGCTGCAAGGCGCTGCTGAACCTCTGGCGCCGCCGCCCGGGTCGCAATGCCTGCGAGGGCTGGTGCGCGGCGTCGCTGGCGATCGCCCGCGCCGAACCCCTGCGCGAAACGTGGCGAGGGCCAAAGACAGACTTCTGAGCGGCAAGCGCAGCCGCCGGAGGAGTGGCCATTCCTGCACACAATATCCACACCGCGCGGCGCGGTTCGAGCGCTGGCGACGCGGCCACTCGCGTCGCCGCTTCTACTATACTTGCTGGCCAATCACCCTCACCATTTCGGCCACCCCGGCCAGTCGACCCATGATCGGCGCGATCACCCTTCTCCTCGTTTTCCAACTGCTCGGCGAAGTCATCTCGCGCGGCCTGGCCTTGCCCATCCCGGGGCCGGTAATCGGCATTGCCCTGCTCTTCATCGCCCTCACCGTGCGTGGCGGCCCATCCGCCGACCTGCGCAAGACGGCGCAGGCGATGTTGCAGCATCTCTCGCTGCTCTTCATTCCCGCCGGCACCGGCGTCATGCTGCACTTCCAGCGCATGTCCGACGAGTGGCTGCCGTTGCTCATCTCGCTGGTGGCCAGCACGCTGATCACCATCGCCGTGACCGCCCTGGTGCTGCGCTTCCTGAGTCGCCACCGCGACCTCCCGCAGGACACGCCATGACACCGCGCATCAGCGAGATCTGGGTCTACCTGGCGGCGTCGCCCCTGCTTGGTCTGACGCTGACCTTGCTCGCCTACCAGGGCGCCACCTGGGTGCACAAGCGTTGCCACGGGCATCCATTGGCCAACCCGGTTCTGCTCGCGGTCGCTGCGCTGGTCGCCTTGCTGTCGCTGACCGACACGCCCTACAGCACCTACTTCGACGGCGCACAGTTCGTCCATTTCCTGCTCGGCCCGGCCACCGTGGCGCTGGCCATTCCGCTCTACGCCCAGATTGAACGCCTGGTGCGCCTGGCGCTGCCCTTGCTGGTCGCACTGGTCGTCGGTTCCCTGACCGCAGCCCTGTCTGCGGTCGCGATCGGCAGCCTGTTCGGGGCCAGCCGGGCGACGCTGCTCTCGCTGGCACCGAAGTCGGCGACCACGCCGATCGCCATGGGCATCGCCGAGCGTCTCGGCGGCCTGCCCTCGCTTACGGCGGTGCTGGTGATCATTACGGGAATCGTCGGCGCCATCGGCGGGCGCTATGTCTATCGGGCGCTGCACATCGAAGACGACGCCCAGCGCGGCTTCGCCATGGGGATTGCTGCGCACGGCATCGGTACCGCGCGCGCTTTTCAGGAGAACGAGCAGATGGGAGCCTTTGCCGCGCTGGCGATGGGTCTCAATGGCCTGATGACGGCGCTGCTGCTGCCGGTGGTGATACCGTGGTTCCTGGGTCGGTAACGCGGCCAGGCGACGACATCCGCCAATGACAAGTCGCCGGCATTGTGCCGGCCGAACGTCCCGAAAGGAATCGGCGACGGCCGCCGAATCGGCCACTCCGCGCGAGTCTGCGGGCAATCGTGAAAAGCCTCACGTGCTCCCAACGGTTTCGCTGTTCCAATCTACCCGCACACGTGCACACGGTACGCGTGGCGACGCTTCGAACACATGCTGTTGGCGAGGATGCGAATCCCGGTGACGGCAACTTTTCCAAAGGTGTCCTGGGTAGGTGGCAAGGTGAGAAAGTGGCGAATCCCGGCTGGGCTCTACAATGCGCTGCCCTACTTCTACGCGAGCGCCGGCCTGCTGGCCATGATCGCGCTGCGCGACGGGGTGGCGGTCGTCCTCGGCTTGATACTGCTGTCGGCTGGCGGTTTGGTGGGACTGCTTCGCGCGCAGCATCGTCGGGGTCTCTATCAGCTCGAGAAGCCCAGCGACCTGCCGAATGCCGGGAAGGAAGAGGCGCCGGCCGGCGTACTCGTCCAGTTCCTGTGGCGCAATTCATTCGAGTGCGGGCATCCGCTGATCGACGAGCAACGTCGTCGCTTGTGCCGCCTGGGCAGCGAGCTGATCAATTCGGTGTTGATCAGGCAGCCGCCTTCGCAAGTGGAGCTGCTGCTCGATGATCTGATCGAGCACATCATCGACCACTTTTCCACCGAAGAATCGGTGCTGGCCGAAACGCAGCCGCCAATCCTGAGGAAGCATCAGGCGAGCCATCGCGCACTCCTGGCCAAGGCGGCCACTGTCCGCGACCAGTTTCTCAGCGGTCAACTGGCGGCCAGTGATCTCGTCGGTTTCATCTCCTGCGACGTCATCTCGGACCACGTCATCCGGGACAGCCGCGAGCTCGCCGTCGAGGCGGGCTGAAGAGCGGCCGTCCCGGCCGGGCGTCATCGTCGCCGTCGGCCAGTCTGGTCGCCGCCGGAACCACCCACCCGTTCTGCCGAAACGTTCGACGTGGAAGTTGCAAGGTAAGTATTCGGTGAACCCGTAGTCGGAGGTGGCGGCCGATAGTCGGCGACTGAGCAGATGGCGGAGGGCTGGACACAGAAGCCGAGTTTGGGTAGACTTCGACGTATGGGCTCTGGATCGGACATCTCGTACGCAGGACCATCGACAAGCAACGGCAAGCCGACGCCGTTTGCCCAGGTGATGGTGACGCTGAGCAAGGAAGCGGAGATCAAGCTCCGGTCCGAGGCCAATTACTGGAAGAGTCAACATCAACAAGCGCTTGCCCGTTTGGCGCAACGGGAGGCTGATCATCGCCTGGCGATGGCGCAAGCGGCGGCGCGTGAGGCGGCTTTGCGCAGCGAGTTGGAGAAGGCCGAGGGCAAGCTCCGGGATTTGCAAAAGCGCCTGTTTGGCCGCAAGTCCGAGCGTCGTTCGAGGACGGAAAAGGACGCCGCATCGAATGACCAGAAGTCGGCAAGGCCGCGAGGCCAGCGGCCGGGAGTCGCCGGTCACGGACGGAGGCTCGAAAGCCACTTGCCGGCACAGGTCGAAACCATCGAACTCGACTGCCCCCATTGCCCGGAGTGTGGTCTCGGCTATGCCGACTTTCCCGGCACGGAAGACAGTGAAATTCTCGAAATAGACGTCAAGCCGTACCGGCGAGTAATCCGCCGGCGGCGCTACCGGCGGACCTGTCGGTGCCCCGGGACGCCGGGCATCCTGAGCGCACCCCCCCCCGGCGCGGTTGATCACCCGCGGCAAGTACGGGGTGTCGATCTGGGTGCACCTTCTGCTCGCCAAGTTCTCGTACGGCCAGCCGACTCATCGCCTGCTCCGAGACTGGTCTGACCACGATCTGACGCTCTCGCCCGGAACCCTTACTGGCGGACTACGCACCTTGGCCCCGCTGTTCGAGCCGCTGGAAGACGCGCTGCGTTGCCGACTGCAGAGCGAGAATCGCTGGCACGCGGATGAAACCCGCTGGATGGTGTTTGCCGAGACCGAAGGGAAGATCGGTCATCGCTGGTACCTGTGGGTGTTTCACTCCGAATCGGTGATTCACTTTGTGCTTGACCCGACGCGATCGGCGCCGGTGCCGATCGCCGAACTGTCCGCCAGCCAAGGAGGGATCGTCATCTGTGATCGCTACTCGGGCTACAAGAAGCTCGCGAGAATCCTTGGGACGATCCTTCTGGCCTTCTGCTGGGCCCATCAACGGCGTGATTTCATCGAGTTGGCCAACGCCCATCCGGAGCTCTCGGAATGGGCCCTGTCCTGGGTCGAACGGATTGGCGAGCTCTACCTCTTGAACGACGCGCGCCTTGCCGTGCGCGCCGATCCGGTTCAGTGGGCCGCACGTGACGACGGCTTGCGGCAAAGGGTCGCGCAAATGGCGAGCCAACGCGAGGCCGAACGGGCGAACCCGGCGCTCAAGGCCCCGGCCAGGAAGGTGCTGCAGAGCATGCAGAAGCATTGGTCCGGCTTGACGGTGTTTGTCGACCACCCCGAGGTGCCGATGGACAACAACGTCGCCGAGCGGGACCAACGCACGCCCGTCGTCGCGCGCAAGAACTTCTACGGTTCCGGCAGTCCGTGGTCGGGCGCCCTCGCGGCCACGATGTTCAGCTTGCTGATGACGATGCGCCTGTGGGGGATCAATCCCCGCACCTGGCTGACGGCGTATCTGGACGCCTGTGCGGCGAATGGCAGCCAGCCGCCGGCGGACCTGAGTGTCTTTCTGCCCTGGGCGATGGACGCTGACCTGCTGGCACAGAGGCGTCGTGCCGCGATGGACCCGGCCGACCCCATCGACAGCTCATGAAGCCTTATTGCGGGCGTCAGTTCACCCTTGACGAACTGCAGACCCTCCGCCACCTGATCGAGGCCAACCCCAGTGCCAGCCGCGCGCAGCTCTCGCGTCAGGTGTGCGCGCTCCTCGACTGGTTCAAGCCGAATGGCGAGCTGAAGGACATGACCTGCCGAGTCGCCATGCTACGCATGCAAGCGGACGGCCTGCTCACCCTGCCGGCGGCACAACGGTGCGCCCCTCGCCAACCCGAGTATCTCGCCACCGCCGCTACCGATCCCCAATCGCTGCTCGTGCGGCCAGTGCATGAGTTGCCGCCGCTCCACTTGCGCCAAGTCTCCGGTTCGGCCCACTCCCGGCTGTGGAACGAGTACATCGCCCGTTACCACTATCTCGGCTACACGCCCATGGCCGGTAGTCAGAGCCGCTACTTCGTCTTCGCCGGTGAGCATCGGGTTGCCTTGTTGAGCTTCGGCGCCAGTGCCTGGAAGCTTGCGGCACGCGAGCGCTTCATCGGCTGGCAGGAGGACGAGCGGCAAAGAAACCTGCCGCTCGTGGTCAACAATGCCCGCTTTCTGATCTTGCCCTGGATCCAGTCCAAGGGCTTGGCCTCGAAGATCCTCGCGATCATCCACAGGCAACTGCCCAACGACTGGCTGGCGCGCTACGGCTACCGCCCCGTGCTCCTCGAAACCTTTGTCGAGACTCCCCGTCATCGCGGCACCTGTTACCAGGCCGCCAACTGGATCAAGGTCGGTCAAACCACCGGACGCGGCAAGAAATGCCCCACGTCCAAGCCTATCCTGCCGATCAAGGATATCTGGCTCTATCCCCTGCACAGGAACTTCCGCTCAATTCTGTGTCGCTAGCGCCGAAGCGCCGATCGTCAAGGTCAGACTTGGCCCACGGGTTCACCGAATACTTACAAGCGGTTGATTCGTGGCATTGGTAGGCGGTGGAAACAGCGGCGCCATGCCGGCGAGTTCGAAAATGCTGGCTCTGTGGCTGGCTGGCGAGCCATTTCCAGCCATCAGCGGCCATTGGCCGCAGCCGGTTGGATGTCCGTTTTGAACTGGTCGCGACCATTCGGCCGCGACACAGAAGAGGCGGTGGCCGTCAGAATCGGTCGCTCAACGAACGGCGCGTCGAACGACCGCAGTGCCTCCTCAACCGAGTACTCAACGACAACCAGTCGTATCAATGTCCCGAACAACTGTTAGCCGACCCTATCTCAGCCTTCAGGACCATTCAGTAGTAGAATCGACTGGCATGATGAAGGCCCGTAAGGGGCCGAAGAGTTCATGCCGTGAGTATGAGCAAGTTCACGAATCATCAGATCGCGCTCGCGCGGCTTATGCTGCATGCGCCGCGTGCGTGCCTTGCCATAAGCATGTCACCAAGATTTTCGCCGGCCAGACTTTCCTCTGGCCGGATTGCACATCGGGCTACTGCCGTGGTTCCTGATGATGTCGACTAAGAAAAATGGGGTCTCACGGGAGGAACGAAGCGCAATGGCAACTCCAGCAATCGGTCTGGGCTACCCGGAGTGGACGACGAAGGCCGAGAAGCGCGGCCTGGACCCGTTGGGCATGCAAACGACGAGTGTCGCGCTCTACCAGCTGCTGTTGCCTGGTATCAGCAACGTGACGCTACGGATGCGGTACTACGGATTCTACGCGTGGCTGGCGCAGCGGTACGCAAAGGACCTGGGCGACACATCCGTGGAAAGATGGTGTCTGTACCTGAGACGCGCCGAGGCGCTGTATTCGCTCATCGCCGTTCATGCGGGTGCCGAGCGAGGGGTGGCTGGTGTGGACTGGGCCTCCCGGGCATTCGCCGCCTCTGGACCTGAGGTCGCCTTCCACCCTGCGACGGACAGAGGTGAAGGCGCGCCGCAGTACCTAAAGCAGAAGTTCGGCGCATTTGGTGCGGCCTACGGCAGCCAGCTCCTGGATATTGGCGTTCTCGAGGTCGTACCTGGCCACCGTGTCCCCGTGCCAACACGAGGTATAGGTGACAAGCTGGCCAATGCCTTCGAATCGGCCATCGGCGCATCAGCCGATGCCTTCATTGCAGCTGCCAAGGCGGGAACCGTTGGCAAGAGCAGCCTCACGTCGTTGGCACCCATGCTCCCTTCGCGAATCGCGGCGACCGGACCTGAGCGAGATCTGTACGAAGAGTTGTTGCTCGTCGGCGACCCGGCCCAGAAGCCGCGAGCGACATCACGAAGCCACAGCCTACGCCTGGTTCTCAGGATCGCTAGTGACCAGCGAACGTCGCTGAGAGTAGATACCCTTCGTTGGTCGCTTTATGCGTCTCAATGTGGCGGCGCGCCAGCCTTGACCGCCCTTGGAGCCGAAGAGGACCAGCAGCGATTCGCCTGGGCCGTGTACCAGGCGAACGACCTGCTGCACGTGAGCTACGAGACCATTCTCAAACTGGCCCTGGACATCCTCGGCGGCGCACCTACCGGAATGCCGTTCGAGGCATTGTTGGCGCAAACCGTCTCGCGACTGATGTCGGCGCTCGGTTCTCATTCCGTTGAGTCCTGGAACGAACTCATCGCTTCATTGGTACTCGCGAAAGACCCCGTGTCCGAGAAAGACCCCATGAGCGAATTCATGCTGCAACAGACCGCCTTTAGAAGCTCCCGGCCCGAAGTCGTCACCAGTGAAGACTCCGCGCGCTGCTCGGTCCTGCTGCTTGCCGTGCTTCACAAACGCTTCGGCGACCTGCTCGAGCGGATTGCCCGCGAGTTCCCCGTGCTTGCACAAGGTGACTTCCTGCGCTCAATCGTGACGGAGATGCGCTTCCTCGACGAACATGCGACGGAGCGTTTCGAGTCGCTACTGGCTCGAATCGTGAAGCAGCGAGTCCTCGACCGTCACCTGTGGGTGGCTATCCAGAAGTTCCGCGGCCCAGCAGGCGACTACACCTTCTTGATCGAAGCCGACGATGGGCGCATGCGCCTTCGACAGAAGGACGGGCCTGTGCTCACGAACCCTCGGCTGTCCTCGGCAATCGCGTTCCTGCAGGACACTCATCTGCTGGGCCCCGACGGGCCCACGCCGGCTGGCTTGCGCCTCATCCAAGAAGCAGCATGAAGCTCTTCAACTGCTTCTCAGCAAGCGGCTATCACTCCAGCATCATCACGACCTTTGGCATCGACTTCGATGCCTACGAGGCCATCGCACTGCCACGGTTGCGTGATGCGGGCTGCAACAACAATATCGTGGTGGCCGATGCCCGCATGCTTGTGCAGGCGCTTGGGGACGGCGCGCACCGCCCGAAATTCGCCGGTCGACGCTACTCCGTGGTAGGCACGCAGTGCGCCGGAGTATTTCATCCCAAGCTGATTCTCCAGTTGGGCAAGGCGTCGGGACGACTCCTCGTGACCTCCGCGAACATGACCACTGCCGGTATGGCCGGCAATTTTGAGGTCGCCGGAGAGGTCGCGGTCGCCGAGGACGCCATGGAGGCTGCACCGCTGTTGCGGGCCGCTGTCGACTACCTGCTTCGGTTCTTGGCGCCGGCGTCGGTGGCCCGGCGCCAGGTCGAGTGGACGCTGAAGAGAGCGCGCTGGCTCCCCGCTTCGGCTTCCCCCGAAGCCGTTGTCGCGCTTCAGGACGGGATGCGAGTCGCGTTCCTCGCAAGGAACGATGGCAAGGGCATTGCGGAGCGCTTCCTTGAGTTCGTCGGCGACCGCGTCGTCACGCGCCTCGTGGTGGTGAGTCCGTACTGGGACCACGACCTGCGGTCGCTGCGCGGTCTTTGCGATCGCTTCGGTGCCGCCAAGGGCGCCGCATTTATACAGCCGCAGTCGGCCCTGTTTCCGGTCCACGCCCACGCAAGCGCGGGCCCGCTTGCCCTCTTTGACCTGAACCGCGTGCCGGGCACAGCCAGTAGGTTCGCACACGCGAAGCTCTTCATCGCCGAGGGCGACAGCGGCGACTGCGTCTTATTCGGAAGCGCGAACTGCACCGAGGCAGCTCTGGGTACCTCAGGTCAAGCAGGTATCAACGAGGAGGCATGCCTGGCTCGGGACCTGCCCGCAGGCGACGCGGTGCGGCTGCTTGGCCTCGAAGAGGCGCTGTCCGCAGGCGCGGAACTCGCCGTCTCGTCCGTACCGAGTTTCAGTCCGGCCGACGACATCCCTCTGTCGGACCTCGCGGCGAGACTTCCAGGGCGATTCGAGCTGGCGGGCGAACTGCTGCGTTGGTGGCCGCCGTCGGGTCTTTTGTCCGATGAGGCCGCCATCCGGCTGCTTGACCAGCGGGGAGCGCCGGTGGCTGGCAGTTTGAGCAGGCTGGGAACTCAGGGCAGCCCGGCGAACTACCGTTTCGACGGCACTGTCGCCCCCCACTTCGCACAGGTTCACCAGGGGCAGTTTGTGTCGTCACTAGCGGTTGTGGTTGTCGAGCAGTCGATTCATGAGAGCCAACGGCGGGCGGCAGGGCGAGGCTTGGCGAATGTGCTGGACCTGCTCGACGACGACGAGGCGTCCGAAGGACTGTGGCTGCTGGAGGTAATTCAAAAGATCACCGAAGCCGAACACGAGATGCGCGGTCCGCGGGGTGCGGCCGAGCAGCCTCCTCAGCAGCGGCCCACCACGGACGCAGCGCCGGACTCCCGCGTGCTCTCCTATGACGAATTCGTTGCAGGTCGACGAGCCGAGGACGGTAGAACCGCTTCGGCAGGCAGCCACTTGGCAGCGACCCACCAGGAGTCGGTACGAAGCTTCCTCAACGCGCTCATTGGCAAGCGCGCAGTCCTCGAATTCTCGGAATCGCAAGAGGACGAGGGGCCGGTACCGGACCTGGGCCTGGGAGACGAGACTGCCGACGGCGCAGGCGCCATGGAATCGGGCGACCTGCCGCAGTCCGCGCCCGATGGCACTGGAGCGGATCAGACCGCCGAAGCGAAGCGACAGCTGCGCCAACGCCAGCGGTATGTTCAAGACACACAGCGAAGCATCATTGACGCCGTCGAAGCCTTCCTCCGGGGCTTGCGCGAACAGGCGAATGGCCAGTCACTGGGTGTGGTCGACCTGCTTCGGCTGCGGGCACTCCTGATTGTGGTGCTCGGCGCCGGGAGCAAGAAGACTGACCTCCTGCCGAGAGACCTTGCCACCCAGGTCCGTCGCAGGCAGGTGCTTCCGTCGGTTGGCGAGGCAAGCTGGCGCCGACTCGTCGGACGGCTCCTATATGACTTCTTCCGCGATCGCCTCGGGACCCGTGCGCCTCTCATTCAGAGCCTGCGCCTCGAATCAGACGGCGACATGGGGCTCCCCGAGGACGTGCTCGAGTGTTGGGCCACCTGCTTCTGGGCAACTTGTGCCATGCGTGAGGCCGTCAACGATGTAGGTGCGCCGTTCCATGTCACCAAGTCGGAGAACATGCTGGCCGCGGACCTGTACCGGTTCACCCGATTGCTGCCGGAGCAGGCCCTTGGTGCAGTGGTGCACGAAGTGTTCTCGGGAATGAGCCGCCGCTATGGAGACCGGCTTGGTGTATCCGCCGAGCGCGTCGACCAGGCGCACCTGGCCTTGGTTGAACCCGCTCGAATCCAGTCGTATGCGGCGCGCTGATGCACTCGGGCCGCCGGGCGCTCAGGCCCATAGTCGTCATGGTTGCGAGCGGGCTTGGCGCCTCTCGCCGCTGTGAGCGACGCGCGGCACTACTGTCGTTGACGGTGTTGCGCTGTACGGCGGCAATGGGTCGTCTACGCCCACCACCCTGCAGGCATCTGGATGCAGCCGCAATCATTCCGGCTGGATCTCCTCGCCCACAACACCAATTCTCGCGTGTTGCTCCTCCCACAAGACCGGCGGACTGATCGCCAGCTCATGTACGGTGACGTGAGGAGGCAAGGTCTCATCCAGGATGGCCTCCACGATATCGGGCGCGAGCGTGGTTAGGTTGAGCATGCGGCACATGTAGCTGTTGTCGATCTTCTCGCGGGCAGCGAGTTCGGTGATGGATTGGGCTTCGCCCGATTCGAGCATCGCAAGCCAGCGATGGCCCCTGGCCAGCGCCAGTTGCATCGGTGTGGCGGCGACATCCCACGGTCTGGGCTGGGCGGACTCACCGCTGGGCAGGGTGACCAGTTTCCGCCCGCTGCGGCGCTTGATCTGAATCGGCACCGACAGGGTCAGCCTGCCGTCGCTGGCGGCGATGACATCCGGCGCTCCGGTCTTACGGATCCGAATCCCATTCATGCCAGTACCTCCTGCCGCCGTTCGGCGGGCTCACGGCGAAGATCGAGTACCACCCGTTCGATGCCATTGGCGCGCAGGCGCAGTTCCATATCGGTGGGCGAAACGATCACCTTCTCTACCAGGAGCCGGACGATGCGGGTCTGCTCTGCCGGGAACAACTGGTCCCAGATCGCATCTAGGCGCGTCATGGCCACCGTAACCTTGGCCTCGTCCAGGGTTGGATCGAGTTTGCTGGCTTGCGACAGCAGGTCGCCGAGCAGTGCCGGCGCGCGCAGGATGCCTCGTAGCTGTTCGAGCACCGCCGATTCCAGCTCTGCCGCCGGCAAGCGCGGCAGACCGGACGCGCCCGCCTGTTCCTTGGTGTCGCGCATCGGGATGTAATACCGGTACCGGCGCCCGTTACTCTTCTTGGTCGAGTGCCAAGGAGACAAGGCGCGCCCGTCGTTGCCAAATACGATGCCCTTGAGCAGGAAGGGCACGACCGCCTGGGTGACGCCGCCGCGCACCCGGCAGTTGGTCGAGAGGATCGCGTGCACGCTGTCCCACAACTCGCGTTCGATGATCGGCGGGTGCGCCGCCGGAACCCACTGCTCCTTGTGCCGCAACTCGCCGAGGTAAGTGCGGTTGTTCAGCAATTTGTAGATCATCCCCTTGTCGATCGGCCTCCCTTCGCGGACCTTTCCGTCCTGCGTGGTCCAGGCCTTCGAAGTGACGCCGTCCAGCTTCAACTCGTTGAACAGGGCGGTGCTGGAACCGAGTTCGAAGAAGCGCTGGAAGATGTGCCGGATGAGTTTGGCTTCCTGCTCATTGAGCACCAGGCGCCGGTTCTCGACATCGTAGCCCAGCGGCGGCACGCCACCCATCCACATCCCCTTCACCTTGCTGGCCGCGATCTTGTCGCGGATGCGCTCGCCGGTGACCTCGCGCTCGAATTGCGCGAACGACAGCAGGATATTGAGCATCAGCCGGCCCATCGAGGTCGTAGTATTGAACTGCTGGGTCACCGAGACGAACGAAACACCGTAACGCTCGAAGACTTCGACCATCTTGGAGAAGTCCGCCAGGCTGCGGGTCAGGCGATCGATCTTGTAGATCACGACCACGTCGATCCTGCCGGCCTCGATGTCGGCCATCATGCGCCGGAGCGCTGGACGTTCCATGTGCCCACCCGAGAAAGCCGGGTCGTCGTAATCGTCCGCCACAGGAATCCAGCCTTCGGCGCGCTGGCTGGCGATGTAGGCATGACCGGCGTCGCGCTGCGCGTCGATGGAGTTGTATTCCTGGTCCATTCCCTCGTCGGTCGATTTGCGCGTGTAGACGGCGCAGCGCACGCGCCGTTTCAGGGCTTCGCTCATCGCCGGGTACCTTTCCTGGCGGACGTGGCCGGCTGGGCCGGGGCCTTGAGCCCGAAGAACAGCGGCCCCGACCAGCGTGTACCGGTGATCTCGCGCGCGATCATCGACAGGCTAGGGTACATCCGGCCGTTGAACTCGTACTGGTCGTCGCCGGTGGCAACCACACAGTATTCGACATCGCGGTATTCCCGAGTCAGCACGGTGCCCACCGCCGGCCGGGTGTCGCGGTCGCACTTCCTGACCTGGCCCGTTTCGAGGAGGGATTCGATCCGACGCTGGTTTCGCTCCACCAAACACGAAGCCCTGACCGTTCTCGGTCGGGGCCTTTTTGCATACTCCCGCGTGCTGGCGCGGGTTCGTGCGGGTTCCTGTGGACTTCGAGGTTGCCCGCGGGCGCCCGGATTTGGCCGTTTTCACTCTCTCCTGGCCATCATTCTTCTCTCCGGCCTTGGTGTCCACTGGAGGCCGAAGTCCACGAGTTCATGAAACGGAACCGTTATGTATCAACAGCTTACGCGTGATGTAATCAAGCGGTTGATTCGTGGCATTGGTAGGCGGAGGGGGCAACAACGCGGGGTCAGCGAGCGAAAAACGTTGGCTCTCTGGCTGCATGGTGATCCGTTGCCAGCGCGACCGGCTGCCCAGTGGCCAGTGTCGCCATTGGTGAGTTGTTGCGGCTCGGTACCCGCGAATGATCGCTTCCGACTTCACTGAACGACTCCATACACGCATTATGTGGAGAATCCTCATAGCGGACGAACTCGGTCCGATTGTCGACAGTCCCACTTCGCCAAACAGGCGTTCAAAGAGGGCGGCCCGCAGCACAAGCGGCCGCCAGCACGACAGAGTGAACACGATCGCCCGCCGCACGGCGCCAAGCCCTTTGGCCAGACCGACCACGATCTAGCGTCGCCAGCGTAAGGGGCCGGTTGTAGCGTATCAGTTCAAATTCGAACCGGCGCGGGTTGGCGGTGTCGCATTCGGCGATGGTCATTCGGTGGCTTCTGGAACTTGCCGCGAACGGCAGATCATCAGATAGTTTTCGGAAAACAGGAAAGAAGGACCGCGAACTCCGCGGCCCTTTTCGGCCAATCATCAATACGGTGGATTGATCACCACGTACTGAGAACCCTGGGGCTGATACCAGGTGCTGCCGCACTGCTGATAGATCAAGCCGCCGTAGTTGACCGGGACGCAGTTGGCAGGGACGGTACGCACCATTGAGCCAACGACGGCGGAAGTCACGACGACCGCGGTGGTAACTGCTGCTGCAGTCGCGACCGGGTGATAGCCATTGTCCCAGCCGCCACGGTTATCGACATTGACATTGACGTTCCTGTTCACGTTGACGTTCGTGTTGTTGACGTTATTCACGCTAGTACTTCGTACATTGTTGGCACGCACGTCGCGATTGCTGGTATTGACCTCCCGGTTGCCGCCTCCACCTGCGCGAGCGCCACCGCCGCCACCACCGAATGCGTCAGCTACCGGGGCCATCGCGAAGCTGGCCAGAACGAGAACGGTCAGGCGTGCCAAGAACAGTTTGCTGAATGTTGTTTTCATTTTGGCGCTCCCTTACTTTTTGTCCAGCGAACGAAGTTCAACTTCGGTTGCACCCTTGGGCGGCGTGAATTTGAAAACGGCGTCCGTGAAGGTCGGCTTCAGGTTCCAGTCGAGCAGGGAGACCGATTGCGGACGCGCCTCGTCGTCGCGATTGGTGATCACGATCTTGCGCGGTAGCGGCTTGCTCCCGGTCGTGATCCAGACCTGCCAGTCGATCTTGCCCTGGCGAAAGGCGTAATGATCACAAAGGTCTTGGCCGACAAAATCCTGGCCGGCATTCATGGCTGAATCGATCTTGTCGAGCGGCGCCGCCGCGGTCCCCCAGACGAATAGGTCGGACAATGGGACCTGCACGGCGTACTTTTCTTGGAGCTTAGTAACCAGCACGGCGAGGGTATCGGTGAACGCGACCGTCGAGTAGTACCTTTGTGCAGGCGTGTAGAGGGTAGCCATTTGGCCGTTGTAGAAGATTTCGCGCTCGGAACGGGCGCTGAACATCCTGGCGCGCAGCTTGTTCGGACGGTCGACCTCAAGGTCCGCGGTTGCCGAATGCTGCAACTTCTGACCATCGGCGAGAACCCGCTCGCCCGTCAATTCGGTGGACACCTGAAAGCGCTTCAGGCTCTGCAAATGGGCGCCCATGTCCTTGAGTGCCTGAATTGATGCTGGGTCGACAGCATTCGCTACTTGCTGGGCAGTACCCGCCCGAGTTCGACACTTTTCGCGTGCCAAACGCATAAACAGGGCTTCGATCGCTATAAAAACAAGGGGTTGGCGCGCAGGCGAAAATTTTGTGTAGTGACACGTTTGGCCTAAAAAGCTATTGCGATCATGTCGGTATGCGGATACAGTGGCGACATGTTCGTGAAGATCACCACGTCCGGCCCGCGCCAGTACGTCAAGCTCGTCGAGTCCTACCGGGATACCGCCGGGGTGCCTCGCCAGCGGGTCATCGCTACCCTGGGGCGCATCGAATCCGTACGATCCGGCGAGGCGGACTCGCTACTCAACGGTCTGCTGCGAGCGGCAGGCAAACCCTCCCTCGAAGAAGGAACCGGCGAGGTCGCCTTTGCGCCGGCGCTGTCGGTCGGCGATACTTGGTTGCTGACCGCCTTGTGGAAGGAACTGGGCTTTGCCGACGCCTTTCGCCGGTTGCTGCGCAACCGCCACCAGTTCGATGCGGAACGCCTCCTGCGGGTGATGGTCTTCAACCGGCTGTGTGATCCGGAGTCCAAGCTGGGGATCCTGCGTTGGCTGGAGGGCACGCGGGTTCCCGAGGTCAGCGCCGATTCGGTCACCCACCAGCACCTGCTCCGCACGATGGATACGCTGGCGGAGGGTGCCGACCGGGTGGACGACGCCCTGGCAGGCCTCTTGCGGCCGTTGATCGATCAGGAGTTGGCGATCGTCTTCTACGACCTGACGACGATCCGTGCCGAAGGAGGCACTGCCGAGTCCGAGGACTTGCGGCACTTTGGCCACGCCAAGGAGGGCGGGACGGTGCGCCAAGTGATGTTGGGGGTGGTCCAGACAGCGGAAGGCCTGCCGATCCATCACGAGGTCTTTGCCGGCAATACCGGTGAGACGACGACGCTGGTGCCGACGATCGAGAAGGTGCTGGCACGCTATCCGATCAAGCGCGTGGTCCTGGTCGCCGACCGCGGTCTGCTGAGTCTCGACAATCTCGACGCCATCCGGGCGCTGCGGGTCGGCGATCAGCCGCTGGAGTTCATTCTGGCCGTCCCGGCGCGGCGCTACGGGGATTTTGACAGCCTGCTCGCCCCGTTCCACGAGAAGATCTGCCACTCGGCGACGGCAGAGGTCTTCGGTGAGCTGAAGTGGGAGGGGTTTCGTCTGATCGTTGCTCATCGCCCCGACATGGCCAGCGAGCAGAGTCGCGTGCGCGACGAGCGCATTGCCGCGCTGGAAGCGGATGCAGCACAGTGGGCGGAGAAACTCGATGCCCAAGACGCCGGCCAGACCCATCCGGGCAAGAAGCTGTCAGACGCCGGAACGATCGCCCGTTTCTACAAGGCGGTCGCTGACGCGCATCTGACGCACATCATCAAGGTCAATCTGGCCTCCGAGGTATTCACCTACGAGATTGACGAGCGTGCGCTGAAGCGCGCGCGGCTGATGGATGGCAAACTGATCCTCGTTGCCAACGTTCCGGATTCTCTCCCGGCCGAGATCGTGGCGCGCTACAAGGCGCTAGCCGACATCGAACGGGGATTCCGGGTCCTGAAGTCCGAGATCGAAATCGCACCGGTCTTCCATCGCCTGCCGGATCGCATCCGGGCGCACGCCTTGATCTGCTTCCTGGCACTGCTACTCTATCGGGTGCTGCGCCTGCGTCTGAAGGCGAAGGCCAGCCCCATTTCCCCGGAGCGCGCCCTGGAGATCGCCCGCCGGATCCAGTACCACCAGATCACGCTGCATCAACGCCAGTCGGCATCCGGCCTGTCCGCCATCACCCCCCAACAGAAGGAGCTGTTCGAAACCGTCGCCCTGCCCGAGCCCTCCGCCAGACGCCTGTAGTGCCAATTCCGCACCCGGGAATTGCGCATAAACAATCGCTTAGCCGTATTTTTGTCGAACTCGGGCTCTCGGTGCCCAAGCGCCTGCGCTATCACCTCGAACGTGATCCGGCGGTTCTGAACGTCGCGTTGCACATTTTCCTGACCGCCATTGAGCGGGTAGTTCGGCAACACAGTCCTGCCGCCAGTGCAGTGTCCGTCTCGGCGCCGTGGTCTTCATCCACCGCTTTGATGCGCTCCTGAACACCCATCTGCGCTTCCACTTGTACTTCCACTGCGTTGTGGTGGATGGCGTTTTCGACGGCGATGCGGAAGGCGGCGTCAGCTTTCGCCCGGCTAGCGGACTGGCTGCACCCGCGATTGCGGAGGTTGAGACCGCCGTGCGTCGGCGACTTCTGCGGGCTGTCGAGCGACGTTGGCTGATGTTGGCGGACGATGCTCAGGTGATGGCCGAATGGGAATACGGCGGCGACTTCTCAGTCGATGCCCAGGTGGCCACTGGCATAGACAACGGGCATCCCCGGGGGCACGCTTTTCAGGGTCCTTCAGCACTGCCTTCAAGAGATTGTCCACGACTGAAACGAAAGCGATACTGAAAAAGTGGTCTTGCATTTCCTGCTTTTTTCCCCCAAGAACATTTGTATGGTAAAAAGTTATGCTGACAGTTGAGCGGTTAATTTTTTTGGTTCATTCAGGGAGGGGTTCATGAACAAGTTTACATGGCGCCGGGCCGCTACGTGGCTCGTGGCGACAGCAATGGCGCTCATCGCGGCATCACCCGCGTTCGCGCAGGCGCAGAAAAAACCCAATATCCTCGTCATCTGGGGCGACGACATCGGCACCTGGAACATCAGCCACACCAACCGCGGCATGATGGGCTACATGACGCCTAACATCGACCGTATCGCCAGGGAAGGCGTCGGCTTTACCGATTACTACGCGCAGCAGAGCTGCACGGCGGGCCGCGCGGCCTTCATCAGCGGCTCGGTGCCGGTACGTTCCGGCATGACCAAGGTCGGCTTGCCCGGAGCCAAGGAAGGCTGGCAAAAGACCGACGTCACTATGGCTACGATTCTCAAGAGTCAGGGTTACGCCACTGGCCAGTTCGGCAAGAACCACCAGGGCGACCGCGACGAGCATCTGCCCACCGTGCATGGTTTTGACGAATTCATGGGCAGCCTTTACCACCTGAATGCCGAGGAAGAGCCCGAGAACCGCGATTATCCGCGCGACCTCAAGCTGCCCAATGGCAAGACCTTTTTGCAGCAGTTCGGCCCGCGTGGCGTGATCAAGTCCAAGGCCGACGGCAAGGGTGGCCAGACCATCGAGAACCTGGGCCCGCTGACCAAGAAGCGCATGGAGACCATCGATGAGGAATCGCTGGCCGCGGCCAAGGAGTTCCTGACTCGCCAAGCCAAAGAAGGCAAGCCCTTCTTCGTGTGGTGGAACGCCACTCGCATGCACTTCCGCACCCATGTGAAGCCAGAGCACACAGGGATCAGCGGCAAGAGTGGCGATGAATACCATGACGGCATGGTAGAGCACGATATGCACGTGGGCGAGTTGCTCAAGCTGATCGACGAGCTTGGGCTGGCCAACGACACCATCGTCCAGTATTCGACTGACAACGGCCCGCACTACAACACCTGGCCCGATGCCGGCACCACGCCTTTCCGTGGCGAGAAGAACTCGAACTGGGAAGGCGCCTACCGCGTACCGGCCTTCGTCCGCTGGCCCGGTCATTTTCCTGCCGGCACGACGCTGAACGGCATCGTCTCGCATGAGGACTGGCTGCCGACTTTTGCCGCCGCCGCCGGCGCGCCCGACATCAAGGAAAAGCTACTCAAGGGCGCGACTCTGAACGGTCGCAGCTACAAGAACCATATCGATGGCTACAACCAGCTTGATTACCTGAGCGGCAAGACCAACGAATCGCCACGCAAAGAGTTCATCTATGTGGGTGACGACGGCGCCGTGATGGCCATTCGCGTCGGTGACTGGAAGGCTGTTTATCTCGAGAACCGCGGCTACCAGCTGGACGTGTGGCGTGAGCCTGTGGCTCATCTGCGTTTGCCGCTGGTGTTCAATTTGCGCCGCGATCCGTTCGAGAAATCACAGCATAATTCCAACACGTATCACGACTGGATGATTGACCGGGCGTACGTGCTGATCCCACTGCAGGCCGTGGCCACCAAGTTCCTGCTGACCTTGAAGGACTTCCCGCCCAGCCAGACGCCGGGCGATTGGAGCCTTGATTCGCTGGAAAAGCAGATCAAGGGCATGACCACTTCAGGCAAATAAGTTGATCTGCATCGGGGCACCGTCATGGTTGACGGCGCCCCGTTTTTCATTGAAAAACGGGGTTTTCATGAAGAAGATACTGAGCAAGATAGCCGCTGTTTTGCTGAGCGCGGCGGCAGCGATGGCCTTTGCGGCCCCGGTCGTCGACCCACTGCCCTCCTGGAACGACACCGCGTCCCGACGTGCCATCGTCGAGTTTGTCGAGAAGGTGACGCACGAAGCCTCCCCCAACTATGTGCCGGCGCCCGAGCGCATTGCCACTTTTGACAATGACGGCACGCTGTGGGCCGAGCAGCCGATGTATTTTCAGGCCTTTTTCATCGTCGACCGCATCAAGGCGCTGGCGCCGAAGCATCCGGAGTGGACAACGCAAGAGCCGTTCGCGTCGGTGCTCAAGGGCGACATGAAAGCGGCGCTGGCGGGCGGCGAGAAGGCGCTGCTGGAAATGGTCATGGCCACCCACGCAGGCATGAGTACGGCGGAATTCGAGCAGATCGTCAAGGACTGGATTGCCACTGCGAAGCACCCGAAGACGGGGCGGCCGTTTACCGAGATGGTCTATCAGCCGATGCTCGAACTGCTCGCCTACCTGCGTGCCAACGGCTTCAAGACCTACATCGTCTCCGGGGGCGGCATCGAGTTCATGCGTCCGTGGACGGAGAAGGTTTATGGCGTGCCGCCGGAACAGGTCATTGGCAGCAGCATCAAGACAAAATATGAAATCCGCGACGGCAAGCCGGTGCTGGTGCGTCTGCCGGAGATCAACTTCATCGACGACAAGGCTGGCAAGCCGGTCGGCATCAACCAGCAGATCGGTCGTCGACCGATCGCCGCGTTCGGCAATTCCGACGGCGATTTGCAGATGCTGCAATGGACGACTGCCGGCGCCGGGCCGCGCTTCGCGCTCATCGTCCACCATACCGATGCCGAACGCGAATGGGCTTACGACCGCAAGTCGCACATCGGCAAGCTCGACAAGGCGCTCGACGAAGCGCAAGCGCGCGGTTGGACGGTGGTGGATATGAGGCGCGACTGGAAGACAGTCTTCGCAGCGCCAACAAAGCAATGAACCACCCGTCGGGCAGGATGGCTAGCTCCCCCGAGCACTCTTTCTCGCCCATCGACAACGAGCCGCCACTGCGCTGGCAGCGCAAGCTCGGGTGGTCACCAGCGCATTCCTGTGGCTGTTACCGTTGCTGATGCTGGCGCCCGCGTTGTTGGCGGCCAAGCGGCGGGCGCGTCCGGCCTACGCCGCGCTGGTCGGCGAGCACGAGCGCATGGTGCACCGGCGCTGGATACTGCGCGAGCCGGTGGCCGACCCGACGCTGCTCGAAGCCGCCGAGATCGGGCCGGTCGCCGATACCGCAGCCATCTATCACGCAGTAAAGGCCATGCGCCCGGCGCCGATCGGCATGCGTGCGATGGTTGCAATCATGCTGCCAATAGCGCTGCCGATGTTGCTGGCCGCCGCGCTGCAAATCCAATCAAGGATATCGTCCTAAAATTGCTCAAGGCGCTTGTATGAACGACAATGCTTAACGATATTCACCGAAGTTTTTGTTGGCTGTACTTTGACCTTCCCCGAATGGCATTTGCCTTAATTGCCAGTCCTTTTTTATTACTCCCGAGGAGATAACCATGGTAAGAAAAAAACTGGTGCTCAGCCTGCTGGCAATCTCGCTTGCAGCGCCCGGCATCCATGCACAGACGGCGCCGGCTGCCGCCCCCGCTGCCGTACCGGCGGTGGCAAATGCGGTCGATCCGGCATCGATTCAGGCCCTCAAGAACATGGGTGCGTATCTGCAGACCCTGAAACGTTTCCAGGTGTCCACCGAGCTGACTGGCGAGCGTGTTCTCGCCGACGGTCAGAAGCTGCAGCACATGGCGACGGCGGACATGGACGTCGAGCGTCCGAACCGGCTACACGCCCGGATTTGGAGCGCCCGGGCCGAACGCGAACTGATCTACGACGGCAAGACGGCTACGCTCTATACGCCGGCGCAGAAGTACTACTCGACCGTCGAGTTTTCCGGCAACCTCGGCGAACTGATCAACAAGCTGGAAGAGCGCTATGGCGTGGAAGTGCCGCTGGCCGACATGTTCATCTGGGGTACGCCGGCAGCATCGTTCGACAAGATCGAATCGGCAATGAATGCCGGTCAGGACTTCATCGGCAAGGACCTCTGCGACCACTACGCCTTCCGTCAGGGAATGTTCGACTGGCAGATCTGGATCACCACCGGTGACAAGCCGCTGCCGCGCAAGCTCGTGATCACCAATCGCAATGACGACGCTCGTCCCCAGTCGCTCCAACTGATCGCCTGGAACCTGAAGCCGACGTTCAAGGACGCGGTTTTCAGGTTCACGCCGCCCAAGGGCGCGACCGCGGTTGAAATTCGTCCGCTGGTTCAGAAGTAAAGGAGAGCCCACATGAAAAAATCATTCAGCAAAATCTTCCTGGCCCCCCTGACGGTTCTCGTTCTGGCCAGTTTCGCCATGGCTCCAGTGGCTGAGGCACGCGGCGGTGGCGGTCACTTTAGCGGTGGTGGTGGTGGCGGCAACCGGCAGGTCAACAACGCCCGTGCCGACGTGCGCACCAACAATGTCCGGAACACCAGTGTCAACAACGTCAACGTCAACCGGAACGTCAACGTCAATGCCAACAATAACCGTGGTGGCTGCTGCAACGGCGGCTGGGATAACAACTATCACCCGGTGGCGACGGCGGCGGCGGTCACTGCTGCGGTGGTCGTGACTTCGGCCGTCGTTGGCTCAATGGTGCGCACCGTGCCGGCCGGCTGCGTCCCAGTGAACTATGGTGGCATGATCTATCAGCAGTGCGGCAGCACCTGGTATCAACCCCAGGGTTCCCAGTATGTCGTCATCAATCCGCCGTATTGACCGGCCGAGCAAAAGAAAGACCGCGCTGCGCGGTTTTTTTGGTGCGGATATCTCCGATAGCCCGGCACCAGGATAAGACGAACAGCCTCGCTCGTCGGGGACGACTCGTGCCAGTGGCGACCTGCACGGTAAACCTCCGCCACCCAGGTGGCCACTGGCATGGATAATGGGCATCCCCGGGGCGAGGTTTCAGGGCTGATCAGGAACATTCGGCACGAAATCAACGATTAACAGAGACCGAAATGGCCCAGACACTGCCAAAGGTTGGATTGAAATCCTATCCTTCGCTACCCCACCAGGGTATGGCCCTGCGCTCTTTCATAACAAGTGAACATACATGGAGCTCTACTCTTGTTCTAAAGTGGTCCCCGAAGTCAAGACAAAAATTAGCTCGGTTTAAGCTGTGCTTTCAACTGCAGTAGCAGCTGGACGGCGCTGCCCCGGTTTTGCTGTTGGTTTGGTCGTTGCTGTTGATTCTGATGTTGATCTGGCTTCTGCGGGTG
>AATO01000029.1_pt1 | contig 52662 bp, 51 predicted proteins | sample 270628 | NCBI WGS metagenome assembly AATO01 (sample SAMN02954268, study PRJNA17657) | bioreactor sludge metagenome | biome: terrestrial; feature: bioreactor; material: sludge; isolation source: Enhanced Biological Phosphorus Removal (EBPR) bioreactor sludge | place: USA: Madison, Wisconsin | reverse complement strand
GCTTCCCTGAGCTGCAAGTAGCCACGCCCGCTTGTGTCCCGATTGGTCGCAATCAAGAGATCATGCGCCCGCAGCCGCAGGGTTCGCGACACCGGACGGCTATCATTCACCGCCGCCATAAGCTGGCTTATGCAATAAATCAGAATGTCTCGGTCAAAGACCGTTGCTAACCCCTTCGCGCCAGGCCGCACCTCCGCCCAACTCGCCCCGTTCTCATAACGACGGGTCTTCATGTCTGGTTTCTTCGACAGCGAGAATATCGGGTGCTCCATCGAGGCGCTATCGCCCTTCAGGGCAGCATCAAAAACGTCGCAAACGAAGAAATCCCGCTCGTGCCGAATTGGAAGAAGAGGGGACCTCTCCTTCGTGTTATCACCCACCGAGACTTCCGAGTTCGTGTTATCACCCACCATTCACGGATTTTTCGTGTTTTCACACGCCATGTCAATATTGTTCGTGTTATTACCCACCTTTGAGCCTGTTGATAACTTTTCCGTACATGCTCTCAGCATTCGTGTTTTTACACACCAAACTTCGTGTTTTTACACACCAAACTTCGTGTTTTTACACACCGGAACATTCAAAAAGCACCTTTTTTCTTGTTTAACATCAGACATTTACAGCTTTGCAAGAATCACGTAACTCTATTAACTCTATTTAACAAGACTCTAGCGTTGTTGATAACTAGCCAGCCGTGGTCACTACCACCAGCATCCAGCCACCTCTTTTGGTCTCAACCAACGCAAAAGCAGGGGCTCCACCTCGCTTTCCCGCGCCCAATTTATCCCGACGCCGAACAGGTTCACCGCCGCACGACCCCAAGTGATCGGCCTTCGGCCTCAAAATACCAACACCACAGGCGCGGCCCTTCGGGCCGCGTCAAGCAGACGCCCGCTAACGCGGGCGGGAATTTTCAATTGAAAGCCCGTCCCGGCGCCGGTAGTTTTCCGGAAAGGTCCGAGGACAGGGAAAGCAAATAGAAGCCACGGCGGGGGGCAGGGTACTTTGATCAACGGGAAGGGGTCTGCCGACGCAGGCGAACCTATCGCCGAAGCGCTGCGCCTGCTCGACTTGTTTGCCAGTGTTGGGGCCGAGGCTTTCGATATCACCCACACCAACCTCCAGCAGGAGAAACGGGGCTTTCGCCCGGGGCAGAGCCTAGCCCAGGCCCGGCAGTCCATGCCCTACCTGGTGCCCAGCGCCGCGCGGCGGCAGAATAATCTAATCATCCGTCCGCGCGCCGGCGCTGACGTCACCCTGGTGCAGCTCGATGACCTCGCGCCAGATACTCTGGCCCACATCGCTCCGGCCGCATTCCTGATTCTGCGTACCAGTCCCGGCGGTCAGCAGGCCTGGGTCGCCGTCACCAACGCTCCCCGGGGCTTCGCCGCGCGGCTCAAGGAAGGGACGGGCGCCGACAAGGAAGCGTCCGGCGCCACTCGTGTCGCCGGCACCGCCAATTTCAAACCCGCCTACGCCCCGAACTTCCCCCGGGTCCGGATCGACGCCGCTCAGCCCGGGCTGAACGTCACTACGCAGACCCTCGACGCGATGGGGGTGGTCGCGCCGGCCCGGCCGATCCCGGTGTCGCTACCCCCCGTCGCGTCCTCCAGCGATTCGCGGACGAGCAAATGGCCCAGCTACGCGCGCTGCCTCGAAGGGGCGCCGATCGGCGCCGGCGGTAATCCCAAACGCACTAGCGCGGATTTCATCTGGTGCAAGATCGCGCTCTCCTGGGGCCACGGCATCGAAGCGACCGCCGAACGGCTGCTGGAAGAAAGCGCCAAGGCCCGCGAAAACGGCGAAGCCTATGCCAGGCAGACCGCCGAGCATGCCGACTACGCCGCCCGGCAACGCAACGCCCTGCCACGAGGGCGACCGGCGAGGGGGTAAGGGGAGGCCCCCGCCGGGGGGAGGCCCGTCGCTCGGAGCACCCCGTGAATCGGCCACAGCGGGCCGTGAGCGCGTTTTTCCCGGTTGGGCCAGCCCCTCTCTATCTAAAACCATCCTGGCGCGCTCTACGGGCTTTGTCTGGCGTGACCTTGGACTACCCCGGGTTTCTGTGGACAAGCCTTTGCACAACCCGGTGCGTTACCCACGCGCTCCGCCTAATGGCTCACGATCAGGCGTCCGCCCGTTTTTGCGGCGGCGGGCCGTTCGGTGCCTCGTTTGTTTCGGCTTTTCTGCGACGGAGTTCTTGCGAAATTATGGTAATTACCGTAATCTTATTACCATAATAACGATAATTTTAGGATGCTATTTCAAGGACATCAGATCATGGCTAAGGCATTGGTGACGCAAGAGCGTGTTTTCGAGGTGGCGCAGGCCCTGACGGATCAGGGCACGGCGCCGACCATCTTGAACGTGCAGGAAGGGATCGGCGGGGGCAGTTATACGACGGTCAAGCGCTATCTGGATCAGTGGCGGGAGGCGGCGCCGAAGCAGCGGCAGCCGGTAGAACTACCGGAACCCGCGGTTGCCCGGCTGATGAGCCTCGGCCGGGAGTTCTGGGGCTTGCTCGACGAACAGGCCGGACAGCAGGTGGAAGCGCTGCGAGCGGCGACGCGGGAAGAGGTCGCGGCGATCCAGACGCAGCTCGACCAGGCGGAGCAGGCGATCGGCCGACTGGAGGCCGAGCGCGAGCAGGCCGAGAGTCATGCTGCAGCGCAGGAGCAGGCCTTGCGCGAAGCGGTAGCAGCACGGGCGGCGCAGACCGAACGGATGGCCGCCGCCGAGGCGAAGGCCGGCGAACTGGCGGCACGGGTCGAGGACCTCAAGGGCGAACTGGAGCGGGCCCATGCGCGACAGACGGCCGAACGCGAAGCAACAACGGCGGCCCGTGCCGAAGCCCAGGCCGCTGCGGTGGAAGCTGCCCGGCTGCAGGGCGAGCTGGCGGCACTTAAGAAACCGCGTTCAAGCGCTTAACCTGGCGAAGGGGGCACGGCAACGGGCAGCTTTCTTCGGGAACTCGTCGTCGCGCGGGGGGTGGTTGGGTGGCCGCAAGAGGGCCATGGCGGCGACAAAGCGTGGTTACGACGCTTTGTCGCCGTTGTTTGTCCGGGCTGGCGTTGGCAAAACAACGGTTGTTAACGGTGTCGCTTTTCCGCCGAAATCTGGCGTCCACGGCCTGACGTGGTGGAAAGGCCGGTCCGTTTTGTTTTGGTTTTTGACTTTCAGCCAAGCATGAATATGCTGGTTTTCCGGTTTGCCGCCGGCTAGGCTCCCGGCGGACGGGTTGCGCAGCAAACCGTCGTCTGGCAAGCGAAGCGCGGCAGGGGTGGGCACCAGGAATCGCTGAGCGCCGTCGGCTATCGACTTCACTGGGTTTGAGCGGGCTGTGAGCTGCGGCTCGGCATGACCGGCGCGCCAGTAGCGTTCGCGTGGCCGATGCGGTAGAAAGCCCGGCGGCCGGTGGAAAGGCAGGCGCGACACCGGTTCGAACCGCGAAGCCAGACCCGATGCCGCGCCCCGTAGCCCCCACAGCGGCGACGTTGCCTGCCTAGTATTTCACGAAGCGCACCTCGCCGTCAGATTCCCATTGGCCGGGACGGCCAATGGATCTCCCTGGAAGACGCTACCACTGCGCCGGCTGCCGCACGGCCGTGCTCATTTGCAGCCACTGCGATCGCGGTCACCGGTACTGTACCGCGAGGTGCGCCAACCAGGCCCGCCGACAGTCTGTCCGTGCCTCGGGTCGCCGCTATCAAGACAGCTTGCGCGGCCGTCACGCCCACGCCGAACGCCAGCGCCGTTACAGGGCCCGGCAGCAGAAAGTGACGCATCAGGGTTCCCCACCCAGGGTCGCACCTGATCAACTCCCCTGCGAACCGACGTTGCCGGTTGCGCCTCAGCCAGGGCACTGCTGTCGTTGTCATCGTCCCTTGCCGGACGGGGTGCGCCAGAACTTTCTGCAGCGTCGGATTCGCCGTCACCCACCCGACCGGAGAAGACATGGCCCTCAGCCCCGAGATTGAAGCGCAGATCCTGCGTTACTACCACGCCGAACGCTGGCGTATCGGCACTATCGCGACCCAACTGCAAGTGCATCGCGATAGCGTCGCCCGCGTGCTCGCCCAAGCCGGCTTGCCGGCACTCGAAGCGGTTCGCCGCCCTTCGGCGATTGATCCCTACCTGCCGTTCATCCTCGATACCTTGACGCAGTTTCCGCGCCTACGCGCCTCCCGCGTATACGACATGGTCAAGAGTCGCGGTTACCCGGGACGCCCGGATCATTTCCGGCACCTGATCGCCCGCCACCGACCGCGGCCGAAAGCCGAAGCCTACCTGGGGTCGCCTCAGAAAACGGAAAATAAAGCACGCTAAGCCCTTACTTACCCAGATGTTTGACTTTTCGTGGCACTTTCACCATGGCAATTGCAATTGCCCAACCCTTGCAAAATGCCGCACGCCTCTACAGATCGAGAGCCAGAACACTTCTCGCGCAAATCAACCAAGTGCCGCTTTAACTGCAACAGCGCGGACACACGCATTTCCACCTGTTGAATATGGGCCTCCAGCAGCGTGTTGACCTCCCCACAGTCCTGCATCGGGTTGTCTCGCAGACCCAGCAATGCGCGAATCTCGCTCAACGTCATGTCGAGCGAACGGCAATGACGGATGAATTGCAAGCGCTCAATGTGCGCCTCACCGTACAGCCGGAAGTTGCCACCGCTTCGCGCTGGCTTCGGCAGTAGCCCTTCCTTCTCGTAGTAGCGGATGGTCACAACCTCGCATCCAGAGCGCTTGGCGAGGTCGCCAATTCTGATTTCCATGCATCAATCTCCTTTATTTCACTTGACTCTATAGTAACTATAGGGTTTGTAATGGAAGTTGTATAGATTTGAAGGAGTTATTTATGAGCGAATGCGCTTCCACGGCGTGTGGCTGCTCGGCTGGGCCGATCATCCAACCCACGACACAAGCCCCAGCGACAACCGGATCGGCTCAAGCGGTGTATCGCATCGAGAACATGGACTGCCCCACGGAAGAGGCGCTGATCCGAGGCAAGCTGGTCGGGCTGGCGGGGGTGGTTGGTCTTGAGTTCAACCTGATGCAGCGTACTTTGGCCGTTCGGCACGAACTGCCTTCGTTGTTTCCCGTTGAGCAGGCGCTAACCGCCATCGGCATGCAAGCCGTGCGCATGGATCAGGCATCGACCGGGCAAACGACCAAGCTGTCCATTACCAAAATGGATTGCCCGACCGAAGAGACGTTGATCCGCAACAAGCTCGGTACCATGGCCGGAGTTGCCGATCTCGATTTCAACCTGATGCAGCGCACGCTGTCGGTACGCCATGCGGACCAGGTTCTGCCGGACGTGCTCGCGGCACTGCAAGCGCTTGGATTCGAGGCGCAGGTGTTGGACACCGCAGAGGCCGCATCGCCATCCGCATCCCTTGTGACCACGCCGACCAACTGGTGGCCGCTGGGCATCTCCTTTGTAACTGCATCGGCGGCCGAGGCGGTCTACTGGCTCCACAACGGCAATCATTGGTCGGTCGTCGTTCTGGCGCTCGTCGCGGTCTTCACCGGCGGTCTGTCCACCTACAAGAAAGGTTGGATTGCGCTCAAGAACCGTAATCTCAACATGAACGCCCTGATGTCGATTGCCGTCACGGGTGCCATGTTGATCGGGCACTGGCCCGAGGCGGCAATGGTGATGGTGCTTTTCGCGCTGGCCGAGGTGATCGAAGCCAAGTCGCTGGATCGCGCCCGCAATGCCATCCGTGGCCTGCTCGACCTGACCCCGGAACAGGCCACGGTGCAGCAGGCTGACGGCACATGGCGCGAGGTGGGTGCAAAGCAAATTGCCATCGGTAGCCGCGTCCGGGTCAAGCCAGGTGAGCGCATCGCCCTGGATGGTGAGGTGCTGGAAGGCCGCTCTGCCGTCAACCAAGCCCCGATCACGGGTGAAAGCCTTCCGGTCGAGAAATCCCCCGGTGATCCGGTGTTTGCGGGCACGATCAACGAATCCGGTTCATTCGAGTACCGCGTCACCGCCGTGGCCAGCAACTCCACATTGGCCCGCATCATTCACGCGGTAGAGGCTGCCCAAGGAAGCCGTGCGCCGACTCAGCGCTTTGTCGATCAGTTCGCCCGCTGGTACACGCCCATTGTTTTCGGTGTTGCCATCGCCGTCGCGTTGTTGCCACCGCTGTTCATGGGTGCGGCATGGCTCGACTGGATTTACCGTGCATTGGTTCTGCTGGTGGTCGCCTGCCCGTGCGCACTGGTGATCTCTACGCCGGTCAGCATCGTCAGCGGCCTGGCCGCTGCCGCCCGCCACGGCATTCTCATCAAGGGCGGCGTCTATCTGGAAGAAGGCCGCAAGCTGCGCTGGCTGGCTCTGGACAAGACCGGCACGATCACGCACGGCAAGCCCGCACAGACCGATTTTGTCACTTGGGGCAATGCACTCGCCGCAAACAGCCGCAGCATCGCTGCCAGTCTGGCGGCTCGTTCCGACCACCCTGTATCCAAAGCGGTGGCACAAGCCGCGCAGACGGATGGGGTTGCCTTACTCGACGTAGCCGAGTTCAGCGCGCTGCCCGGTCGGGGCGTGCAAGGCCAAATCAACGGTGAGACCTACCATCTTGGCAACCAGCGGATGCTCGAAGCGCTGGGGCAATGCACACCAGAACTGGAACAGCGCATCGCGGCGCTGGAAACCATGGGTAAAACTGTCGTGATGTTGGTCAGCGCAAAAGGGGTTCATGCCTTATTTGCCGTAGCGGACACCATCAAGGAAAGCAGCAGGAGCGCCATTGCCGAGCTTCATGCACTGGGCATCAACACCATGATGCTGACCGGCGACAACCCCCACACGGCACAGGCCATTGCCGCACAAGCCGGGATCGACAGTGCGCAAGGCAATCTGCTCCCAGACGACAAACTGCGCGAAGTTGAGCTACTGGCCATAAAGGGCAAGGTCGGCATGGTCGGTGATGGCATCAACGATGCCCCGGCCTTGGCGCGTGCGGACATCGGCTTTGCCATGGGAGCGGCTGGCACCGATACCGCCATCGAGACCGCTGACGTGGCCCTGATGGACGACAACCTGGGCAAGATTCCGACCTTCGTGCGCCTGTCGCGTGCGACGGCGCAGGTGCTGATGCAAAACATTGTGCTGGCCCTTGGCATCAAGGCAGTATTTCTGGTGCTGACCTTCACGGGTCAAGCGACCATGTGGATGGCGGTGTTTGCTGATATGGGGGCCAGCTTGCTCGTCGTTGGCAATGGCTTGAGGCTGTTGCGCAAATGAGCTGGAAATTCTTTCTCTACGACTGGGGTGGTCTAAACATCGCGTTGTTCCAAGCCATCAACATGAGCACACCTGCAGCGCTGGAACCGCCGGTATCGTTCTTCAACCTTGTGATAGGCAACTACTGGACTGCACCACTGATGCTCTTGGCGATGTGGGGATGGTCAAAGTCGGCACCTGACCCAACGCGGGCCGATGCCATCCGGTACAGACTCAGAGTCTTTAGCGTGGCCTTTGCGTTGGCATTTCTCGTCGCCACCATCTTGAAGCTATGGATCGACTTTCCACGCCCGCCTGCCGTTTTTGGCGACATGGTGCGCGTTATCGGGGGCATCGAACGACACTACAGCCTGCCCAGCGGGCATGCCACCTATGCCGCGCTGGTGGTCGGCGCGCTCTGGCCTTTGATAGGCCGTCGTGGCCGCATCGGCTTGGTGTTGTACGCCGCATTGGTCGGTTGGTCACGCATCGCAGCCGGAATGCACTTTCCTGCCGATGTGCTGGCGGGGTGGGTACTTGGATTGAGCTGCACGGCGCTCGCCGGGTGGCTGATGCCGCTGGCCGCCCCTGTGTGGCAATCGGCTCGCCGCACATCGACTTGGGTCTGGTTCGCAGTGGCCGCCAGTTCTGTCATGACAGATCAGCTCGCAAAGTTCGCCATCACCCGCACGTTTGCCTACGGTGAACAGGTCGAAGTCAGCACCTTCTTCAACATTGTCCATGTCCTGAATCCCGGCGCGGCATTCAGCTTTCTGGCGAACGCTGGCGGCTGGCAACGTTACTTTCTCATGGCGCTGGGTCTGGTCGTTTCTGCTTGGCTGGGCCGCATGCTGTGCCAGCAGCGGCCACGCCTTGAAGCGGTGGGCTACAGCCTGATCCTTGGTGGTGCGCTCGGCAATGTCGTGGATCGTGTGCTGCGTGGATCGGTTGTCGATTTCCTCGACTTCCATTGGCAGCTTGTGCACTGGCCCGCCTTCAACCTCGCTGATGTGGCGATAACTATCGGAGCGCTCTGCCTGTTCTTGACGGTTGTACCGAAAAGCAGTAGAGGCACAGAGGCCGATGTGTCCGGTTAAGCTATACCCTAACTTGGCGTCAAGTGCTGCACTCGAAATGCGTCAGGATAGAGTATTAATGAATATTTATTGACACATGTAGCAAAGGCTTATAAATTCTTTCCTGACACATTTGTGCAGGAGACACCCTTGAAAGGTCAACGCATCGGGTACGTGCGGGTCAGCAGCTTCGATCAGAACCCGGATCGCCAGCTTGAGCAGGTCCAGGTGGACAAGGTATTCACCGACAAGGCGTCGGGCAAAGATACGCTGCGCCCGCAGCTCGACACGCTGCTGACCTTCGTGCGCGAAGGCGATACCGTGGTGGTGCACAGCATGGATCGCCTGGCGCGCAACCTCGATGACTTGCGCCGCCTCGTGCAAAAGCTCACCAAGCGCGGCGTACGAATTGAGTTCGTCAAGGAATGCCTGACCTTCACCGGCGAGGATTCGCCGATGGCCAATCTGATGCTGTCCGTGATGGGTGCATTCGCCGAATTCGAGCGTGCCCTGATCCGCGAGAGGCAGCGCGAGGGCATTGCGCTGGCTAAGCAGCGCGGTGCCTACCGGGGCCGCAAGAAAGCCCTGTCGCCAGAGCGTGCGGCCGAGTTACGTCAACGGGCCGACGCAGGCGAACAAAAGTCGAAACTGGCGCGCGAGTTCGGCGTCAGTCGGGAGACCCTGTATCAATACTTGAGAACGGATCAGTAAATATGCCTCGTCGTTCCATCCTGTCCGCCGCCGAGCGGGAAAGCCTGCTGGCGTTGCCGGACACCAAGGACGATTTGATCCGGCATTACTCGCTCAGTGATAGTGACCTTTCGATCATCCGGCAGCGGCGCGGGCCTGCGAACCGGTTGGGCTTCGCGGTGCAGCTTTGCTACCTGCGCTTTCCCGGCATTCTCCTTGGCGTCGATCAGCCGCTGTTCCTGCCCTTGCTGAAACTGGTCGCCGACCAGCTCAAGGTCGGTGTTGAAAGCTGGAACGACTACGGGCAGCGGGAACAGACCCGGCGCGAGCACCTGGTCGAACTGCAAACGGTGTTCGGCTTCCAGCCGTTCACCATGAGCCATTACCGACAGGCCGTCCACACGCTGACCGAGCTGGCCATGCAGACCGACAAAGGCATCGTGCTGGCCAGCGCCTTGATTGAGCAACTGCGGCGGCAGTCGATCATCCTGCCCGCGCTCAACGCCATCGAGCGCGCCAGTGCTGAGGCCATCACTCGCGCCAACCGACGCATCTATGAAGCCCTGTCCGAGCCGCTGTCGAACGGACACCGGCATCGCCTCGACGATCTGCTGAAACGCCGCGACAACGGCAAGATGACCTGGCTGGCCTGGCTGCGTCAGTCGCCTGTCAAACCGAACTCCCGCCACATGCTCGAACACATTGAGCGCCTCAAAGCCTGGCAGGCCCTCGACCTGCCTTCTGGCATCGAGCGGCTGGTTCACCAGAACCGGCTGCTCAAAATCGCCCGCGAGGGCGGCCAGATGACGCCCGCCGACCTGGCCAAGTTCGAGCCGCGGCGGCGCTACGCCACCCTCGTGGCGCTGGCCATCGAAGGCATGGCCACCGTCACCGACGAAATCATCGACTTGCACGACCGCATCCTGGGGAAGCTGTTCAACGCCGCCAAGAACAAGCATCAGCAGCAGTTCCAGGCTTCTGGTAAAGCCATCAACGCCAAGGTGCGACTGTACGGGCGCATCGGTCAGGCGCTGATCGACGCCAAACAGTCAGGCCGCGACCCGTTCGCGGCCATTGAGGCCGTCATGTCCTGGGACGCTTTCGCCGAGAGCGTCACCGAGGCGCAAAAGCTCGCGCAGCCCGATGACTTCGACTTCCTGCATCGCATCGGCGAGAGTTACGCCACCTTGCGCCGCTACGCGCCGGAATTCCTTGCCGTGCTCAAGCTGCGGGCCGCGCCCGCCGCCAAGGGTGTGCTTGATGCCATCGAGGTGCTGCGCGGTATGAACACCGACAACGCCCGCAAGGTGCCAACCGATGCCCCGACCGACTTCATCAAGCCGCGCTGGCAGAAACTGGTGATGACCGACGCTGGTATCGACAGACGCTACTACGAACTGTGCGCCCTGTCGGAACTCAAGAACTCCCTTCGCTCGGGCGACATTTGGGTGCAGGGTTCGCGCCAGTTCAAGGACTTCGAGGACTACCTGGTGCCGCCCGATAAGTTCACCAGCCTCAAGCAGTCCAGCACATTGCCGCTGGCCGTTGTCACCGACTGCGACCAATATCTGCACGACCGGCTGACCCTACTGGAAACGCAGCTTGCCACCGTCAACCGCATGGCGGCGGCCAACGATCTGCCCGATGCCATCATCACCGAGTCCGGCTTGAAAATCACGCCGCTGGATGCGGCGGTGCCCGACACCGCGCAGGCGCTGATCGACCAGACGGCCATGATCCTGCCACACGTCAAGATCACCGAATTGCTGCTCGAAGTCGATGAGTGGACGGGCTTCACCCGCCACTTCACGCACCTGAAATCGGGCGATCTGGCCAAGGACAAAAACTTGCTGCTAACGACGATCCTGGCCGACGCAATCAACCTGGGCCTGACGAAGATGGCTGAGTCCTGTCCCGGCACGACCTACGCCAAGCTCGCCTGGTTGCAAGCCTGGCATACCCGCGACGAAACCTATTCGACGGCGCTGGCTGAATTGGTGAACGCCCAATTCCGGCATCCCTTCGCCGAGCATTGGGGCGACGGCACCACGTCATCATCGGACGGCCAGAACTTCCGCACCGGCAGCAAGGCCGAGAGTACCGGCCACATCAACCCGAAATATGGCAGCAGCCCAGGACGGACGTTCTACACCCACATCTCCGACCAGTACGCGCCGTTCCACACCAAGGTGGTAAATGTCGGCGTGCGCGACTCCACCTATGTGCTCGATGGCCTGCTGTACCACGAGTCCGACCTGCGCATCGAAGAACACTACACCGACACGGCGGGCTTCACCGATCATGTCTTTGCTCTGATGCACCTCTTGGGCTTCCGCTTCGCGCCGCGCATCCGCGATTTGGGAGACACCAAGCTCTACATTTCCAAGGGCGAAACCGCCTATGACGCGCTCAAGCCGATGATCGGCGGCACGCTCAACATCAAGCATGTCCGCGCCCATTGGGACGAAATTTTGCGGCTGGCCACCTCGATCAAGCAGGGCACGGTGACGGCCTCGCTGATGCTCAGGAAGCTCGGCAGTTACCCGCGCCAGAACGGCCTGGCCGTCGCCCTGCGCGAGTTGGGCCGCATCGAGCGCACGCTGTTCATCCTCGACTGGCTGCAAAGCGTCGAGCTGCGCCGCCGTGTGCATGCCGGGTTGAACAAGGGCGAAGCCCGCAACGCACTGGCCCGGGCCGTGTTCTTCAACCGCTTGGGCGAAATCCGCGACCGCAGTTTCGAGCAGCAGCGCTATCGGGCCAGCGGCCTCAACCTGGTGACGGCGGCCGTTGTGCTGTGGAACACGGTCTATCTGGAGCGCGCAGCGCAAGCGTTACGTGGCAATGGCCATACTGTCGATAACGCGTTGTTGCAGTACCTGTCGCCGCTCGGCTGGGAACACATCAACCTGACCGGCGACTACCTCTGGCGCAGCAGCGCCAAGATCGGCGCGGGCAAGTTCAGGCCGCTACGACCATTGCAACCGGCTTAGCGTGCTTTATTTTCCGTTTTCTGAGACGACCCCTAGCAACGGCCGGCTGCTATGCCTTCGACCTCGCCGCCTGGCGGCTGCGGCAGCACATCAAGAAGGACAGGGGCGATCTCTGGACGCGAGCCGCCAACTACCACTCCCGGACGCCGCAGTACAACGCGGTGTATCGGGCAGATCTGCTCGTCAAGGCGGGAAGGTGGGCGGATTGGCTGGAGGCTCGCTTTGTCACGGTGGACGTGACGAAAGTCGGGGCCCTGCCCTCGTCGATGCCTGGGGCTCTGGCAACGGTACAGCCAGGCTCGGCGCAGACGACGAAGGCGGCAACGGTTGCGTGGAATACCTCCGGGTATGTCCCGCGAAAAGTCATCATCGGCGGACAGCCATGAGCAACACGCTCAAAGTCGGCGGCGACAGCGATGGCCACGTCTTGCGAAAACAGGCTGTGCCGGCGGCATGGCGATCGGCGCTTGGCCGTCACTGGAAAACCAGGCCTCCGCTCAACACGATCAGCGCAAACAACCGCTGGACGCGCATCAGGCAGCCCGCTGGAGTGGCGCGGGCTTGACCGACTGTTCAACGCGTTCGCGCATTTCCTTGCTGGCCTGGAAGTGCGGCACATATTTCTCGGCAACCGCCACGGGCTCTCCGCTTTTCGGGTTGCGGCCTGTTCGTGCTGGGCGGTAGTTCAAACGGAAGCTTCCGAAACCACGGATTTCGACGCGATCACCTTGTGCCAGAGCAATCCCGATGGCGTCGAGAATCTCTTTAACCGCGATTTCGGCATCCTTCGCCACAAGACTGGGGAAGCGCGAAGCGAGAACGGTGATGAGGTCAGAGCGTGTCATGGCGATAATTTTACCTTCTCGAATGCGGAAAGCCATGAGTGGATGATGCCCCGATCTGGGCAAGGAAATGACTAATTGCCAGCCATTGCCTTGCCCAACAGTCATGGCGGACACCTCCGATGATGAGAACCATGACCGGTTTCCTCCCTTGCACGGCACATTTTTGCTTCCACGACAGCGTCGATCGATGGGCACGCAGCATGCTCCGCAGTTTTCCCTTTCAAGGCAGGCAAGATCTACGCCGTAAGCTAGGACGGGAGAGAGTATTTCCCTGCCCACCAGTTCAGCGAAGCGTTGCAACCGCTGCCGGTGATTGCCGGTGTTCTCGCCCAACTCGGCGAGGTCGCCGACACGTGGGAGATCGCAGCGTGCTTCCATTTCCCCAGCGGTTGGCTCGCCAGCGCCGGTCCAGGCCAAGTCCAGCGTGCTCGTGCCCCGCACGATTGCCTCAACGAACGGGAAGCGCTGCTTCAGACCGTTCGCCATCGCCTGGGTAGCTATGCGGCATGAGCTGCGGCCTGCCGACCTCGGGGCGATCAACCGTAACCGGTCATTCGGCTGGAGATGGGTCGGTTGCCGACAGCAAGCCACGAAAACTCAGTGGCCGCTTGTGGTCCTGGAGCGACCAGCTCGATGGGAAACCGCCGAGGCCGAGCATCACCGGCCGGGTCAGACGGGAAGCAGTCGTTCACATTTTTTGGGCCACCGGCTGCCACCGACCCTTATGCAAAGCTTTCCATAAGGGTCGCTTTGCATAACGACCCATTGCTGCCTGATGATGTTTACAAGCTCTTTGGCGGCTTCCTGATCCGCAAGCTGACGGACACTGTGACCTGGGCGCCGGCTGCAGCTCGGCCGGAGCTGACCTTGAACCTGCGATCCCAATCTGTCAGCAATGAGGTCGGTATGCTGTCATTCAACGGCGATTCATTCAGCCACCTCAACAAAACCTCATAGCCAAACGAATGCTGACTGAAACGTAATTTCCTGGTCACCTCCCTGTTGGTATGCGTCTCCTAAGATGGCATCACCGTCGGACGAGATATGCCCGATGGAATCAACCCATCTCACAAGGAGTAAACCATGAAAACCAAGCTTGCCAAACTGGCCCTGATTGCGGTCTTGAGCACCTCAGGTGCGACAACCGCGTTTGCCGATGATGCTGCCCGTGCCGAAGCGAAACAGGTTGTCGATCTGAAAAACGGGGCAACCCTTTACATCTTCAATGATGGGAAAATGGCGATCGAGGACCGGTACGGTCGTGCCACTCGAACGACTCCGGGCACGGAGGTAGAGACCAGTGATGGACGGAAAATCACGACGCAGAGTGACGAGGTCGCGCGTCTGAATTCCCTGATCAACAAAGGGCACAAAGGAGGCTGAGGCTAAACAGCCGATTCCTCTGATCGTGAAGCGGCTCCTTCGGGGGCTGCTTCCGTTTGGCAGTAACGAGAAAGCAGTGAACGCATTTCCTGTCGCAGTTCGGTGCTGCTGGCCTGGACAAGCTTTGGCGAACATCTCGGGTGCAGTCCCTATGAACGCCGCAGCAACTTATCGTTGCGCCCCTGATGCACAAACGCCCGGTATGCGGTCGACACACCGGCCATAACCCAGAAGTCTGTATCAAAGGCGGTCTTGGCTACATTTGCAGCTCAAATATGGTGACCCCATCGGCCGACCGAACCGATACGGATCCTCCATGCGCTTGAATGATCGAGCGTGTGAGCGCCAGCCCCAGACCAACTCCATCGGCAAGGCGTTTCCTTGAAGGGTCTGCCCGGTAGAAACGGTCAAAGAGACGCGGCAGATGTTCTGGCGAGATCGTCTCGCCGGAGTTTTCAACCTGGATCGTTGCCATTCGGTCTTCATTCTTGCCGATCTGAATTCGTACGTAACCTCCTCGGGGGGTATGCCCAAAGGCATTCGACAGCAAGTTGCCGATGGCTCTACGCAACATCAACCGGTCTCCGGTTACGGTAGCGCTCCCGTCTACAGTCAGAGCAACGCTGTTTTCCTCGGCGACAGCCTCGTAGAACGAGGCTAATCCTTCCGCCTCTGCCCGAAGATCAACGGCCTCGAGATTTGGTACCACGAGGTTATTGTCGGCCTTGGCGAGGAACAGCATGTCGGCGATCATTTTCGCCATGCGCTCCAGTTCCTCCGCGTTTGACGCAAGTACATCCTGATATTCGTCAATCGTCCTGACACGCAAGAGCATGACTTGGGTCTGCGTCAGCAGATTGCTCACCGGCGTTCGCAGTTCGTGGGCAATATCCGAGGAGAAATCCGACAACCGCCGGAAAGAATCCTCCAGACGGGCTAGCATCTGGTTCAGAGTCTCGGCAAGATCCACCAGTTCGATCGGGATCGATTCGGTAGCTAACCTGGAGTGCAGGCGATCCGCTGTAATGGCCGCTGCCTCCAGCTTGATCGCGTGCAATGGCGCCAACCCGCGTCTGACAGCCACCCAGCCGAGAAATCCGGTCATGAGTGCAGCCAGAATCACGACAGACCATAATGTGAATCGAAACCAACTCATGAAGTGTTCGTGCTTCGATATGTCCGTCGCTACGGCAACGACGGCAGGTTTCGCCCCCTCGATGCCGGTTTTGACCATCGCCGAAATCCCGCGCAGCGGTATGTGATCCGTCGATTTCCAGATGATCGGACCCGAGTTGGTCATATCAGGGCTTCGCGCAAGCAAGACCTGTGGAAACTCGGCACCACTGGTAACAAACAGGGTTTGTCCTGAAGGCGCCACCACAATGACCGCCAGGCCATGATGCCCCACCAGGGAGTCATCCAGTTGCTGTGGCAAAGCATCTAGGTCGCTTTGCGAATGAACCTTTTCCAGCGCGTGCCGGGTCAGTTCCAGTTTGCCGGTCAGTACCTCCATGTCCTGCACTTCGAAATGGTGCTCGACTGAATTGCCGATCAAAAGCCCAAGCACAAGCAGGACGGCGGTCGATGCCGAAGCGAATAGCAGCGTCAGGCGGAAAATGATGGATTTGCGTCCGGCTGATTTCACTCGGCGATCTCCAACACATACCCCATTCCACGAACGGTGCGGATCAGCTTGAGTTCGAAGTCTTCGTCGATCTTGAGCCGCAAACGCTTGATCGCCACCTCGATAACGTTGGTGTCACTGTCGAAGTTCATGTCCCACACCTGAGAGGCGATCAGCGAGCGCGGCAGCACTTCGCCCTGCCGTCGCAACAGCAATTCGAGCAGAGCGAACTCCTTCACCGTCAGGTCGATTCGCCTGCCGGCGCGGGTGACGCGCCGCCGCATCAGGTCGAGTTCTAGATCGGCTGCGCGCAGATACTCGGACTCCTTCGTCTTGCTGCCGCGCCGCAGATGGATACGCACGCGCGCCAACAGTTCGGCGAAAGCGAAGGGCTTCACCATGTAATCGTCCGCCCCTAACTCCAGGCCGTGCACACGATCCTGCACCTGATCGCGGGCCGTCAGGAACAATACCGGCATGTCCTTGCCGGCCCTGCGAATGCCCTGTAACACCGCCCAGCCGTCGATACCGGGCAGCATGACATCCAGTATCGCCAGGTCATAGGCATCGGTCTGAGCGAGATGCAACCCATCAAGGCCATCACGCGCCAGGTCGACAACGAACCCGGCTTCGGTCAGGCCTTGTCGCAGGTAATCCCCGGTCTTGATCTCGTCTTCGACCACCAGTATTTTCATGTGTATCTCCCGTGTTGCGATTTGCGCTATTCTGCGCCGGCAACTTAGGTAGTCCTCCAAGATTACCGAAATGTAATCTGAAGGTCAGCATGGCGTTAACTGCTGTTGCGCAGAATTCGCTCATCGTCGAACAGGAGCGAACGCTGTGGAAACTCATACTCGAAATCGTCAGGAAGTTGCGGGCCGTCGCCTATTCCTGCTTCTTTCTTCCCGGCAGTCATGAAACCCGTCAGGTTTCATCAATTCCGCCAACTGAGGCGAGCGGCAGTTTGCGCCACCGTTCTGCTTGCCGGTTTATCCGTACATGCGGCAGAAACGCCAAGATCCGGACTGGCGACAGCCGTGGAACAGGCCTGGCGCTTGAACCCGCAAGCCGCCGGATTGGATGCTCGCGAGGCCGAAGCACGCGCAGCACAGGATGTCGCGGCTGGACTGACGCCCGAGCCAGGTTCGGTGAGCATCGGCAACCTGAGCGACCAGTTCAACCGCAATCAGGGCAAGCAGGAATATGAGGTCGAACTGGCGGTGCCGTTGTGGCTGCCCGGCCAGAAAGCGGCGCGCGAAGCCGAGGCAACCAGTCGCATTGACGAAGCCGTTGCCCGACGCACTGCCGTGCGTCTGGAGGTGAGCGGCGAACTGCGGGAGGCATGGTGGGCGTTGGCGGCGGCCCGCGGTGCCAAGGTTCTGGCATCGCGTCGCGTGGAAACCGCCCGCGCTTTGGAAACCGACGTGATGCGGCGCTACAAGGTTGGCGAACTGTCGCGCATCGACGCCAACCTTGCGCTAACCGAGACTTATGTTGCCAATGCCGAGCTGGTCGAAGCGGAAGCAAACCAGCTCCAGGCGGAGCAGGCCGTACAAGCCCTCACTGGTTCTCCTGCCCCGAAGAATCTGGACGAAGAGTCGCCGACAACGCGACCACTGGCGGATGAAACCGGCGATTCAGCCGCATCTCATCCCTTGCTGGCTGTTACCGCCGCCGCCGCGCGCAGCGCCCGTGCGCGCGTCAAGGTCGCAGATGAGTCGCGTCGTGCCGCGCCGGAACTGACTCTGCGGGTCGTGCGCGAGCGGGACGACTTTGCCGACTCCTATTCCAACAACGTAGGCATCAAACTCAAGATCCCGTTCTCGTCCGGTTCGCAAGTACGTCGGGAAACGTCGGCAGCACAGGCCGAGGCGAATCAGTCCGATGCTGATTTGCTGCGTACCCACACCCGGGTCCGGCTCGACGCCGAGCGCGCGCAGCGCAACCTGCAATCGGCCGAACGCCAGTTCGCGATGGCGCAGGAGCGCCGCCAGCTTTCCGCCGAGAACCTGCGCCTTGCCGAGAAAGCCTTTGCGCTAGGCGAATCCGATCTCGCGACCTTGCTGCGCATTCGCTCCGCCGCCTTTGATGCCGATGCATTTTTTGACCGCCAGCGCGTGGCCCGCGCCGCTGCGGTATCACGTCTTAACCAAGCTCTGGGAGTGTTGCCGTGAAGCATGTGAAGAGGTTTCTTCTTGTGACGCTCGTCGCTTTTTCCTTGCCCGTCTGGGCAGGCGGGGACAGTAGCGATGGGCATAGCCACGAAGCGCCGGCACCTCTCCCAGTCAGTCAGAGCGTCACGCCGCGTGCCGTCGCAGCGACAGAGGAATTCGAAGTCGTCACGTCTCTCGAAGGCAAGAAGCTGGTGGTGTATGTGGATCGTTTCGCCAGTAACGAACCCGTGGCGCAGGCCAAGGTGGAAATCGAGGGTGCGGGGCTGAAGGGAGTGGCCAGCGAAACCACGCCCGGAACCTACGTTCTTGATGTTGCCACGCCGCTGCCGCCGGCCAGGCACCCGCTGACCATCAGCGTCGAGGCCGGCGACAGTATCGATCTCCTCACCACCACACTGGACACCTCCGGCTCCGTGACCACTGAGGTGCATACCCACGGCTGGCGCGAGTGGGTCGTCTGGGCTTTGCCCGGAGCGCTGCTGCTGATCACCGGAATATGGTTTGCCGTTCGGCGTCACAAACGCGCCAAGAAGGGGATTTGATGATGCGCAAGATCGATTTGCATGTACTGGTGACCGCGCTGGCATTAAGTATGGTCACGGAGGCAGCCTTGGCTCACGGGGACGAAGATCACAGTCAGGACGCCAAGAAGAAGGCGCCGGCCGCTGTGTCGGCGGTAGGCACAACCGGGGTGACTGCAGCGCTGCAGCGGTTGGCCGACGGCAGTCTGTTCGTGCCGAAGCCGGTGCAACGCCAGCTCGGCTTGCGTACCCAGCCGGTGCGTATCGCCGAACTGGCGGCGACGGTCGAATTGAATGGCCAGATTATTCCCGATCCGGAAACCAGCGGTCGGGTGCAGGCCATGTTCGCCGGCAGCGTCATCCCTGGCCCAAAGGGCATGCCGACGGCCGGAAGAAAGGTCGCCAAGGGCGAAGTCCTGGTCTACCTGCGACCGATCAGCGGTGCCATCGAGCGTGGCAACCAGAAAGCCAGCCTCGCAGAACTCGAAGCGCAACTGGCCATCGCCAAGGGCAAGATGAAGCGCTTCGAGCAACTCGAAGGCGCCGTGCCGCAGAAGGAGATCGAGGCGGCGCGCATCGAGCATGCCGCCTTGCAGCAACGGCGGGCCTATGTCCGGGCCAGCATCGACTCCGCCGAACCCCTCGTGGCACCGGCAGCCGGCATCATCAGCGCCTCGCATCACTTGCTGGCCGGGCAGGTGGTCGACGCCAAGGAAGTGCTGTTTGAAATCGTCGATCCCGCCCGCCTCGCCGTGGAGGCGCTGGCTTACGATGTCGGCATCGCCAAGACACTGGTTTCCGCCAGCGCCTTGGCAGATCAAACGGCGCTGGACCTCAAGTTTGTCGGCGGCGGTCAGCAACTGCGCGAGCAGGCTTTGCCCCTGCTGTTTCGCATCACAAACCGCAACGCGGCAGTGGCCGTCGGTCAGCCGGTCAAGGTGTTCGCCCGCACCGAGCAAGGCGTCAAGGGTGCGACTGCGCCGAGGACGGCACTGACACAAGTCGGTGCTGGCGAGACGGCGGTCTGGGTGCATATCGAGGCTGAGCGCTTCGTTGCCCGCCGGATTCGCCACCAGTCGCTCGATGCGGCCAACGTCGCCATCCTCGACGGCCTGCATGACGGCGACCGCGTGGTGACCGTCGGCGCCGGGCTGCTCTCGCAGGTGCGCTGATATGTTCGACTACATCGTTCACACCGCGCTCAAGCAGCGGTTGATCGTCCTCGGCATCTCACTGCTGCTGATCATCTACGGTGCGATCACCCTGCGGCAGATGCCGGTCGACGTCTTCCCCGACCTCAACAAGCCAACGGTGACGCTGATGACCGAGGCCGGCGGCATGGCCCCTGAGGAGGTCGAGCAACTGGTGACCTTCCCGGTCGAATCGAGCATGAACGGCATGCCGGGCGTGACGCGCGTCCGCTCGGTGTCAGGCATCGGTCTGTCGATCATCTATGTCGAATTCGAATGGGGTTCGGACATTTATCGCAACCGTCAGCAGATTGCCGAGCGGCTGAATCTGGTGCGCGAGGCCCTGCCGCCCGGCATCGTGCCGCAGCTCGGGCCGATCTCGTCGATCATGGGCGAGATTTTGCTGATCGCGCTCCCGGCCGATCCCGACAAGATCAGTCCGATGACCGTCCGCGAATACGCAGACTGGGTGATGCGTCCGCGTCTGCTGACGATTCCCGGTGTCGCCCAGGTCATCCCGATCGGTGGCGAGGTGCGGCAATACCGGGTGGAGATCAAGCCGGCACAGTTGCAGGCGCTGGGTATCGAGCGCGAGAAGCTGGAGGCCGCCCTGAAGGACTTCGGCGCCAACACCAGCGGCGGCTTTCTTGAAGCCCAGGGCCGCGAATACCTGATCCGCCAGATCGGCCGCAGCTCGCGCATTGAAAACCTGCAAAATCTCGTTGTGGCGACCAAGAATGGCCAGCCGATCCTGCTCCGGCAAGTGGCGGACGTGAAACTCGCCCCGGCCGTCAAGCGCGGCGACGGCAGTTACAAGGGCAAGCCGGCAGTGATTTTGTCGGTGCAGAAACAGCCGGCTGCCGACAGCGTCCAGCTGACCCGCGAAGTCGAGAAAGCAATGGCCGAGCTCGGCAAGAGCCTGCCCAAGGGATTCGATACGCCGTCCTTCCTGTTCAAGCAGGCCGACTTCATCGAGCATTCGGTAAACAACGTTGAAGAGGCACTACGCGACGGCGCCATCCTGGTGGCCGTGATCCTCTTCGTGTTCCTGCTCAATGTGCGCACCACGCTGATTTCGTTGATGGCGATTCCGGTGTCGCTGCTCGTTACGGCGCTGGTGTTCCATTACTTCGGCCTGTCGATCAACACCATGACGCTGGGCGGTTTGGCCATCGCCATCGGCGAGCTGGTGGATGACGCGGTGGTCGGCGTGGAGAACGTGTTGCGACGTCTGAAGCTGAACCGGGCCACTGATTCGCCGCGCCCGGTGGCGGAAGTCATCGCCGCCGCGACGCTGGAAGTGCGCTCCGCCATCGTCTATGCGACCGTGATCATCGTCCTGGTGTTCGTGCCGCTGTTCGTGCTGCCGGGCATCGAGGGCCGGCTGTTTACCCCGCTCGGCGTCGCCTACATCGTCTCGATTCTCGCCAGCATGATCGTTTCGGTAACGCTGACGCCGGTGATGGCCTACTACCTGCTGCCGCAGATGAAGCAGCTCCACGCCGGGGACAGCCCGTTGGTGATCTGGCTCAAGCGCTGGGATGCCAAGCTTCTGCATTGGTCGTTCGGTCATGCACGCCGCCTGCTGGCCGGGGCCGCGGCGCTGGTCATCATCGTCGCGGCGAGCGTGCCCTTCTTTCCGCGCTCCTTCCTGCCGCCTTTCAACGAGGGCACGCTGACGGTCAATGTCCTGCTCAATCCCGGTACCTCGCTCGCCGAATCCAACAGCATCGGCACTTTGGCCGAGCAACTGGTGATGCAAGTGCCCGAGGTCACGCAGCTCGGACGCCGCACCGGCCGCGCGGAGCTCGATGAGCATGCGGAAGGCGTGCACTACACCGAAATGGACGTCGACCTGAAAGCCTCGGCGCGCAGCCGTGAAGAGATCATTGCCGACATCCGGCAGCGTCTTGCCAGCCTGCCGGCCGCCTCCAACGTCGGCCAGCCAATTTCGCACCGGCTTGATCACCTCCTTTCCGGTGTGCGCGCCCAGATTGCGCTGAAGATCTACGGCGACGATCTCGATACCCTGCGCGGCCTGGCGGCCGAGATGCGCGACCGGCTGGCACGGATTCCCGGCGTCGCCGATCTGCAGATCGAAAAGCAGGTGCTGATCCCGCAGATCAAGATTCGCCTCGACTACGAGCAGGCAGCTCGCTACGGCGTGGCGCCCGGCAGTTTGTTGCGTGGGCTGGAACAGATGATCGAGGGCGAGAAAATCACCCAGATCATCGAAGGCAACCGCCGCTTCGATCTATTGGTGCGCCTGCCGGAATCCGCGCGCGGGCCGCAGGCGCTGGCCGACCTGTTGATCGAGACGCCAACGGGCTACGTCCCACTGTCCAAGATTGCCAGCGTCGAGGAAAGCGATGGTCCCAACCAGGTCAGCCGCGAAAACTCACGTCGCCGTATCGTGCTCTCGGCCAACACCGACGGCCGCGACATGTCAAAGGTGATCGCCGACATCCGCGCCGAGCTGGCCGCGAAGCCGCTCCCGGAGGGCTATTTCACCGCGCTCGAAGGACAGTTCCAGGCGCAGGAGCAGGCTGCCAAACTCATCACCTTGCTGGCGCTGGTGTCGCTGACGATGATCTTCATGGTGCTCTACAGCCGCTACCGCTCGATGGCGCTGACACTGATCATCATGGGCAACATCCCGCTGGCGTTGATCGGCAGCGTGATCGCCTTGTGGATTTCCGGCCAGCCGCTGTCGGTCGCTGCGCTGGTCGGCTTCATCACCTTAACCGGCATCGCCACGCGCAATGGCATCCTCAAGATCAGTCATTACATCAATCTGTGCGCCTTCGAAGGCGAAACCTTCGGTCAGCACATGATCGTGCGCGGGTCGCTGGAGCGGCTCACCCCGGTGCTGATGACCGCGCTGGTCGCCGCCTTCGCGCTGATGCCGCTGCTGCTCTCGGCCGATGCTCCGGGCAAAGAAGTGCTGCATCCGGTGGCGGTAGTGATCTTCGGTGGCCTTATCAGCTCCACTTTGCTCGATACGCTGCTGACCCCGGTGATGTTCTGGCTATGGGGACAACGTCCCCTGGATAGCCTGTTGGCCAGTCAGGAAAAAGAGAGTTTCTGACCCTTTCAACCCGCCCAAGGAGATGTTTGCCATGAAGAAAGCCCTGTTCCTGATTGCTGCCGCCAGTGCATTTGCTCTGGCGAGCCCGACGTTGCTTGCCCACACCGACGAAGCCCTGGATACCCAGAAAGCGCCCAACGGCGGCCAGTTGCGCATGGCCGGCGCCTATCACTACGAACTGGTAGTCGCCAAGGACAGCAAGGAAGCGAAGGACAACCCGGTGGTCGTGTATGTCACCGACCATGCCGGTACAAAGGTGCCGACGGCAGGTGCAAAAGGTACGGTAACCATCCTTTCCGGAAAAGCCAAGGTCACCGTCAGCCTGATACCGGATGGCGACAACCGACTAAAGGGTTCGGGCGCCTACGCCTCAGCGCCGGATATGAAGGCTATCGTTTCGGTCACGCTCCCGAACAAGTCTCCAGAACAAGCTCGCTTCACGCCACTGGACAAACCGATGCTCTCTACTCAGGACGGGCACGCCGGGCACTCGCACTGAACGGAACGCGCCGTTGAACACTTCGGGAGCGAAAACTTGGACATCGTTGCACATGGTCTTTGGGCTGGCCTCGGCATTGCTTGGGCCGGAAAATATCATCGCATAAACACAAAGACGAAGATGGCGACGATCGGGCTGGCGGTTGCCCCCGATCTCATACATTTGCTCCCCCTGATGATCGCGGCGCCATTCGCGGCAAATGGGCTGGAAATATTCACTGCCTATGTCAATGCTTCACCGGGCTTTGAGCCTCCGTTGTCCCCCAACCTCAATCAACTTACCCATCATCTGCATTGCGTGATGCACAGTGCCTTGGTGGCCGGCGCGATTACTGCTGCCGTTTGGTTGTGGCTGGGGCGCCTCTGGGTTCCACTATTGGGTTGGTGGTCGCATATTCTGATAGATGTATTTACGCATTCGGCGGAGTTCTACCCTTCCCCCGTCTTATATCCACTGACCTACTGGGGATTCGATGGCATCGCATGGAATGCGCCGTGGTTTATGTCTATCAACTACGCTGTGATGACCATCGTTGCCTACATCATCTTCTTGCGACGAAATTGATCGATACCACCGATTTCAAATGATGCCTACTTGCGCCGCAGAATGACAGAAATGTAATCCCGCGGTCAGGCTGGTGTTGGTGTCCGCAGTTCATACTGAACCCATCGAATCACAAAGGAGTCCCACATGAAACCCGCTATCCGCACCACAGTCCTGCTTGCCCTGTTCGCGCCTGCCGTATGGGCGGCCGAAGCGCTGCCGACCGTCAAGGTTTACAAGACACCGACCTGCGGCTGCTGCAGCAATTGGGTGGATCACATGAAGGCCAGCGGGTTCAAGGTCGTCACGCAGGACATGAACGACGTCACCCCGCACAAGCAGCGACTGGGCGTCCCACCGGCGATGGGCTCCTGCCACACCGCCGAGGTTGCCGGCTACCTGATCGAGGGCCACGTGCCGGCCGCCGACGTCAAGCGCCTGCTCGCCGAGAAGCCGCAGGCCAAGGGCCTCGTCTCCCCGGGAATGCCGCAGAGCGCACCCGGCATGGACGCGCCCGGCAAGCAGCCCTACGAGATTTTCCTCGTGCGCCAGGACGGCAGTACCGCAACTTACGCACGTCATTAACCCCGGGAGGATTAATTGATGCGACACAGCGGATTTTCTCTCGTCCTTCCGGCGAAGCGCGCTGGGTGGCGGGCCTGCACTTCTGGCTTTGAAGTCGTTTCACAACATCGATCAAAGAGAATTTTTTGAGAACCGTCGCCCTTTCAGCAATTGCTGTTTCACTTGCCCTTGCCATGCCGGCATTCGCTGAGGAATCGCATCACCCGGCGCAACCCGGCGGGGCGCCAACTACCCAGGCGCAGGCGGATGGCAAGACCGTGCAAAAGATGCAGGACAACCTGGGCCGAATGCACACCCAGCTCCAGCGGCTGGCGAAAGCGAAGACCGCCGACAAACGCCAGAAACTCATGGACGAGCATATGAAGACGATGCAGGAGAACATGGGCATGGCCACGGGGATGCAATCGGGCATGATGGACTGTCCGATGATGCAGGGGGGCATGGGAATGATGGGACAAGGCAAGGTTTCCCAGCACGACATGATGTCCAAACGCATGGAGATGATGATGCAGGGCCGCATGGGCATGCCGCTGGGCGAGCCCCCGAAACCAGCCTGACCACATTCATGGAGGCATTGCCATGTGGGGATACGATCACGGAGGAGGCCTGATGGGCATCGGCATGATTCTGCTCTGGTTGATACCGATCGCCTTGCTGGTCTGGCTGTTCGCCAAAGCGGCGGCCGGTCGCACCAGCAAGGACGAAACGCATCGACCCCCGCCACCTAAGTCATTACCAGCAGGTGAATACGATGCAAACCCATGACCATTCCCCACACGGGACACTGCATGCGACAACCGCCAGGATAAGCCGGCGCTCCCGCTGGGTCTTGGGAGGCTTCGCACTCCTCGCCGTTCTGCTCCTGGCTTTTGAGCACTGGATGCACCTCTCCGGCCTGATTGGCTGGCTGCCCTACCTGGTCCTGCTAGCCTGCCCGCTGATGCACCTGTTCATGCACGGCGGCCATGGCCATGGTGGAGGCGACGGCAGATCCAACGATGGAGCAGGATAATGACAGAAACTGCTCCCGCCTATGGTTTGTGGTCGCTGGTGCTGATCAACTCGGTGCTGTTCATCTTCTTTGCCTTCAGCTTCTTCAAACCTCAAAGCGCTCGCGACTGGCGCACTCTGGGCATGTTTTCGGCCTTCGTGCTTGCGTTGTTCACGGAGATGTATGGCTTTCCGCTCACCATCTATCTGCTCTCGGGCTGGCTGACCAAGCAGTTCCCCGGCGTGGACTTCCTCGCCCATGACTCGGGGCATCTTCTGGAAGTGATGTTCGGCTGGCGCGCCAATCCGCACTTCGGGCCGTTCCACCTGTTGTCAGCGGCGTTGATCGGCGGCGGCTTCTGGTCGCTCGCGGCCGCATGGCGCGTGCTCTATGCGGCGCAGGCAAGCGGTCGGCTGGCGACCAGCGGCCCTTACGCGCGTGTGCGTCATCCGCAGTACGTCGCCTTCGTCCTGATCATGGTCGGGTTCCTGCTTCAATGGCCAACGCTGATTACGCTGGTGATGTTCCCCATCCTGCTCGTCGTGTATGTGCGTCTCGCCCGGCGCGAGGAGCGCGATTCCGCTGCTGCCTTTGGCGAGGCATGGATACGCTATGCCAGCATGACGCCGGCCTTCTTTCCACGTTGGAACGACGGACAGAACCCGGCGTCGCCAAGGAGTTGACCGCATGAGTCACGATCACGCTATTCATGGCCACACCCACCATGCCACGAGCGCGAGAGATCCGGTATGCGGCATGGATGTGTCGCTGGATGCCGGTAAGCCGACTGCAGAACACGCGGGCACGGTTTTTCACTTCTGCTCGCAGAAATGCCACGACAAGTTCGTTGCCGACCCGCAGCGCTATCTGTCTCCCGCGCCGACGAAAGCAGAGGCAGAGTCGGCGGGCACCGAATATGTCTGCCCAATGCACCCGGAAGTCCGCCAGTTCGGGCCGGGCACCTGCCCGAAGTGCGGCATGGCCCTGGAACCCGCCGTGCCCGAACTGGAACGTGAGGAAGACGATGGTGAGTTTCGGGATTTCCGGCGACGCTTCTGGGGCAGTCTGCCGCTCACCGTCGCCGTAGTCCTGCTGGCCATGGCCGGGCACCTCGTCGCCGGATTGACCCCGGCAGCGCGTACCTGGGCCGAGTTGTTACTCAGCACTCCGGTCGTTCTTTGGGCGGGAGGGCCGTTCTTCGTGCGCGGCTGGCAGTCCATCGTCCGGCGCAGCCCGAACATGTGGACACTGATCGGCATCGGCACCGGCGCCGCTTTTGTCTACAGTGTCGTGGCGGCCTTGGCGCCCGGCCTGTTCCCGGACTCGTTCGAAGCCCACGGCCGCATCGGCGTCTATTTCGAGGCGGCAGCAGTGATCATCTCGCTGACCCTGCTCGGGCAGATGCTGGAACTGCGCGCCCGCTCGAAAACCTCGGCGGCGATCAAGTCCCTGCTCGGCCTCGCACCCAAGACCGCCCGACGCATCCGGCCGGACGGCAGCGAGGAAGACGTGCCGCTGACGCATGTTCACGTCGGTGACATCCTGCGCGTGCGGCCGGGCGAGAAGGTGCCGGTGGATGGCGAAGTCACGGAAGGCGCCAGTGCGGTTGACGAATCCATGCTGACCGGCGAACCCCTGCCCGTGACAAAGTGGCCCGGCGACAAGGTGATCGGCGCTACGCTCAACACCTCAGGCAGCCTGGTGATCCGCTCCGAAAAGGTCGGTGCTCAGACCGTGCTCGCCCAGATCGTCCAGATGGTCGCCCAGGCACAGCGTTCCAAAGCGCCGATGCAGCGTCTGGCCGACGTCGTGGCCGGCTATTTCGTGGTGGCGGTGGTCGGGATCGCACTGCTCTCCTTCTTCGGCTGGGGGATCTTCGGCGGCGAGCGCGGCTGGCTGTTCGGCCTCATCAACGCCGTCTCAGTCCTGATCATCGCCTGCCCCTGCGCGCTGGGCCTGGCCACGCCTATGTCGATCATGGTCGCCACCGGCAAGGCCGCGACGCAGGGGATATTGTTCCGCGATGCGGCGGCCATCGAGCGCCTGCGCGAGATCGACACCCTGATCGTGGACAAGACCGGCACGCTGACGGAAGGCCGCCCGGCCTTCGAGCGCGCGGTCGCGGCGCCGGGGCTTGCCGAAGACGAGGTGCTGCGGCTGGCGGCCAGTCTCGATCAGGGCAGCGAGCATCCGCTCGCCGACGCCATCGTCCGGGCGGCCCGGGAAAAGGGGCTGACGCTGGACAAGGCCGAGGGCTTCGAGTCCTCCAGCGGCATCGGCGTGCGCGGCAGCGTCGGCGGACGCCGCCTTGCGCTGGGCAATACCGTGCTGATGGAACAGGAAGGCGCGGACGTGTCGCCCTTGGCGGCTCAGGCCGAGGAACTGCGGCGCGAGGGGGCGAGCGTCATGCACCTGGCCGCCGACGGCCAGCTACTGGGCCTGTTGGCTGTCGCTGATCCGGTTAAGGCAAGCACGCCTGAGGCTCTGGCTGTGCTGCGCCAAGCAGGACTGCGAGTGATCATGGCCACCGGCGATGGCGAGACGACGGCGCGCGCCGTCGGACAGCGGCTCGGCATCGACGAGGTGCACGGCGAGGTCAAACCGGCCGACAAACTGGCACTCGTCGAGCGCCTGCAAAAGGAAGGGCATATCGTGGCCATGGCCGGAGACGGCATCAACGACGCCCCGGCACTTGCCAGGGCGGACGTCGGTATCGCCATGGGCACCGGCACCGATGTAGCCATGAACAGTGCCCAGGTCACGCTGGTCAAGGGCGACCTGCGCGGCATCGCCCGTGCTCGCCTGCTCTCGGCGGCGACAGTCGGCAACATGCGCCAAAACCTTGCCTTCGCCTTCCTCTACAACGCGCTGGGCGTGCCGATCGCTGCGGGTGTGCTGTACCCGAGCTTTGGATTGGTTCTGTCGCCGATCATCGCCGCTGCTGCCATGAGCTTGTCGTCGGTGAGCGTGGTCGGCAATGCATTGCGGCTGCGGGGTAGCTGAGGATCAGGACAGCCTTGCCTGACACACGCCATCACTCAATATGCCCATGAGGTCTGTTGCCCTCTTACACTCCATCAGTTGAAGGGCGGCTATCCGCCTCGTTGCTGCCCGACATCGTTCGATTTGCCACCGGCAACTCTGGCCGATTATGTAGATGATTCGATTATGTTGAGCTTTCCTCGACGTAGCTTGCTGGAGCGCGTAGCCGTGGACCATTCGGGCGGCTGATGGCATTTTGAGCTCGACATAATTTCAGCGTTCTCCTGAAGTGGAGTTTCCACTCAAGGAGACGCTCATGAACCGAATCTCACCGCCCCGGAGCGCGCAGCAGGTGCGCTCTTCTGCAGAAATCCCCGACCCCATCGCCGACGAACTGCACCGGTACGACGACCACCTGCGTGACGTCCGCGGCCTTGCGGCAGGCACGCGTCGCAACCATTGCCGCATCGTCGCGCAGTTGTTGCGAAAGAAGTTCGCCGGTGGCGTCGTCACCATTGCCAAGCTGAGTGCAGCCGACGTACGCCGCTTTATCGCTCGGCAACTGGGGGATAGCCCATCGCATTCGGCTGCCGCTCAAGTCGCGACAGCCTTGCGAAGTTACCTCCGCTACCGGACCGTCTGCGGTGATTCGGTTGTCCGGCTGAGCGCGGCGATTTCCTCGCCGGTGCAGTGGAAGCTTGCATCGCTGCCACGCGCTCTCAAGCCGGACGAGGTTCAACGGCTGCTTGCTGCACTCCCTTACGGACGAAAGCCCCGGCGTGGCTATGCCATCGTCCGCTGTGCGCTGGACATGGGGCTGCGCGCTGGCGAGATCGCGAACCTGTCGATCGACGCCATTGACTGGCGCGAAGGCACGGTCACGCTGAAGGGCACAAAGTCGCGACGGCAGGACATCCTGCCGTTGCCGATGGCGACCGGACAAGCATTGGCAGACTACCTGCAGCATGAGCGCCTGGCAAACCCAAGCAGGGCACTCTTTCTGTGCCGCCGCGAATCGCGTGACATCCCGATCACAACTTATGCGGTTGAGAACGTAATCCGCCGTGCCTGCCGACGGGCTGGTCTGCCCGATTCCGGTTCGCACCTGCTGCGTCACACGCTGGCCTGCCGCTTGGTCGGGAACGGCAGCTCGCTCAAGGAGGTTGCCGATGTCTTGCGGCATCGATCCCTGGAAACCACCCGGATCTACGCCAAGCTCGACACGCCAAAGCTCACCGAGGTTCCGTTGCCCTGGCCGGGGAGCGAATCATGAGCCGGCGCCGAAGCCTGCAGGCCAGAATCGACGACTATCTGGCTGAGCGTCGCCGCCAGGGTTTCCACCTGCGCTCCCGTGACACCTTCCTCTCCGGTTTTGCACGCTTCGTGGAGACAAAGGGCCATCACGGTCCGCTGACTGCGGAACTCATGGTCGAATGGGTACGTGCCGGCAAGGATGGCCATGGCGATGTGGGCACCTGGGCGCGCAGTTGGGGACGGCTGCGACACTTCATCTGCTACCTGCGGCAGTTTGAGCCGGACACTGAGATTCCTGAGGCATCGCTCTTCGGCCCGGAACCCGGTCGCGTGGCACCCCACATTTACCGTGAAGATGAGGTCGTCGACTTGCTCGCGGCGGCACGCACACTCGGCCCATCCGGCAGTCTTCGGCCATTCACCTACGAAACCCTGTTCGGCCTGATGGCCTCGACCGGATTGCGCGTTTCCGAAGCCATTCACCTGCGCGATACTGATGTCGACCTCAAACGCGGAATGCTGACGATCCGGCAGACCAAGTTCGCCAAGTCCCGGCAACTTCCGATCCATCCCAGCACGGTCAAGGCGCTGGTGCGCTACCGGAAACAACGTGAGCGGCATCTTCCGATGACGACGGGCATGCCGTTCCTGATCGGCAGTCGCGGTTGCCGACTGGGGCTACCACTCGGCGAGCGACAGGCGCACCGCGTCTTTACCAGCCTGCGCGACGGTCTTGGCTGGGTCAATCGCGGTGGACACGATGCCCCGCGCCTGCACGACCTGCGCCACACCTTCGCTGTGCGGCGGCTGGTGCGCTGGTACGCCGACGGTGCTGATGTTGACCAGAAGATGCTGGCGCTGTCGACCTATATGGGGCATGCCGAGATCTTCTACACGTACTGGTACCTCACCGCCGTTCCCGAGTTGATGGCAATCGCTGCCAGCCGGTTCGAGCAATTCGCCGATCTCGCGGGAGATGATGATGCGTAGACAACCCAAACCAGCGCCATCGTTTCCCGCACTCGTGCAAGCCTTCTTCGTTGAGCACCTGACGCAACAACGCGCACTCAGTCCACAGACGGTTGCCGCCTACCGGGATGCCTTCGTGCTCTTCCTGGGCTTTGCCGAGGTGCGACTTGGCCGTTCGCCAGCGCTGATCACGCTGGCCGACATCACGCCGGACCTGATCACGGCCTTCCTCGATCATCTGGAACGCAAGCGGCACAACAGCGTGCGCAGCCGGAATGGCCGTCTCGCGGCGCTGCGTTCGTTCCTGAAGTTCGCGGCGCACCGCGACGTGACATCGCTGCAGGTGATCGAGCACGCGCTCGGCGTTCCGGCAAAGCGCTTCGAGCGGCCGATGCTTGGCTATCTGTCCCGGGAAGAAATGCTCGCTGTGATCGGCACGCCGGATGGAACATGGTTCAGCCAAAGGGATCATGTGTTGGTGCTGTTGCTCTACAACACCGGTGCGCGGGTTTCAGAGATCGTCGGCGTGAAGGTCGGCGAGGTGGTGCTCGACGATGGGGCCGCCTGCGTTCATCTGCACGGCAAGGGACGCAAGCAGCGCAGCGTGCCACTGTGGCGTTCAACCATCAGGGCAATCCGGGCCTGGATCAAACGAAATCCGCAGTTCGATTCCGACTCGCCACTGCTGCACAATCGCGATGGCCAAGCAATGTCGCGATGGAACGTGATGCAGCGACTGGATCGCGCCGTCCAGGTTGCCACAGAATCCTGCCCTGAGTTGGCAACACGCCACATCTCGCCGCATGTGATTCGCCACACGACGGCAATGCACCTGCTGCAGGCCGGCGTCGATATCAGCGTCATTGCGCTTTGGCTTGGCCATGAGAGTCCGGCAACGACGCACCAATACGTCGAGGCCGATCTGGCCATGAAGGAACGGGCGCTGGCCCGGCTCCAAGAGCCAGAGACCAAGCTTCGTCGCTATCGGGCACCCGACTCGCTGATCGACTTCCTGCGGACGCTCTGATTATGTGGAGCTCAAAATCGGCGCCTGCCGCTCCAGATGGGTGGTTGGCGCACGGCGTCTGCCTTGGCTCAACATAATCGTGGCATCTACATAATCGGCCCTGTGGAGCTCCACATAAGGCCGAAACGCTGTCTATTGCTGATGACATGACGCTGGTGCTCTGCCAAAGCAGCCCGTGGCATTGGCTGGATTGAATGATCGTTTTTGCGAAGGTTGCCGACATTGATGTTGAATTGTGGTTTGTATCAAGGGGCATCACGGAAACTGGGACAATTCATACGCTAAGCTAATGCCATCAAACTTGGTTACCTTGATTACCCTTCGCCAAACTGCTCCGATGCGTTCCCTGAACGTGGGATACCGTCTTTTCGCTGTGCACAATCGCTTGAGACAACCCGTCAAGAATGCCGCAGTGGGCAGCGTCCCGCCCCTCGTCACATCGCTCACGCAGGTCTTTTAATTGGCTCTCCAGTTCCTGGAGCTCCTGCATCCGTTGGGCAACGTGCCCAATGTGTCGGTCAAGCAGTCGATTCACATCCGCGCAGTTCTCCTGGGGTGACTCCTTGAAGTGCAGCAAGACACGAATCTCATCCAGCGTCATGTCCAAACTGCGACAACGCCGAATAAAAGACAGTCGCTGGACATGGGCATCCCCATAGATACGGTAGTTGCCTTCGCTGCGGGCAGGTACTGGCAGCAGCCCATCACGCTCGTAATAGCGGATCGTTTCCACGTTCGTCCCGGCAAGGCGGGCCAGTTCGCCGATTTTCATCTTCGCCTCCTGACGTTCAAACGGATCGGGCCGGTTGGAGCATGATAATAGCCATACCGGCCAGCGAGACCGCACTGCCGACATAATCCCAACTGGTGGGCACAACGCCATCGATCCGCCATAGCCAGATCAGGGCAATTGCCACGTAGACACCTCCGTAGGCAGCGTAGATTCGCCCGGCGGCACCGGGGTGCAGGGTCAGCAGCCAGGCAAACAGCCCCAAGGAGACGGCGGCGGGGATCAAAAGCCAAACTGGACGCTGCTGGGTCAGGACCAGCCACGGCAGATAGCAGCCGACAATCTCGGCCAGCGCGGTTATGGCGAACAATCCCAGAACTTTGACGAACTCAAGCATCGCTTTGGCTCCGCATAGTTTTTTTCATTGTAATCCCTTGACTCTGTAGTCACTCAAGGGTTTCTAATGCGGGAAACAAGGAGCACGCCATGAGTCTTGATCCCAACCCGAAGCCCCTTCCGGAAACCGCCCATTGCGGATGTGCGGGCGGCTGTTCCGCAGCAGTGACCACAGCCGCAGAAATCCCGGCAGCCTCTGGTCTCGTTCAAAGCGATGGCGTGCCCGTCTTCTTGATTCCAACCATGGACTGCCCGAACGAGGAGAATGATATCCGTCGTGCGGTGGCCGGTATCGACGGCATCCGTTCCCTGCGGTTCCAGCTGTCGGCCCGCACCGTGTCGATAGATGCGACGACGGAGTCCCTCGATGCAGCCTTGGCCGCCATCCGCAAAGCGGGGTTCAGCCCCAAGGCGGTGTCGGCAGAACAGGCGGCGACAAAAAACGCTGGCGTCAGTGAGCTGTGGCGAAGTGTTCTGGCGCTGGTACTGGCCATCGGTGCGGAAGCGGTGGATTATTTCGCGCCCGACACACTGCCTTTCAAGGGCTTCGGTATGGCGTTGGCCGTCGTCGCTATTTGGTTGTCCGGCATTTCCACCTATAGCAAGGGACTGGCGGCATTGCGGCGCGGGCAGTTGAACATGAACGCGCTGATGGGTGTGGCGGTGACTGGTGCCTTCCTCATTGGACAGTGGCCCGAGGCGGCGATGGTCATGGCCTTGTATGCCATTGCCGAACTGATTGAGGCCCGGTCCGTGGATCGGGCGCGTAACGCCATCAAGGGCCTGCTCGACCTGACGCCGGAGACGGCGGAAGTGCGGCAGGATGATGGGACGTGGCTGGAAGTACCAGCCGCTGAGGTAAAGCTGGAAGCCAGTGTGCGGGTCAAACCAGGCGCTCGGATACCGCTCGATGGTCAGGTGACGGCAGGAAGCAGTGCAGTCAATCAGGCGCCGGTCACCGGCGAAAGCATCCCGATTGACAAAGCGGCAGGCGACCCGGTGTTCGCCGGCACGATCAACGAAACCGGCATTCTGGAGTTTCGTGTGACCGCCGCTGCCGACAATACCACGCTGGCCCGCATCATCCACGCGGTCGAACAGGCGCAGGGGACGCAAGCGCCAACCCAGCGCTTCGTGGATCGCTTTGCCGCAATCTACACCCCGACCGTGTTTGCCATTGCGGTTGCCGTGGCGGTTCTGACACCCTTGCTTCTCGGTTGGTCCTGGACGCAGGCGCTCTACAAAGCCTTGGTGCTGCTGGTCATCGCCTGCCCCTGCGCGCTGGTGATTGCCACGCCGGTGACGGTGGTCAGCGGCCTAGCGGCGGCGGCCCGACGCGGCATCCTGATCAAGGGCGGTGTCTATCTTGAGGAGGCCCGCAAACTGCGGGTCATTGCCCTCGACAAGACCGGCACCATTACCGAAGGCAAACCCCGTCTGGTCGCCATGGAGATCCTTCCCTCAGCGGTCCCCGAATCCCAGGTGCTGGCCTGGGCGGCCAGCCTGGCCGGGCACTCGGACCATCCGGTCTCAAAAGCGATTGCGACCGGTCTCAAGCTTCCGGAGAACGGCTTGACCGATTTTGTCGCCCTCGCCGGACGAGGTGTTGAAGCTCGCACGGATGGCCAACTCATCGTCCTCGGCAATCATCGCCTGGTTGAGGAGCGCAACCTGTGTAGTGCCGAGATCGAGGCTCGCCTTCAGTTGCATGAGACGCAAGGCCGGACGGTCACCATGCTGGCGTCGGCACAGCAGGTGCTGGCGATTTTTGCGGTGGCGGACACGATCAAGGAAAGTTCGCGTGAGGCGGTGGCCGATCTGCACCGTCTCGGTGTCGCCTCGGCCATGCTGACCGGCGACAATGTGGCTACGGCCGCGAGCATCGCCAGGGAAGCCGGCATCGACGACGTCCGGGGCAATCTTCTTCCAGAGGACAAACTGGCGGCCATCGAAGATTTGCAACGTCGCTATGGTCAGACCGCGATGACCGGCGACGGCATCAACGACGCACCGGCCCTGGCACGTGCCGACATCGGCGTGGCCATGGGCGCTGCCGGCACGGACACGGCGATGGAAGCGGCCGATGTGGTGATTATGAACGACGACCTGCGGCGCATTCCCGAGACCATTCGCCTGTCCCGGCGTACCCATGCGGTGCTCTGGCAAAACATCGGGCTGGCCCTGGGCATCAAGGCGATCTTTCTCGGACTCGCCGTTTTCGGTAATGCGACCATGTGGATGGCGGTGTTTGCCGATATGGGTGCAAGCCTGCTCGTGGTGGCGAACGGCTTGCGTTTGCTGCGAGTTACCGGTCCAGGGAAGGAGACAGCTGCATGAAATATCTGGCAATGATGGCCTTGTTCCTCATGACCGGCACATCGGCACACGCACAGAACTGGGGCATGGGCCGCGCCGACGGGGGCTGGAACAAGGTCGAGATGTGCCACGGCTGCCACGACATGGCTATGCGCGGCGGTATGGGTATGGGAATTCGCATGGGTCCCGGCGAGACGGCGCCGAAGTTGGGCGGACAACACGCCGCTTACCTCGAAAAATCCCTGAGGGCTTATCGCAGCGGCGAACGCCGCCATCCCTTGATGAATCGCATGGCCTCGATGCTCGACGATAGGGAAATTGCCGAGATCGCCGCCTTCTATGCCAGAAAGGACAACAAATGAGATATGCCTGGATAAGCGGCCTGACCGCTTTACTGGCCGCAGGAGCGGTCCTCGCGGCCGAGGTCAGGCCACCGGGCAAGGCGCAGCAGGTCTGCGCCGCATGCCATGGGACCGACGGCAACAGCGCCACCGACCAGTTTCCCCGGATTGCAGGTCAACGAGAGGCTTATCTCGTGGGTGCGCTGCGGGCATATCGCGACGGCAGACGAATCGATCCGGTGATGAAGCCTCAGGTGGAAGGGTTGTCCGATGAGGATATGGGGAAGCTCGCCGCGTACTACGCGGCGCAGGCCGGGCTGACCGTCAAGCAGCCGACGTGGGGCAATTGCTGGTGACACCGTCTCGACGCCGATGCCACCTTTAGAAGTGCAGAGGCGCGCTCGTCGTGGGCGTGCTCCTGTAGCGACGCGAGGCCATGCCTCGCATTGATAGCTGATTCAACCAAGGAGAGATGACATGGACAGGACTCGTCTCATAGTGACCATGACCGCCCTCGCGGCGCTCCCGAGAGCAGAGACCGCGCAACAGGGTTCTGGCGATAGGGCGAGTGCTCCGCAAATAATCCCGCGCAAGCCCATGATGGACCGGTACCGCTGGCTGGGATTGGCCATCGGTGTGGCCTTGGCGGACCAATGGGCCAAGCATTGGATCGCGGGTACCTTCCCCTTGGGCGCAGGCGAAACGGTGTTACCGTTTTTCAATCTCGTCCACATCCTGAATAGCGGCGCAGCCTTCAGTTTTCTCGCGAATGCCGGCGGTTGGCAACGCTATGTCTTGATTGCCCTTGCCTTGGCCGTCTCGGTGGGGCTGACCATCATGTTGCTGAAAGGCGTGGCGAACCGGTGGGAAGGGTGGGGGTATAGCCTGCTCCTCGGCGGTGCCGTCGGCAACCTGGTAGATCGCTTGGGCCGGGGAGCGGTCGTGGATTATCTGGACTTCCATGCCGGCGGCTGGCACTGGCCAGCCTTCAATCTCGCCGATACGGCGCTTTGTCTGAGCGCCTTGATTCTTCTTTTGGGAACCTTGCCGTCGTCAGCTCAAAGCAAGGCGCCCACTTAGCAAGTGCGCAGGAAATCTCGATGCAAATTTTGGCTATAAATCAAAACCAGGAACACAAATTGGCTCAACGATCCTTCTCCCTATTTGACCGTCGCACGTTGTCTGCCTTGATGCTCATGGGCCTGGTCCATTGCGCTTCGGCAGCCGAGGAACCCTTGCCTCCTGATCAGGCGTTTCGGCTCAAGGCATCCCTGAAGGGTGGCGATACGGTGGTGGCTGAAATCATTCCTGCCAAGAAGCACTACCTCTACAAGAACAAGGTCCGCTTCGCCTTGAAGAACGCCAGCGGCGTCTTGATTAAGGAGGTGAGGCTACCTTCCGGCGAGATGAAGAACGACCCCTATTTTGGGCTGATTGAAGTCTATAAGTCGCCGGTCGTCGCGGAAATCGTTGTGGAACGCGCTCCCAAGTCTAAAGCCGTCACCCTTTATGCGTCTTATCAGGGGTGCAATGAGACACTCGGCATCTGTTATCCGCCGATTGAGAAAACCGTTGACATGAAGTTCGATTGACGCCGGTTATCACATTTTTCCATTACTAGCGTTTAGCCCATCTCCCATTTTATTGAAAGGATTTATTTTCATGTTGAAAAAGCTCATTGCCTGCCTGTTAGTGACCACCGCACTACAGGGTGCCCTTGCGGCACAACTGCCCGAAGTGACCGTCTACAAGAATCCTGATTGCGACTGCTGCACCGAGTGGGTCAAGCACATGCAAGAGTCCGGCTTTCAGGTGAAACAGGTCAATACCCGTGCCATGGACGTGGAACGGCAACGGTTTGGGGTGCCCCCGCATTTGGCTAGTTGCCATACCGCGAAAGTTGGCGGCTACACCGTGGAAGGCCATGTGCCCGCCTCCGCTGTCAAGAAAATGCTGACCGAGCAGCCGTCGGTTCGGGGCCTGACCATTCCGGGCATGCCGACCAATGCCCCCGGCATGGGGCCGCACATCGTGGGAACGCTGAAGGTATATACCTTGCCCAAAGAGGGTGAGTCGTCCCGCCTCTACTCGGTCGAATAGCGCCGATTCCCGAAAGTGCGGTTGGGGAAATTTTGGCAATGCGTCCATGTGGATGGCAGCCTTCGCCGACATGGGCGCGAGTCTGCTGGTGGTGGGCAACGGCGTGCGCATCTTGCGGTGGGCTTCCGGAAATGATTTTCGCTGATACAATCCGACCAATGCGCCGCTGGCTCTCAATCCTTCTTCTCGTTTTTCTGCCGTTCCAGTTCTCCTGGGCGGCGGTGGCCGGCTATTGCCAGCACGAGTCCGGGGCTGCTGCGCAGCACTTTGGCCATCATGACCACCAGCATCAGGCCGCTGCCGATCAGGAGGGCACGCCGGATGCCAAAGCACTGGGTGGTGGCATCGACAGCGATTGCGTCGCCTGTCATGCGAGTTGTGCGGCGGCGATCTTCAGCATGGCCTCCTTGCCGGCTTCAAGCAGCGCGTCCATTGCGATTCCCTGGTCACCGGGAAATCTGACCGCGCCGCCTCTCGCGCACCCCGAACGCCCCAACTGGTCCGTCCTCGCCTAATCGGCGGGGTGGATAGCACTTTTCTGCGCTTCTCCCTTGTGGCTGCGGTGGACTGATCCGCCCTGACGCATTGCGACACTTCCCGGTCGCACCTCGCCGATTCCCCGTGTGTCTTTTCATCACTGGAGAATCGGATGTCTCGAAGCAAATCAATTTCACGAACTACCTTTTTACCGGCCCGCCTAGTCGTTGCCGGGCTGTGCTCGCTCGCTGCAATAGCGACCGGGGACCTGTGGGCGCAATCGACGTCAGCCCCCGCTGGTGCCGTGATTACCCTGTCGCAAGCCTTTGCGGCCGCTTGGGAGCGACAACCGGAAGCGCAATCCCTTGATCTGCGGCGCGATGCTGCCGAGGCGCGTCGGCAGGTTGCCGGCAGTTGGACGGCCCAAGCGCCTTCGCTGGATTTGTACGGCAAGACCGACCAACTGAGCAAGAATCAAGGCAGCCGCGAATACGCGGCCGGTGTGGTCTTGCCCCTGTGGCTGCCGGGCGAGCGCTCCCGTCAGGGTGCCTTGGCAGACGCCGAATCCAAAGCCGTGGACAGCCGGGTGACGGCTGCCCAATTGCGCACAGCCGCCGCCGTGCGTGATGCCTGGTGGAACTGGCAGCGGGCACGCGGCGAACAGTCACTGGCCCGCGAGCGCTTGGTCAGCGCGCAAAAACTGGCAGAAGATGTCCGCCGCCGGGTCAAGGCCGGCGACCTGGCACGATCGGACCAGCATCAGGCCGATGGCGTGGCGGCAAGCGCCGAGGTGACCCTGGCGGAAAGCGCCAGCCTGCTGGCCGCAGCCACCCAGCAGCTGCGCGCCTTGATCGGCAAGCTGCCGGATGTGGCAGCAGCCGACGGCCCGGAAACCCCGCCGGCGGTGCCTGCCGACTTCACCGCCCTGGATTCGACCCACCCAGCGGTCGTCGAACTGTTCGACCGGGCCGAGGTTGCTCGCCGTAGTGCCGATCTGGCCAGCGTGCAGACGAGGAGCAATCCCGAACTGCTGCTGGCGACTACCCGCGAGCGAGGCGCTTTCGGCGACGACTATCAGCAGACCGTCACACTAGGCGTGCGCATCCCTTTTGGTTCGGAGAGCCGCAATCGCGCCAAACTCGGCCTTGCCCGCGCTGAAGCCCTCGAAACCGAGGGGCAACTTCGCCTCGAGCGCGAGCGCCTGGCGGCTGATCTGGAAGCGGCGCGCGTGCGCGTCGAATCGAGTCGCACGCAACTGGCGGCCGCCGAGAAGCGCACCCAACTGGCGCGTGAGTCGCGGGGCTTTTTCGACAAGTCCTTCCGCCTGGGCGAAAGTGACCTGCCGACCCGCCTGCGTATCGAACTCGAATCCGTCGAAGCCGAACGGCAAAACGCTCGCGCCCGGATTGACCTGGCCGCCGCCATCTCCGCCCTGCGTCAGGCCCTGGGCCTGCTCCCCGAACAAAAATGAGGAATCCGAACATGAGAACAACAAACACGCTGGTCGCTTTGGGATGGGCCGCCTGGATCGTCCTGGCGACTCCACTGGCCTGGGCCGGTGGCGACCATGGCGAGGCGCCGGCATCATCGGCTGGTCCCACCTCGCCGCTTTTTGCGGCAACGTCCGAAACCTTTGAACTGGTCGGCGTCGTCAATGGCAAGCAACTGACGCTCTATCTCGACCGCTATGCCGACGGCAGCCCAGTCAAAAACGCCAGGCTCGAACTCGAACTGGGCGGCGTCAAAGTCCCCGTCGAAGCGCATGCCGAGGGCGAGTTCGAGGCAACGCTGGCGCAGGAACTCAAGCCGGGGGTCGTGTCGGTCGTGGCTACCGTCATCGCCGGCGAGGAAACCGACTTGCTGGCTGGTGAACTCGACATCCACGAAGAGGCGCATGGAGAAACGAGCGCCCACACCCATGGCTGGAAGGAATACGCCCTGTGGGGTGGTGCCGCCGGCGGGGCGCTGCTACTCCTCGCCGCCCTATTGCGCCGCCTGCGCGCTTCCCGCAACCCGCATTTCGGAGGTGCCGCATGAGGCCCCGGCTGTTATTGAGCGCTTTTTGTCTTTCCTTCTTGCTCTCCCCAATGCCGGCTCTGGCCGGCGACGGCCATGACCACGGTGACGCCCCACCCGCTGCCAGCGGCAGCGGCCCCAAACGCCAGCCGGACGGCAGCGTCTTCCTGCCCAAACCGGCGCAACGCCAGATCGGCGTTCGCACCCTGCTGGTTGAGCCAGGCGAACTGCCCCGTACCCATGAACTGGCCGGCAAGGTGGTCATGGACCCGAATGCCGGCGGCAAAGTGCAGGCCATCGTTGCCGGTCGTGTCACGCCGGGACCACGCGGTCTGCCATTGCCCGGCCAGCAGGTCAAGAAAGGCGAGGTGCTGGCTTACGTGACGCCGGAAGTCGGCGGCAACAGCCGCTCCCTGGCTGAAAGTCGCCTGCGCCGCCTGCGAGAACTGTCCGACACCGTGCCGCGCAAGGTCATCGAGGAAGCCGAAGCTGCCGTGGCCAACGAGCAACTGGTGGCGCCGGTCAGTGGCGTTATTGCCTCGGCCAACGTCGTCTCTGGTCAGGTGCTCGAAGCCCGCGAAATCCTGTTCGAGATCGTCAATCCGGAACGCCTGCTGATCGAGGCGCTGGCTTTCGATATGGCCGTCGCCAGCGATGTGGCCGGGGCCTTTGTTGCCGTTGGCGAGCAGAAGTTGCCGCTACGCCTGGTCGGCGTTGCCCGCAGCCTGCGCGAACAGGCCCTGCCGCTGACCTTCCGGGGTGAAGGTAGCGCTTTGGCGGGATTGGCCGTCGGCCAGCCGGTTCGGGTCTTCGTGCAGACGCGCAGCACGGTGCCAGGAATCCGTGTGCCGGCGGCGGCGCTAATGAAGAACCCGGCCAACCAGAGCATCGTCTGGGTCAAGACGGCGCCGGAACGCTTTGAGCCGCGCACGGTAACCGCCGAGCCGCTGGACGGCACCCACGTGGCGGTAACCAGCGGACTGAAAGCCGGGGATCGGGTTGCCGTCCGCGCGGCCACTCTGATCAACCAGATACGCTGAGCGGAGCCAATCATGTTTAAGTGGCTTCTCGACAACAGCCTTGCCAACCGCCTGCTGGTCATCATCGCCAGCCTGGTGCTGATGGCGTATGGGGCATTCACGCTCTCGCGCACGCCGGTCGATGTGTTTCCAGACCTCAACAAGCCGACGGTCACCATCATGACCGAATCCGGCGGCATGGCCGCCGAGGAAGTTGAACAACTGATCACCTTCCCGCTGGAAACGACCATGAACGGTCTGCCAGGGGTGGAAAGCGTACGGTCGGTTTCCAGTGCCGGCCTCTCGTTCATTTATGTGACCTTTAACTGGAGAACAGAGATTTTCCGGGCGCGACAGATGGTGTCGGAACGTCTTTCCTCGATGGAGGAAGGGCTGCCGACGGGCGTCACGCCGCGCATGGGGCCGATCAGTTCGATCATGGGCGAAATCATGCAGATCGCCATTCCCATCGACACAGCGAAGATTTCGCCGATGCAGGTGCGCGAATACGCCGACTGGGTGCTGCGTCCGCGTTTGATGGCCATCGCCGGCGTGGCGCAGGTCATTCCCATCGGCGGCGAAGTACGGCAGTTCCAGGTGCAGCCGAACACGACGCGCATGGCGGAACTGGGCATTTCGCACGAACAGCTGACCGGGGCGCTCAAGGGATACTCGGCCAACACCTCCGGCGGTTTCCTCGAACTCAACGGGCGCGAATACCTGATTCGCCATCTCGGCCGCACGTCGCGTCTGGACGACCTGAAAAATCTGGCGCTGACGGCCCGCCACGGTCAACCCGTTTTATTGCGGCAAATCGCCGACGTGACCTTCGCGCCGGCCATCAAGCGGGGCGATGCCGGTTTCGAGGGCAAGCCGGCGGTCATTCTCGGCATCCAGAAGCAGCCAACGGCGGACACCATCCATCTGACCCGGAGCATTGAGGCCGCCGTGGAGGATCTGAAAAAATCGCTGCCGGCCGGCATGGAGGCGCCCAAGGTAACCTTCCGCCAGGCCAGTTTCATCGAGTCGTCGATCAGCACGCTGCAAGGCAAGCTGATCGGGGCGTCGGTCTTCGTCGCCGTCATCCTGTTCTTCTTCCTGGGCACCTTGCGCCCGACGGTGATCGCGCTGACCGCGATACCGGTGTCAATTTTCATTACGGCGCTGGTCTTCGACTATTACGGCCTGTCGATCAACACCATGACCCTGGGTGGTCTGGCCATCGCCATCGGCGGCCTGGTCGATGACGCAGTGGTCGGCGTCGAGAACGTGCTGCGGCGCCTGAAGGAAGACCGGGCCAAGCACCACGATCATCGAATGCACCCGATTGAACTAGTGGCCCATGCGACGATGGAAGTGCGTTCGGCCATCCTCTACGCAACGATTATTATCGTGCTGGTTTTCCTGCCGCTGTTCGCACTGCCCGGTATGGAAGGTCGGCTGTTCGTGCCGCTCGGCATCGCTTTCATCGTTTCGACGCTGGCCTCGCTGGTGGTGTCGGTGACGGTGACGCCGGTGCTCTCCTTCTACCTGCTGCCCAGAATGAAGTCGCTCGATCATGGCGATACGAAACTGCTGGCCTGGCTGAAAGCCAGCTATGGCCGCAGTTTGCAGGCGGTGCTCAACCGGCCTAAAGCGGCGTTGGCTGCCGGTGCTGTTGCCGTTCTGGTGGCAGCGGTCGCGGTGCCCTTCTTCCCAAAAACCTTCCTGCCGCCCTTCAATGAGGGAACGCTACTGATTGGCATGCGCCTTAATCCCGGCGTCACGCTGGCCGAGTCGTCGGCCCTGGCGCAACAGGCCGAGGTGCTAGTCAAGGCAGTGCCGGAAGTTGTGCACGTCGGGCGGCGCAGCGGCCGGGCGGAACTCGACGAGCATGCGGAAGGCGTTCACGTCAGTGAACTGGATGTCGGCCTGAAGCCGGCGTCCGAAATGACGCGCTCGATGGGCGAAATTTCGGCCGACATTCGCGCCCGCCTGATCAACCTGCCGGCAGCGGTTGCTATCGGCCAGCCCATCTCGCACCGCATCGATCATATGCTGTCCGGCGTGCGCTCGCAGATCGCTATCAAGATTTTTGGCGACGACCTGGACACGCTACGTGGTCAGGCCGATGTGCTGCGCGGCAGGTTGGCCGGTATTCCCGGCGTTGTCGATCTGGAAATTGAGAAGCAGGTACTGGCCCCGCAGATCAAGGTCAGTGTCAACTACGCGACGGCCGCACAGTACGGCGTGCCGACGCCACAGATTCTGGCGACGCTGCAAAGCCTGGTCGAAGGTGAAAAAGTAACGCAAGTGGTCGAGGGCGGCCGGCGCTTTGCGCTGGTCGTGCGTTTGCCCGAATCGTCCCGCTCGTTGCAAGGGCTGGGGCGGATATTGCTGGAAACGCCCGGCGGCCCGATTCCCCTGTCAAAAATCGCCACCATCGAGGATGGCGACGGGCCGAATCAGGTCAGCCGCGACGATGGCAAGCGGCGCATCGTGATTTCGGCCAACGCCCAAGGGCGGGCATTGTCCGAGATTATCGAGGACATCCGCAAGGTGGTCGGCGACAGCAAACTGCCTGAAGGCTACTTCATCACCCTGGGCGGACAGTTCCAGGCGCAAGAAGAGGCTTCGCGGCTGGTTGGTCTGCTCTCCATCGTCTCGCTGGTGCTGATGTTTGTGGTGCTCTTCAGTCGCTACAAGTCGGTCGTGCTGTCGGCGCTGATCATGGCCAACATTCCGCTGGCACTGGTTGGCGCAGTGCTCGGTTTGTGGCTTTCCGGGCAGCCGCTATCGGTCGCCGCGCTGGTCGGCTTCATCACGTTGGCTGGCATCTCGGTACGCAACGGCATCCTCAAGGTCAGCCATTACATCAACCTGATGCGCATCGAAGGCGAGAACTTCGACCACAAGATGATCCTGCGCGGCTCTCTGGAACGTCTTGCACCCGTCTTGATGACGGCGCTGGTGACGGCCTTCGCGCTGGCACCGTTGTTGTTCGAGGCCGAGCGGCCGGGTACGGAAATCCTGCATCCGGTCGCAGTGGTCATCTTTTCGGGCCTGATCAGCTCAACCCTGCTCGACACCTTCCTGACACCCGCCATGTTCTGGCTGTTCGGCCGCAAGGATGCGGAACGCCTGATGAACGATAGCGATGCCGGTGCGCTCTAATTATTGCTCTACGAAAGGAAATCCCATGAAACCGATTTATTTTCTCGCCGCTTTTGCCTTCTCCATGTCCGGCCTTGCCTTCGCCGCCGGTGGTCACGACCATGGCCACGAACGCAAGCCGCTTCACGGCGGCGTCGTCAGCGAGGTCAAGGATGTGGATTACGAACTGGTGGTCAAGCCGGATTTGATTCAGTTGCATTTGCGCGATCATGGCAAGCCGGTGGATGTCTCGAAGTCCAACGCCAAGCTGACCATCCTCGTCGGTGCTGATAAGCAGGAAGTCGAGTTGAAACCGGTAGGCCAGCAACTGGAAGCCACAGGCAGTTTCAAATTTGCCAACAGCAAGATTGTCGCGTTGGTATCCGTGCCGGGCAAAGCCACAGCAACGGTTCGCTTCGTGTTGAAATAGAAGGAGGGTCGCATGTCTGCGGTTGCAAAAATACTCCCCACTTGTATCTTGGGCGTGACACTTTCCGGTTGTGCCGGGCATACCCATCAGCTGGAATCGGTGAACGAGTCCTCACCCGTCACTGGCTCCTTTAGCCACGACGGCACACAGGTGCCGGTCATGGTTCTGGAACTCGAAGGAGCACGATATGAGGGGCGAGGATTTGAGATTAGGCGTCATCAAGACCTAGCAGAAATGCGTAAGTTGTATGGCCCTGGCAAACATTACGACCGAATTGCCAGCGGCGTGGATAGAGATCACCTAAGGAGTTCGGCATCGCCGGTACTACGTGCCCCCAATGGGGAGACGATTCGATGCCTACTGACTTGGGGGCCGGGCCAAGACCCCGCCGGGGTTTGTACAAAATCTGATGGGAAGCAGATTGCTGTTCGCTTCGACTGATTCTGGGTAAGCCTGTGTCCTCCTAATCGTCAAATTACACGATCCGTCGGACTCCATCTTTTCCAACCTGCCTCATTGCAAAAGGCGAGCCGATTCATGGAGTGCCTCAGCAAAACACCGGAACGGGTTATGGCTTATTTCAAACATTCCGCCGTCCAATATGCAGCATTACCGGCTATTTGATTGCCGGGTTATAAGCAAATTCAAAAACCGTCTTTGTGGTTATAAGTGACTCCGCTAGATTAGCGGCCATCCATAGCGAGGTGAATCATGACCCATTTCCGTAAATCGATAGCTACCGTTCTGCTCAGCCTGGTTGCCGGGGCCGCCCTGGCAGATGCCACGCTGCTCAACGCGTCCTACGACGTCGCGCGCGATGTCTACAAGGACTACAACCCGATGTTCCAGAAGCACTGGAAAGCCAACGCTGGCGAAAGCGTGGAGTTGAAGCAGTCGCACGGCGGCTCGACCAAGCAGGTGCGGGCCGTGGCCGACGGGCTGGAGGCCGACGTGGTGACGATGAATCAGGCCAACGATATCGAGTTCTTGGCCGAGAAAGGTCTGGTCGCCAAGGACTGGGCAAAGAAGTTCCCGAACAACGCTTCGCCCTACACATCGGCGATGGTCTTCATCGTGCGCAAGGGCAATCCCAAGGCCCTGAAGGATTGGGCCGACCTGGCAGCGCCGGGTGTTCAGGTCATCATGCCGCACCCGAAGAACACCGGCAACGGCCGCAATACCTATCTGTCGGCCTGGGCTTGGGCGCTCAAGCAACCGGGCGGCAGCGACAAAACGGCGCAGGAATTCGTCGGCAAGCTGTTGAAGAACGCTCCGCTGTTCGCCGCCGGTGGCCGTGACGCGACAACGACCTTCATGCAGCGTGGCATGGGCGATGCGTTGATCACCTTTGAATCCGAAGCCGAAATGATCGCCAAGGAATTCGGCAAGGGCAATTTCGAGGTGGTCTATCCCAGCCTGACCATGCAGACCGAGTTCCCGGTCGCTGTCGTCGAGAAGGTGGTGGACAAGAAGGGAACGCGCAAGCAGGCCACGGCTTACCTGGAGTACCTGTGGTCCAAAGAAGGCCAGGAGAACGCCGCGCAGAACTACCTGCGGCCGCGTGACGCCGAGCTGCTGAAGAAGTATGCGGCGTTCTTCCCGCCGGTGAAGACATTCACCGTCGATGAGGTGTTCGGCGGTGCCAACAAGGCATTTGCCACCCACTTCAAGGATGGCGGCACTTTCGACCAGATTTACGTCGCCAAGTAAGCGTTCGCCCGCCCGCCAAAGCCGGCCGGGTTCTGCCCGGCCTGAGGCTTTGCTGCGGTCGACCGGAGAATTTGGCCAAAAAAACAAGAATACTCATGTCCGCAAAATCCCAACGCGTGTTGCCTGGCTTCGGTCTGGCGCTGGGCTATACGCTGGTCTATCTCTCGTTACTGATCCTGCTGCCCCTCGGCGGCATGATACTCAAGGCGTCCGAACTCGGTTTCGGCCAGATTCTCGACATCGCGCTCGGCGAACGCTCGCTGGCGGCCTTTCGTGTCACCTTCGTGTCGTCGTTGCTGGCCGCGTCGATCAATGCCTTCTTCGGGCTGATCGTAGCCTGGATCCTCGTTCGCTATTCTTTTCCCGGCAAGCGCTTCGTCGATGCGCTGGTCGATCTGCCATTCGCGCTGCCGACAGCGGTGGCCGGCATCACGCTGGCCACGCTTTACGCCGGCAACGGCTGGTTGGGGCAGTACCTTGAGCCACTGGGGGTCAAGGTGGCCTATACGCCGCTCGGCATCATCGTCGCCCTGACCTTCATTACCCTGCCCTTCGTCGTCCGCACCTTGCAGCCGGTGATCGAGGATATCGAAACCGAAGTCGAGGAGGCAGCCGCCTCGCTCGGCGCCTCGCGCTGGCAGACCTTCGTAAAAGCGATTTTCCCGGCCATCGGCCCGGCCTTGCTCACCGGCTTCGCGCTGGCCTTTGCCCGGGCGCTCGGCGAATTCGGCTCGGTCATCTTCATCGCCGGCAACCTGCCGCTGATTTCCGAAATCGTGCCGCTGCTGATCATCTCCAAGCTGGAGCAGTACGACGTGCTCGGCGCCACGGCGCTGGCCGTGGTCATGCTGGCCATTTCCTTCGTGCTGCTGCTGGTCATCAATGCGCTGCAATGGTGGGCAGCCAATCGGCACAAAAACAGTGAGCCGCTGGAAGTGGCTGCCGGCAAGACCAAGGCGGGTGCGGCATGAGTAGCAACAAACTGACACGCGCCACGCAGGAACCGGCCTGGGTGCGTTACACGCTGCTGACGGTTGGCCTCGGCTTCCTGTTCTTCTTCCTCGGGTTGCCGCTGGTCGCGGTTTTCGTCGAAGCGCTGGCGCAGGGCCTGCCGATCTATCTTGAGGCGCTGAAGGAATCGGAAACCCGTTCGGCGATCTGGCTGACCATCGTCATTGCGCTGGCCGTGCTGCCCTTCAACATCCTGTTCGGCGTCGCTGCGGCCTGGGCCATCGCCAAGTTCGAGTTCAAGGGCAAGAGCCTGCTGATCACGCTGATCGACCTGCCCTTCGCGGTGTCGCCGGTGGTCGCCGGCCTGATCTTCATCCTCATGTTCGGCTCGCAGGGCTATTTCGGCGGGTTGCTGGCGGCCAAGGACGTCAAGATCATCTTCGCCGTGCCGGGCATGATTCTCGCCACCCTGTTCATCACCTTCCCCTTCATCGCCCGCGAGCTGATCCCGCTGATGCAGTCGCAGGGCAAGGACGAGGAAGAGGCGGCAATCTCGCTCGGCGCCTCCGGCTGGCAGATGTTCTGGCGCGTCACCCTGCCCAATATCAAGTGGGGCCTGCTCTACGGCGTGATCCTGTCGAACGCCCGGGCGATGGGCGAATTCGGCGCGGTGTCGGTGGTTTCCGGCCACATCCGCGGCGAGACCAACACGCTGCCGCTGCACGTCGAGATCCTCTACAACGAATACAACGCGATCGGCGCCTTCGCCGCCGCCTCCGTGCTGGCCCTGCTGGCACTGGTGACGCTGGTGGCCAAGACCATCGTCGAATGGCGCATGAAGGCCGAGACCGACATGCTGAACGCTGAACTCCCCGGCGAGAAAACTTCATGAGCATCGAAATCCGCAACATCTCCAAGCGCTTCGGCAATTTCGTCGCGCTCGACAACATCAACCTCGATATCCCGACCGGAGAGCTGGTCGCGCTGCTCGGCCCCTCCGGTTGCGGCAAGACGACCTTGCTGCGCATCATCGCCGGCATGGAAACCGCCGATCAGGGCGAGATCCTGTTCTCCGGCGCCGAAGCGACCCATGTGCACGCCCGCGAGCGCAATGTCGGTTTCGTCTTCCAGCATTACGCGCTGTTCCGCCACATGACGGTATTCGAGAATGTCGCCTTCGGCCTGCGCGTCAAGCCGCGCAAGGAGCGCCCGTCCGATGCCGAGATCAAGCGCCGGGTCATGGAACTGCTCGGCCTGGTCCAGCTCGACTGGCTGGCGGATCGTTATCCGTCGCAACTCTCCGGTGGCCAACGGCAGCGGATTGCACTGGCCCGCGCCCTCGCCGTCGAGCCCAAGGTGCTGCTGCTCGACGAGCCCTTCGGCGCGCTCGACACCAAGGTACGCAAGGAACTGCGCCGTTGGCTGCGCCGCCTGCACGACGACATGCACATCTCGTCGGTGTTCGTCACCCACGACCAGGAAGAAGCGCTGGAAGTCGCCGATCGCGTGGTGGTCATGAACCACGGCAAGATCGAGCAGATCGGCTCGCCGGACGAGGTGTATTCCAGCCCCGCCTCGCCCTTCGTGTACCAGTTCCTCGGCAACGTGAACGTCTTCCATAGCCGGGTGCAGGGAGGTTACGCCGAAGTCGAGTGCCGCGAGAAGCCGGAGCGGGCCACCGCCTTCGTCCGGCCGCACGATATCGACATCACCCACTCGATTGCCGAAGGCAGCCTAGAGGCGACTGTGCAGCATGTGCATCCGATCGGACCGGTGGTCCGTATCGAGTTACTGCATGGGCGGGTAATCGTCGAAGTCGAACTGTCGCGCGAGCGCCACGAGGCGCTGCAACTGGTGGTCGGCCAGCAGGTCTGGTTCCGGCCGCGTCAGCTCCGCGTCTTCGGGGCCGACAATCAGCCCGCGGCTGCGTCGGAAAAACAGGCTTTCCTGTTCTGATCCGGGGCAAATCGGGCGAACGGGGGCGGGTGATATAATCGGCCCCCACTTCGTCTGCACAACCGTACCCGGTGATATTGAGGTCGGTTGCAAATCGTAGAGTCCGACGGGTTAAGCGGCCATCTGCATTGCATAGTATTGCTGACTGAAAGCGGTGGGCGACAGATGGCCGAGTCGAGCCTGCTCTCGGATGCGGTTGTAGAAGATCTCGATGTATTCCGTGATCTCGCGTTTGGCCTGCTCGCGGGTCGCGAAGCGACAGTGATGCACCAGTTCAGTCTTCAGTGAATCCCAGCAGCTTTTCCATCGGTGCGTTGTCCCAACAGTTGCCCTTGCGACCGAGGCTGTGTGAAAACCCCTTGGCTGTGTACTCCAAACTAGCAGCCTGTCGGACTTGAGGTTTAGAAAACCGCCAAATTTCACAATGCGGAATGAAAAGGCCGGATTTTCTCGACTTTGCGGCCTTTTGGACGGTTTTCTCCTCGTTTTCCCTACTGTGGGCGCAATTTGGCCATGCGCTTCAAGTTCCACGCCAGGCAGACCAGCGTCCACTCGCCCGTGACCTTCTTCAAACCGCGCAGCGAGAACTGGCGAAAGCCCATGACCGATTTGATGATACCGAAGACCGGCTCGACGGTCTGCTTGCGCAAGGCATAGAGGGCTCGTCCCGCTTTGGTCTTCAAGCGATGCGACAGGGCCTGCACGGGTGTCGCATTCTCCGGCAGCGGCGCCGGTTCGCTGTGCCGCTCCCGCCAGTCAGGGTGGTGCTCGTCGCGAGCCACCGCGATCACCGGATCGATACTGGCGGCCTCGCATGCCTTGATGTTCTTCTCGCTGCAGAAGCCACTGTCGGCGATCAAACTTTCCACGGGACCCAGCACCTCGGCTTGTGCCTTGAGCGTCGCCAGCATCGGCTCGACCTGCTCTTTGTCATTGGGGGCTTGCGTCACGCCGACCGCCACAACCAGCATCGTCGCCGCATCAACCCCGGCCTGGGCGTTGTACGCTTGTTCGAAGCCGCCACCGGCCACCGGCATGATGCGCGATTCTTCGTCGGTCAGATTGATCTGGTCACTGTCCCGTGCGCCGGGCTCGGGGGCTTTCGGCGGCTTGCCGCCCAACTTCTTGCCGGCCGCTTCTTCCTTGGCCGCGCGCCGCGCCATTTTCTCGTCGTAATCGGCTTTCTCTCGCTGATAACGCTCTTCGGCCCGGGCAGCAATCTTCGCCTTGGCCACTGCCATCGCCGCCAGCCGATCTTCACGACGCTTGATTTCTTCGGGCAGGCTGACGCCGTCCGGAACGTCGGCTTGATCCGCCTGTTCCGCCAAGCTGAAGAGTTCCTGCACCTCAGCCTTGAGCTGGGCTTCCAGCTTTTCGATGTGTCCGTGGGAGAGCGCGCTGTGCCTTGAGGCGTTGGCGTCGATCTTCGTGCCGTCAAGACAGACGTTACCTAGCTTGAGCAGCTTCATTTCCTTGGCCATCGCCAGGACCTGCAGAAACAGGTCGCTCAGTTCGTCCAGAAAACGCCGGCGGAACGTCGCCAGGCTGTCGTGATCGGGATGGCTTCCGGCGGCAATGTAGCGGAAGGCTACCGAATCGTAGGTTGCCCGCTCCAGCCTGCGGCTGGAGAAAATACCCGTGGCGTAGCCATAGACCAGAATTGCCAGCAGGGTCGCCGGATGGTACGCCTTCGATCCACGTCCAGCGTACTGTCGCGTCAGCTTCGACAGGTCCAGCTGGTCGACTACCTCCACGATGAATCGCGCCAGGTGATCCTGGTTCAGCCAATCGTCCAGTGACGGCGGTAGCAGGTAGTCGGTCTTACGGTCGGTGACGATGAAGTGGGACATGCCGGCCCTCGGTTGCTTCAAAAGGCATGATTATAGCATATCCGGTGGGGAGCAAGCCGAAAGTCCGACAGGCTGCTAGGGCGTGGTGCGTTAATTCCTGTACGGAGGTGCAGGAATGAAGCGATTTATCGAGGAGGCAGATTCAACTCTGAAGTGCAACGACGTTATGACGCGAGTGGTGGACCAGGGGTGCTACTTCGTTCTGGCGATCGGCCCGACCAGCAGGTAACCGCCTTCCGCGCCAACATCGGCGAGACGGTGCTGGCCGGTCTGCACGAGCACTTCCCGCGCATCGAGCGCTCGACCACCAGCAGCATGCAATACGACAAGACGCTCGCGCAATTCCGTCGGCGGCCGGAACCGCCAGGCCAGATGCTGGGGTGGGTCTGCCGCGGTGACCCGTCCTACCTCGACCTGGCAAACGACCGGATGGAACTGGTGCCGCACTGATCGTGGAAAAGCAATGCCCGCGTGCCGGCTGGACCGACAGTGTTTTGAGAGCAGGAGGAAGGGCGCCGTTTGTCAGAATCGGCCTATTAAGGAACAGCAAATGCTTATATGGCCTCAAATTGGAGCTTCGCTCCCACTGGGCCGAATTGCGAACGGTGGCTTCCGTGTTGCCGGGTGATGCGGTGAACGGCTGCTCTCGCGGACCGCGATCGTCTGCTGTCGGCGGTTTGCCGCCACCACGATCCCCCATCGGGCGCGTCGCCACGGATCTCCGACATCTCTTCCCGGTAACGGTATGCTTTGTCCGGGCACGGCACCGCTCATGGGGATTGCCCCTTGCCGGAAGTTCCCGCCTGTCCGGCAATCGCCACATCGCCGGGCAGCAGGCGGATCGCTGGCTTCTGCAGTCGCAGCGGCACACTGGCGCCGGGGACGATTCCCCGCCGCTGCGCGACGGCGGCGCCGATGGCGAAGTTCAGTGTCGCCTCGCGGCGGCGGTCGACGCGGGCGCTGACGGTGGCGTGTCCGCGCGAGGCGAGGCGCTCGCTGACGACCGCGCTGACGTAATCGTTCACACCCCCTTAAGAAAAGCTGCCAGCCTGATGATTTGTATGGCATAGTTGCGGAACTTGCAGACGACCTGACAGACGCGGCACGATGCACCTGAGCAAACATGACCTGTTCCAGATGAACGACGAGTGGCTGAAGAAGCTGCCGGCGGAGCTTTTGCTGGAAGTGTCGAAGCGGCTGTTGCACGACGTAAAGGAGTTGCAGGATCGGCTGAATCAGAACCCGGACAACAGCTCGCGTCCGCCGACCAGCCAACCGCCCTGGGCGAAGACAGGTGGCTCGGAGGAACAGAATGGCGCGGCGGACGAGCGCGGCAATGCCGACGTCGCCGCGGAGACGGCTGGAAGCTCTACGGAAGAGACGGAACAGGCTCCACCGGTTGATGGGCAGCGGCAATCGGCCAAGAAGGGGTCTGGGAAGCGGCCCGGCAAGCAACCGGGCAGTCCAGGTCATGGTCGCAGTCAGAAGCTGGCGATCACCGCCCGGTGCGAGCACCGTCCCGAGATCTGCGCCGCTTGTGCGGCAGTGTTGTCGGCGGATGCCGCGT
>AATO01000026.1_pt1 | contig 56697 bp, 53 predicted proteins | sample 270628 | NCBI WGS metagenome assembly AATO01 (sample SAMN02954268, study PRJNA17657) | bioreactor sludge metagenome | biome: terrestrial; feature: bioreactor; material: sludge; isolation source: Enhanced Biological Phosphorus Removal (EBPR) bioreactor sludge | place: USA: Madison, Wisconsin | reverse complement strand
CGGCATCACGATGACTCCGACACTGCCCTCGAAGCCATCCATCTCAACCAGCATCTGGTTCAGTGTCTGCTCACGCTCGTCGTTTCCGCCGCCAAGACCGGCCCCGCGCTGGCGGCCCACCGCATCGAGTTCGTCGATGAAGATGATGCACGGAGCGTGTTTCTTCGCGTTCTCGAACATGTCGCGGACACGGGCCGCGCCCACACCGACGAACATTTCCACGAAATCCGAACCGGAGATGGAAAAGAAAGGCACCTTGGCCTCGCCAGCGATTGCCTTGGCGAGCAGCGTCTTGCCGGTACCCGGGTTGCCGACGAGCAGCACGCCTTTCGGGATGCGGCCGCCGAGCTTCTGGAATTTCGAGGGGTCGCGCAGAAAATCGACGAGTTCGGACACTTCTTCCTTCGCCTCGTCGCAGCCGGCAACGTCGGCAAAGGTGATGGTATTCGTCGATTCGTCGAGCAAACGCGCTTTGCTCTTGCCGAACGAGAAGGCGCCACCGCGGCCGCCACCCTGCATCTGGCGCATGAAAAAGACCCAGACGCCGATCAGCAGCAGCATCGGGAACCAGCTGACGAAGATGCTCATCAGGAACGACTGCTCTTCTTCCGGCTTGGCCTCGATCTTGACGCCGTGCTTCAGCAGATCAGAGACCATCCACAGATCCGGCGGCGCGTAACTGGTGAGCTTGCGGCCGTCGGTAGTCGTTGCTTTCAGCACGCGGCCCTCGATCACCACTTTGGCGATTGTTCCCTTGCCCACCTCCTCAATGAACTGCGAGTACTCCATTGACGACTGGGCTACCTGGCGCGTATTGAACTGGTTGAAAACCGTCATCAGCACGAGGCCGATTACCAGCCATATTGCCAGATTCTTGAACATGTTATTCAATGCTTCACCTCTTCTGCGTAGCCGGCGTCGGGACGTCTCCGGAAGCTTGACCATCTACCACGAAAACAGCATTCTAAACCGATTCAGGTGCGCTGAAGCAATCATGATCTCGGCACGCGGATCAGGTCTTCAGTGTCTTGCCCAGCAAGTAAATTTCCGGACTGCGGTCACGCGACGCATCCGGCTTGCGTGAGGCAACGCTCTTGAACGCTTTTCGCATCGCCGCGAGAAAATCGTCGAAACCATGCCCCTGGAAGACTTTGACCAGAAAAGCCCCTTCTGGTTTCAGCCACTTGCAAGCAAACTCCAGACCGAGTTCCGCCAGATGCATGCCCCGGGCCTGATCGCAAACCGCGATACCCGAGATATTGGGCGACATATCGGAAAGCACAAGCCCCACCTTCTTGCCGGCGAGTATGGTTTCCAAGCGACCGATGACGTCCGGTTCGCGGAAGTCGCCTTGTAGAAAGGTGACGTCTCGCAGGGGCTCCATCTCCAGCAGGTCCACCGCGATGACACGACCTCCGCCCTGCAGCCGCCTGGCCGCCACCTGCGACCAGCCGCCCGGGCTGGCGCCGAGGTCAACGATCACATCGCCCGAGCGCAGCAGATGATCCGTGTCGTCGATTGCCATCAGCTTGTACGCGGCACGCGAGCGGTAGCCTTCTGCGCGGGCGCGCTGTACGTAGGCGTCGCTGACATGTTCGCGCAACCACCTGTTGCTCGATGCGCTTCGATTCATTGGCCGAAACCCGCTAGAATGCGTTCCTCAAGAAAAAGGTGCCCAGCATGCTCACTCTCAGTTCCACCGAGCGCCGCAGTTTGCGCGCGCGCGCGCATTCGCTGCATCCGGTTGTGGCGATCAGCGACAAGGGCCTCTCCGAATCGGTCGTCAGGGAGATCAACGCCAGTCTGATCAGTCACGAGCTGATCAAGGTGCGCGTCCATAACGCTGACCGGCAAGTGCGCGAAGCGTTTCTCAACATGCTGTGTGAGCGCCTGCAGGCGGCGCCCGTACAGCATATCGGTAAACTGCTCGTGCTCTGGCGCCCGCAGCCCGCTGAACAGGTGCGCACTGTCCGACGCCATGCCGCACGCGCCGCGCCGCGCCTCAGCAAGCGTAGTTTCCAGGGGTCTGTGGAACGCTGAAGGATCGCGCAGCCGCTTCCCCGGGCTGACCAGGGCGTGCTTGCCTACTTGCTGCCTCGCCGGGAACTGAGCACGAGCAGCAATCCGAGCACGCTCTGAACGAGGTAGAGGATGCTCGACACGCCGTGCCATGTCGCGAAGCGATTACGCAATACACTTTCCATGACTTCCCGTGGTAGCGCGTCTGCCTTCAGTTGGGCGAGCAGCGGCTGGACGCCGAAGAGGCTGACTGCGCCGAGCACCAGCATCAACACCACCAGCCAGAACGTCCAGCGGCGCAGGGCGGCCATACCTGCGCGCAGGAGCATGTAGAGCAACAGGTACGCCGCGCAGCCCAGCCCAAGCCAGCCGATCAATTCGAACAGCTTGCCGGCGAGCCCGCCCGCCAACTGGCGGTCGGCGCTCAGCGCGGCGAACAGCGTCGGCGCCACCAGGTAGCCGATCGTCCACAAGCCCCCGACCCACAGCGTCAGCACTACGTCGTACAGGGCGTCGGTAAGGCGTCGCATCGCGAGGCCTACTCGTAGCGCACGTTGAGGACTTCGTATTCGCGAACACCGCCGGGCGCCTGGACCTCGGCGATATCGCCGGCAAATTTGCCGATCAGCGCCCGCGCGATTGGCGAATTGATCGAAATCTTGCCCGCCTTGATGTCGGCCTCATCTTCGCCGACGATCTGGTAACTCACGCGAGAGCCGGATTCCTGATCCTCGAGTTCGAGTGTCGCTCCGAAAACGCAACGGCCATCGGCGTCGAGCAGTTTCGGGTCGATGATCTGGGCATTGGCCAGCTTGCTCTCGACCTCCTTGATGCGTCCCTCGACAAAGCCCTGCCTTTCCTTGGCCGCATCGTACTCGGCGTTTTCGGAGAGGTCGCCATGGGAGCGTGCCTCGGCAATCGCCGCGATCGCGCGCGGGCGCTCGACAGTCTTCAGATGATGCAGTTCGGCTCGGAGTTTTTCCGCGCCATGGACGGTAAGGGGTATCTTGCTCATATCATTCGCGGCCAGCGGCACGCCATCGAAACCCCGGAAAGGGCCGCCGATGCGCGTCGGGGAGGTTAATCAGCTCAGTTGTGCGTGCAAGTCCTGTAGCGGGTAAACGACCAGCTCGCCGCGATTCCTGATCCCGGCTGTGGCGGCTTCGGCACCCCAGATCGTCGTGTAGATCGTCACACGTGCCGCCAGACCGGATGTCCGGATCGAGCGCGAATCGCTGATTGCCTTGCGCTTCTCGTCCACGGTGTTGATGATCAGGACAATCTCGTGGTTCTTGATCATGTCGACCACGTGCGGGCGGCCTTCGGTCACTTTGTTCACCGCCGTGACGGTAATGCCCGCGGCGGCGATCGCCGCGGCCGTGCCACGTGTTGCCAGAATAGTGAAGCCGCTCGCTCGCAGATCCCTGGCAATAGCCACCGCCTTCGGCTTGTCGGATTCCTTGACGCTGATGAACACCTGTCCGGCAGTCGGCAAGCGCACGCTGGCTGCCATCTGGCTCTTGACGAAGGCTTCGGAAAAGCTCAGTCCGATGCCCATGACCTCGCCGGTTGACTTCATTTCGGGGCCCAGGATCGTATCGACGCCGCGAAACTTGACGAACGGGAAGACCGCTTCCTTGACCGAAAAATAGTGCGGAATGACTTCCCTGGAAAGGCCCTGGCTGGCCAGCGACTTGCCGACCATGCAGCGGGCCGCAATCTTTGCCAGTTGCAACCCGGTTGCCTTGGAGACAAAGGGTACCGTCCGCGAAGCACGGGGATTCACCTCGAGAACGAAAACGACGCCGCTCTGGATCGCGAACTGCACGTTCATCAGACCACAGACCTTCAGTCCCCTGGCCATCAGTCGCGTTTGCCGGCGCAGTTCGTCCTGCAACTCGGCCGACAGCGAATAGGGAGGCAGCGAACAGGCCGAATCACCGGAGTGAACGCCGGCCTGTTCGATGTGCTCCATGACTCCGCCGATGAGCACTTCCTCGCCATCCGACAGGGCATCCACGTCCACTTCGATGGCGTCGTTCAGAAAACGGTCGAGCAGGACCGGGGAATCGTTGGATACCTTGACCGCTTCGCGCATGTAGCGTTCGAGGTCACGCGGGTCATGGACGATCTCCATGGCACGACCGCCGAGTACGTACGACGGGCGAACGACCAGCGGGTAGCCGATTTCGGCGGCCAGCCGCAAGGCTTCCGGTTCGGTGCGTGCGGTGCGGTTGGCCGGCTGCCTGAGGCCCAGTTGCTGCAGGAGCTTCTGGAAGCGCTCGCGGTCCTCGGCAGCGTCGATCCTGTCCGGGCTGGTGCCGATGATCGGTACGCCGTTGGCTTCGAGGTCGCGCGCGAGTTTGAGCGGCGTCTGGCCGCCATACTGGACGATCACACCCACAGGTTTTTCGACGGCGACGATTTCCAGCACATCCTCGAGCGTCAGCGGCTCGAAGTAGAGGCGATCCGAGGTGTCGTAATCGGTCGACACGGTCTCGGGATTGCAGTTGACCATGATCGTCTCGTAGCCGTCTTCGCGCATCGCCAGCGCCGCATGCACGCAGCAGTAGTCGAATTCGATTCCCTGGCCAATCCGGTTCGGGCCGCCACCGAGGACCATGATCTTCTGGCGGTTGCTCGGGTTCGCTTCGCACTCTTCCTCGTAGGTCGAGTACATGTACGCGGTGTCCGTCGCAAACTCGGCGGCACAGGTGTCGACGCGCTTGTAGACCGGACGCACTCCCAGCTCGTGACGGCGTTCGCGCACCGCCGTCTGCGTTGTCCGCAGCAGCGTCGCCAGGCGCTTGTCGGAGAAGCCGGCACGCTTCAGGTGCCAGATTTCGTCGCGCGACAGGGAAGCGAGCGGCCGGCTACGGATTCGTTCGGCTTTCGTGTAGAGGTCTTCGATTTGAGCCAGGAACCACGGGTCGATCGCCGTCAGTCGCTGGATCTCGTCGAGGTGCATACCAATGCGGAAGGCGTCGGCGATGTACCAGAGTCGTTCCGGGCGCGCTTCGCTGAGCGCCATCTCGATTTCCTCGCGGTCGACACTGCGTTCGTCGAAGCCATCGACGCCCACTTCCAGGCCGCGCAGCGCCTTTTGCAGCGATTCCTGAAACGTACGCCCGATGGCCATGACTTCGCCGACGGATTTCATCTGCGTCGTCAGGCGCGAGTCGGCCTCCGGGAATTTCTCGAAGGCAAACCGGGGCACCTTGGTGACCACGTAGTCGATCGACGGCTCGAACGAGGCCGGCGTCTTGCCGCCGGTAATATCGTTGGCGAGTTCGTCCAGCGTATAGCCGACCGCCAGTTTGGCGGCCACCTTGGCAATCGGGAAACCGGTTGCCTTCGAGGCCAGCGCCGATGAGCGCGAGACGCGCGGATTCATCTCGATGACGATCATGCGCCCGTCGCTTGGGCAGATCGCAAACTGCACGTTCGAACCCCCGGTGTCGACGCCGATCTCACGCAACACCGCTACCGAGGCGTCGCGCATGATCTGGTATTCCTTGTCAGTCAGCGTCTGGGCCGGCGCGACGGTAATCGAATCGCCGGTATGGACGCCCATCGGGTCGAGGTTCTCGATTGAGCAGACGATGATGCAGTTGTCGTTCCTGTCGCGCACCACCTCCATCTCGAACTCCTTCCAGCCGATCAACGACTCCTCGATGAGCAGTTCACGGGTTGGACTGGCCTCGAGGCCGCGCTTGCAGATGTCGACAAACTCTTCCTGGTTGTAGGCAATGCCGCCACCCGAACCGCCCATCGTGAAGGAGGGACGAATGATCGCCGGATAGCCAATCATCGCCTGCACCTGCAGGGCTTCCTCCATCGAGTGCGCGGCGGCCGAGCGCGCCGACGCCAGACCGATGCCGGTCATCGCCGTCTTGAACTTCTCGCGGTCTTCGGCCTTGTCGATGGCCTGTCGGGTGGCGCCAATCATCTCGACGCCGAATTTTTCCAGCACTCCGTGGCGGGCCAGATCGAGGGCGCAGTTGAGTGCCGTCTGTCCACCCATGGTCGGCAGCAGTGCGTCAGGACGTTCGCGGGCGATGATCTTCTCGACGACTTTCCAGGTAATCGGTTCGATGTACGTTACGTCGGCCATTTCCGGATCGGTCATGATCGTCGCCGGGTTGGAGTTCACCAGGATCACCCGGTAGCCTTCCTCCAGCAGCGCCTTGCAGGCCTGCGCACCGGAGTAGTCGAACTCGCAGGCCTGGCCGATGACGATCGGGCCGGCACCGATGATGAGAATGCTCTTGATGTCTGTGCGCTTAGGCATGTTGCGCCTTCGTATCGTGCATCATCGTCACAAACCGATCGAACAGGTAGGCGATGTCGTGCGGTCCGGGGCTGGCTTCCGGGTGGCCCTGGAACGAAAAGGCCGGCAAGTCGCTGCGCGCAATGCCTTGCAGGGAGCCGTCGAACAGCGAGGCATGCGTCGCCAGCAGGTTGCCGGGCAGACTATCACTATCCACGGCAAAGCCGTGATTCTGGCTGGTGATCAGCACCTGGCCGGTCCGCAGGTCCTTGACCGGGTGGTTGGCTCCGTGGTGTCCGAATTTCATCTTCAGTGTCCGGGCACTGGAAGCCAGGGCCAGGAGTTGATGGCCGAGGCAGATGCCGAAGGTGGGGAGGCCGGCGGCGAGCAGTTCCCGGATCGCCGTGATGGCGTAGTCGCAGGGTTCGGGGTCGCCGGGGCCGTTGGACAGGAAGACGCCATCAGGCCGCCGGTCGAGCACCTCGGCTGCCGAGGTCTGTGCCGGTACGACCGTCAGCCTGCAGCCGCGGGCGGCAAGCATGCGCAGGATGTTGTGCTTGACGCCGAAGTCGTAGGCGACGACGTGCCATTGCGCCACAGGCACCGGGCGATAGCCGGTGAGGCTCCACTTGCCGGCGGACCACTCGTAGGGTGTGGCGGTGCTGACGACCTTGGCCAGATCCATCCCGGCAAGACCGGGGAAGGCGCGAGCCTCGGCGACAGCCCGCGTTTCATCGACTTCGCCGGCCATGAGACAACCCGCCTGCGCGCCTTTTTCACGCAGGATGCGGGTGAGCTTGCGTGTATCGATGCCGGCGATCGCGACAATGCCGTGCTTCTGCAGATAGCCTCCCAACGTTTCCTGCAAGCGCCAGCTCTCGGCGCGAATCGGCAGATCACGAATGACGAGTCCGGCGGCATGGTTGCCCCGCGACTCGAAGTCATCGGCGTTGCAACCGACGTTGCCGATGTGGGGATAGGTGAGGGTGACGATCTGGCGGCAGTAGGAGGGGTCGGTAAGTATCTCCTGGTAGCCGGTCATCGCCGTATTGAAAACGACCTCGCCGCTCGTGCTGCCTGCCGCCCCGATGGCCTGGCCACGAAAAATCGTGCCATCGGCGAGGGCGAGGATCGCAGGCGGGAGAGTGGGTAACAAGGACACGCAAGACTCCTGTTGGTACTGCTGATGAATGCGTTGCCGGTCCGGGCTTCAGATACGCAAAAGCGGGACGGGCGTACGGCCCTCCCGCTCGGATACTCGCAAGCCGCAGGATTATACCGGAGCGCACCCCGCTTTTGGGCAATTCCACGCTGCGCATCGACTTCGGGAAGAGGTCGATGGCGTCATCGCCAGCCGCTACCAGGCGTTCCAGACCCCTTGTTGCCGGCGCGCAAAGCGCTCGATCTCGGGCTTCAGGCGATCCATTTCCGTGGTCAGCGAGTCGACAATCCGGGTGCAGCGTGTCCAGTCAACCGTATGCGCGGACTCCTTGGCGGCGCTTTCGAGTTCGACCGCCATGCCGCGCGCCTTCTCGGCGTGAAAAATGGCCAGCAGGCTCTTCAGCGTATGGGCGGCCAGCGAAAGCTGTGCACCCTGCCGGCCGTTGAGGCTCGATCTGATCTGGGTCAGGTGGTGATTCCACTCATCGAGCAGCATCTGGGCCATGGTCAGCAACAGATCACGGTCGCCGAGGTCACGCGCTGCCGCTGCCAGATCGAGCGAGGTGGCTGTGAGCGTGATGCCGCTCGGAGGCGGCGCTCCCAGGTCAGCGCTGTCTGCTGGCGCCAGGCAGCGATCCATTGCCGCATACAGGTCCTGCGGCCTGATCGGCTTGGCCAGGTAATCGTTCATTCCCGCCTGCAGGCAGCGGTCTCGATCCCCTTCCATGGCGTTGGCTGTCATGGCAATGATGCGCACCGGCCGGATCTCGTCAGCCATCACCCAACTGCGCCTCATTTCGCGCGCCCGAATCGATTCCGTCGCTTCGATACCGCCCATGACCGGCATCTGCATGTCCATCAGAATCACATCGAAACGCTTCTGCTCGAACTGCTCGATCGCTTCGGCACCATTATTGGCCAGCGTCACCCGGTACGCACGCTTCTCGAGCAGACGCCGGGCCAGTTCCTGATTGACCGGATTGTCTTCGACCAGCAGGACCTCGATGGCGCGCGCGCGACTGTCCACCGGATCTGCAGGGAAGTCGAACGACGCGAGAAATGGCGTCGCATCGTCGGCGGTTCCCGACACGAGTCTCAGGGCTTCCAGCAGATCGTCGGCGGCGATCGGCTTGACGAGATGGGTGCCAACACCGAGCGCCCGCAGGCGGCCCAGGTCCTGGCGCTGCTGTTCGGTGGTCAGCAGAACGATCAGTTTTTCCGGACAACCGCCTCCCTGCCACGATGTGGCCAGCGCCAGCCCTCCGGGCGGCGGCACCAGCGCGTCGATCAGCACGAAGTCGAAGGCGGCACCGCCGGCCCGCGAGTGGTCGATGATCTTCACGGCCTGCGCTGGATCCTCGACCACCGATGGTTCGATCCCATACTTCTGCAACGTTGCAGCGAGTTGCGCCGCGACGATGGGATGCTGTTCGAGCAGCAAAGCGCGCTGACCGGCGAACGACCGGCTAGTGGGTGCAGCGACGGCTGTCGGCTCGGCCGCAAAACGGCTGGTAAAGTGGAAACACGAACTCTGGCCCTCGACACTCTCGACCCCTAGTAGTTCGTTCCGTTAAAACATATACATATTAGGCTATGGCGAGATCGAACTTCTTCCAACGAAAGACGACTGGGGCCGCGTTCATCTCGTCGACCCCTTGGCGGATGCGTGTCTTGAGTTCGTCTAGAGAACTGACGCGGATATGTCGCAAGAAGGTGCGAGCCATCTTCGAGAAGGCGCACTCGATGAGGTTGAGCCACGAGCCGTGTTTGGGGGTGTGGACATACTCGAAGCGCCCAGGACGCGTCGCAAGGAACGCCCGGGTTTCCTTCGAGATGTGTGCCGAATGATTGTCGAGGACGAGACGAACAAGCGCCTCTGGAGGATAGTGGGCGTCGATGTCCTTGAGCAACTCAATGAATTCAGCGCTACGGTGCCGATCCTCGACTCGCTCGAAGATATGACCGGAGTGCAGATCGATGCCAGCCAGAATCGAGACGGTGCCATGGCGAACGTACTCGTAATCGCGCCCGAGGGTGGCCGCCTTGTCAGGCACCGGGGGCAAGTCCGGCGCCGTCAGACCCAGCGCCTGAACACCTGGCTTCTCGTCGACGCTCACGGTGTAGATCGGATTGGGACGCGCATCATGAACAGCCCCCTCCCGGTACAAAGCCACATCCTGATAAACCATCAGAACCTCTTGCATCTTCCGGTCGAAATCCGGGTCACGCCGCTCCAGGTAATAGCGGATCTTGTGCGGCTTGATCTGCCGCTCGTTGAGAATCCGCCAGACGGTACTCTTGCCCGCTTGCGCCAAACGCGGATGGCCGGCCTCCTCGGCATGGCTCGAGACAAATTCCGCCAACGCCGAAATCGACCACACTTCCGCTGCCCGTCCATGATCTTTCGGTTTGGTACACGCCAAACTGACGACCCAGGCCTTGGCCTCCTCGCCAATCTCAGGCTCATGCGGGCGATGATAGGCATCCTTCAGCCCAGCCGCCACACCATCGGCCAGGGCTTTGTCGATACACTTGTACACCGTCGTACGTCCGACTCCCACTCGGCGCATGACTTCAGTAATCGACCGGTTCTCCACGTACGCCAGGAGAATCTTCGCCCTCTCGGCTTCACGTACCGGCGCCGTTCTCGACCGGGCCAGATCCCCGAGCATCTCCTCTTCCGCCGCCGTCAAGGCCAGTGCCGCCCGACTCGTCTTTCCCGACATGACCACACCTCACGCACAAACGTCTTGAAATCATCTCAGTATCGCCGAATCTTCATGTTTATTGTTGAAACGAACTACTAGTCGGCCGCCCATCATTTGCACCAGATGGCGGCAGATCGTCAGGCCCAGTCCGGTGCCACCGAAACGTCGCGTCGTCGAATCGTCGCCCTGGGAAAACGCTTCAAAAATGGCGGCCTGCCGGTCAAGCGGTATGCCGATGCCGGTATCGCGAACGCTGAAGCGCAGGATGACTGACCCGCCGGCGCTTTCCTCGACCTCGACGGCCACGGCGATCTCGCCACGTTCGGTGAACTTGATGGCATTGCCGATCAGATTGGCGAGCACCTGCCGCAGCCGCGCGGGATCGCCGATCAATCTCCCGGGTACCGCGTCCGCCACCGCGACGATGAGCTCCAGTCCCTTGGCGTGCGCCATCAGCGCCTGCGCGCGCGCGACGTCATAGACCAGGTTCGACAAGGAGAATGGCACTTCCTCGAAGCGCAGCTTGCCGGCCTCGATCTTGGAGAAGTCGAGAATGTCGTTCACGATCGCGAGCAAGGACTCCGCCGAGGATTTGACCGTCTTCAGATAGTGGCGCTGCTCGGCGTCAAGCCGCGTATCGAGCGCCAGATCGGTCATGCCGATGATCCCGTTCATTGGCGTGCGAATCTCGTGACTCATGTTCGCCAGGAAAGTGCCGCGGGCCCGGTTGGCCGCTTCGGCAGCCTCCTTGGCGACTACGGCGGCTTCTTCGGCCTGCTTGAAGTCGCTGATGTCGCGTTGCAGCAGCAGCATGCGCAGCGGCTCGGCGCGTTCGTTGCGGGCGACTATTCGCCCTTTGAGCAGCAGCCACTGCCAGCCGCCGGTCCGGGTGCGCAGACGGCACGTCGTCCGGAAGAAACCGCACCTGCCGAGTGCGTGAGCGGCAAGCGCCGTGTCGAAGGCCTTCAGGTCACCAGGGTGGGCCTGCGCACGCCAAGCGACGATGCTGTCGGGCAGTTCATCCTTGGCATAGCCGAGGAGCGTCTTCCAGCGCCGGCCGGCGACGATCCGCCCGTCCTGCAGATGCCAATCGGAAAAGGCGTCACCCGACAGCGCGCTGTGCGCGCTGCGCTCGCTGACATACTGTTCGAGCAGGCGGTTGGCCGCTTCCAGCACGTGCGTCAGCGGCGCCGCGAGTTCGGGGGCACGGCTGGCCAGCGTCGACATCAACAGGTCCAGTTCACGCTCGCCGGCACCGCCAAGTGCCCCGGCAAGCTTTCTGGCAAGCGACGCGGTCTTCACTCCTAGTGCTCGCGGATGCGCTTCGGCCGGTGGTCAGCGCAGGCCGAGTACGTCCTGCATGTCGAAGAGGCCGTGCGACCGGTCGGAGAGAAAGCGCGCCGCGCGCAGACTGCCCAGCGCATAGGGCATGCGGCTGCCGGCCTTGTGACCGATCTCGACGCGCTCACCGACACCGCAGAACATTACCTGGTGATCGCCGACGATGTCGCCCCCACGAATGGTCGAGAAGCCGATGGTCGACGCCGGTCGCTCGCCGGTGACGCCCTCGCGACCGTAGATGGCACACTGGCCGAGGTCCCGGCCGAGGGCGTGCGCGACCACCTCACCCATGCGCAGTGCCGTCCCGGAGGGAGCGTCGATCTTGTGCCGGTGGTGTGCTTCGACGACCTCGACGTCGTAGCCATCGCTCATGATGCGGGAGGCCAGGTCGAGCAGCTTGAAGACGACATTGACGCCGACACTCATGTTTGGGGCGAAGACGATCGGGATGTCCTGCGCCGCGTTCGCAATGGCCGCCTTGCCGCTTGCCGCGAAGCCGGTGGTACCGATGACCATGCCGACGCCGTGGCGGCGGCAAGCTTCGAGGTGTCTGAGGGTGCCCTCGGGACGGGTGAAATCGATCAGGCAGGTGGAGCCGAGGATTCCCGCATCGAGATCGCTGTCCACCAGGACGCCGCAAGGCATGCCGACGAGTTCGCCAGCATCCTTCCCCAGCACTGCCGAGTCGGGCTGGTCGATGGCAGCCGTCAGCAGCGCTTCCGCGTCCTGCAGCGTTGCTTCGATCAGCATGCGTCCCATGCGGCCGCCAGCGCCGGCAATCGCAATTTTCATTCGCTTCATGTCAGAGCCCCACGCTTTCCAGCATCCTGCCAAAGAAACCCCGCTCGTCGGCCGGGGGCAGCGTAGCGCTGCCGTCGGTCGGCAGCGAACTCAGGTCGATCTCCCGCTTCCGCGACTCGGATGCGCTGGGTTGGTCGGTCGGCTGCGCCGGCGTCACGTCGCCGGCGACCCGCGTCAGCTTGCCCTCGGCATCGAAAAACACCGAAAAGCGGCGTGTCTCGACCTCTCCGGTGCGCCCCTTCTGCAGCCAGAAGAAGTAATCCCAGCGATTGGCATGGAACATGTCCGCCAATACAGGTGTGCCGAGTATGAAGCGCACCTGATCCATCGAAAGCCCGGGGCGCAACTGCGAAACCATTTCCTGGCTCAGGACATTGCCCTGCTGCACATCGATCCGGTACTCCTTGACGATGCGAGGTATCGACGAGCACGCAGACAGCATGCAGAGGACGATGGCGGCGCTGGCGAGTCTCGGGAGGATCATGTTCTGGTCGGAGCATGGTAAGGGATCAATAAGCCACGCGCGCTGAAGGTCGCGAGCCCGTGCCGGCTGCCGGATCGAAGGTGGCGCCGAGGGAAAGCTGGCGCCGATTCCGCGTAGCCGCCGACGAAGGTATATCATAACCGAAAATGCCACCCTTCCTTCGCCGCCGATCAAGGTAAGCCGATGAGCAATTCCGAAGACCTCAAGAGCATGGGGTTGAAAGCCACCCTGCCTCGCCTCAAGATCCTCGCCCTGTTCGAGAAGACCGAGGTTCGTCATCTCACCGCAGAGGACGTCTATCGCTTGCTGCTCGCGGAAAACCTTGACGTTGGGCTGGCAACCGTTTACCGCGTGCTCACCCAGTTCGAACAGGCAGGATTGCTCGAGCGCCACTACTTCGAATCGGGCAAGGCTGTTTTCGAGTTGAGTGCGGGACAGCACCATGATCATCTGGTCTGTATCGACTGTGGTCGCGTCGAGGAGTTCTACGATGCCGAGATCGAGCGCCGGCAAACGCGCATCGCCAAGGAGCGCGGCTTCCTCATTCGCGAGCATGCCCTTTATCTTTACGCCGAATGTACCAAGGCCAACTGCCCGCACCGCGGCACCGCATTCAGGAACGCCAGCGAGCGCAAGGTCGTGCCTGGCAACTGATTCTGCCTGCGGTTTGCGAGGCCGGCCGCTCGGCGTCGGGTGGGTCTGGGCGCTCGGCGCCGCCGCCCGGCATCAGTAAGGCCTGCCCGCCCGGGAGACAAACAGCTCGGGATTGACCATTGCGCCATTGAGAATGACGCTCCAGTGGAGGTGAGGTCCGGTCGCTCTGCCGGTCATTCCCGACGCGCCCAACGGCTGGCCCTTGACTACGGCCTCGCCGGGCAGGACGTCGATGCGATCGAGGTGGCAGTACATGCTGATCAGGCCGTTGCCATGATCGACGAAGACCGTCCTGCCGTTGAAGAAGTAGTCGTCAGCGGCAAGTACCGTGCCGTGGGCATTCGCCCTGACGGCAGCGCCGCGTGGGACGGCGATGTCGAATCCGGCGTGCGGCGCGCGTGGCTCGCCATTGAAGAATCGGCGGACGCCGAAACGCCCGGTCAGTCGCCCCTCCGCCGGCAGGACGAAGCTCGTATCGGTATCGGCGGCCTCGCGCCAGTGACGCTTCAGGCGCTGGATGGCGGCAACTTCGCCCTCGACCCGCGCCAGGTCGCCGGGCGACAACTGCACCTTGCTGCTGTCCTTCATCGTGATGCGCTGTTCCGGGTAGTCCTTCGCGCTGACCACGAAACGCACGCTGTGAGATTCTCCGGCCGCCTCCACGCGAAGCTCGTGCGCACCGGGGGGAGTGTCGAGGGCGAGGCCGGCGACGGCAACCCACTGGCCGCCATCGGCGGCGACCAGAACCTGCTGCTCGCCGAGCCAGGCACGCGGCTTGCCGTCGCCGGCGGCTAGCGGGCCAAGGGGAATCAGTGCCACGCCGCCGGGGACGCTGGCTGCCCTGGGCAGGCTGGCGAGTGCCAAAGACGGCAGCAGCAGGGCGAACAGCACGCTTCGGTGCCAGGAAGCGATGGCGGACAGGCTCGGCATGGTCCTGCTTCCTCAGAGCGCTGCGGTGTTGAAGGTGTCGCACTGGCGGATGTCGCCGCTGTCCATGCCGCGCCTGAACCAGCGCACGCGCTGCTCCGAGGAACCGTGGGTGAACGATTCCGGCACCACCTGGCCGCGCGTCTGCCGTTGCAGCCGATCGTCGCCGATCGCGGCGGCGGCCGTCAGTGCCTGCTCGGCCTCGCCAGGCTCGAGCATCTTCTGCATGCTGTCGGCGCGGTGGCCCCAGACGCCGGCGAAACAGTCGGCCTGCAGTTCGAGTCGCACCGACAGCGCATTCGCTGCCGCCTTGTTGCCGCTGCGCTGCTGCGCCGCGTGCACCTTGTCGGAGATGCCGAGCAGGTTCTGGACGTGATGACCGACTTCGTGCGCGATCACATAGGCCTGGGCAAACTCGCCGGGTGCGTGGAAGCGTTCCCTGAGGTCGCGGTAAAAGGCCAGGTCGATATAGACCTTCTGGTCGCCCGGGCAATAGAAGGGGCCCATCGCCGTCTGGCCCGTTCCGCATGCCGTCGGTGTTGCGCCGGAGAACAGGACCAGTTTCGGTTCCTGGTAGCGGCGCCCGACCTCGCTGAACACCGCGTGCCACGTCGTCTCGGTGCTGCCGAGCACCTTGGCGACGAAGGTCGCCATGTCATCATCGGCGGGCGGCTTGTGGGCCGGTCGGCTCGCTGCCGGCTGGCCGCCAGTGTTCGACGCCAGCCCGAGGATCACCGCCGGGTCGATCCCGAAGAAATAGCCGGCGGCCAGGGCGATCACCAGCGTGCCGATACCGACGCTGCCGCGCCCGATGCCGCCACCGCCGCCCCTTCTGTCCTCGATGTTCTGACTCTCGCTCTGATCCTCGATACGCATGGTGTGTCCCCACTGCATGTTTTCAATGCCCCAGATGTTAAGCATTAACGGAACGTTCTGCTAGCCAGGCGTCAGAGGGGAGGGAGAGGTGTTTGCTGGACGTTCGCGCTGGGGGAACCCGCGTTTGGTGTCGCGGTTGCCGCCACTGTGTGTGGTTGGTTGCGCAGCCCAGGTACTCATGCTGGCGCGACGCTGAACCGGGGATTGCCCCTGTTCCTGTGAGACAAAAGGATCGGGCGCTCACAAGGGCCAAGGCTCGCAGCGTTATCGTCGTTGCCGTGCCATGAGCTGATGGCCTCTTGCTTTCACGCCGGAAAAAAAGCGGTGAGGCCTTTGAAGCTCCTCACCGCTAGTCCAACAATAGGTTGCCGTACTTCCCGGCTCACTTTCCCTTACTTCATCTTGGGTGTGTAAGTGTCCATCACAATGTCTAGGCTCTTCTGGATCTCCTTGTTGTACGGCTTGTTGAGGACTGTCTTGTCCTTGAGCTGCCATCTCGGCGTACCGTCCGCCAGCGCTTGAACCAGCTGCCAACGATAGGTGAAGGTCTTGCCACTCAGCTTTTTCAGGGCGTCAAGCTGTTCGCTGTCGAGCACCTGCATCTTTTCAAGGTCCTTGAACTTGGCCGGATCGACCGTGATCCCCTCCACCAGGGCGTCGTCGATCAGCTTTAGTTCAGCCTTGTAATCGATATCGGGGAGGGCCGCATCGATCGCGCTTTTGAGCTTCCCTGAGCTGGGAAAAGCCTTGTCGCTCAAAACATCAAGCTTTGTGACATCCATCTTCTCGGCGTGCCGGGCGAGCACCTGCTTTGAGAGGCGATACTCTACCGGGTTGTACACCGTCTGGCCGAAGACATTCTGCAGGACGAACAGGAAGACGTAGCAGACCAGCGCCGAAACGATCGGCGTCTGTACCCACGCCCACGTGATTCGGCCGACGACGCCCCACTTGATGTTGCGCGCGTTCTTGATGAGGCCAATGCCAATCACCCCACCGACGACCGCCTGCGAACTCGATACCGGCACGAGCGGGATGGTAGGTAGCCCCATCGACGCCAGTGCAAACTCCAGATCTTCGGAGGCGAAGAGGAGGAGGACCAGCGACGTGGCGATGACCACCACGAAGGCTCCCACTGGCGTCAGCGGAGCGATCTCGCTGCCCACGGTGAGCATCACCTTCTTGGCGTAAGTGAAAACACCCACCGAGATGGCGACGCCGCCGAGTAGGAACAACTGCTGCAAGCCACTGAAGTCGAACAGGCCGAGGTCCAGATCCTTGAACGGATTGGCGCCAATAAACACCCCCATCACGTTACCGATGTTGTTCGCGCCCAGCGAGTAGGATCCGAGAACACCGGCAACCAGAAGCGCCATGCGGGTCCAAGCATCTTGGCGGATGATGTGAATTTTCGAGCGCGTCAGTACCTTCATCACGCCTAGATAGATCACGTAACTGAAGATGCAGGTCAGCAGCGGGCTGAGGACCCAGGTGGCGCAGATGGTCTTGAACACCGTGAAGTCGGTAGCCGATCCGGTAAAGAAGTTCCAGCCGATGATTGCCCCGACGATGGCCTGGGTGGTGGAGACCGGCAAACCCAAGACCGTCAGCCAGGCGACGACCGCCGCTGCCGCAAAAGCGGCCATGAAGGCGCCGCCCAGGGCGTTGATCGCACCGAGCTTGGAGAGGGTGTGCGCTGCTCCGGCGCCGCTGATCACCGCACCGATGATCACGCCGACGGTGATGATGATCGCGGCTGTCCTGAACTTGATCATCCGCGAAGCCACGGCCGTACCGAAGACGTTGGCAGCGTCGTTGGCTCCGAGTGACCAGCCTAGGAACAAGCCACTGGAAAGATAGAGGAATATCGTCAGATCCATGATGTCGAGTCCCCCTGGGCCTTAGTCCGAGCGCTTGATCGTGTAGATCGACAGCCAGTCGGCGACGTCCTCGGCCTGGTCGGCAATCTGGTCGATCTTGTCGACGAAACGGCGCAGGTGGGACTTTTCGGCGAGCGGCAGGGCCGAGGCAAAGATAGCTCGCTTGAGTTTGTCGGCGTGCTTGTCGGCTTCCTTCTCATAGAACATTACTTTGTGCAGGTGATCCCGAACGGACTGAACATCGCGCAGAAAGGCTCGGGAGGCGAGCACGGCACTCTCCACGGCGGAGCCGACATCTTCGGCCAGCTGATGAACGTCTGAATGCCACTCCTTCGGGAAGTTCGGCGCCTCGGTGCCGATGGACACCATGTTTTCCTTCATCACGTTTAGCAGCGCGTCCAGATCCTCGAGCATGCTCAATACGTCGCCGCGAAAGTCGGGGATGAGCGCCAGAGTGTAGAGTTGGTGCTCGATCAGGCGACGCAGTTCGTCGCCCTTGTGCTCGAGATCGATGATCTGCTGCTGCTTGCCCGCAAAATCGCTATGGCCCGATCCTGTCTCCAAATAAGTGGTAACGCCTGCCCGGAAGGAAATCGCCCCGTCCGAAAGGGTGTCCAGAAACGAGTCAAATTGCATCTCGACGTCTTTCGTTGTGCCGAACAGGCGCATTCTTTTCTTTTCCATCCTATCCCCCTCGCAAGATGTGGGCCGCGTTGCCCACCTGATTAAAACTGACTGAATACCCCAGTTCCGGCGGGCTTTCCACGCTAGCCGGATAAATGATTGAGCCGTAGCATCAACGGCTGACCGAGCAGTTTAAGGCCCCTTCCCGGCGTGTCAACTGGTTCAAGAGTTGTTCATTTCTGGCGAGGATGAAGATTTTGGCGATTTGCAAAACAATTCGCCAAGCAATAACCCGTTGTAGTAGGGCAAAAGTACATCACAGTGGGACTGTTTGAACGGTATGGCATAGTTCCCCGCACGACCTGCCGAGGGGCGGTTTTCGTGCGTCAGGCGGAGGCGGGTCGACGTGCTGCTAGCGCTGCAGCCCTGGCTGGTGGGTTCGCTCCGACTACCCTTCCGCCCGGTCGTTGCGCACTCGCCACCCCGCATGCCGCGGATAGCGTTGCTTATGGGTGTCTACACACCGAGGGCATTGACCGAAGCGACGCGGTTCCCGGCGATGGTCAGGCCCCGGTTGCGGAAAAGTTCAGTACTGCCACGGCGATCGATGGATACCTTGCCCATGTCGAAGCAGTGGCAGCGTACGCGGGGTGAGCACGCAAAGCACCTTCAGCCCCCGGTGAGCTGGCGACTGAGCTACTTGACGACGGTGACCGGCACCTGCGCAAAGTGGATGACCTTCGTCGTCACCGAACCCAGCAACAGGCCGGCGATGGCGGAGGCACCGCCGCTGCCCATGATGATCGTGTCGCAACCGATCTCCGCGGCGTGCCGGGCGATGGTCTGGGCGACGTCGCCGACCAGGATCTTGGCCGTGTAGGCAATGCCGGCCGCCTCGAGGCGCTGCCTGGCGGCCTGCAGCGTGTCTTCGCCTTCCGAGAGTTGCAGGGCGGCGATCTCGTCGGCCGTCAGTACGCGCCGGATCTCCCAGGAATCGATGGGCTGGCGCACATGCAGCAGATGTACTTCCATCGGTTCGCGCGCCTGCACCAGACTGATGAGATGATCGACGGCGCGCAGCGCGTTGTCGGAGCCTTCGAATGGAATGAGTGCCTTGAGCATCTTCTGGGTCCCCACGGAGTGTTCTGATGGTCAGGCGGCAGGCGCCGGGCGGCGAACGAGGTTCGGCACAGGTTGACCGCCTGCCCAAGCCGGGCTGGCAGCGAGCAAGGTCGGTCTGACGGCGTCGATGCCCTCGGCCTTGAGCCTGGGATGTGGCTGCCAGCCGAGGATGAAGAGCGGCGTGAGAAAGCCGACCACATAGCCCAGGGTGACGTGCCAGCCGTGCAGCAGCCAGCGTCCCGCCGACTTGGCCTCGGGAAACATGTTGGCCAGCGCGACGCCGGCCGAAGAGCCGAACCAGATCATCGAGCCGCCGAACTCGACGGCATAGGCGAGAACGCCCCAGTCGTAGCCACCCTGGACGAGCGCCAGCGCGGTCAGCGGGGTGTTGTCGAACACCGCCGAAACGAAGCCAAGCCCCATCGCCGTCTGCCACGACGCGGCGGGCAGCTTCTCGACCGGCATCATGGAGGCGCAGAGCACCAGCGAGAGCAGGAAGATGCTGCCCTTCAACCTAGATTCCTCTGTTGAAGCCGAGAACGGCGGCTAACCCGCTATGAACATTGGATTTTTCGAGCGCCCCCGAGCCACCCAAAGGGAACTGAGGCGCAGTTGCGAAAATCGGTCGCAAACCCTTGCCAATGCTAGCTTCCACCATTTTCAGTCGAGGCCCAACAGAGGAATCTAGGTTCAAGGCCTCCGGCAACAGGCTCCATTCCGGTCGGCGCAACGGCGTCGCGAGCAGCAGCGCCAACCAGACCGCCGCACCCAGGAAGGGGAAGCGGTCCGAAACCTCGGGAAAGAGCACATTGACCGTCACGTTGGTGACGATGGCGGAGAGCAGGATGAAGCCGACGATGGCCACACGCGCCCAGTCGATACGCGCAGCCTCACCGGAGTGCGCGACGATGGGCGAGTAGCGGTGCTGCTGCAGCGCCGCGGGAATCCCGCAGAACACCAGCGCCACTCCGGTAGCGACATAGGCGTGTGTGACGTCGAGCGGGCTGACGCCATCAATCCACATCATCGTGGTGGTGTCGCCGAGGACGCATCCCGAGCCACCGGCGTTCGAGGCGGCGACGATGGCGGCCAGATAGCCGATATGGAGGCGGTGGCGGAAGACGATACGCGCGACCGTGCCGCCAATCAGGGCGGCGGCGATGTTGTCGAGAAAGCTCAAGAGGACGAAGATCATGACCAGGAGGACGAAGCCTCCCTGCCAGCCGCCAGGGAGGTAGCGCGGCAAGGCGTCCGGCACCCGGCTTTCTTCGAAATGGCGTGCCAGCAACGCGAAGCCGAGCAGCAGCCCAAGCAGATTGCTGAGCATCACCGATTCATGCTGCAGGTGGATCGCCAGTCCGCCAAGCCCGGCGCCAAACTTGAAGCCGGTGAACTGCAGTCTGTCGACGGTGATCGTGGCCAGCCCGGTGAGCGCGACCTGCAGGGTGTAGTGGTGCAGTAGCGCAACGCCCAGAAGCGTCAGCGCAAAAAGGATGAAATCGACCGGGATGCCGAATAGGACGGGTCCTTCCGGGAGCGTTTCGGCGGCCCAGGCAGGGGGCCAAGAGCAAGCAGCAACAACAGGGCGTCCCCCGGACGGAGGCGGCTAAAGGGGTGCGCATGACAAGTGGCTCCTCGAAAGGGTTTGCAAGCGCGGTGTTCCGGCTGGCGAACAACGGCATCAGAAGCGGCGAATTCCAGCACCGAGCAGACAGGCGGGCAGTGAGTTGCCCTGCAGTCCGGGGCTCGGGTCAGTTAGAGTCGCGGGTCGATCGACCAGCCCAGCGCGTGGTCAGGAGTTCACCTTCCGGGCAGCAGAGAGTGCCTTGCCGCAACAAGCAAGGTGGCGCAAAGCGACAGCCTGCGGCCCGTCGCAGCCCCGATCTAGTCCTGCATGGCCATCAACTCCTTGTCGGAGTAACGCAGGCGCATAGCGAGGACCTTGGCGAGCGCTTCCACCAGATGGCAGGCAAGCCGCTTATGCTCCTCCTTGAGTCTTTCGAATTGCTCGCGCGGCAATACGTAGAGTTCGGTGTCTTCCAACGCCGTCGCATCGTTGAGGCGTGTCATTTCTGAAAGAAACGCCATTCCTCCGAAGAAATCGCCGCGTCCGTAAGTGAGCGCATGATGCGCAGCTGCTGGTCCGGCGCTCGGCAGTGTGATGCGGACTGCGCCCTTGAGAATTAGGTATAGTTCGTTTCCCGGGTCGCCAAACGAGTACACCTTCTCGTCCTTGAGCAGCGAGCGACGCTCCATTGATGCCTCGAGGTCCGCCAGCGTTTCGTCCTTGTGGTCGCTGAAGAGTTCGAAATCTTTCAGTTGTAGGGACGCGACCTCTGAGGGCTCGACGCTGCTTTCGCGAAGGGTCTGGTCTTCAATCCACTCCAGCGCGTCGTCAAGTTCCGGAAACACTTTGACAGAGTTGGTCATCTTGGTAAGTGCCATCTGGTCGAAGAACTCGCCGATATTCCGGCCATTGGGCAAAGTGCGAGACACGCCGCTGAATACCAGGACGGCGTCACGTTCGATCAGCGAGTCGCGGATTTGGCTTAACAGATGCACCGCCGTTACATCCACTGACTGTACGCGCCGCATGTCCAGTACGATGTACTTCCGTTTGCCGAGTTCCGGCTCGAGTGCGGTGTAAAGTTGGTCCTTGGTGCCGAAAAACAGGCTGCCCTGCAGTTCGAGTATGGCCGTTTGGGCTCCCTTCTTCTCCAGAAGGTCCATGTCCCGGGGCAAGCGGACTCTCTTCGAAAACCTGTTTCCCCCGTCCGTCGTGCCACGGATGACCGTGCTGCCCAGTTGTTCGCGGATGAACAGGAACATGGCCAGAGCAATTCCGACCCCCGATGCCGCGATCAGGCTATAGCCGACCGCCACGGCTACCACTGTCACGATCACGATGAAGTCGGACAGGGTCCACGGCGACTCGAGTAGGCGAAGACTATGCCGGTCTATCATTCGCACGCCGACAACGATCAGGATGCCGGCCAGCGCGGCGACCGGAATCCAGGCAATGAAGGTTCCGAGAAGAAGAAACGCGATCAACGACAGTACGCCCTCAAATACCCCCGAGACGCGGGTCTGGCCACCACTCGCCAGATTGACCAGTGTCGCGCCCATCTGTCCGGCTCCCGGCATACCGCCAGCGCAAGCCGATGCCACGTTGCCGAGACCCTGCGCGACAAGTTCACGGTTCGAGTCGTGACGGCTACGCGTCATCGTATCGAGAACGACTGCGGTCTTGAGCGTGTCGATCGACAACAACAACGCCAGGATCAAGGCTGTTCCGAATAGGCCTGCGATTTGACTGAGCTTGAGTTCGCCGATCTCGCGCCAGCGGCTTGTGACCGCCTCAAGCAGGCTTGAGGCGGTACCGCCCAGCGGACCGATGATCAGCTTGTTCCCTTCGATAACCAGCAGCTTCTCGTCCACTCCATAGGCCAGTGCGAAATAGGTGAGCACTCCCGACAGCAAGCCGAGAATGGCCGCCGGCACGATTCGCGTGATCAGCGGTGCCCCGAGCATTACGAGGATCGTCACGGAGCCGATGACTGCGCTCTGCCACTGCCACCACTCAGGCGCAATCAGGACCCGCCACCAGGAGTGGCCGCCGGGATCCCCGAGAAACTTCGGAATCTGACTGCCGATGATGATCAGACCGACACCTGTGAGATAGCCGCTGACCACTGGGAAGGGGATGTACTTGATCAAGCTGCCGATACCCATGAAACCGAGGAGCAACTGCATCATCCCGCAGATCACGCCAACGGCCGACAACATGAGTACGATGAAGGCAGGTTCGACCCCACGCTCCACGAGTTCAATAGCAAAGGCGGAGAGAAGCGCCGCGGCCGGCGCACACGGTGCGGTAATCAGGCGGTTGGTACCGCCGAGGGCCGGCGTCACCAACCCCAGAGCGGTCGCCCCGAGAATCCCGGCCATCGCCCCCAAGGCGGCGTAAACGGGCCCGATCGATGCATAGATCGTCACGCCGAATGCGATCGCCGACGGCAGCGCCACCAACATGGCGGCAAGACCACCCCAGAAGTCACCGACAAGCTTGTTATTGTTCGACGTCATGGTAAGTTCCACTCCACTCGCTCAGACTGCAATCCAGCCGTCAATCCTCCCCAACGCAGACGGTCCAGCCTGCCGCAACGAGAGCTATCCAATCCTGGACGAAAACAGCAGGCCGGCGACATGCTACCACCACCATCCCCGCCGAATTTCCAATGGAAGCCTGAGGAGTGTGCGGCATCTAACCGGAACCGGCCCATAACCGAGTGATGCGACCTCGTCAGAGTGTGACCGGCCCACCATGGCTTGCGCAACTATCGCCGATCGTCGAGTTAGCGCGAATGTCTGCGACGCCTGTTACCGGCACTGGCACGACCACCTCTCTTTCCGGTACGTACGTTCCTGTCGATAGATTCGGCGTGGTCCGCCAGACGATCGATCTCTTCGACGAGTTGCGCCAACGGGAGTTGCACCTCAAGGTTCAGCGTGCCGTCTGCGAAGATCTTCTTGATGAGTTGCGTCGACAGACGGTCTGCCTGGCTTTCGTACCGACTCACATACCGCTTGGTACCGCCGGCCGATCCCTGTTCCCACCACCGCGTACTCGGGCGATAACTATCGACAAGGGCGCCGACCGTGGCGCAAACTTGGTCGCTCAGTTCCTGCATGTCGAGAAGCAGATGCGAGGGTACCCGCCGCCCGGGGTTCGAGAAGCCGGCTTCGATGGCGAAAGCGGTAATTTGCCGCCTCATATCCTTGAGCAGACGGGTCACCCCGATGGTCAGTTCCGCCATTGCGGGAAACGGTCGTCCCAAAGCCGAGACCGAACTTCCACCGGTCTCGATCCGCGCCTGTAGGTCTTCGAGCGTTCGCAGGTGCTCGGTGATCAGTTTGGCCTGGTGCCAGCACGCACCGACTGCACCATTCTGCAGGTACACGTCCACGGCCGACCTGAAGACGGCGGTTGCGTCGGTAGTGGTATCTAGATAGCTATCGAGATCGCCTTCGATCGATGGCGAGACAGGGGGCCTGCTCGGTGTCTCGCGCATTTGCGTATTCACAATTACTACTCCTCCTTCAATTAAGAGATCTGGTGTCGGGCCAGCGCGGACGAAATTGCTCACTCATCCCGCCGGCCTTGCAAGTCCGTGGCGAGTCGTTGCGACCAATTCCTCAAGATGATGCCGGCGCCTACAAGCTCCTCGACGATGTCGTTCAGGTTCGCATACAGATCTTCCTGGCAGGAGGCGCCCACAACCGACGTGGGGTCAGGCTTCGGGGCGACTTGAGCCACAGGTGGCAAATGGCATTGTTGGTCGCTGGTTGTCGTTTCTCTGAGAGCAAGAGGATGGTGGCGGTCTATCGCGTCCTTGCAGCCGATTGCTTCGTGGGCATCAAACTCGGCGGCCGACGAGCCTTTCCTCAGTTGCGCGTAGCCATGCTGCAGGTTCCCAGCCGCATTCCGAATGACGGTCATCATCCGGCGAATGGCTTCGTCGGACTCCGAGCTCCACTCATGGAAATCCCGCCCAGTCACGAACAGGCGGGCAGCGGCCCGATCAATGGCGTCCATCGTCGAGCGGATCTCGTCGATACGCGGCGTGGGGTTGGGAATCGAGTCCAAGGCGGCGTAGTTACGTCGCTTCAGCTCTTCGCGGCGCTGTTCGAGTTCCAACAGTCGAACAGCATGCGCGGACTCCTTGCCCTCGATGATTTCGCTCGCTGTTGTGGCCACTTTGACCAGCAGTCGTGCCTGCCGATCGATCATGGAAACGAAATCCGCCAGTTCTGGCACGCTGACCACAGGACGTACTCGGCGCACAATTTTTGAAATGGGGGTCAGGGCCATGGTATTCACCTGTCTTCTGCTGCGATGATGGTCAGTGGGATGGCAGTCTGGACCCGGTTGGTTGATGCCCAGCAGGTCAAGCGCGACCTTCCGCCGGCTGCGAGACGATCTGTGTAAGCTACTGCCTTGGCCCGTTTCGAGCATCAATCGTGCCACTTGGTGACAACCAGCCGTTCTCGAATGAAATCAGCCCTGTTCAGGTGCAGGGCAGGCTCATGCAACGGACGGTGGGGGTGCAACAATATGCAACGATAAGCCCCTCTGCGCCCTGGCGAAAGCCGGTATTACGCAATTAATGCAGTGCGTTATGAAATATCACGAGCTAGCGCGCGAGACAACGAAGCGTTACACCTTCGGCGGGCAAAGGGCGCTGGACAACAGCGTCTCGGCGCTTTGCTGAGAGCCATCGCTGCGAGCGCGGTTGCATTTGCTGCAGGATCGGTCTAAATTGACGTCGCCAATCTCGGCAGCCACAAGGAGAAGCGTATGGGGAAACTGATCGCCGGCCTGATGGCCTTGGCGCTGGCGCTATCAAGTGCAACTGCTGTCGCCTGCTCGGCTGAGAAAGCCAAGGATGGCAAGAGCGAAATGAGCACCCCGGCGCAACCCAAGAACTGACTTGTCGGTGTCCGTAGCACGCGCGGCGCGTACCTCTGGTATCGCGCCGCGTTAGTTTTTGGCCGCCAGCGGCAGCAGTTGCGAAGTCGCCGGGTCAGGCGGCAGCCACCACTCCGGCGGCTTCAACCCCTTCCAGATCTCCAGTCCTCCGGTTCTACTCGCAGCTTGCCCGGCAAGCCGTGGGGTCGGCAGCGCAGTGGCCATCGCCGACGACCGTGCATTCGCGGCGTGACCGGTGCGTGAAGGTGATTCCCTGGTCATAGTGGCAGGCCAGTATGATGATCTTCCCCTGTCGCGAGACCGCGACTTGCGACGCGCGTGCGGCCTTGATCCGGTCGGCCGGCAATTCGCAGGACAGATAGGCCATGAAGGCGCCGTCCGCCGATTCCCAGGGAACGACGTTCTTGAGCTTGCGGTATTCCTGGTAGTCGGTGCACACCGCGGTGTCCTGCTGGTACATTCGTCGGTCGTCACTGCAGTAGCCGGTGAACGTGTATTGGAGATCGCTTTCGCGCGGGCAGTTGCCGACCGGCGTTGCGGTAGCGAGATCGGGGCAGGTCAGCCTTTCGCCGGCAGTGGCGGCGACCGCGCCGGTGAAGAGCAGACAGAAAACGAGTCGGCTTGGGTTCATGGAGTCGTGCTCCGATGGAAATCGGTGGCCCGCTGATCTCCGGCAGCCATGATCTCGCGAATGCGTTCGCCGATCTCGGCCGGTGGCACGGCATAGGCGAACTTGCGGATATAGCTGCCATCAGGTCCGAGCAGGAACATCCCCGCGGAGTGGTCAACGGCGTACTCGTCCGGTGGCGCACCGGGCTCCCGCACCTTCTCGTAACGGACCCGGAAGTTGTCGGCAGCACGTCGAATCAGCGCCGGCGAGCCGCGCAGGCCGATCATCCGTGGGTGGAAGAAGGTCACATAGGTGCGCAGGACGCTCGCCGTGTCGCGTTCCGGGTCGACGGTGATGAACACCGGCTGCAGCCGCTCGGCGTCGCTGCCCAGGCTGCTCATCACCAGCGACATCTCGGCGAGTGTCGTCGGACAGATGTCGGGGCAGAAGGTGTAGCCGAAGGAGATCAACTGGAAGCGACCGAGGAAGTCCTCATTGCTGACCGCGCGTCCGTTGGTATCCATCAGCAGATAGCGGCCGGTGATCCCCGGCGGTGGCAAAGCGTGCTCCTGCTCTGGGTCCAACTCGGAGGCCAGGGCCAGCACAGTCAGCAAGGTCGACAGCAGCGCGACGAGCAGACGCGTCAGCGGCATGCTCACCGCTCCGCGGCCGGCTGGCTGCCAGGCAGGATGGCCGGAAGGCGCTTCGCCAGACCCTCGAGTCGGATGGCGAAATCTTCGGGCGGTGGGCACCTGTCCGTATCCTTGCCTTGCGCAAGGAAGGCGGCGTTGGTTTCCTCCTCGAAGATCCCGCCGTAACGGCGGGTTTTCGGCGCATGGCGGATCATCAGCGCCTTGGCTTGACCGGCGATGGCCATCTGACCACAGGCCAGCGCCTGCCCATTGAGCTGTCCGAGTTCACGGATGGCGGATGGCGCGGCTTCCGGATCGGCAGCGGCCGCAGCCAGGAACAAGCTCAGGGTGACCAGCAGGGACAGGCGTTTCATCGGGGCTCCAGCGCTGATGGTTGATGCGGGGCGCCCGATTATAGTGGGATTGGCGGACGGCATTCCTTGATCGGCCTCAAGACGCGCCGCGGCCGCTCTCGCGCAGGTGGCGGTTCGCCATCCACTGTGGCGAAGCGCATGGAGTACATGGAGTACACTGCACGGTCCAACCTACCCCTGTCCGGTCATCGCCGGGCGCCGGATACCTGCAATGGCTCAACTCGTTCTTCTCCCCGGCAAGGATCGCTCGCTGGCCCGTCGGCACCCCTGGATTTTTGCCGGGATCGTTGACCGGCTGAATGGTCGCGCCCGGCCGGGTGACACGGTCGACGTCGTCGCCGCCAACGGTCGGCCCTTGGCGAGGGCGGCGTGGAGCCCCGAGTCGAAGATACGCGCCCGGGTATGGACGTTCGACCCCGACGAGATCATCGACGACGTCTTCTTCAAGCGCCACGTTCACGCCGCCGTCGCACGTCGTCAGGCGATGCCGGATTTGCGGGGGCAGGACGGTCTGCGGCTGATTCACGGCGAGTCGGATGGCCTGCCGGGCCTGATTGTCGATCGCTACGGTGACACGCTTGTGGTGCAGCTGACGGCCACCGGTCCCGAGAAATGGCGCCGGGCGATCCTTGCCGCGCTGCGCGAGGCGAGCGGCTGCGCACGCATCTACGAGCGGTCGGATTCCGATGTGCGCCGGCTCGAAGGACTCGAGCCGGTGACCGGCTGGGTGTTTGGCGAGGCGCCGGCCGAGCCGCTGGTGATCGTCGAGAACGGCGTGCGTATCGGGGTCGACGTCGTCGCCGGCCACAAGACCGGCTTCTATCTCGACCAGCGCGACAATCGCCTCTTGACGCGCGAGCTGGCCGGCGGCCGCACGGTGCTCAACTGCTTCTGCTATACCGGTGGTTTCTCGCTACAGGCCTTGGCCGGCGGCGCCACCAGCGTACTTTCGATCGACTCCTCCGGGCCGGCGCTGTCCACCGCCGTGGACAACCTGGCACGCAACCCCGAGCTTGCTGCCGATCGCGCCGAATGGCGCCAGGCCGACGTCTTCAGCGAGTTGCGGGTACTCAAGAGTGCCGGTCATCGTTTCGACTTGATCATTCTGGATCCGCCCAAGTTCGCGCCTTCCGCCCAGCACGCCGAACGCGCCGCGCGTGCCTATCGGGACATCAACGTCTGCGCGTTTCGTCTGCTCAATCCCGGTGGCCTGCTGATGACTTACTCCTGTTCCGGCGGCATCCGCAGTGAGCACTTCCAGCAGATCGTTACCGATGCGGCAATCGATGCCGGGCAGCAGACACGCCTTCTGCACCGCCTCGCCGCGCCTGCAGACCATCCGGTGGCGCTCAATTTCAGCGAAGGCGAGTATCTCAAGGGTCTCCTCTGTCAGGTCGATTGAGCCTGCTGCCGGTAGCACCGGCGCCGCCTAGCCGCCTCCCCAGATCTGCTGGACGCGTGCGTCGCGGCCGCAGCCCTGGCGATAATAGGCATAGCGGATCGGGTTTTTCTTGTAGTAGTCCTGGTGGTACTCCTCGGCCGGGTAAAAGGCCGACGCGGCGACAATCTCGGTCTCGATGCGCGGCAGCTTGCCGCTCGCCAGCAGGGTATCGCGGCTGCTCTCGGCGGCCTTGCGCTCGGCTTCGTTCTGCCAGTAGATGCCGCTGCGATACTGGCTGCCGACATCGCAGAACTGGCGGTTCTTCACCGTCGGATCGATGTGGCGCCAGAAGTAGTCGAGCAGTTGCCGATAGCTGACCTTCTGCGGGTCGTAGGTCACGCGAATCGCCTCGGTGTGTCCGGTACTGCCGGCGCTGACCTGTTCATAGGTGGGATTGACGGTGCGGCCGGCGGTATAGCCGGATTCCGCGGCAATGACACCCGGCAGTTTTTCGAAATCGGCCTCGATGCACCAGAAGCAACCCCCGGCGAAAATCGCCGTGCGAACTTCCGGCGTCCTCGCGTCCGGTGCGTCGGCCGCGCCGGCACCGGCGCTGGCGCCGAGGAAAAGCAGCGCCAGCGCGGTGGCGAAGCGGCGCCCGATCACGCGCGCAACTCCGGCAGTTTTTCGCTACGCGCAACGAACTGCAGAGCCACGCCATTGTTGCAGTAGCGTTTGCCGGTCGGCTTGGGACCATCGTTGAAGACGTGCCCCTGATGGCCGCCGCAGCGGACGCAGTGATACTCGGTGCGCGGATAGATCAGCTTGAAGTCGGTCCGCGTGGCGACGGCTCCGGGCAGGTAGTCCCAGAAGCTGGGCCAGCCCGTACCGCTCTCGTATTTCTTCGCGCTGTCGAACAGCGGCAGATAACAGGCGGCACAGATGAAAGTGCCGTCACGCTTCTCCTGGTTCAGCGGACTGCTCCCCGCACGTTCGGTGTCCTCCTCGAAGAGGACGCGATACGCCGGGAGCGGCAGCAGAGTCGCCCATTCGGCCTTCGATTTCTGCAGGCGGTTGCCGGTGCTGTCGCTCGCCGACGCGTGGCCGGGAGCGGCCATGGGCAGTACGAAGGCGGACAAACCGCCCAGCCATTTCAGTGATTGACGACGATCCATAAGGTTCTCCATAGACATGACATGTTCGGACTCTGCGTGTTGCCTGCCGGTGCCTGCCGGCCTGCCACCGTGAGTTGAAGGGCAGGGCCAGAGCCCTCCGCTGTTCGGCTGCAAAGCGTTTCGACAGTTCCCTGAGCCAGTGCTCCTTCTGATGCATTGTCGTTGCCGGACGCGCAAACCTTACGCCTTTCGCGTCGCCAAGGCAGGCGGACGTCGACTGTGTTCTAATCTACAGCCATGATGATCGTTCCTCGACTCGTCGTCGCGACGCCAGCCACATTCGAGGCCCAGGGCTGGGCGCTGCGGACGGCGGCGTCGGCAGCCGACCGGGGTCTGCATCCATGCCGGCGCTGAGCGCCGAACGGGCGATCCCGGTAACTGTCCTCACCGGCTTCCTCGGAGCCGGCAAGACGACCTTGCTCAACCATCTCCTGCGGCAGCCGGCGCTTGCCGACGCGGCGGTGCTGATCAACGAGTTCGGCGAAGTCGCCGTCGATCACCATCTGGTCGACAAGGTCGACGACAACATCGTCGTCCTCACCACGGGCTGCCTGTGCTGCAGCGCGCGCGGCGATCTGGCGCGCAGCCTGCGCGACCTGTTCATGCGCCGCTGGCGACGCGAGATCCCGGCTTTTTCGCGCGTGCTGATCGAAACGACCGGTCTGGCTGATCCGGCGCCGGTGCTCTACACCCTGCTTGAGGATTTCTTCATCGCCGAGCGTTTTCGCATCGACGGCGTCGTTACTGTGGTTGACGTCACCCACGCCAATGGCCAGTTGGCGCGGCATTTCGAGGCCGTCCGCCAGGTCGCGATGGCCGATCGGCTGCTGTTGAGCAAGTGCGATCTGGCAGTTCCCGACGCCGTTGCGGGGCTTGCCAGGCGCCTGGCGCGTATCAACCCCGGGGCACCGCAGATCCCGGTGTGTAACGGTGCGATCGATGCAGAACAGGTCATGGGCTGCGGTCTCTACGACCCGACCACCAAGACGGCCGATGTGCGCCGCTGGCTGGCCGCCGAGAAGGTCGCCGCGCAGGCGGCCCTGCCGCCGCTAGCGCACGGCGAGGACGTCAACCGGCACGACGCGCAGGTGCATGCCTTCGTGCTGCGCTTCGCCGAGCCCTTTGCCTGGCCAGAGTTTGCCGAGGCGATCGATGTCCTGCTCGCCACCTGCGGCGATCGTATCCTGCGGATCAAGGGCCTGATCGAAGTCGTGGATGAACGTGGACCGCGCATCGTGCATTGCGTGCAGCACATGCGCTATCCGGAAGCGATGCTGTCCACCTGGCCGGACGAGGACCGTCACAGCCGCCTGGTGTTCATTGTCCGCGGGCTCGCGCGTGCGATCGTCGAGAAGGCTTTCGCCATGTTCTGCGGGCTTTCCGTGGTGACCGACGCTGAATCGGTTCCGTCAGCACGCTAAGCTGACTGGTGCCATTGGGTGGGCGGTCGAAGTGGCTGCGCCAGCGAAGACGGAAGACATCGGGGCTGATGGCTGGCCGTCGGCGTTCTCCGCCGCCGCGAAAAACGCGCGATTCTGACGATCGCCCGTTTCGCCGCCCGATCGTCGGGCAGCGCGCAAGTGACCGCCTGCAATGCCGTGATGGCCTGCTGATAGCGTCGCAGGCGGAACAGTATCAGCCCCATGTCATACCAGGCGCTGGCCAGTGCCGATCCTTGGGTGCGGGCCGCCCGTAGGCAGTGAGTCGAAGCGTGCAGGCTGTTGGCGACGCCGGGTGGGGCTGGGCTATCGGCGTCGTCGCCAGCGGCGGCGATGAATGCCCGCAAGGCGTCGGCGCGGCGCCCGGTGCGGTAACAGAGCAGGCCCAGGAATTGCAGGGATACGACGTCGCCGGGGATAGTCTGTTGAATGCCGTTGGCAACCCGTTCGGCCTGTGCGAAATCTCCCTTTTGATACAAGGTACCGAGGAGCTCGAACAGTGCGTCGATCACCGGGAGATCCCCGTCAGGGAGTCGGCGCGGTAGCCGACCATCGCTGAGGGTGCCGGGAGGAGTTGACGCCTGGATGCCATGTCTGAATTCTGGAGTGTCGTCGGCGTTGCGGATAGTGCAAGACTTCCCGTCATTGGCGGGAATCTTTCCCGGTTGGTCTGCTGCGCGAGCATTCGCGATGCGCTGGTGTCTGGGTCATAATGAAGTCTGCGCGCGTCCCCACGTCCGGCCAGCCACCACAGTCGGGCGCTCACGGCGAGTCCCCGCCGGGCACCCTGCCGATGACCTTGCGACGCCATCTCCGGCAATGAGGCTACCATGTCCACATTGATCGACCCGTTGTGGGATACGATCGCCGTGCTCGACGAGCACGGCGTGATCGTCAGCGTCAACAAGGTATGGCGGGACTTTGCCGAGAGTAATGGTGGTAGCGCCGTGCTGGCGTCAGGGGTCGGCCTGGACTACCTGGCAGTCGTGCGTCGCGCCGCTGGCAGCGACGTCCTGGCGGCGGCGGCTCTTCAGGGGCTCGAGGAAGTCCTCAACGGGCAGCAGTCGATGTTCACGCTCGAGTACCCTTGCCATTCTCCCGACCGCGAGCGCTGGTTCGAGCTTTACGCCACCCCCTCCGCCACGGGTGTCATCGTCGGCCACCGGGACATCAGCACGCGCAAGCAGGCGCTTGTGCAGAGCGCTGCCCAACGCGGGCACCACCGGGACAACCTGAGTGCGGTGCTGAACAGCGTGTCGTCAATGATCGGCTACTGGGATCGCCATCTGCGCAACCGTTTTGCCAATCACGCCTATCGCGACTGGTTCGGCATCGATCCGGCGACGATTCCGGGCAAGCACATACGTGAAGTGATCGGCGAGGAGCGCTATCGCCTCAACCTGCCCTACATTGAGGCGGCATTGCGCGGCAGCGCGCAGCAGTTTGAACGGGCGATTCCTTCGCCGGATGGCCGCTCGGTGCGCCATGCGCTCGCACGCTACATCCCGGACATGGTGGATGGCGAGGTGGACGGCTTCTTCGTCGAGGTCACCGATGTCACCTCGGTCAAGGCAGGCGAGGAAGCCTTGCAGCGGGCTCAGGAGGTCGGCAGGCTGGGCAGCTACACGACTGACCTGTCCTCGGGCGTTTGGGTCGGCAGCCCGATGCTCGACCGGATCTTCGGCATTGGCCCCGAGTACGAACACAACACCGCCGGCTGGGAGCGGCTGCTGCATGCCGACGATCGGCAGGCCACCCTCGATGGTCTCCGGCACGTGGTCGCCACCGGCGCGGCATTCGACATCGAGTACCGTATCGTGCGCCCCGGAGATGGTGCCGTGCGCTGGATGCACGGCCTCGGTCGGGTCGAACGTACCGAGATGGGCACGCCCCTACGCCTGCTTGGCACGGTGCAGGACATTACGGAACGCAAGCTGGCCGAGCGGGCAACGCAGGTACTGCTGGACCAGAACACGCGTCTGGTACGGCAGTTGATGGATACGCAGGAGCGTGAGCGGGTGGCGCTGGCGCGCGAACTGCACGACGAACTCGCCCAGCATCTGACCGCGATCCGCGCTTTCGCCGCAGCTATCCAGCGCGACAAGGCGACTCCACACGAACGAATCCTGGCTGCCGCGCGTGCCATCGACGTTTCGGCGCGCGACATCTACGAGGTGTCGCACCGCTTGATGGAGGGCCTGCATCCGAGCATTCTCGACGCGGGCTGTATCTCCGAGGCTGTCGGCAGCCTGCTGGCGGGCTGGGGCCAGCAGCATCCGGAGATCGAATGGCGTGCGTCGTTGGCGGCCGGACTGATGTGCGACGGACCGCGTCGGCTGGCCATCTATCGCATCGTCCAGGAATGCCTGAGCAATATCGTCCGGCACGCCCGGGCCGAGCGTGTGCGCATCGTCCTCGCTACACGCCGAGGCCCGGATGGCGGCAGGCTGCGACTGGTGATTCGCGACGACGGCATTGGTATGGACGTCGGTGCTGCGCAAACCGGCTTTGGCCTGCTGGGCATGCGCGAACGGGTCCTAAGTCTGGGCGGCTCGCTGCAGATTTCCAGTGGCCGGGGAGCGGGCACGCGCGTGCGCGTGCTTCTTCCCGGCCACTGAGTGGATGTCCGACGCGTCGTCGCCGCCTGGCGAGCAAACCTTCAGGGTTCGACGAGGCCCTGCCGGATGGCGATCCGTGCCATCTCGGCAGGGCTGTCGACACCCAGTTTGGCTCGGATCTGGGTGAAATGATTGCTCACCGTCTTGCTGCTCAGGTTCAGGATGTCCGCGCATTCGGGCAGTGCGTGGCCTTCGCTGAGCAGCTTGAAGACCTGGAATTCGCGCTGGGTCAGCCGGTCGAACGATACACCGCCCGCGGGGAAATGGCGGTCCAGCAGTGCCGGCAGCATGTCGGGGCTGACGAAGGATTCCCTGCTCGCTATCCTCTTGATCGCCTGCAGCAGGGTGTCGATGTCGCTGCCTTTTGTGACGAAGCCAAGCGCGCCGGCCTCGAGCGCCCGTTCGAGCAGTACCCGGGAATTGTGCACGGTATAGACCAGGATGGCAGCTTGCGGGTCGCGACTGCGGATGCGTCTGATGGCCTCGATGCCGCCGAAACCCTCCATGCTCAGATCCATGACCACCGTGTCCGGACGCAGCGTCTGGTACTGGGCGTACGCCACCTCGCCGCTGGGGACGTCCAGTACCACCCGTAGGCCGGGATCGGAATCGATCACGCTTCGCAGGCCGGCGCGCAGGGCCGCGTGGTCGTCGACGACCATTACCGTGACCTGTTTGCCTGCTGCCTTCAAGACGTTGCCTCCCGCATCCGTATTCCCCGTCGATGTCGTTGCCAGCAGCGGATGCGCGGAGTCATCCCGTTGCGAGTAGCGGACGGGCGAGCCTGGCGCCCAGTGTGCCTCCATGTGCTCCCCCGGCGCCGTCATTCTAGCGCCCATGGCGGCTCATGGCAGCCCCTGGCGAACTGATCAGTGGGCGAGCCTGGGTTGGCGCGTCTGTTCTTGCCGACCGACAGCCATGTCGTTGATTGGCGGGTGCCCGCTGCAAACTGTTCAGCCACTACGGGTGGGCCGAGCAGATTGCCCTGTGCCTCATCGCAGCCTCGCGCACGCAGGAAGGCCATTTGCGCGGCGCTCTCGACTCCCCCGGCGACCGTCGGCAGGCCGAGATCGTGCGCCAGGCTGAGGGTAGCTGCGACGATCGCTGCCGCATCCGGATCCGTTGGCAGGCCGGTGACCAAGGAGCGATCGATCTTGAGCCTGTCGACGCGAAGGCGCCTGAGGTCGCTCATCGACGAACGCCCCGTTCCGAAGTTGTCGAGCGACACGCCGACGCCCAGCGTGCGCAACTTGTTGACCGTCGCGATGGCGGCCAGAGGATTGTCCATGACCAGGTTCTCGGTCAATTCGAGCTCGAGAAACGGCGGTGGTAGTCCTTCCTCGTCGAGAATCCGGGCGACCCGCTCGCTCAGGTTTGTCTGACGGAACTGCGCGGCCGAAAGATTGACCGCCACCCTCATGGGCGGCAGGCTGCGGTTTTGCCATCCGCGCATGTGGCGGATCGCCGTGCGGAGCACCCATTCGCCGAGCGCCAGACTGAGCCCAGACCCCTCGGCGATGGGGACGAACTCGAGCGGCGAGACCATTCCCAGTTGGCGGTGCTGCCAGCGCAGCAGCGCCTCGGCGCCGACCGGGCGGCGAGCGGCCATGGCAAAGCGCGGCTGGTACTGAAGGTGCAACTCGCCGTTCGCGATGGCGCGGCGAAGTTCGTTGCGGATCTGCCGGGTACGTGCCAATCGCTCCTGCATCTCTGCCGTGAAGAAGGAGTAGGCGTTGCCACCACGCGCCTTGGCACGATACATCGCGGCGTCCGCAGAGGTCGACAGGCTCGCGACGCTGTCTCCATCGGTCGGGTACATGGCTATCCCTGCCGATACCGTGCAGGTCAGCACATGTTGCTCGAGGCGATAGGATGGCGCAGTGATTTTCAGCAGTTTTTCCGCCACGTTTGCGGCGCCGTCCGCATCGGTATTGGGCAAGACCAGGACGAACTCGTCGCCGCCGAGTCGGCAGAGGGTGTCTTCGTCGCGGACGATGCTATCGAGTCGCGCGGCGACCTGGATCAGCAGTTCGTCGCCGATCCGGTGACCAAGCGTATCGTTGACGTTCTTGAAGCGATCGACATCGAGGAAAATCAGCGCCAGTGGTTCGCGAGCCCGGTGAGCTCGGCTGAGATCCTGCCGCACGCGCGCGTCGAGCAAAATCCGGTTGGCCAGACCGGTCAGGGGGTCGGCGTGCACCAGACGCTGGATACCGTCCTCGGCTTCCTTGTGCCGGGTGATGTCGACGAGGGTGTGCACGTAGCCGCTGACGAGCCCATCAGGGTCATGCATCGGGATCGTCGCCAGGCGAACGGCGATCTGCTGCCCATCCTTGCGCAGGCAGGTCGTGTCGCGCTCGCCTGCCGTACTGCCGGAACCGGCTCTGGCGAGCTGTGCATCAAGTCCGGCGTCCCCGGTGCGGTGGGGTGGCTGGCTCGGTCTGTCGTTGGGACCGGCTGGGTCGCCACTGTCGCGAAAGATTACTGGCGTCAGCTTGCCGATCAGTTCGTCCGCGCGGTAGCCAAGGATGGCTTCAGCGCATGGGTTGCAGGCGGTGATCACCCCTTGGGGGTCGGCGGCGACGATGCCGCAAGCGAGGCTGGCCAGGATCGAGGCTTTCAGCGCCTCGCTCCGCCGCAGCGCTTGGTCTGCCTGCCGGCGCTCGGCCGTTTTGCGGGCACGGCTGACAAGGCGCGGCGCCTGGCCGACCCTGGGGGCTGAAAGGAATGTGACGGATGGCGGCATGGCAGCGATTCAGTGTTTGAAAACCATCGGCCAATTCTCCCGTGGCGGTGACGCCGCGGATAGAGGGGAAACTCCCGCGAGTGACGGGAAAGTTTCCCGGTGCGGCGATGGTGAGCCGCCGCCGGTTCAGCCGATACCCTGGCTGGCGAGATACTCTTCGTAGTTGCCGAGGTAGTTGACGATCTTGCCGTCAAGGCGGATTTCGAGAACTCGTGTCGCCAGCGACGAGACGAACTCGCGGTCGTGCGAGACGAAGATCAGCGTTCCCCGGAATTTTTCCAGCGCCGTGTTGAGCGACTCGATCGATTCCATGTCGAGGTGATTGGTGGGTTCGTCCATTACCAGCACGTTCGCTCGCATCAGCATCAGCTTGCCGAAGATCATGCGCCCCTGCTCGCCGCCCGAGATGACCTTCACCGGCTTGCGCACTTCGTTGCCCGAGAACAGCAGACGTCCAAGCGTGCCGCGGATCAGCGTTTCGAGGTCGTCGCCGTCGGCCGCGTTGGCACGGGCGTAGCCGGCGATCCAGTCGGTCAGGTTGGTGTCGCTGCTGAAATCCTGCGCATGGTCCTGGGCGTAGTAACCGAGGCGTGCCTTCTCGGCCCACTTGATGGTGCCGCGCTGTGGTGTCAAGTCGGCCATCAGCAGCTTCAGCAAAGTGCTCTTGCCGACGCCGTTTTCACCGATGATCGCCAGCCGATCGCCGCCGTTGATCGTCAGGTTCAGCTTGTCAAAAATCTTGCGCGCGCTGCCCGGATAGGCGAAAGTCAGGTTCTCGATCTCCACTGCCTGCCGGTGCAGCTTCTCCTTGTCGTCGAACTCGAAGCGGATCCACGGATACTGGCGCGACGAAGGCTTGACGTCCTCGGGCTTCAGCTTGTCGATCAGCTTCATGCGCGAAGTGGCCTGTTTGGCCTTGGAAGCGTTCGCCGAGAAGCGGCGAACGAAGTTCTGGAGTTCGGCGATCCGCTCCTTCGCCTTAGCGTTGGCGCTCTGCTGACGTTCCCGGGCCATGGTCGACGCTTCCATGAAGTCGTCGTAGTTGCCTGGATAGACGGTGATCCTGCCGTAGTCCAGATCGGCCATGTGGGTACAGACCTGGTTGAGGAAGTGCCGGTCGTGCGAAATGATGATCATCGTGCTGTTGCGTTCGTTGATCACGTTCTCCAGCCAGCGGATGGTCGCGATGTCGAGGTTGTTGGTCGGTTCGTCGAGCAGCAGGATGTCGGGGTCGGCGAAGAGCGCCTGGATGAGGAGTACGCGCAGCTTCCAGCCGGGAGCAACGTCGCTCATCGGGCCAAAGTGCTGTTCCGCAGGGATGCCGACGCCGAGCAGGAGCTCGCCGGCGCGCGACTCGGCCGTGTAGCCGCCATACTCCGCAAATCGCGCCTCCAGGTCGGCAGCGTGCAGATAGTCATCTTCGGTGGCGTCCGGATTGGCGTAGATCGCATCCTTCTCGAGCATGCACGCCCACATGTCCGCATGCCCCATCATCACCACGTCGATCACGCGCTGATCCTCGAACGCGAACTGGTCCTGGCGCAGGTAGGCCATGCGTTCGTGCAGGTCCTTCGAGACATTGCCGGCGGTCGGTTCGAGTTCGCCGTCGAGGATCTTCATGAAGGTCGACTTGCCGGAGCCGTTGGCGCCGATCAGTCCGTAGCGATAGCCCTCGCCGAACTTGACCGAGACGTTTTCAAAAAGGGGCTTGGCCCCGAACTGCATGGTGACATTGTTGGCGACGAGCACGAAGAAACCTCGGTAAAATCATCAGGTTGCGAAAGGGCAATATTGTACCCCAGGGACTCCCCGTTTGCCCGTTTCGCACCGCCTGAAGAACCCGCGCGGTGTGGCTGCCGGGTCTGCCTTCGCCGGACCTTACCTGGGGATCGCTGCCTGCGCGGTGGGCTTGCCCGCTGACAGGAAGGAAAACGCGGCGGGGTCGGCAAGCCATTCGAGATTGATGCCGTCGATCAGGATCGTGATCGGCACCTCGTAGGTCCTGCCGGCGTGCAAGACGCTGGCAACGGCCTCGAAGCGCTTGTCGCCGCCTCCGGTCACCTGCACGCGGACGACCTCGGCACCGCTATCCTTGAACTGCGGATCACTGCGAAAGCGTTGCTGCATCGAAGTCCGCGTCAGTTCTCCGAGTTTCTCCGGCCCGGGGTAGCAGCCGGCGAGCACGAAAACAAGGGTCAGCAGCGCTGCTCTGAGCCGTAGGGTCGCGGGCCGCAACTACGTATCTCCTGTCGCTGCGGAGACGCACGTTGTCGCCGCCGCTTCCAGCAGGGTATCGAGTTCCACCCACAAGGGTTCGCACAGGCCCTCGCGATAGGCCGCGCGTCTGAACGCCGGATGTTCCCGGCTATAGACCTCGCGCAGCCCGCGCCGGTCGTCGATCAGGCAGGTGCGGACGTTGGCCAGGCGGTCGGCGACCTTGACCACCAGGGCCAGTTCGGCCGGGCCATCGACCGTCGCCAGCCGGGCGTAGGTTCGCGCCTTGCGTTCGGCGCGATTGGCGCCGGGGGCATCGGTCAGCAGGCCGACGCATTCGGCGATCAGGCGCCCGAAGTGCTGCCGGATGTCGGCTTCGCTCACCTCGGTGTCCTCGACCACGTCATGCAGATAGCCGATGACCTGCGCCTCGATGCCGTAGGGTGACAGCAGCCTGACGACGGCGTCGAGATGGAAGGAATACGGACGGGCGCCGTACATCTGGTCGCCATGCGCCGCCAGGGCGAAGGCGCGAGCTTGTTCGAGCATCTTGATGTCCCTTGTTTGTCATCGCCTAGCGGCGGTGCGGATCCGGGCGAAAAGTCGCCAGCAGCGCCTGGATTCCCTCCCACTGCTGTCGCCAGAAGCCGCTCTGTGCAGCGGATTCCGGCAACGGGCCGTGACTCAGTCCGGTCGCAGGCATTTCCTGTGCAAGGTACTGGGTACCGAAAATCTGGTCCCAGACCGGGAAGAGGACGGCGAAATTGCAGCCAAAGCGATATTGTCGGCCGGTTGGCAGCTCGAGAGCGTGGTGCCAGCGATGGTAGCGCGGGCTGACTAGCAGCCGTTCGCCGAGGCGCCCGAAGGACAGTCTGGCGTTCACGTGCGACAGGTTCTCGACGGTGCGGACGGCGATCAGGATGCCAACGAACTGACCCGGCGGTACGCCGATCAGCAGCGCCATGAGCGCGAACCAGAAGCCGCTGCTCAGGTCGTCGAGGAGGTGGTTGCGGCTGTCGGTCCATAGCGTCATCTGGCGCTGGCTGTGGTGGATGGCGTGCAGTGCCCACCACCAGCGCAGCGTGTGCGAGAGACGGTGGCGCCAGTATTCGGCGAAGTCGATCAGGATCAGGTAGGCGAGGAAACTCGCCAGTGGCCGAGTTTCCAGCGCCGGAACCAGGTCTTCGAGCTGTGGCGGGATGATGCCCTCGAAGCGCAGCCAGCCATCCACCAGGACGAACAGCGGCGCCAGCAGGGCGAACATCAGCAGGGGAATCACGCCGAGCCGGTCGAGGAACGAGTAGAGAACGTCCACCCGCACAGCCTGTCGGTCGGTCCACACCTCGATCGGTCGCAGGGCCTCGAGTGGTCGCAGCAGGAGGTAGGCGGCGGCAAGCTGCAGGACGCCGCAGAGGAAGAACTCGACGCCGTCGAAAGCCATTTCCAGATGGCTGCCCATGCCCATCGCCAGCAACGGCGGCTGCACCACCCGGTCGAGCAGCCAGCCCTGCAATTCGACGAACCCGTCGACGAAGGCGCTGATCATCGCTGCGCTCCTCGCGTGGCAAAGCAGAAACCGCGCTCCTGCAAGCCGCTGATCAGTGGTTCGAGCATCGGCGCAAAGGGGTCCTTGCGCGACCAGATGCCGAGATGGGCCATCACGATGTCGCCGTCCTTCAGCGTGTCGAGCGCGCGGCGGAGCAGGGTGGAATTGGGATAGGTTTCCGAAGGCAGTTCGTCGCCGAGAAAGCCGGCGGGCGCCCAGCCGACGTGCTGGTAGCCGCAGGCCTGGGCGGCGGCCAGCGTGTTGGCCGTCGTGCGGCCACCGGGAGCGCGCCAGAGGGGATCGAGCCGGCGTCCGGTGAGTTCCTGGAAGCGCGTGTCGGGGCGCTTCAACTCATCGCAGACGGCGCGCGCGTCGAGCGTTTCGCTGCGGCCATCCATCAGCCGGTAGCGCACCAGTCCGCCGCTGTCCTCGCGAAAGCTTCCGTGCCGCCAGGTATGGCTGCCGAAAGCGTGGCCTTCGGCGACGCGCGCCTGCCAGTAGGGCGCCCAAGTCGCATCGAGCGCCTGGTCGCCGCGGAAGGTCTTTTCCTGGGCCACGAAGAACGTCGCCTTGACCCCGTGCCTGGCCAGCGTCTCGGCAATGAACTCGGCATGGCGCATGTTGCCGGTGTCGAAGGTCAGGTAGAGCGTGCCCTTGCAGGCCGTCGCTGGCGCCGCCAGTGCCGCCGCAGCGGTCAGCATCAGGGCCAGGCCCTGGCCAAGGCGGGTCATGAAGGCGTTCATCGGAGACCGGCGTGGTTGAGGAAGAAGACGCCGTGCGGCGAACTGCCGACCGGGATCGAGACCTTCAGCTTCTTCGTGGTCAGGTCGATCACCTGCACCTTGCGGGCAAACCGTGCCGTCGCCCAGAGCTCCTTGCCGTCGGCGCGGACCATCATGTCGTCGGGTCCGCCGGGCACGTCGAACTTGTCCACGACCGTCATGGTCTTCGTGTCGAGGACGGAGATGCTACCGTTGACGGTGCGGTTGGAGACGAAGAAGTGGCGACCGTCGCCGCGCGGCTGGAGATTGTGGGCAGCGGTATCGGTGGCCACCTTCCTGACGCTGGTCTGGAAGCGCCATTCGATGACTTCGACGACGCCTTCGCCCATGCTGGCGACCAACAGATGCCGGTTGTCCGGCGCCATGACGATGCCCGCGGGCGTTGCGGCAACCGGCATCACCCAGGCGATCTTCTGTGTTCCCAGGTGAATGGCCATGACTTGATTGGAGTCCTGGAGGGTCACGAAAACGAACTCGCTGGCGTTGTCGAAGGCCATGTGCGAGGGCGCGCGCGGCGCCGGCAGGCGGGCCTTGAGCCGGAAGTCCACGGGGTCGTAGAGATCGACCCGGTCGAGACGTAGCGAGGTGGCGACGAACCACTTGCGATCGGGCGAGTAACCCAGTTGATACGGGTCGGAGATGTCGCGGATGCGCTTCTGCTCGCGACCGCTGACCGGATCGAAGAAGACCAGTTGATTGGCCGCGGCACAGGCGACGATCACCGACCTGTCGTCGGGAGTCGGCATCAGGTGGTGCGGTTCCTTGCACACGGTCGCCTTGCCGGTGACCTCGTAGGTTTCGGTATCGATCAGGCTGATCGTTCCCTCGGCCGAGTTCAGGGCGATCGCCAGGCCGGCCTCGGCGGCGATGTTCCAGGCGAGCAGCAGAACGACCAGCAGTTTTCCTGTCAGGCGGCGGATGGAGCTAACGGGGCAGGGGATCATCACGGCGGAAAAGGTGAAAAATATGCCAAGTATAAGGCCCTTCGCCCGCCTTCATGCAGCGTTCGCGCGGGCCTGATCATGCACGTCGAGGAACGCGGCACAGCCGACGAGCGAGTCGACCGGGCGAGATTCTGCCGCCGGCCTCTTACGCCACGCTGACAAGCGGCGAATCGGCACCGCGCCCGGGCAAGTGACGACGCCAGGGCAGGAAAAAGCGAGGGCATGCGATGTTTCCCTGGCCTTCTTGGTTACTGGGGCAGGCTGCTGCGGGCTTGCGGGTGGCCCCAGAAATTTCAGCCGGCGCCGGTGCCGGGATGCGCCTCCAACCAGCGTTGCCCGAGGGTGGTCAGGCGGTAGCGCTGGTTGCTACTACGTGGTTTGTCGGGCAGGGTCATCTCGATCACCCCGCGGGCCAAAGCCGGCTTAAGGTAGGCATTGCGGAAATGATCCTCGTGCTTTAGCGCCAGCGCCTCCTGAATCTGCTGCCGGGGCATCTCACTATCCAGGACGCGCAGTAGGCGCTCAACTTCCCCGGTGACTTCCCCGGTAACTTCTTCGGTGGCCGTGATGCCCCCCCCTTGCCAGAGGATGACTCGGCAAGCGGATGACAAACGAAATGCGGTCGTCATCCGGTTCAAAGAGTGGTGCAGGCGAGCCGTTGGCGGCCATCACCTTGAGGATTTTGGGGATGCCCGTCGAGCGGCATTCCGTCAGGTCCAGCTCCTTCAGGAATTCGCCGATCCCGGTTGCGGTAGCGGCGGCTGACCGCTCGGCCTGCCTGAAGGTCCTCCAGCTAGATGGATCGATCTGGGCCGGGGAAGCTGACGACGACCAACTCGTCATTGCTGATGCGCACTTCGATGGGCTCGCGCTCTTCGTAGGAACGGTGATAGACCGCGTTGACCAAGGCTTCCTCGATGGCGGCATAGGGAAAGTTCCAGACGCGCGTGGCCTCGGCCCGGTCAGGATGCTTGATGACCGTCTCGCGCAAGTAGTAGCGATCACCGCCCGCGCCTTCGGGAAACCAGATCACATCAATCTGCACGCCGAGGAAGACCCGCTCCGGTGTCTCATATGGCGCCCGGCAGTTCGACGTCCTGGAGCACGACTGTGCTGGGTGCTTATCGAGCGATGGGTGCACATAAGCTGACTGCGTCCAGCGCGGCCTCGCGCGGCGAACACGAATACCTGCGCGGGGAAATCCGGGTCTACCTCACCGACCGCTTCACCGTCGCCGGCAACGTGCGGCCCTGGCCGACCTCATGCGCCAACGCGCCGCATGCGTCGTAGCACCACTTTCTGAGAAGTTACTGGCATCTGCGCTAACTATCGTCTTTAATGTGGCTTGTGTCTGGCGGGTGGCGCCCTCGGCAGGTCGGGTGGGCAGGCCGGCCGCGGCGTTTCGGCCCGCTCGCCGGGACGGCCGCGGTGAAACCGGTCGGACAGGGTGTTCCTCGTGCGTTCTCACTGACAACCGTTTCCGAGAAGGAGTTCACGCCATGCAGTTCGCCAACCAGGCCCTCAAACAGCCGCGGCCAGCCAGTGTCCGCCGCAATGTCCGGCTGCCGCGCCGGCAGCACTATTTCCGGTCGCCGACAGACTGGCGAGACCAGGTCCTGTACTTCCTCCTGGTAGACCGTTTCAGCGACGCCGCCGAACCAACGCGCCCCCTGCTCGACCGGCATAATCTGGCCGCCGCCCGGCCGGCCCTCCCGAACGGGCAGACGTGGCGCTGGGACCGCTGGGCCGAATCGGGTGCTGATCGCTGGCAGGGTGGCACCCTGGCGGGCGTGCGCTCGAAACTGGGATACCTGAAACGGCTCGGGGTGACGGCGCTGTGGCTGAGTCCGGTCTTCAAGCAGCGCGCTCACCTCGACAGCTATCATGGCTACGGCGTCCAGGACTTTCTTGACGTCGACCCGCGCTTCGGTAGTCGCGCCGACCTCGTGGCACTGGTGGCCGAGGCACACCAGGCCGGCTTGCGGGTCATCCTCGACATCATCTTCAATCACTCGGGTTGCAACTGGGTGTATCCGGCGGATGCGCCGGGTGGGCCATCGACACCCTACTACACGCAGGGGCGCTACGCCTTTGGGGCGTGGCTTGGCGACAATGGACAGACGGTGGCGGCGATCAGCGGCGCCGAAGACGGTGTCTGGCCGAGCGAACTCCACAACCCGGAGTGCTACACGCGCGCCGGCAGCGGCAGCCTCGGTGCGGGCGACATCGACGATCCGTCTGCCGAGCACAAGCGCAGCGACTTCATCACCCTGCGGGATTTCCGGCAGGAGACGGTGCTCGGCGACCTGGCGCAGTGTTTCAAGTACTGGATCGCGCTGACCGACTGCGACGGTTTTCGCATCGATACGCTCAAGCACGTGTCGCTGGAAGACGCGCGCAATTTCTGCGGTGCGATCAAGGAGTTCGCCAGCAACCTGGGCAAGGACGACTTCTTCCTGGTTGGCGAGGTGGCGGGTGGCGACTACGCCGAGGACCGCTATCTGGACGTTCTTGACCGCAACCTGAACGCCACGCTCGACATCGGCGAGATGCGTCCGACGCTGAACGGCGTCGCCAAGGGGCTGATTCCTCCGAACGCCTACTTCGGCGGTTTCGACGCGCGCTCGGCGGGTATGGGTTCCCACCGCAATCTCGGCAATCGGCATGTTTCGATCCTCGACGACCATGACCACGTGTTCGGCCAGAAACTGCGCTTCGCGAGCGAAGCGGCTTCCGAGCGGCAGATCGCCGCCGGCGTCGCCATCCAGGCGTTTACGCTGGGCATCCCGTGCATCTACTACGGCACCGAGCAGAGCCTCGCCGGGCCGGAGCCGGCGGAGCGCTTCTGGCTGCCGGGCTGGGGAGGGTCGGATCGCTACCTCCGCGAAGCCATGTTTGGTCCTGCGCACCCACGCCGCAGCGGGCGAGACAGCCTGCTGGCGACGCCGGATCCCGACTTGCCCGGCTTTGGCCCGTTCGGAACCGCCGGCCAGCATTGCTTCGACGAGCAGAGTTCGGCCTTCACACGCATCGCCGCGATCAACGCGCTGCGCGCGCAGTATCCGTGTCTGCGTCAGGGCCGCCAGTATCTGCGCCCGATCTCCGTGCTCGGAGGCGCGTTCGAAATCCATGGGTCGGGCGAGTTGATCGCCTGGTCGCGCATCCTTGATGACGAAGAGCTGCTCTGCATCGTCAACGGCCATGGCACGGACGCGCGTGGCGCCGATGTTCTCGTGGACGCCTCGCTCAGCCCCACTGGTTCCGCGCTGCAAGTGGTCCTGAATACGGCTCAGGCCGGCAGCGGGGCCGCGTATGCCGGACCGCATGCGGTGGGTTCGAGTCTGCTGGTGAAGCGGACCGGCGGTGGCATAGCCTTTGTCGAGATACGTGACTTGCCGGCGTCGGAAGTCCTGGTTCTGGCGAACCATCCGCAGGCGGGTGGCGGCGATATCGTGCCGTAGGCGGCGCCGAGGCGGTCGGGTCAGGGACCACGGGTTCTCACCCGACTGCCTGCGCGTAGCTACCCCATCCGCAGCAGGGACAGTCCGCCGTTTCAGGCCTTCTTCTGGATCAACTCGATCTTGTAGCCATCGGGGTCCTCGACGAAAGCGATCACCGTCGTGCCGTGCTTCATCGGCCCGGCGTCGCGTACCACCTTGCCGCCACGCGCCTTGATCTCTGCGCAAGCCGCGTAGGCGTCGGCAACTTCGATGGCCACGTGACCGAAGCCGGTGCCGATTTCGTAGGCTGGCGTGTCCCAGTTGTGGGTGAGTTCGAGGACCGCTCCTGCCGATTCCGGGCCGTAGCCGACAAATGCCAGCGTGAAGCGCCCGCTCGGGTAGTCCTGGCGACGCAACTCGCGCATTCCCAGGACCTCGGTGTAGAAAGCCAGCGAGCGATCGAGATCGCCGACGCGCAACATCGTATGCAGGATTCTCATGTCTTCTCCTTACCAGTGTGGGCAATCGGCCGCGAGGCGCTTCAGTTCGTCGCGCGCGCTCCGGTAATCCGGGTACAGCCGCGCAACGATGGACCAGAAGCCAGGGCTGTGGTTCATCTCGCGCAGGTGCGCCACTTCGTGTGCCACCACGTAGTCGACCACCGGCGGTGGGAAATGGATCAGCCGCCAGTTCAGGCGAATGCCGGTCCGTTGGCTGCAACTTCCCCAGCGCGTACGCGCCGCCGACAGCGACAGACGCGGCACGCCAACGCCAAGCAGCGGCGCGTAATGGGCCATGCGTTCGGCAAAGAGTGCGCGCGCCCGTGCGCGCAGTACCTGCTCGAGCACGCGCGGCGCCTCTTCGGGGGAGCGCAGGCAGAGGGTGAGCGTCGGCTCGGCCATCTGGAGGTTCCACACGCAGCGATTGGCGCCGAGTGCGAGGCGGATTTCGACCGGGCTGCCAAGTACCGGCAGGCGTAGCCCATCGACGATCTGCAGCGGTGCCGAAGTCGGCCGAGTCCGCCATTCATCGAGCTTTTTCCGGATCCACTCGCCGTGCTGCAGGATCGCGGACTCGACTTCGCGCAGCGAGGCGCGGTGGGGTGCGCCGACGCGCAAGCCGCGATGATCGATGGTCAGACCGATCGTCCGGCGTCTGGCCCGGCGCAAGACGTAGGGGACTGTGCTCTCGCCGAGTTCGATCGTACGCGCGCTTTCGCCGACGGCTGGCCGGGTGCCTGACGGCAGTGTCTCAGGCCGCCACGGCATCGCCAGGAGCCGGGTAGCGGTGCGGCGAGAGACGCCGCATCTCGCCTTCGATCCAGGCGGCAGCCAGGGCATTGATCTTCGCCGCCGTCTTGCCGGCCGGGTCGATCGGCGGGCCGATGCTGACCGTGATCAGTCCGGGTGAGATGCTCAGGGCGCCGCGTCGCCACCGTTCGCCGGCGTCGTGCGCTACCGGTACGACGCGTGCCCCCGCGCGTACGGCGAGATGGGCGCCGCCCGGCTTGTAGCGACAGGTCTGTCCCGGCGCGACGCGCGTACCCTCGGGGAAGATGACGACCCAGTAGCCCGCCGAGAGGCGGTCACGTCCCTGGTCGAAGACCTGCTTGAGGGCATCCTTGGCGGCCGCCCGGTCGATCGAGATCATTTTCAGCGCCGCCAGTCCCCAGCCAAAGAAGGGCACGCGCAGCAACTCCTTCTTGAGCACGAAGACCAGCGGCGGAAAAATCTCCTGCAGGCCGACCGTCTCCCAGGCCGACTGGTGTTTGGCGAGAACCACCGACGGTTCGGCGGGAATGTTCTCGCGGCCGATCACCTGGTAGCGAATCCCGAGGACGTAACGGCAAAGGGCCATGAAGCCGACTCGCCAGACGGCGATGATGCGGTAGCGTACGGGCATCGGCAGCACTGCCGCCAGGGAGACGAGAACGCCGAAAGGCATTGTCAGTAGAGTGGCCAGCAACAGGAAAAGCGCAGAGCGAACGGCGACCATCACGACCGCAGGATTTCTTCGGCGGCGGTGGCCAGATCGGGGAAGACCTGCGTGCCTTCCGGGAGACAGTCCTCCGCCTGGGTCTGCGTGCCCTTGCCGGTCAACACGAGCAGTGGCCTGGCACCGACGGCCGCAGCGGCTTGCAGGTCGCGCAGCGAGTCGCCGACCGACGGCGTACCCACCAGGTCGACGTTGAAGCAACGGGCAATGCGCTCGAACATGCCGGTTCTTGGCTTCCGGCACTGGCAATCGGCTTCGATCGCGTGCGGACAATAGAAAATCGCGTCGATCCGTCCGCCGGCCTGCTGTACCGTGCGATGCATCTTTTCGTGGATGGCGTTCAAGGTATCCATGTCGAACAGGCCGCGACCAATGCCGGACTGGTTGGTGGCAATGATCACCCGATAGCCGGCCTGGCTGAGCTTGGCGATGGCATCGATGCTGCCCGGGATGGGCCGCCACTCGGCGGGCGACTTGATGAACTGCTTCGAGTCGTGGTTGATGACGCCGTCGCGATCGAGAATGACGAGTTTCATACGGCGAGCTTCGCGATGTCGGCGACCGCGTTGAGCTGGTCGAAAAGCGTTTTCAGGAGGCCCAGACGATTGCGCCGCAGCAGCGGCTCGTGCACGTTCACCATCACTTCGTCGAAAAAGCGGTCGACCTCGGGACGTACCGAGGCCACCACCTTGAGCGCATCGGCATAGTCCTCGTTGGCGACGTGCGAGCGGACCAGGGGGGCGATCAGGAGCACCCGCTGGAACAGGTCCTTCTCGGCGTCCTCCTCGAGCAGCGCGATGTCAGGCTCGGGGAAAGCCTCCTCGGTCTTTCTGAGGATGTTGCCGATGCGCTTGTTGGCGGCGGCCAGCGCCAGCGCTTCGGGCAGCGCCTGGAACCCGCTCACCGCCGCCAGTCTGGCGGGAACCAGATCGATGCGTGTCGGGCGCTGCGCGAGCACCGCCTCGACGACGTCGACCGAATGCCCGGCGTCCCTGAGCATTCCGCGCAGCCGGTCGAGCATGAAGGTGAGCAAGGGTTCATCGACTGCCTCGAGCTGAACTCCCTGCTGGATCAAGGTGCTCTTCGCTTCGTCGATCAGCTCGGCCAGGTCGAGCGGCAGCGGCGTCTCCATCAGGATGCGTAGCACGCCGAGCGCGGCGCGGCGCAGACCGAAGGGATCCTTGTCGCCGGTCGGCGGCTGGCCGATACCGAAGAAACCCACCAGCGCGTCGAGCTTGTCGGCCAGCGCGGCGGCGCAGGCGATGTTTCCCGCGGGCAGCGCGTCGCCGGCAAAGCGTGGGCGGTAGTGCTGTTCGATGGCGTCGGCCACCACCGGCAAGCCGCCTTCGTGCAGCAGGTAGTAGCGGCCCATGATTCCCTGCAGTTCCGGGAACTCGCCGACCATGTCGGTGAGGAGGTCGATCTTGGAGAACAGCGCTGCCCGCTCGGCCAGGTTGGCGTCGGCATGAAGTTTCTCGGCGATGCTGCGCGCGACCCGGCCGAGGCGCTGGGCGCGGTCGCCGAGCGATCCGAGCTTGTTGTGGTAGACCACCGAACCGAGACGGACGACGCGTGTGGCAAAGCCGTTCTTGCGGTCCTGGTCGTAGAAGAAGCGTGCGTCGGCGAGGCGCGGCCGCACGACCCGCTCGTTGCCCTGGATGATGCTGGCCGGATCGTCGACCTGCATGTTGGAGACGATCAGGAACTTGTTGAGCAGCTTGCCGGCGGCATCGAGCAGCGGGAAGTACTTTTGGTTCTGCTGCATCGTCAGGATCAGACACTCCTGCGGGACGTCGAGGTATTCCGCCTCGAAGCCACCGACATACACCGCCGGCCACTCGACGAGCGCCGTCACTTCGTCGAGCAGGCCGTCGGCCGGGTTGATGCGCGCCCCGAGCTTGCCGGCGGCAGCCGCCAGTTGCTCGGCGATCGCCGCACGTCGGTCGGCGAAGGAGGCGATGACCTTGCCGGCCAACAGGCTGGGCGCATACGCGGCCGGGTTGTCGACGACGATGTCGCCGCTCGCCAGGAAGCGGTGACCGAGCGTGCTGCGGCCACTGGCCAGGCCGAGCACCTCACCGGGGACGATGGACGTTCCGTGCAACAGGATCAGTCCGTGAACCGGGCGCACGAACTGGTGTTCGGAATCACCCCAGCGCATGACCTTCGGGATCGGCAGCTTCTTCAGGGCCTGCGCGACGATCTCGGCAAGATGCGCAGCCAGCGGCTCGCCCGCTTTCGCTTGCCGGGCAACGAAATACTCCGCTTTGCCGTCGCTCGTCTTATGCAACTGGTCGAAGGTGACCCCGGCAGCGCGCATGAAGCCTTCCAGCGCACGCGTCGGCCGGCCTTCCCCGTCCACGCCGCTGGCTACCGCCGGGCCTTTCCTTTCCAGAATGCGGTCGGGCTGTCGCGCGGCAACGTGGGTAATCGTCATTGCCAGCCGGCGCGGCGTCGCGTAGGGCGTACACACGCTGTCGTCGGCCGTGAACTGCTGGGCTGCGAGGGCGGAGAAGACCGTGTCGGCAAACGCCTCCGACAAGAGTTTGAGCGATTTCGGCGGCAACTCTTCGGTGCGCAACTCGATCAGGACGGTATCATTCATGGCAATTTCCCCTCGCCGCCGGCGGCCGGCCGGCACATCGGGAAGCCGAGCGCCTGGCGGGAATCGTGGTAAGCCTGCGCGACTTCACGGGCGAGCGCACGCACGCGGCCGATGTAGGCCGCACGCTCGGTGACCGAAATCGCGCCGCGCGCGTCGAGCAGGTTGAAGGTGTGCGAGCACTTCATGACCATTTCGTAACCGGGCAGGGCGAGGCCGGCAGCGATCAGGCGCCGCGCTTCCGATTCATGTTCGTTGAAATGACGGAACAGCATCTCGACGTTCGAGTGCTCGAAGTTGTACTTTGACTGCTCGACTTCGTTCTGGTGATAGACGTCGCCATAGGTGACCCGATAGCCGGGGCCTTCACCCCAGACCAGGTCGAAGACGTTCTCCACTCCCTGCAGGTACATCGCCAATCGCTCGATGCCGTAGGTGATCTCGCCGAGAACAGGTTTGCAGGGCAGCGAACCGACTTCCTGGAAATAGGTGAACTGCGTTACCTCCATGCCGTCCAGCCAGACTTCCCAGCCGAGTCCCCAGGCGCCCAGCGTCGGGCTTTCCCAGTCGTCCTCGACGAAGCGGATGTCGTGCCGGCTGGTGTCGATTCCCAGCGCCCGCAGCGAGTCGAGATAGAGATCCTGGATGTTGGCCGGCGACGGCTTGAGGACCACCTGATACTGGTAGTAATGCTGCAGGCGATTCGGGTTTTCCCCGTAGCGACCGTCCTTGGGTCGCCGCGAGGGCTGCACATAGGCCGCATTCCAGGGTTCGGGACCGATGGCGCGCAAAAAGGTGGCGGTGTGGAAGGTGCCGGCACCGACTTCGATGTCGTAGGGCTGCAACAGCGCGCATCCCTGTTTGTCCCAGAAATCCTGGAGACGAAGAATGACTTCCTGAAACGTGGGCATGGGAGAATTTCGGAGGGAAGCAGAAGACGCGATTTTACTTGGTTTCGCTGCGGACAAGCATTTGCTTGGGCGGGCCGGCGCAAGTGGGTCGGCGCGGCGCGCGAACCCCGCTGATTGCGCGGACGCCACCCAGGCAGGCGGGCGCTAGGTTTCGTCGGGCGCCGCCGGCTTCGGGCGCCGCGCAACGTAGTCGGAGAACTGCAGATCGTGCTGGACGATGTGCGTCACCAGCCAGCTGCGGATGAAACGGACGGTCTCCATGTCGACCCGCAAGGAGCCGGCGGCGAGCTCTTCCGAGAGACGGAAGATCGTCAGATAGAGATCTTCGTGCAGCGCGCAGTGCTCGACGAAGGCGGGATAGGCTTCCGCCTTCATGATGGCCTCCTCGTGCCGAAAATGCTGTTCGGCATAGTGAACCAGGCGATTGAGAATCTGCCCCAGGGCGCTGCGGTTCGTGCCGCCAACATGGGTGTCGTGGAAGGCGTTGATCAGGTCGAACAGGTAGCGATGCTCCTCGTCGATTTGCTCGACGCCAACCCGATACTCGTTCCGCCAACTCAGAAAGGCCATGGCTTCTCCCACTCGTCGCCGGCATCTTGCCACAAGAATGGTCTGCCGAGCCACCCAGGCGATGCGCCCATCGCCTGGGCCGGGATCGAGCCGTCGGTGGCGCCGGCGGGATGGCGCGGGATCGAGCGATAATGGCGGTTTTGCTGCAGGCGTTCGGCGCTCGCGAGGCGGCCGTCACAGAGCGCAAACCGTTGTCGCCATGAAGATCGTCTTTATCCACCAGAATTTTCCCGGTCAGTTCAAGCACCTCGCGCCGGCACTGGCCGCTGGCGGTGACGAGGTGGTCGCGCTCGCCATCAACAAACCGGCGTACGCGACACCGGGCGTCAAAGTGATCCTGCATCGGCCGCCAACGGCGGGCGCCGAAGCTCTCCGGGAGGCGCCGGTCGAAATTCAGGAAACTTTCGCCAAGACCGCACGCGGCCATTCCGTGGCCCGCTGCCTGATCCGCCTGAAGGAGGAAGGATTCGTTCCCGACGTGATCTGCGCGCACTCGGGGTGGGGTGAAGCCTACTTCATCAAGGACGTCTTTCCCGCAACGCCCTTGATCGTCTATGCCGAGTACTTCTACGGGACAGAAAACGGTGACGCCTACTTCGATCCGGAGTTCTCGCGCCCCAGCCTGGAAGGTCTGGAACGTCTGCGGTTGAAGAATACGCATCTTCTGCACGCGCTGGTGGCGGCCGACAGGGGGCTGTCGCCGACCACGTTTCAGCGCAACCGGCATCCGGAGTTGCTCCGGCAAAAAATCGCGGTCATTCACGACGGCATCGACAGCGAGCGCCTGCAGCCCGATCCGGCCGCCCGTGTGCACCTGCGCGGAGCCGGGCTGCAGCTGGGGCCGGCCGATGAAGTCGTCACCTTTGTCGCTCGCGAACTGGAGCCCTATCGGGGCTACCACATCTTCATGCGTGCGCTGCCGGAGCTGCTTGCCCTGCGTCCGCGGCTGCAGGTCGTCGTCGTCGGCGGCAATGGCGTCAGTTATGGTGCCGCACCACGCGCCGGGACGACCTGGAAGGACGTCTTTTTCAACGAAGTGGCCGATCGCCTCGACCGTCGCCGGGTGCACTTCGTCGGCAGGCTGCCGCACCCGGTGCTTACCCAGTTGATGCAGGTGTCGACCGTGCATCTCTACCTCACCTACCCGTTCGTCCTGAGCTGGTCGTTGATGGAAGCGATGAGCATCGGTTGCCTGATCGTCGCCTCGCGCACGGCGCCGGTCGAGGAGTTGATCGTGCATGGCCAGACCGGATTGCTGGTCGATTTCTTCGATACGCATCAGATCGCCACCACCGTCGCTGATGCGCTGCAGCGCCGCAGCGAGCTGGTGCCGCTGCGGCGGGCGGCACGCCAGCACATCGTGCAGGGATACGATCTGCAGACCCACTGCCTGCCGGCGCAGGTCGATCTCCTGCGCAGTGTTGCCCAGGCGAACGGTTCCTGAAGGGGAGAGTCTTGGCAAATTTCCTGCATGTCGGTTGCGGCAGGCAACGGAAGGACCGGACCACGGCCGGCTTCAACACGCCCGCCTGGCAGGAATGCCGGCTCGACATCGACAGGGCGGTGCAGCCCGACATCGTCGGAACCATCACCGACATGAGGCTGGTCGCCGACGGCAGCATGGACGCGCTCTATTCCTCGCACAACATCGAGCATCTCTACCCGCATGAAATCCCGCTAGCGCTCAGGGAGTTCCACCGCGTTCTCTGTCCGGACGGGTTTGCCGTCATCACCTGCCCCGACCTGCAGTCCGTTGCCGAACTGATTGCCCAGGACAAACTCATGGAACCGGCCTATCACTCCCCGGCCGGTCCGATCAGCCCGCTGGACATCCTCTACGGCCATCGCCCGGCGGTTGCCGCCGGCAACCTGTGGATGGCGCACCACAGCGGCTTTACGCTGCGCAGCCTGATGGGAGCCGTGCGCGAATCGGGATTCGCTTCCGTCATCGGCCGCCGCCGGCCGGCGCCGGCCTACGCGCTCTGGGTGATCGCCACCAAGACGCAACAGCCGGAATCCGCCTTGCGAACCCTGGCTGCTCTGCATTTCCCGCCCTGAACCGCAGCGCCCCCGTCGGGGCGCCGCGCTTGGCGTCTACTGCTCCAGGAATCCGCCGACGATCAGGAGGTCGATCCCCAATGTTGCCGGATGGGTCCCGGTCCCGAGTGTCGCGAAGGTCACCCCGTCGGCCCCGCCGGCCCCGTCGGCATCGTAGGCCAGTGTCCCGGTGTCGCTGTCGTAGCTCAGGTGATCGCTGAGACCCACCACGTCCCCGACACTGCCGAGCCCCGTGAACACGCTCGCCTTGAGCGCGATCCGGTCGACGCCGCTGACGAAGTCGGTGATCAGATCGGCATGCACCAGCGCGTCGGCGGTGTCGAAGACGAAGCGGTCGGCCCCCGAGCCGCCGGTCAGCCGGTCGCTGCCATCGCCGCCGCTGAGCGTATCGTTGCCCGCGCCACCGGCGATCGTATCGTTGCCCGCCAGTCCCGCCAGCGACTCGCTGCCCAGATACCCGGTGATCTCGTCGTCGCCGGCCGTCGGCACCAGCACCTTGGCGAGAATCGCCGTTGCCGACCAGGTGCTGCCGTCGGCAAAGCTGAACTGCTCGATCTGCCGGTTCAGGCCAAGCCCGCTGAAGGTCTCGTCGAAGAAATCGGTGATGCGCACCCCGTCGCCAGGCGCCCCGGCGAAGCGCACCACGAGATCGTTGCCGGCGCGCGCGACGCCGACCTCCGCCGGCCGGATGCCGACGTTGAACTTCAGCGTATCGACCTCGCCGACCGCCCCCAGGTCCTCAATCACCTCCTGGCCGAATCCCAGCCCGAAGGCGTAGGTGTCGCTGCCCGCCTCGCCGCTCAGCGTATCGTTGCCACCGCTGCCGGTGAGCGTATCGTTGCCATCGCCGCCGACGACCCGGTCATTGCCGGCGCCCCCGTCGAGCGCGTCGGCACCGGCATCGCCCGACAGCGAATCGTTGCCCAGGCCGCCGATCAGCGTGTCGTTGCCGGCCGCGCCGCCGAGCGTGTCGTTGCCGCCGCTACCGTTGATACTGTCGTTGGTGTTGGCGTAACCGCGCAACCAGTCGTCGCCGCTCGTTCCCTTGAGCAACTCGGCAAGAATCTGCGTCTGCGTCAGGGTGTTGCCGCTGCCGAGCCAGCGAATCTGGTCGATCGTGCCCAGGTTGATCAGGTCGTTGGTCAGGAAGTCATGCACGACCAGATGATCGACCACTTCGGCACCGGGCGTGCCGGAATTGACGGTGATCACCAGATCGTCGTAACTGTGCCAGCCGCGCGTCAGCGTCGTTTCACCGGAGCCGAGACCACCGATCGGGCTGGCCAGCACGACCGTGTCGAGCGAGCCAGCGAGGGGGTCGTTCTGCTCGATGATGTCGTCGCCGCCGCCGATGGCGAACTGGTAAACATCGCTGCCCGCCCCGCCATCGAGGAGGTCGTTGCCGGCGCCACCGGCGAGGGTGTCGATGCCCTCGCCGCCCTGCAGGTCGTCGTTGCCGGCACCGCCGCTCAGGCTGTCGTTGCCGAGACCCCCGGCGAGCGTGTCGTCACCACCGGTGCCGTTGAGCACATCGTTACCCGGCGAGCCGATGCGGGCAATCAGGTCGGCCAGGGGCTGCGGGCTGCCCCCACCGGCAAAGCGGATGACTTCGACGTTGCTGATCACGACCGTGTTGCCGCTGGGCAGATGCGTGAAGCGCGTCTGCGTCGTCGACGGGCGGCTGATGGCGTAGTCGATGAGTACGCCCTGCAGGATGGCGGTGTCGCTGCCGATGCCGCCGTCGAGCGTGTCGTTGCCGCCGCCGCCGTCGAGGGTGTCGTCGCCGTCGAGGCCGACGAGGAGGTTGGCACCGGCGTGGCCGGTGAGGGCGTTGGCCAGGGTGTTGCCGGTGACATTGACGGCGAAGGTGTCGCCCGCCGAGGTGACGATCGCCTCTTCGACGTTGGCTGTCAGCGTGTAGCCGGCGGTGCTGGTGAAGGCGATCTTCACCAGATCGAGGCCTTCGCCAACGGCTTCCGTGACGACGTCGCTGGCGATGTCGATCTGGTACTCGTCGTCGCCGCTGCCGCCGATGAGCGTGTCGCTGCCAGCGCCGCCGATCAGGGTGTCGTTGCCGGCCAGACCGCTGAGGAGGTTGGCGGCGGCGCTGCCGGTGAGGCGGTTGTTGAGTTCGTTGCCCGTGACGTTTACGGCGACTCCCGCGCCGGCGGTGACGGTGGCGTGTTCGAGCTGGGCGGCGAGCGTATAGCTGCCGGGAGCGGTGAAGGCGATGTTGACCTGGTCGGTGCCTTCCGTGTTCTGCTCGATGATGACGTCGGCGGCGATATCGACGTCGTAGATGTCGTCGCCGGGTCCGCCGATCAGGACGTCGTTGCCAGGGCCGCCAATCAGGGTGTCGTCGCCGGCGAGGCCGGCGAGGGTGTCGTTGCCGACCAGGCCATTGATGTTGTCGTTGCCGGCGGTGCCGGTCCAGTCGTTGCTAAGATTGTCGATGACGTTGTTCCAGTACTGGCTTCGCGTCTTCCCGCCATCGGCAAACGCGATGAACTCGATGCTACGCAGCACGATGTCTTCGCCGGTGCCGGCGTTGACCAGTCGGGTGTCGGTTTCGTTGACCCGGGTGATGCTGTAGTCGGCGAAGTTGGCGAGGACGACCAGTGTGTCGGCATCGGCACCGCCATCGACGGTGTCGAGCCCCGGGCCGGCCGCCAGCGTATCCGCGCCGGCCGCGCCGAACAGGCTGTCGTTACCGAGGCCGCCGAGGAGGCTGTCGTTGCCGAGGCCGCCATCGAGGGTGTCGTTGCCGGCCATACCGTCAAGGGTGTCGTCGCCGTCGAGGCCGGCGAGGAGGTTGGCCTGGCTGTTCCCCACCAGGTTGTTGCCGAGGCCGTTGCCGGTGAGGTTGACCCCCGGCGTGGAATTGCCGATCTGGGCATTCTCGACGTTGGCGGCGAGGATGTAGGTGCCGGCCGAGGCGAACAGGACATTGACCTGATCGGTTCCCTCGCCGAGGAGTTCGGTGATGACGTCCGCCGGAACATCGACCGTGTAGCTGTCGTTGCCGAGGCCGCCGACGAGGGTGTCGATGCCGGCGTTGCCGTCGAGCGTGTCGTTGCCGCCGAGGCCAGTGAGGAGGTTGGCGGTGGCGTTGCCGAGCAAGACGTTGTCGAGGGCGTTGCCGGTGACGTTCACGCCGGCCGTGCCGTTGGCGATGGTGGCCTTCTCGACGTTGGCGGCGAGCGTGTAGGTACCGCCGGCCGTGAAGACGACGTTGACGCGGTCGCTGCCGCTGCCCGCTCCGTCGCCCTCGGTGACGACGTCGCCGGCGACATCGACGACGTA